>Ga0256867_10000704_pt1 | contig 13433 bp, 17 predicted proteins | sample RVTome_15_FD_185939 | JGI IMG/M metagenome (GOLD analysis project Ga0256867, IMG submission 185939) | Soil microbial communities from uranium-contaminated site in the Upper Colorado River Basin, Wyoming, United States - RVT150D86 (HiSeq) ... | reverse complement strand
CAGTTGCTTGGCGAGGCGCAGCCGCAGGCGAGCCGAGCGAATACATGGCAGGGCGAAGCGCAGCCGCAGGCGAGCCGAGCGAATACAACAGTGAATCTCCCGGCGGCATCGCCTCCTGGCAGGTACACAGCCACGGCGGCCGCCGCCCCGCCGGGCGCGACGCGGTGGAGTGGGCGCGCGAGGTGGAGGAGCTGGGCGCCGGCGAGATCCTGCTGACCAGCATGGACCGTGACGGTACCGGCGACGGCTACGATCTCGCGCTGACCCGCGCGGTGGCGGAGGCGGTGTCGGTGCCGGTGATCGCCTCGGGCGGCGTCGGCCGACTCGAGCATCTCCGAGAGGGCCTGGTCGAGGGCCGCGCGGACGCCGCGCTGGTGGCGTCGCTCTTTCACTTCGGCCAGCACACGGTGCCGGAGGCCAAGCGCTACCTCGACGAGCGCGGGGTGCCGGTGAGGCTGGGGCCGTGAGCGCGACGGACGAGCTCAAGTGGGACGCGCAGGGACTGATCCCGGCGGTGGTCCAGGACATCGAGTCCGGCCAGCTCCTCATGGTCGCGTGGATGAGCCCCGAGTCGCTCGCGGAGACGCGGCGCACCGGCCTCACCCACTTCTGGTCACGCTCGCGCAACGCGCTCTGGCGCAAGGGCGAGACCTCGGGGCACGCCCAGCACGTGGACGGTCTCTACGCCGATTGCGACCGGGACACGCTGCTGGTCCAGGTCCACCAGGACGGCGTGGCCTGCCACACCGGAGCGCGGAGCTGCTTCTTCACGCGCCTCGACGGCGGCGAGGCGGCGCCCGCGTCCGGAGCGGCGGGCCCCGCGATGCTGGAAGTGCTCGAGCGGGTGCTCGAGTCGCGGAAGGTGGCGCCGCCTTCCGGCTCCTACGTGGCGGGACTGCTCGAGCAGGGCCAGCCCCGGATCTGTCGCAAGATCGGCGAGGAGGCCGCGGAGGTGATGACCGCGGCCCTGGGCGGCGAGGGCGACGAGCGCGTGGTCTCCGAGGTCGCGGATCTCTGGTTCCACACCATGGTCCTGCTGACCGCCCGCGGCATTCCGCTCCGCCGCGTCTTCCAGGAGCTCGCCCGGCGCCACAAGAAGGATCCGTGAGCGGCTACTCCCTCGCCCGCGCCCTGGTCGCCCTCGTCCTGCTCGCGGGCTGCGCGACGGCGACGGGGCGCATCGAGAACGGGATGTTCCATTCGGCGAAAGGTTACCGCGTGACGCTGCCGCCCACCGGCTGGAGGGTGGATGCCGGCCAGCGGGCCGACCTCGCGCTGCGCGGCGAGGCGCGGCCCGGCGGCATGGTCGTGGACGCGACCTGCCGCGGCCGCGAGTCCAGGCGGCCGCTCGACGTGCTGGCGCGCCATCTGACCTTCGGGCTCACCCGGCGCGACGTGCTGGAGAACGGCACCGCCACCGTGGGCGGGCGCGAAGCGGCCCACTCGGTGGTCCGCGGTCAGGCGGAAGGGCAGACCGTCACCGTGGAGGCCCTGGTGATACGCGCGGAGCCGTGCGTGCACGACTTCCTCTACGTGGCTCCGAGCGAAGCCTTCGCGGCGGGGCGGCCCGCGTTCCGGGCCTTGGTCGAGAGCTTCGCGGTGGAGCCGCGGCCATGATCATGACGAAGGACCTGCGGCAGCACCTGCGCGAGACCGCCATCTGGTACGGCGGGCTCGGGCTGCTCACCGCCCAGGTGGCCCGCAACCTGACCCTGCCGCCGTCCTACCTCTGGCTGGTCGCCCGCGAGATCGACATCATCGGGGTGCGCTCCCTCGTGGTCGCGCTCACCGCCGCGCTCTTCACCGGCATGGTGCTGGCCCTGCAGACCGCGGTGAACATGGCCCGGTTCGGGGCCGAGAACTACGTGGGCCCGGTGGTCGCGCTCTCCATCCTCCGCGAGCTGGGGCCGGTGCTGACCGCCATCCTGGTGGGCGGCAAGGTGGCCTCCGGGATCACCGCGGAGCTCGGCTCCATGAAGGTCACCGAGCAGATCGACGCCCTCCGCGCACTCGGCGTGAACTACGTCAAGAAGCTCATCGTCCCCCGGCTCATGGCCGCGCTGCTCGTGTTCCCGCTCGTCACGATCCTCGCGGACGGCATGGGCCTGTTCGGGGGTATGCTGATCGCCGTGTTCGACCGCAACGTGGACGCGTATCTGTACTGGAACACCATCGCCTACTGGGTGGAGCTGAAGGACTTCCTGACCGGCCTCGGCAAGAGCGTAGTGTTCGGCGCGCTGGTCACCTTGATCGGCTGCTACAACGGCCTGGTCACCGAGGGCGGCACCGAAGGCCTCGGCCGCTCCACCACCGCGACGGTGGTGCAGGTGGCCATGGGCGTGATCATCTCGGATTTCTTCATCACGCGGCTCTTCCTCTTCATGTACTGGTGAGCCGATGACGCCCGCCCAGCCGCTCGTCGAGGTCCGGAAGGTCTGGAAGTCGTTCGGGGACAAACAGGTCCTGCGCGGCGTGAGCCTGGCCCTGCCCAAGGGGACGATCCTTGCGGTGATGGGCGGCAGCGGCACCGGCAAGACCGTGCTCCTGCGCATCGCCTCCGGGCTCGCCCGACCCGACGCGGGGGAGATCCAGCTCTTTGGCACCCGCATCGACCGCATGCACGAGGAGGCGATGCTCCCGCTGCGGCGCCGCACCGGCTTCGTGTTCCAAGGGGCGGCGCTGTTCGATTCGCTGTCGGTCTTCGAGAACGTGGCCTATCCGTTGCGCGAGCACACCCGGCTGTCTCTGGGTGAGATCACGGAGCGCGTGCACCACTTCCTCGATCTGGTCGGGCTGCCCGATACCGACGATCTGCTGCCCGCCGAGCTGAGCGGCGGCATGCGCAAGCGGGTAGGCATCGCGCGGGCCCTGATCGTGGACCCCGAGGTGGTCTTCTTCGACGAGCCCACCGCCGGCCTCGACCCCACCAACGCGAAGCTGGTGGCCGAGCTCATCGCCCAGCTCCGCACCGGCGTGTGTGACACCGCCATCGTGGTGACCCACGACGTGGAGTTCGCCGAGCTGGTGGCCGACCAGATGGCGATCCTGATGCACGGGCAGTTCGCCGACCAGGGCACGCCCGCCGAGATCCACCGCTCCGCCAACCCGGACGTGCGGCGCTTCCTGGCCGGCGAGCTGCGGGAGATCTAGTCATGGCCGACGGTCGGGTCGCGCTGCAGATCCGCATCGGCGCTTTCATCCTGTCCGGTCTGCTCGTGTTCTTCGCCATCATCTACCTGCTCGGAGCCCAGGGCCGCTACTTCGAGCGCAAGTACGACCTGATCGCGGAGTTCAACGAGGTGAGCGGGCTCATCGTGGGCGCCACCGTGCGCCTGGCCGGCGTGCAGATCGGCCGCGTCACCGCGGTCGAGCTGCCCGAGCAGCCCGGCGGCAAGGTGCGGGTGACGCTCACGATCGCGCGCCGCTTCTCGGAGCGGGTGCGCGGGGACTCGGAAGCCAAGATCGAGACCCAGGGCCTCCTGGGCGACAAGATCGTGGAGATCACCATCGGCACCACCGCGGCGCCCGCGCTCAAGCCCGGCGACGTCCTGGCCACCCGGGAGTCGGTCGAGATGCAGCACATGCTCAAGGCGGGCGCGGAGACGCTGCAGACCGTCCGGGAGCTCGCCACCAGCCTCAAGACGACCGCGGAACGGGTGGACCGCATCGCCCGGGAAGTGGAGACGGGCAAGGGGCTGGTCCACGCGCTGATCTACGACGAGCCGGAGGCCCTGACCCGGCTCAACGCGATCCTGACCCGCACCCAGTCGCTCCTGGCCCGGGCCGAGCAGGGCGACCACGCGGTGGGCGCGCTGCTCTCGCCGGACAGCGGCAAGTCCGTCCGCGCGCTGCTCGCCGCGATGGACACGATCGGCCGGACCGCGGAGAAGCTCGAGTCGCGCGACAATCTGCTCTCGGCCCTCCTCCACGATCCGCAGTACAAGATCGTCGCCGACGATCTCCGCGTCGTGGCCCGGAACTTCCGCGACGTCTCCGAGCGGGTGGCCCAGGGCCAGGGCCTGCTGGGCCAGCTCACCCGTGACGGCGGCACGGACGGCGCGCTCGGCCCGCTCGGCGACGCCACCGCCGACTTCCGCGCCGCGATGGCCAACCTCCGCACAGTCACCGACCGGCTCAAGGAGGGCGAGGGCACTCTCGGCGCGCTCCTGGAGGATCCGACGGTGTACGAGAACCTCGTTCGGTTCCTCGAGGGCTCGCGGCGGAGCTTCCTGTTGCGGACGTTGATCCGCTCGACGATCGAGGCTGGCGGCGCCGGCGATGCGGGCGGCGCCGGCGGCTCGGCCCCGAGCGCGGGCCGCTGATGGCGCGCGAGCGATCCACCTACCGCTGCCAGGAGTGCGGGCTCGCCGCGGCCAAGCCCGGCACCTGCCCCGACTGTGCGCGGGTGGGGACCTACGTGCAGCTCGTGGAGGAGCGGGTCGCCCTGGCGCGCGGGGTCGCGCGGGCCGGCGTCACCTCGAGCCGGCCCCAGCCGATCCGGGAGATCTCGGTGGGCGACGGCGGGCACCGGGTCTCGAGCGGGATGGCGGAGCTGGACCGCGTGCTGGGGGGTGGCGTGGTGACGGGCTCGCTGGTCCTGATCGGCGGGGACCCGGGCATCGGCAAGTCCACCCTCCTGCTCCAGGTCAGCCGGATGCTCGCCGAGCGGGCGGGGCCGGTGCTGTACGTCTCGGGCGAGGAGTCGGCCGGCCAGGTCAAGCTGCGGGCCGATCGCCTCGGGCCGTCCCCCGTGGATCTCTACTTCGTGGCCGAGACGGATCTGCAGGCGGTCGAGGCCCACGTGGCCGCCATCCAGCCGCGGATCCTGATCGTGGATTCGATCCAGACCGTGTACCTGCCCGGGCTCGAGTCTGCCCCGGGGAGCGTGAGTCAGGTCCGGGAGTGCGGGGCGCGGCTCATGACCCTGGCCAAAGGGCAGGGGATCGCCACGTTCCTGGTCGGCCACGTGACCAAGGAAGGGGCCATCGCCGGGCCCCGAGTGCTCGAGCACCTGGTGGACACGGTGCTGTACTTCGAGGGGGAGCAGCACCACGCCTACCGGGTGCTCCGGGGGGTCAAGAACCGGTTCGGGTCCACCAACGAGATCGGGGTCTTCGAGATGGGGGAGCGGGGCCTGACCGAGGTGCGCAACCCCTCGGGGTTCTTCCTGGCCGAGCGCCCCAAGGGCGCCGCCGGGTCGGTGGTGGTCGCCAGCCTCGAGGGGACCCGCCCCCTCCTGGTCGAGATCCAGGCCCTGGTCGCCCCGGCGGGGTTCGGCACCCCGCGTCGTACTGTTCTGGGCGCCGACTACAATCGCGTATGCTTGCTGCTGGCGGTGTTGGAGAAGCGCGTGGGGTTCCCCCTGCAGTCGCAGGACGCGTTCGTCAACGTCGCCGGTGGCGCGCGAGTGGCGGAGCCCGCCGCCGACCTGGGGCTGGTGCTCGCCGCGGCCTCGAGCTATCTCGACCGCCCGCTTCGGGGCGATCTGGTGGTGGTGGGCGAGGTCGGGCTGGCCGGGGAGGTGCGGGCGGTGACCGGGCTGGAGACACGACTCAAGGAAGCGGCCGCGCTGGGCTTCACCGCGGCCGTGGTGCCCCAGAGCAGCCTGACGGACCGGGGAAGCCATCCCCTGGACGTGCAGGGCGTGGGGTCGGTGGACGAGGCCGTGAAGGTCCTGCTGGGGTCGTGAGGGCGCGATGCGGATAGGACTGCTCATCGTCCGGATGCTGGTCCTGATGGTGGCCACCGCCGCCGGCTTCGCGCTCGCGCACGCCCTCAAGCTGTCCCCTCCGTACAACCTCTTTCTCGGCGGGGCCGGCCTCCTGGCCGGTGTGCTCGTCGTGCTGCTCGAGTGGCAGGCGCGGCGCATCCCGGTGGACCGGCTCTTCTGGGGCGCCACCGGCGCCATGCTGGGCGTGGTGCTCGGTCTGGGACTGGGGACCGCGGTCGAGGCGGTGGTGCCGGGGGCGGGCGCGCTCGGGCGCGGGCTCTTTGCGCTGCTGCTGGGGTATCTCGGCGCGATGGTGACCCTGGCCAAGCGCGATGACCTGGAAGACATGTCGGTCAAGCTCTTCCCCAAGACCGCGATGGGGCGCCAGGAGGGCGACAAGATCCTGGACACCTCGGTCATCATCGACGGGCGAATCGTGGAGGTCTGCCAGACCGGGTTCCTGGCCGGCACCCTCCTGCTGCCGCAGTTCGTGCTGCGCGAGCTGCAGCAGATCGCGGACTCGGCCGACGCGCTCCGGCGCAACCGCGGCAAGCGCGGCTTCGACGTGCTGCAGCGGCTGCAGCGCGTGCCGCGCGTCACCGTGCGCATCGACGAGGTGGATTTCCCGCAGGTGCGCGAGGTGGATCGCAAGCTGATCGAGCTGGCGCGGGCCACCGGGGGCCAGATCGTCACCAACGATTACAACCTGAACCGGGTGGCGGAGCTCTCGGGCGTCTCGGTGCTCAACATCAACGAGCTCGCCAACGCGCTGAAGCCGGTGGTGCTGCCCGGCGAGCCCCTGCACGTGCACATCGTCAAGGAAGGCAAGGAGGCGAACCAGGGGGTGGCCTACCTCGACGACGGCACCATGGTGGTGGTGGAGCACGGCAAGCGGCTCATCGGCCAGACCGTGGACGTGACCGTGACCACGATCTACCAGACCGCGGCCGGGCGCATGATCTTCGCCCGCCAGCGGGACGAGGAGAACGCTTCGCGGTGACCTACGCCATCGTGCCGGCGGGGGGCCTGGGCACGCGCATGGGCTCCCGCCGGCCCAAGCAGTACCTCCGTCTGGGTCGCGTGCCGATCCTGGTCGCGACCTTGAGGGCGTTGGGCCGGGCGCGCGGCATCGCGGGCGTCGTGGTGGCGGTGCCGGAGGCTCACGTGGTGGAGACCCGGCGGCTCCTCGCGCGGCTGCGGGTGCCCCGGATCCTCGAGGTGGTGGCGGGGGGCGCCGACCGGCAGGAGTCGGTGTGGCGGGCGCTCCAGCGGATCCCGGAACAGGCCGAGCGGGTCGTGGTGCACGACGCGGTCCGCCCGTTCATCGACGCGGCGCTGGTGGCGCGGGTGCTGGGCGCCGCGGCGGCGGGCGGCGCGGCCACCTGCGGGATCCCGGTGCGGGAGACCGTGAAGCGGGTGACGGACGGGGCGATCGAGGCCACCATCCCGCGCCGGGGGCTCTGGCTCACCCAGACGCCGCAGGCCTTCACCCGCGCGTTACTCTGGGAGGCCCACGACAAGGCGCGCCGGGACGGCTTCGCGGGGACCGACGATGCGGTGCTGGTGGAGCGGCTCGGCGTGACGGTGGCCATGGTGCAGGGGCTCGGGCAGAACCTCAAGATCACGACGCCGGAGGATCTCCAGACGGCCCGGGCGTGGGCCGCACCCCGCCGCCGGGGATGACGGAGTTCCGTTCCGGGCTGGGCTTCGACCTGCATCCGCTGGTCGAGGGACGGCCCCTGGTGTTGGGAGGGGTGACGGTGCCCGCCCCCCGCGGGCTGGGGGGGCATTCCGACGCCGACGTGCTCACGCACGCGGTCTGCGAGGCGCTGCTCGGCGCGCTCGCCCTGGGGGACCTCGGACGGCTGTTCCCGGACACCGATCCGCGCTACAAAGGAGTCTCGAGTCTCGGTCTGCTGCGGTCGGTGATGGCCCTGATCGCCACCAAGGGAGCGCGCGTGGTCAATGTCGATGTCACGGTGATCTGCCAGACGCCACGCCTGGCCCCACTCCTGCCCGAGATGGCCAGGCAGCTCGCCGCGGCCATGGGCCTCGGAGCGGACCGGGTGAGCGTGAAGGCCAAGAGCCCGGAGCATCTGGGGCTGCTCGGACGCGAGGAAGGCGTCGCGGCCCTGGCCGTGGTGTCGGTGAACGTTTCCTGAGCCGAGGAGGTCGGCGGTGGCCCTGCGGATCTACAACACGCTGACGCGCAAGAAGGAGGAGTTCGTTCCGCTGACGCCCGGGCGGGTCGGGATCTACGTCTGCGGCGTCACGGTGTACGACTTCTCCCACGTGGGCCACGCGCGCAGCGCCCTGGTCTTCGATATGATCCGCCGCTACCTGATCTTCCGCGGCTACCAGGTCAGGTTCGTCCGGAACTTCACCGACGTGGACGACAAGATCATCCAGCGCGCCCAGCGCGAGGGCGTGACGGCCCAGGAGGTCTCGGAGCGCTACGTGGCGGCCGAACGCGAGGACATGGCGGCGCTGGGCGTGCTCGCTCCCGACGTCTACGCGAAGGCAACCGACCACATTCCGCAGATGATCGCTCTCATCGAGCGACTGGTCGCCACGGGGCTCGCGTACCCCATGGAGGGTGACGTGTACTTCGAGGTTGCCCGCTTCCCGGCTTACGGGCGCCTCTCCGGAAAGAACCTCGACGAGCTGGTCGCGGGCGCCCGCGTGGACGTCGACGAGCGCAAGCGCGATCCGCGGGACTTCGTTCTGTGGAAAGGAGCGAAGCCGGGGGAGCCGTCCTGGCCGAGCCCATGGGGCCCTGGGCGCCCCGGCTGGCACATCGAGTGCTCGGCGATGGCCATCCAGTACCTGGGCGAGACCTTCGACCTGCACGGGGGCGGCGAGGACTTGATCTTCCCGCACCACGAGTGCGAGATCGCCCAGGCGGAAGGGGTCACCGGGAAGCCCTTCGTGCGCTACTGGCTGCACAACGGTCTGCTGAACCTGGGGGCCGAGAAGATGTCCAAGTCGCTCGGCAACACCCTGACCATCCGCGAGCTCCTCAAGCGCCACGATCCCGACGCCATGCGGCTCTACCTGCTGGGCGCCCACTACCGCCATCCGCTCGATTTCGCCGAGGAGCGCATCGCGGAATCGGCGCGCGCGCTGACCCGCCTGCGGGCGCTCCAAGACGAGGCCGACCGGCTTGCCTCGCGCGGGACGCCGGGGCCGGGGCCGGACGGCGGGCTCCTCGACGAGGCCGCGGCCCACCGCGCCCGCTTTGAAGCCGCCATGGACGACGACTTCAATGCCCCGCAGGCGCTGGGTGTGCTCTTCGATCTGGCGCGGGTGCTGCAGGGGGCGCGGGAGCGAGTGGCGCAGGGCATCACCGGCGTGGGGGCGTTCCTGCTAGGGGTCGGGGAGCTGGTGAGCCTGGCGCGGGTGCTGGGCCTGCTCGAGAGCGCGCGCAAGGAAGCCGCCGTCGAACCCCAGCTCAAGGCCAGGATCGAGTCGCTCGTCTATATCCGGCAGGAGGCGCGGCGTCAGCGCGACTTCGCGGAAGCCGACCGGCTGCGTGAGGAGCTCGCGCGCCTGGGGGTCATCCTCGAGGATACCCGGGACGGCACCAGCTGGAAGCTCCAGTCGTGACGCGCGAGCTGCCCCCTCGGCAGGGCCCTTCGGAAGGCGGCCCGCCGCTCTTCGGTCGCAACCCGGTGCTCGAGCTGCTCCGAACGGGGAGCCGGCGGGTGGAGGAGATCGCGATCCTGTCGGAGGGCCGCGGGCCCGCGCTGCACGAGCTCCTGGCCGTGGCCAAGCGCCAGGGTGTGAAGATCTCGTACCGCACCCGCGACCAGCTCACCGCCATGGCGGGCGACATCCACCACCAGGGAGTGGTGGCCCGGGTGGCCGGTGCGAGCTACGCTTCGTTGGGCGATCTGCTCGAGATCCCGGTCGCGCGGCGGGAGGCGCCGTTCTTCCTCGCGCTGGACCAGGTGCAGGATCCTCGGAACCTGGGGGCGGTGCTCCGGACGGCCGAGGCCACGGGCGCCCACGGGGTCATCGTGCCCAAGCACCACGCTGCCGGCCTGACGGGCGCGGCCGCGAAGTCGGCCATGGGCGCGGCGGAGCTGATCTCGGTGGCCCGGGAGACGAACATGGTCCATGCGCTGGAAATCCTCAAGAAGCAAGGCGTGTGGACGGTAGGCGCCGTGCCGGTCGGCGGCAAGCTGCCGTGGGAGATGGACCTGACCGGCCCCGTGTGTCTGGTGCTGGGAGGCGAAGGGGAAGGACTCCGCCCCCTCGTGGCCAAGAGCTGCGACTTCCTGGTGAGCCTGCCGATGCGCGGCCGGCTCGAATCGCTGAACGTTTCGGCCGCCGCGGCGGTGCTCTGCTACGAGGTGCTCCGCCAGCGGAGCCGGGAACAAAGGACTTGACAGAAAAGCCTTGACTTGATGGGGGGCCAAACCTAAAGTGAGGGTTTGCGACTGCTGGCGTAGCTCAGGTGGTAGAGCAACTGCCTTGTAAGCAGTGGGTCGGGGGTTCAAATCCTCCCGCCAGCGCCAGTACTATCAAGGGGTTACGATCAGGCGTGCACGCGGGGAGATACCCAAGTGGCCAAAGGGGGCAGACTGTAAATCTGCTGGCGGACGCCTTCGGAGGTTCAAATCCTCCTCTCCCCACCACCTGGGCGGCTTTGTTTGATTGAGATTGATATCGAGCGCGGCAGGACCACGGGCGGGAATAGCTCAGCGGTAGAGCGCCAGCCTTCCAAGCTGGGGGTCGCGGGTTCGAATCCCGTTTCCCGCTCCACCCGTGTCCCTGGCCCCGCGCACTGGACGGGGCTCGGCATTGCCCATGTAGCTCAGTCGGCAGAGCGCGTCCTTGGTAAGGACGAGGTCTCCGGTTCAATCCCGGACATGGGCTCCATCAACCGCGACCGGCTACGAGGAGGTCCCCCGGATGGCCAAGCAGAAGTTTGATCGGACGAAGCCGCACGTGAACATTGGGACGATTGGGCACATCGATCACGGGAAGACGACGTTGACGTCGGCGATCACGAAGGTATTGCACACGAAGTTCACGGGGGTGGCGATCCGGGACTTTGGGACGATCGACAATGCGCCGGAGGAGCGGGAGCGGGGGATCACGATTGCGGTGTCGCATGTGGAGTACGAGACGGCGGCGCGGCACTACGCGCACATCGATTGTCCGGGGCACGCGGACTACATCAAGAACATGATCACGGGGGCGGCGCAGATGGACGGGGCGATCCTGGTGGTCGCGGCGAACGATGGGCCGATGCCGCAGACGCGGGAGCACGTGCTGCTGGCGCGGCAGGTGAATGTGCCGAGCCTGGTGGTGTTCATGAACAAGTGCGACATGGTGGACGATCCGGAGATTTTGGATCTGGTGGAGCTGGAGGTCCGGGAGCTGCTGAAGAAGTATCAGTTTCCGGGGGACGACATCCCGGTGATCCGGGGCAGCGCGCTGGGGGCGATGGAGAAGCCGGAGGACGCGAAGGCGGCGGAGAGCATCTGGAAGCTGATGGAGGCGGTGGACGGGTATATTCCGACGCCACCGCGGCCGGTGGACAAGCCGTTCCTGATGCCGATCGAGGACATTTTCACGATCACGGGGCGGGGGACGGTGGTGACGGGGCGGGTGGAGCGGGGGGTGGTGAAGGTGGGGGAAGAGATCGAGATTGTGGGGATGCAGGCGGAGACGAAGAAGTCGGTGGTGACGGGGGTGGAGATGTTTCGGAAGCTATTGGATGAGGGGCGGGCCGGGGACAACATTGGCGCTCTGCTTCGGGGGATCGACAAGGACGAGGTGGAGCGGGGGCAGGTGCTGGCGAAGCCGGGGTCGATCAAGCCGCACAAGAAGTTCAAGGCGGAGGTGTACGTGCTGGGGAAGGACGAGGGGGGGCGGCACACGCCGTTTTTCAACGGGTACCGGCCGCAGTTTTACTTTCGGACGACGGACGTGACGGGGGTGTGCACGCTGCCGGGGGGGGTGGAGATGGTGATGCCGGGGGACAACGTGACGATGGCGATCGAGTTGATCCAGCCGGTGGCGATGGAGAAGGAGCTGCGGTTCGCGATTCGGGAGGGGGGCCGGACGGTGGGGGCGGGCGTGGTCTCGGAGATCGTGGACTAGGCCATGCGCGACATCATCTCCCTCGCGTGCACGAACTGCCAGCGGCGCAACTATTCGACGACCAAGAACCGGCGGACGCATCCCGACCGGATGGAAATCAAGAAGTTCTGCAAGTGGTGCCGGAAGCACTTCGTGCACAAGGAATCGAAGTAGCGGACGGCTTGATCCTGGGCACTTTCGAGCGCGGGCTTTGCCCGCGCAAGTTCATGGAGGAGGTCTCGGAGGGGGCCGCCGAGGCCCCCTCCGATGTCGATTCGGAGGCGTGTAGCTCTAACGGCTAGAGCACCGGACTCCAAATCCGGGGGATGGGGGTTCGAATCCCTCCACGCCTGCCAGACTGCGAGATCGTGAGCGATGGATTTCTTGAGGCGGGTGAAGGAGTTTTTCCAGGAAGTGGCGGCGGAATTTCGGCGAGTGAACTGGCCCAGTCGTAACGACGTGGCGGCGTCCACCATGGTGGTGCTGGTTGTGGTGTTCATCCTCGCCATGTATCTGGGCGCGGTCGACGTGGGCCTGTCGCGGCTGGTGGAGGTCATCCTGAAATGAGCGAGACGGGCACCACCGCGAAGCAGTGGTTCGTGGTTCACACCTACTCGGGCTTCGAGAACAAGGTGGCGTCCGGCATCGAGTCCCGCGCCAAGATCTTCGGGCTGCAGGACATGATCGGACGCGTCATCGTGCCGACCGAGAAGGTGCGGGAGATCCGCAAGAGCAAGAAGATCGAGACCGAGCAGAAGTTCTTCCCGGGCTACCTCCTGGTGGAGATGGAGCTGACCGACGACACGTGGCATCTCGTCCGCTCCACCCCGAAGGTCACCGGCTTCGTGGGCTCGGGGAACAAGCCGGTCGCGCTGCCCCCGGAAGAGGTCGAGGGCATCCTGCGGCAGATGGAAGAGGGCGCCGAGAAGCCCAAGCTCAAGTCCACCTTCCAGAAGGGGGACAAGGTGCGGGTGATCGAGGGGCCGTTCGTGAACTTCCAGGGCGCCATCGACGACCTGAATCCGGAGCGCGGCAAGCTCAAGGTCATGGTGGCCATCTTCGGGCGGCTCACGCCCGTGGAGCTCGAGTACTACCAGGTGGAGAGGCTCTAGCATGGCGAAGAAAGTCCAGGCGATGGTGAAGCTGCAGATCACGGCCGGGAAGGCCAATCCGTCGCCGCCGGTGGGCCCCGCCCTCGGCCAGCACGGCGTCAACATCATGGAGTTCTGCAAGGGCTTCAACGCCCAGACGAGCTCCCAGGAAGGCCTCATTCTGCCGGTGGTCGTCACGATCTACCAGGACCGCTCGTTCACCTTCGTGGTCAAGACGCCGCCCGCCGCGATCCTGCTCAAGCGCGCCGCCGGCATCGCGAAGGCCTCGGCGGTCCCGCACAAGGACAAGATCGGCAAGGTGACACGCGCCCAGGTGCGTGAGATCGCCCAGACCAAGCTGGTGGACCTGAACACGGATTCCATCGAGTCCGCGATGCGCACCGTCGAAGGCACCGCCCGCAGCATGGGCATCGACGTCGTCTAGCGCCGCTTGGACGGCAGGACAGCAGGAAACGAAGGACACGGGAGCCCAAGATGCCAGTGACAACGAAGAGGCTGAAGGCGGCTGAGTCGATCTT
>Ga0256867_10000703_pt1 | contig 13445 bp, 12 predicted proteins | sample RVTome_15_FD_185939 | JGI IMG/M metagenome (GOLD analysis project Ga0256867, IMG submission 185939) | Soil microbial communities from uranium-contaminated site in the Upper Colorado River Basin, Wyoming, United States - RVT150D86 (HiSeq) ... | reverse complement strand
CCTGGTTGCCTGCGAAGCCACTACCTGCCATCTCCCGTCGCGTCGTGCGTAGATGTTAAGAAACCGATACTCGCCACTGATATTTATCGTCCTTTTCGTGTTTGGATCTTTGTACTTTCCATTCTTGACAATGCTTCGCCCGGTAAGATATGCGGAATCGGCGTTTAGCACTGTCGCCTTGGTATCCAGCAACTCCCACGAATCCGCAGTAATTGCTCCCGACTCGATGAGCCGCACTTCTTCGGCCTTTGTTGCCTGCGAGCCATCGGGATAAACAATCAGCGCATCGTCTGCAACTATGCGCCTAACTGCTTCCGGATTATGTGTTTCGGCTGCCGCCGCCCAATCCCGTTCGAGTTTGATCAGTTCTGCTTCAACTGCACTAGCATCGAACGTTTCTCTTGCTGGAGTAGCGCTCGGGGCTGACGCATTGAGATTCGTATCGGGGGCTGCGGGCTGACATCCGGCCAAACCCACGACCATCAAGCTCACAACAAAAACGAGTGCCGCTGACACCACGCTTCTATTCATTGAATTTCGACTCCTTTGTTTCAGAAAACTGATTGGGTTAACTGACAAGTAAAAAAAGCACTCTGCTTCTACGCCAAAGTGAATGCTGAGTCAACTTTTTGCCGTGCTTATGGGCTTTGCACAAAAAGTCGACGATGCCACGGGCTTGTCCCGTGGAGGTTCACGCTCGACGCTACAGCTCGCGTGAAAACAACTCCTGGATGCCACGGCCTTGTGCCGTGGAGGTTCACGCTCGACGCTATGGCAGCTAGCGTGACACTCCACGGGTCAAGCCCGTGGCATCTCGAACGAGTTGGGTCCTTTCTTTAGCGACAAGCGTGACACTCCACGGGACGAGCCCGTGGCATCTTTTCGACTTTTTGTGCAAAGCCGTGCTTATGGGCAATACCTTAACTCTGGCTGACCCCTCTTCCCGAGCAGCGCTTTCAGGGCAGCCCGAAGCATTGACATCGCACTTTCTTCGGATTATTGTTCGCGGCATATAAGCAAACCCGGAGCAGCCATGCAATTTATTGAATGCTCCGGCGGTATTGTTTACCTACCTGTTTGTTGGTGAACACGAATATTTGTGGAAAGGAGTAACCATGACTCGCCTTTTGAGATCCTCAAAATTCCGGTTACTAGACCGAGTTTTGCTTGTGGTCATCACTCTAACAATTCCCGGAGTTTCAATAGCTCAAACCACAAGCCGCGGCGCCGATGAAGAGCCGGTTTTTCTGGAATATCGAGGAGTCAAAATCGGATGGCTCGCGGATGAGGTGCGCAAGAAACTCGGGAATCCGGCCGATAAGGGAGACGAACAGGATTTCTATATCTTTAACGACAAGGAGACCTGCCAGGTCCTTTATGACAAGGCAACTCGAAAGGTGACTGCCATCTCGGTCGACTTTATGAACGGCGCCCGCGAAGCGATCACTCCTCAGCAGGTGTTTGGGTCCGACATCGACCCGAAGCCCGATGGGTCGAAATATAAACTAGTGCGTTATCCGAAAGCAGGCTTTTGGGTTTCATACAGTCGAACAGCCGGCGACAGTCCGATTATCACAGTGACGATCCAGAAACTTCCCTCGCAGTGATCCTGGCACATAACATCAAGGTACGGGCTCTCTTCGAAGGATTCAGTAAAGTTGGAATTGTCGGCGCCACCGCGCTTGAAGACGAAGGACGCCGATTGAAGCAGTGGCTTGAGCGCGGTTATCACGGCGAGATGAGCTGGATGTCGCGCGACGTAGAGAAACGCATTAGTCCGCTCGAAATATTCCCTCAGGCACGTTCAGTCGTAGTTGTAGCACTCAACTACTATACGCCTCACCAGCATCAACAAAGCCCTGCCACAGGCAAAGTCTCCCGGTATGCGTGGGGAGACGACTATCACGATGTAGTGAAGTCAAAACTCACGTCTTTGCTTTCGTGGATCCGAGAGCAGGAACCGAGAGCGGAAGGAAAGATCTGCGTAGACATACAACCAACGATGGATAAAGCATGGGCGGTGCGTGGGGGCCTTGGCTGGCTCGGCAAGCACTCGAATGTGATAACGCCTGAGCATGGTTCATGGGTATTTATTGGCGAACTGCTTCTCAACCTGGAACTTGAACACGACACCGAGCGCGTTGAAGACCACTGCGGCACGTGCACGCTTTGCATCGATGCCTGCCCAACCGCAGCGATTACGGAACCGTACGTTGTCGACTCAAACAAGTGCATTTCCTACGCAACGATAGAACTGCGCGCGCCTGAGTTGCCGGTGCAAATTGAGAGTAATCTTTCGGGGTGGCTGTACGGCTGCGATATCTGCCAGGATGTTTGCCCGTGGAATCGCTTTGAAGCGTCCACTGCCGAAAAGCGATTCGCACCGCGACAGGGAAACGTCAACGCAGATCTCTCCGATATACTCGAACTTACACCGGAAACGTATGCAGCACGTTTTCGCGGCAGCGCGATGAAGCGCGCGAAGCTTTCCGGTTTACAGCGCAACGCCCGAGCGTTGATCTCCTAATGTTTGTCTTGGTGTCTTTGTGCTAAAGACTTCTAATCCAGTTTTAACCACAAAGGCACTAAGACACGAAATCTGAAATTAATGTCACATCTAGCACGTAATTCCTCCTTTGCTGAAGAGATCAAACAAAGCTTCGCCAAACAAACGATCATGGGGCTCATCGGTGCTGAATTAACTCGCGTTGAGCCAGGCATCGTTGAGATCACGCTTCCCTATCGAGCCGACCTGGTCCAGCAGCATGGTTACCTTCACGCTGGTATCGTGACTACCATCGCTGACTCCGCCTGTGGCTATGCTGCGTACAGCCTGATGCCCGCAAACTCTGAGGTGATGAGCGTTGAGTTCAAAGTCAATCTTCTCCGGCCGGCGAAGGGTGAAATGTTCTTAGCGGCGGCTGAGGTAGTTAAGAGTGGAAAAACGCTAACGGTGGTTCGCGCCGATGTCTTTGGTTTGGACCAGACTGGAGGCCGTGAACTCATGGCCACTATGCTCGGTACGATGATCTGTTTGTTGTAAACAAAATGTGTCTCATCCATTCCATCGGCGGAGCGTTCACTCGACGGCCTGAGGACCTGGCCCTCAAACTCGGCACAAAAGCGTCCGATCTGGTCAAGCGGGCCTTCGACGACATGGATCCGCAACGGTTGATCGATCACCACGTACACATTGCGGGCCTCGGCGTTGCCGGAACGAATAACTTTGTCAATCGAAAGATGCGGACGTGGCGTCATCCATTTCATCGTCTTAAGTTCAAAGTCTATATGAGTTCGGCTGGTGTTGCTGATGAAGACAACGCTGACGCACAGGCGGTCGAGCGACTCGCGAGCCTCGTTAGCCATATCCGCGGTCACGGCAAGCACCGCCTGCTTGCCTTCGACAAGAACTACCGCAGAGATGGATCGGCCGATATCGAGAAGACCGAGTTTTATGTTCCAAACGAATACGTTTTTGAAGTGGCCCAGAGGTATCCGGAGATGTTTGTTCCAAACATTTCGGTCAACCCCTACAGGCCCGACGCGATTAACGAACTTGAAAAGTGGGCGCAGTGCGGCGCGCGCGTCGTAAAGTGGCTGCCAAACGCCATGGGAATCGACCCTTCAGATCCCGTATGCGATCCGTTTTATCAAAAGATGAAGCAACTTGATCTGATTCTGCTGAGTCACGGTGGTGAAGAGAAGGCGGTTGAGGCAGAGGAAGATCAGAAACTCGGAAATCCGTTGTTGCTACGTCGCGCGTTGGACCATGGCGTAAAGGTAATCGTCGCACATTGCGCCGGCCTCGGATCTAACGAGGATCTCGACAGCAGCGATCGCAAACCCGTGCACAACTTCGACCTCTTTCTGCGTTTGATGGATGATAAACGATACGAAGGATTGGTATTTGGTGAGATCTCGGCGATGACGCAATTCAACCGTATTGGGAAGCCTTTGCAAACGATTCTTGCGCGTGAAGATCTGCACGAAAGGTTGGTCAACGGTAGCGACTATCCGCTGCCTGCCGTGAATATATTGATCAGAACCCGGCCGTTGGTGAGGCAGAGTTACATCAGTGAGTTTGAAGGCGAATGCCTGAAAGAGATTTATGATTTCAACCCGCTTCTGTTTGATTTCGTTCTAAAACGCACCATGAAACTTCCCGGAACCTCCAAATCCCTGCCTGCTTCTGTCTTCATGACCAATTCAGCCCTCGGCTGCTGAAAGGCCCGGACGGGCAGCTGTGTCGCGATTTGAAATCTTCTCTGTGCGACCTCCGTGTTCTCTGATTCTTCAAGCCACTATCTACCACAGGGAACACGGAGGTTGCACGGAGGATCCAAACCACGACACCAGCGGAGAGGCCCTGTGCTTTGCGGCAAGATCGTCAGAGAGTATGATTGCTACAGTGCAAGGCTCTATCAACAACAACGGCAGTCATAAGTTTCTGCGGGATTCGTATGGCCGGCCGATTCGCGACCTGCGCGTTTCGCTCACTGATCGCTGCAACTTCCGTTGTTTTTACTGTCTGCCGCATGGCGAGCCGCCTATCGCGCCAAAAGAGCAAATGCTCTCGTATGAAGAAGTTGAATATGTTTGCGAGATATTCGTCGCTCTTGGCATAGAAAAGATTAGGTTGACTGGCGGCGAACCGATGTTGCGCCGGGACATCGAGACAATCATCGGGAAGCTTGCAAAGCTGAAGACATCCGACCCCCGGCTTCATGATCTGGCGCTCACTACGAACGGTTACTTTTTGCCTGAGCGTGCCCAGAGTCTGAAAGAGGCCGGACTCGATCGCGTCACGATCAGTCTTGACAGTTTGAAGCGCGACGTTTTCAAACAAATGACCGGTGTTGATGTTTTGGACAAAGTGCTTGCTGGTATCGCGGCAGCCAAAGAGGCAGGTCTTGAGCCGATAAAGATCAACGCGGTCATAGTGCGCGGGCACAACGAGGATGAGGTTGCTGATTTCGCGGCGTTTGCTCGTGACTACAACGTGAAAATGCGGTTTATCGAATTCATGCCGCTTGATTCTGGCCACGAGTGGTCACGCAAAGACGTTGTTTCCGGAAAGGAGATTCGCGATCGTATCAGCGAACGCTTTCCGCTGGTTCCTGTGGAAGTCGCAAGAGGCTCTGATACGTCTTCACGATATTGCTTCGCGGACGGAGCCTCTGGTGAAATTGGAATCATTGCACCCGTTACCGAACCATTCTGCGGCGCGTGTTCTCGAATCAGGCTGACCGCGGATGGTCAGATCCGCACTTGTTTATTTTCAACCGTCGAACACTCGCTGCGCGATGTGATTCGTAGCGCCGCAACGCGCGATGAGATCGTTGAATACATTCAATCGGTAATACTCAAAAAGGAACCACGCCACTTCATAAACGACCCGGGTTTTGTCGCTCCCTCACGCACTATGAGCTTTATAGGCGGTTAGGACTCATTTATGAGCGTCAAAGTCGAAGCCACCATCGAAGACCTCCTCAAGGTCGACCAAAAAGCAGAAATTGTGAATGGAGAAATCATCCTCATGTCTCCAACCGGCAGTCTCCCGGGTTACGCGGGCGACGAAGTATTTTCCTCACTACGTGAGTATAGTAAACGCCTGAAGTTGGGACGCGCTGTGAGCGATAACAAGGCTTTTGTAGTGAATCTTCCGCATCGCAAATCATTCAGTCCGGACGCCGCGTTCTACCAGGGCACGGATTCTGGAATGAAGTTTTATCAGGGGGCGCCGGTGTTTGCAGTCGAAGTTCGCAGCGAAGGCGACTATGGACCGAGTGCTGAACTTATGATGGCGGCAAAACGCGCTGACTACTTCGCCGCCGGTACGCTGGTTGTTTGGGATGTTGATTTGTTGAGCGAGAATGTAGTTCGAGTTTACCGTGCGAGTGAGCCCGAAAGACGTACCGTTTATCGCCGAGGGCAGGTTGCCGAAGCTGAGCCGGCCGTGCCCGAGTGGATAATGGCGGTGGATGATCTCTTTCCGTAACAATCGTAGTTGAACGAGTTGTTCGCGATGGGTACAATCTCCCACAGTTTTAAACCACACTCACAGTAAACACATATGAGCACTAAAGTCGAAGCCACAATTGAAGATCTCTACAAAGTCGAGGGCAAGGCTGAGCTCGTCAACGGAGAGATAGTACTAATACCACTTACCGGAGGCTTACCTCACCTCGCTGCCCTCCAGATCGCTCTTTCTCTGGCGGTATACGAAAGAAGGACTAGAAAGGGATACGCGATTGGAGATAGCGCGGCCTTTGTAGTCAATCTGCCGCATCGCAAATCCTTCAGTCCCGATGCTGGCTTTTACATCGGCGAGATCACGATGAAGTTTTTCCAGGGCGCCCCGGTGTTTGCGGTTGAAGTTCGTAGCGAGAATGATTATGGCCCGAGTGCTGAACGCCAGATGGCAAAGAAGCGCGCTGATTACTTTGCTGCCGGTACGCTCGTCGTGTGGGATGTCGATCTGTTGAGTGAGGATGTGATTCGAGTTTACCGTGCAAGTGATCCCGAAAGAGCGACAATTTATCTTCGAGGGCAAATCGCAGAAGCTGAGCCGGCGGTTCCAGGCTGGACCATGGCCGTAGATGATCTATTTCCGGAAAAATTCGAAACCTAGGAATTTAATAGGTCCTATTGGACTTTCAGCGCCTCCTCAATCTCCTTGACCGCTCTTAGCCCTGACGACAACGCACCGTAAGTCAGCGATTTAGTACCAATTAACTACTGTCCTCTGCGTCGTGAACCGGGCCTTGTTGTTTTTGCCGGAGGATTTGCCTGGGTCTCTGTACGCGCGGGCGGCGTTGCCACTGCGGGCTTGGGCGGCATATCGCCTTTGGCAAACCTCGGCAACAGCTCATCACGCATCGCCAACTGGTACACGGCCCACGCTACGATCATCGCATCCTTCTTCACATCTTCTTCGAGAATCCTTTCGTAGGTGTCAAGATTTGTGTGCCAGGTGTGCGTGCCGTACTCAATTGGATCCTGGCCCATGCCGATGCCTGGCAGGCCGGCCTGATTGAACGTGGTGTGGTCAGAACCGCCCAACCTCCTGCTACGCGTCGATACTGCACCGATCACTCCATCGCCTTTGAACGGTTCGAGAATCTCGCGCAGGATGTTTGCGGTTTCAGGTGGTCCAAACACGGCCGCGCCACGCACGCGCCCGGTGCCGGAATCGATATTGAAATAACCGCCAAATTTCTCGTAACCGGGTTTCGGATCTTCGAATGAACCGAAATGCTTTTTGACGTAAGCGATTGAACCAAGCAAACCCTGCTCTTCACCACTCCAGAGAGCGACACGAATTGTGCGGCGTGGCTTAACGCCCAGGGTTTTTAGAATTCGAGCAGCTTCCATCATGATCGTGCAGCCGATCGCGTTGTCAGTGGCGCCTGTGCCCGCATGCCACGAATCAAGATGGCCGCCCAGCATGATTACCTCGTCAGCCTTGTCGCTGCCACGAATTTCACCGATCGTGTTGTATGAAGTACTGCCCTCTGGATAGAGACGGTTGACGATGTTGAACTCCAACACGACTTCCGTGCCGTTGTTGAGAATGCGGGTGATGCGTCCAAAGTCCTCATTACTCATCACAACTGTCGGTATCACCTTGTTAACGTCAAACGAGCTGTTATTGAAAGCTCGAATTTGCCGGAACTCACGACCTGCATCGTTCACTCTAATTGCAGCGCCGTTGTCTTTGAGAAAAGCGTCGAGCTGTTGTGCGATCTGACGATTAGTAAGTGGCCGCGGCGCGTTGGGGGCAGGCGACGGAGCCGGTGATGGCGTGGGGAAAGCAAATGGCGGTGCGTTAGGTCCATAGCGTCGCTGCGCCTGTTCGTCGCTCATCCTCTTTGGTCGAGGGTTCAAGTTGACAGGTATCGAAGCCGGTTTGCCGACAAGCACGATTCGGCCGCGCACTCGTGCTTTATGGTTGGAGAAAAACATCGTGAGCTGTTCCTGCGATGGTCGTTCCGGCAGGGCCAACTGATACGCCTTTGCTTGTACCGTTCCTTTAGTGCTCGGAGTCCACGCCAGAACCTCGCAAACAAGCGGATCTTTGACAGGCGAGATCAGATGTACTGTAAGGCGCTCGTTTAACCAACCAGGATGTTTGAAATCCCAGGGTTCTAGGTGAGCATTGTCCAGGCCCCACGCAGTCATCTGTTTAACGGCCCATTCCGCAGCGGCTTTGTGGTTGGGTGAACCCGTCAGCCGTGGGCCATAAACGTCCGTAAACATGTGCATGGTCTTCATGATCTGCGAACGTTCCATCGCTTCTTTGCGGATACGGCTCAACATATCGCCCCCGCCATTTTGAGCAACGACAGGAAGCGAGAGCATCGAAAAGATCATTAACAGGGCGACAAGGCGTCGTTTCAGCATGTTGTTGTGTCTCCGGGAGATCGGTTGGGTTGGATTACCAGCGGCGGAGATTATACTTTGCCAAAGGGATATTTGGGTAGAAACGAGGCTAGTGGTGCAACTTCGATTTCTCTCTGGGGCCCTCTGCGTAGTCTCTGCGTTCTCTGCGTTATAACAGACATTCAACGCAGAGGACTCAGAGGACTCAGAGATAAATCTTCAATTTAAGGACACACAGAAACGAGGCGGTTGAAGGCAAGCATGAATGCGATGTAGTAGACTACATGGGAATACCTTGGAGAATTTTCTATGAGCGCAGGAATCAAACCAAAGCAAGACGATCTTTCAGAGAGCAGTTCATTGCCAAACTCTAGCCGCGTTTACGTCGATGGCAAACTACCGGGCGTGCGAGTGCCCTTTCGCGAAATCGCGCAGAACCCTTCACGCAACTTCGATGGCACGTTGGCTCCGAATCCTCCTGTTCGTGTTTATGACACCAGCGGCCCGTGGGGCGATCGCGATCTTGATTGCAACGTCCGGCAAGGATTACCGCAACTGAGACGCGAGTGGATCGTTGGTCGTGGCGACGTGGAAGAGCATGAGGGTCGTGAGGTTCAGCCTATCGATGATGGTTACCTCACATTTGACGCCGCGAAAAGAGCGCGAGTGAAGGACGTTGGCAGGCTCGAAGACTTTCCAACGATGCGTCGCACGGTCCTGCGCGCCAGGCGAGGGTCTTGTGTTACGCAGCTTCACTATGCGCGCCAGGGGATCATTACTCCCGAGATGGAGTTCATTGCGATCCGCGAAAACCTTGGACGTGAAGCAGTGTGGGAGACTGGTGCCGCACCGCGTGATTCACTTCTGCATCAACACAAAGGCGAGTCGTTTGGAGCAAAGATCCCGCAGTACGTCACTCCCGAATTCGTGCGCGCGGAAGTAGCGCGCGGGCGTGCAATCATTCCAGCGAATATCAACCATCCCGAATCTGAGCCCATGATCATCGGGCGCAACTTCCTAGTTAAGATCAATGCGAACATTGGAAACTCAGCGGTTGCTTCTTCAATAGACGAAGAAGTCGATAAGATGCGTTGGTCCATTCATTGTGGTTCGGATACGGTAATGGACCTTTCCACAGGCAAGAACATACACGCGACTCGCGAATGGATAATTCGCAACTCGCCCGTGCCGATTGGCACAGTGCCTATTTACCAGGCGCTCGAGAAGGTCGGCGGCAAGGCTGAAGAGCTTACATGGGAAAGTTTCCGCGACACACTGATTGAACAGGCAGAGCAGGGCGTCGATTACTTCACGATTCACGCGGGCGTGCGGCTGGCGTACATTCCTTTAACTGCACGAAGGACGACCGGCATTGTGAGTCGCGGCGGATCGATCATGGCCAAGTGGTGCCTGGCACACCATGAGGAGAGTTTTCTCTACACGCGCTTTCGCGAAATTTGCGAAATCATGGCTGCCTTCGACGTTTCGTTTTCGTTGGGTGATGGCCTGCGTCCTGGTTCGATTGCAGACGCGAATGACGAGGCGCAGTTTGCCGAGTTGGCAACGCTTGGTGAGTTGACGAAGATCGCCTGGGAACGAGATTGCCAGGTAATGATCGAGGGGCCTGGTCACGTTCCAATGCACCTGATCAAAGAAAACATGGACAAGCAGCTCGAGACCTGTCATGAAGCGCCTTTCTACACACTTGGTCCACTCACGACCGACATTGCCCCAGGGTACGATCACATTACGTCGGCGATTGGAGCGGCGATGATTGGGTGGTTTGGAACCGCGATGCTCTGTTACGTCACGCCAAAAGAACATCTTGGCTTGCCGAATAAGAAGGACGTAAAGGATGGTGTTATCGCCTACAAGCTGGCGGCCCACGCCGCAGATTTGGCGAAGGGGCATCCGGGCGCGCAGTATCGCGACAATGCGTTATCGAAAGCGCGCTTCGAGTTTCGTTGGGAAGATCAGTTCAACCTTTCACTCGATCCGGAAGTCGCGCGCGAGTACCACGATGAGACGTTGCCACAGGAAGGCGCAAAGTTAGCTCACTTCTGTTCGATGTGCGGCCCACATTTCTGCTCGATGAAGATCACGCAGGACGTTCGTGAATACGCAGCGCAGAAGCAGCTTCAGGAGTCGGAGGCTTTGATCTTGGGAATGAGCGAGAAAGCCGAAGAATTCAAGACTTCCGGGGGCGAGATCTATCAGAAAGCATGAGACAGGATTTACAGGACTTACAAGATTTCACTGAAGTAGACAGGATTAACAAGACTTACAGGATGTTCATTATTGAATTAAGGGCTTATTATCGTGTAAATTCTGCAAATCCTGTCAACGCCCTTTTTCTCACGGAGGATGCGATGGAAATCAATGACCTCACTCACAAGATCATCGGCCTAATCCCTGAGTGAGGTAAAGTTAATCCACTATCTTGCCGCGACCCTGTGCTTACAAAGTACATAATGTTCTTGGCCCGGGTTTTCTGGAGAAAAGATCAGGATAAAAAACGCCGACTGGATAGCCTTCGTACCAGACAGGAAGCTGGTTTTGCTGTTCTGCCTCGAGATTTTGAACAGCTTTGACTTCAATTATCAATTGTTTATCGATCCAAGATACCAAGCTTATCTAGTTCCAGCTTGAGTGCATTCTCATAGACCTTCGCATCGATAATGGTTTGCTTATCAACTTCGGCTCCTCGGTTCAAGTCAAACGTAAGTTTCGCGAGTACAGATCGAAGGCTCATCCTACTCAGTGACTTGAGCATTCGAGAACTGTAATCTCTCAACCCGCGCTATCGTACGCTTGACGGATCCAGTCGATCAGCAAGTTGACTAGCCTCGACCTGGTCCCGATGCGCGAGCAACGCTGCGTACCTTAGGAGAGTTTTGTAGGGGCGGCCACGGAGGGCCGCCCCTACAAAACCCTATGTGAGGCCGGCTTTTCGTTGCATTTCCCTGAGCGTCTCGGGAATGAACGACGTGATTTGATAAGTTTCTTCGCGACCGTCAGCAAAACTCTGATAAAGATTGAAATCGGGTAGTGAAAGACAGCTTAGCGGTGACTGGTGGTTATAGCCTGTATCGAGGCCGATGGCGCTGTTAGAAATGTAAATTCCATGACGGCCCAGCCTTCCTCGCAATGGGAGCAAAGGTGTCGGCGTGTGTCCAAACACGCAAGGCTTGCCGCGGTAATTCTTGTAAAAATCCATATCGCGCATCCACAACAACGACATCTGTGAGCTTTCGCTTGGATGCTTCCCCTCGTCGAGACCTGCATGAACGTAGATCGCGTACTCGTCCTCGTAGTAGAAAGGTAACTCCTGCATGAAAGCGAGGTGCTCGGGTGGAAAGAATTGCTCGAGTGTGAGCCTCATCTCTTCCAGGCCCTTTTCGCTATCCACTCTGATTGATTGCCCCGTGTACTGCTCAAACGTTCGCTCGCCACCAACAACTCGTGTAAGCCAGATGTTAGTTCGTCCTTCGAGGAAGTCCATCAACATCTGCTCATGGTTTCCTCGCAGACAGATAACTCTCTCAGAGTTCTCGCGACACAGTTTGAGTACGTGAGAAACGCAGCCCGGCGCATCGGCGCCGCGATCGATCAAATCACCAAGAAAGACCAGCGTATCGGTTTCCGAATCGCGCGGCAGCATGTCAAGCAGGTTGAGGAGCTGCGCGCACCGACCATGTATGTCACCCACGACGAAAGTTTTCATTCAGACTGATCCCCTGGCAGCTCACGCTGGCTCCTGATGCTATTCATCAACTCGACGAAACGTGGATCCTCGTGCATGTCTGTCCAGTTCGGATCACACTCAAACCACCGATAGTTTTCATTTCCGAGGCTGATGGCCGTCTCCAACCATCTTAGAGCTTCCACCTGACGACCCTGCAAAAGGTAAGCAGAAGCAAGCCAGTAAGATATATCGTAATCCGCCTCGGCGACCTGTCTGACTTTCGCAGTCAGTTGTTCATTGGCTTTGGTGTGCTGTCCCTGCGCACTAAAACAGATCGCAAGAATCGGTCTCACACCGTCCATTTGGGGATGCCGCTGCAGAACTTGCTGGAGGGTCTGCGCGGCGGCATCGATCTCCCCCCGGTAGTAAAGCACACGAGCACGGATAACTTGAATCATCGGATGTTCCGGCTCGATCGCCGCACCCTGATCGAGTTCGCGCAGGGCGTCTTCATACTGTTGCTGGTACATGAAAACCCGAGCGCGGTTGTAACTGGCCAGCACGCGTTCTCCGGGATTGAGCCGGACCATGCGATCAAAACTGCGTAGCGACTTCTCATAATCTCCGTCGAGACGTGCCACAACACCACGTACAAACTGAACACCCGGATCATTCGGATATTCATCACGGAGCAAGTCAACTTCCGTGCGCGCCGTCTGCTTTTGTCCGCCAGTAAGGTAGATGAACACCATGTGCATGCGTGCTTCGAGCAGCCTCGGATCCAACGTCAGGGCTTTTCGAAAAGCATTTTTCGCCTTTTCATGATCGCCGGCTTGACCGAGACCCTTCAACACACGATTCACGTAGCAACTGCCAAGCGCAGAATAGGCGAGCGCAAAATTAGGATCGATTTCGATGGCGCGACGGAAGTGCTCGATTGCGGAGTCGAGATGTTCACGCTGGATGGTGTGATAAATGAAGGTTGCCAGACAGTCGCGTCCGCGCAGGTACTCTTCCGTCGCCGCAGCGTCAGCGGTTGTTTTCCTGGCCAGCTCGTCTTTTTCATCCGGTCTTAACTCCAGTCGCAGTCCTTCAACGATGCGTTGCACGATGGTGTCCTGCACGCCGATGATGTCGCTGGCATCGGCATCGATTCGCTCGCTCCAGAGAATCTCGCTGGTGCGCACGTCGAGTAGTTGAGCCGTAACCCGCAACCTGTCACCGGCGCGGAGGAACGTCGCAGTGAGAATCGCGTCAACGCTGAGATCGCGGCCCGCTTCAGCCGCGTCAACAGTTTTGTTTTGATACTTCACAATCACTGATGACGGTCGCACTACCAGCGAACGCACGCGGGCCAACTCTGTTATCACCGCGTCCG
>Ga0256867_10000700_pt1 | contig 13467 bp, 9 predicted proteins | sample RVTome_15_FD_185939 | JGI IMG/M metagenome (GOLD analysis project Ga0256867, IMG submission 185939) | Soil microbial communities from uranium-contaminated site in the Upper Colorado River Basin, Wyoming, United States - RVT150D86 (HiSeq) ... | reverse complement strand
ACCGCATCGGCCGACCAGAGCGCCGGGACGAGCGGGGAGCCGACGGCCAGCGAGGTCGCGGGCGAGGCGACGCCGACGCAGCCCCCGTTCGTGGCTCCACCACCGCCCGCCGTCACCCCCGGGCCGACCGCCGCCATCACCCCGCCCCCAACCGCGGCGCCAACGCCGGTCCCGACCGTCGCGCCGACCGACCCGCCGACGGCGACCCCAAGCCCGACCGTGGCCGCCACGCCGACCCCCACACCGGTACCGACCCCGGTTCCGACGGCGACCCCGCCGCCACCCAGCGAGGAGCCTCCCCCGCCGCCGAGCGCGAGCCCCTAGAAAAGCTGGATCCCGACGAAGGCCGGCACGGCGATGAGTGACACGACGCTCATCACCTTGATGAGGATGTTCATCGAGGGGCCCGAGGTGTCCTTGAGCGGATCGCCGACCGTGTCACCCACGACGGCCGCGTGGTGCGCGTCGCTTCCCTTGCCACCCAGGTTCCCCGCCTCAACGTACTTCTTGGCGTTGTCCCACGCGCCGCCGGCATTGGCCATGAAGATGGCCAGCAGGAAGCCGGAGACGAGCGCGCCGACGAGGAAGCCGCCGAGCGCCTGAAGGCTGATGAAGCCGATGACGAGTGGGCTCACGATGGCCAGCGCGCCCGGCACCACCATCTCGCGCAGCGCCGCGGCGGTGCTGATGTCGACGCACTTCGCGTACTCGGCGTGCACGCCGGGCCTGCCCTCCTTGAGGCCGGGGATCTCGCGGAACTGGCGCCGGACCTCGTGGATCATGGCGTTCGCGGCACGTCCGACCGCCTCGATGGTGATCGCCGCGAACAGGAACGGCAGCATCGCGCCGAGGAAGAGGCCGACGGTCACCGCCACGTCGTTGATGTCGAGCACGATCGGGCTCCGACCGGCCTCGATGAGTGCCGCGTTGGCGGTCTCGGTGAAGCTGCGGAACAGCGCCAGTGCGGTGAGCGCCGCCGATCCGACCGCGAAGCCCTTGGCCACCGCCGCGGTGGTATTGCCGAGCGAATCGAGCGCATCGGTGTCGCGGCGAACCTCGGGCGGCAGATCGGCCATCTGCGCGATGCCGCCGGCGTTGTCGGCGATCGGCCCATAGGCGTCCACACTGACGGTGATAGCCGTCGTCGCCAGCATGCCGATGGCCGCCAGCGCGATGCCGTAGATGCCGGAGTTGTCGTCGCCGGGAATCGCCAGGTTGCCGAAGACGTAGGCGATCACGATCGCCACGGCGATGACGACGACGCTGCCCGCCGTCGAGCGCATGCCGGTCGACAGGCCGCCGAGGATGACCGTCGCCGGTCCAGTCCGCGCCTGCTCGGCGATGTGCTTCACGGGGCCGAAGTGATCCGACGTGTAGTACTCGCTCAGCCAGCCGATGGCCAGACCGGCCACGAGGCCGCCGATGATCGCGGCGGCGAAGAAGAGCGGCTGCTCGACCTCGGCGACCGGGCCGAGGATCAGCACCGAGAGGCCCGCGGTGGCCAGTGCCGCGAGCGCAGCCGCGACGTTGGTGCCCCGGTGAAGCGCCTTGCCGAGGTGCTCGGTATCGGACCCGGTGCGGACGAAGAAGGAGCCGATGATGCTCGCAAGCATCCCCGCTCCGGCCACGGCCAGCGGGAACACGATGCCGGCCGTCGGGTCGCTGGTGCCGGCGAAGATGACGGCGCCCAGGACGATGGGCGCCACGATCGAGCCGACGTACGACTCGAACAGGTCGGCCCCCATGCCGGCCACGTCGCCGACGTTGTCGCCCACGTTGTCGGCGATGACCGCCGGGTTGCGGGGGTCGTCCTCTGGGATGCCCGCCTCCACCTTGCCGACCAGATCGGCGCCGACATCGGCCGCCTTGGTGTAGATCCCGCCGCCGACGCGGGCGAAGAGCGCGATGCTGCTGGCGCCTAGGCCGAAGGCGGCGATCAGCGTGGTGGCGTTCTCGACGGCCAGCGCCTGGATGAACAGGAAGAACAGGATCGTGACGCCCAGCAGGCCGAGCCCGGCCACGCTGAAGCCCATGACGGCCCCGCCTCGGAACGCCAGCGGCAGGGCGAGCGCCACGCCGCCGGTGCGGGCCGCCTCCGCGGTACGGGCGTTCGCCGCGGTGGCGATGCGCATGCCGATGAACCCGGCGCTCCCGGAGGCGGTAGCCCCGGCGAGGTAGGCGAAGGCCCCCAGGAACCGATAGTCCGGGATGGCGAAGATCAGCAGCGCCACCACGACGACGAAGCCCGCAAGCACGGTGTACTGGCGGCGCAGGAATGCCATCGCCCCTTCGCGAATGGCGCCCATCAGCTCCACCATGCGCTCGTTGCCCGGGTCGGCCGCGCTCACCTGTCGCGCAAAGAAGCCGGCCAGCACCAGGCCGGCGATCGCGGCGACACCAGCAGCCGCCACGTAGAAGGAGTCCATGCAGAACCTCGACTGCCCATCGGCGCAAACGTTCACCGGTCAGCGCGGTGCGTCGACCGGGTCTGCGCCGGGAGCCACGCGGAGGCGGGTGCGCGGCGGGCGGCGAGGTGAGACCCGGGCGGTTGCGGATGGGGGCGCAAACCGTTGGGCCGACCGGTCAGCGCACAGGATAGCCGATCCCCCGCGGGCCGAATGGGCCCCGACTCAGTGGCCGCATCGACCACGCAGCGCGGAACCCCCGGCGGCAACGGAGCGCGTTGTGCGCTCAGTGCACGGATCTACAAGGCAACCGCCAGATTGTGCGGCGGATGCACGAATCGGTTCCTGATCGGCCGTGGCAGGCCCGTTTCCCACCGCCACGTGCACTGGACGCACGCGACGGCAGTCAGGGTCGCAGTTACGTTCACGGAGCGCATGCCACGGCGGCCTGGCTCACAGATACCCGCTGCGCGCGCAGGAGCCCCGCGCTACTTGTCGCGGGTCTCCGTCGAGGTGATGGCCGCCTGGGCGGCCGCGAGGCGCGCCACGGGCACCCGGAACGGCGAGCAGGACACGTAGTTGAGCCCGACGTCGTGGCAGAAGGCGATGGACTGCGGATCGCCGCCGTGCTCGCCGCAGATGCCGATCTTCAGGTCCTTCTTGGTGGATCGGCCCTTCTCGACGCCCATCCGCACCAGCTGGCCGATGCCGGCCGCATCCAGCACCTGGAACGGGTTCTCGGGCAGGACCTTGCGGTCGACGTACTGCATCAGGAACTTGCCCTCGGCGTCGTCGCGCGAGTAGCCGAAGCCCATCTGGGTCAGGTCGTTGGTCCCGAAGCTGAAGAACTCGGCATGCTCCGCGATCTCGTCGGCGGTGAGGGCACCCCGCGGGACCTCGATCATGGTGCCGAACTTGTAGTCCACCTGCTGGCCCGAGGACTCGACGATGCGAGCCACCTCGGCCTCCAGGATGGCGCGTGTCTCGCGCAGCTCGTTCACATGCCCGACCAGCGGGATCATGATCTCCGGCAGCGGTGTGAGCCCCTCAGCAGCAACGCGGGCGGCACCGGCGAGGATCGCGCGCGTCTGCATCTTCACGATGTCGGGCACCATCAGCCCCAGTCGCACGCCGCGCAGCCCCAGCATGGGGTTCTGCTCACGCATGGCCTCCACGGCGTGGAGCAGCTCCGTCTTCTCGGCGAGCTCCCGCTCGAGGCCGGAGTTGTCGATCGGGCCCGATGCGGCCTCGCCCTTCTCCGGGGCCGAGAGGTTCAGCTTGCGCATCGCGCGCGCCGCGTCCTTCTTGCCGAACAGCTTGACCAGGCCCTGCTGGACCAGCCCCGCGTCGACGCCGTTGCCGCCGCTCGTCAGCTCCAACGTGGTCCGCAGCCGGGTCGTCTCGGCCACCAGCTCGTCGTGGCTGGGCAGGAACTCGTGGAGCGGCGGGTCGATGAGCCGGATGACGACCGGCAGCCCGTCCATCGCCCGGAACAGCCCGGCGAAGTCATCGGTCTGCAGCGTCTCCAGCGAGGAGAGCGCCTCGTCGAAGACGCGGACCGCCTCGCGATCCTCGTCGGACCGATCGGCATCAGCCCTGGCCTTCGCCGAGGTTGCCGCGTGCGCGTTGAGGATCATGCGGCGCACGGTCGGCAGCCGATCCTCCTCGAAGAACATGTGCTCGGTCCGGCACAGGCCGATGCCCTGCGCGCCGAAGGCGCGGGCCCGCTCCGCGTCGCGCGGATAGTCGGCGTTCGCCCAGACCTGCATCTTCCGGGTCTCATCGGCCCATGCGAGGAGGGTGGCCAGGTCGTGCTCGTCCTCGAAGCGTGCCTCGATGGTCGGCAGCTCGCCCGCGTAGATCTCGCCGGTGGTGCCGTCGATGCTGATCATGTCGCCCTCGTTGACGGTCACCGACCCGGCGCGCATGACGCGCTTCGCGTAGTCGATCTTCAGCGACTCCGCACCGGCGACGCAGGGCAGGCCCATCGATCGCGCGACGACCGCCGCGTGGGAGGTGGCGCCGCCGCGCGCGGTGAGCACGCCCTTGGCGGCCAGCATGCCGTGCACGTCGTCGGGGCTCGTCTCGACCCGGACGAGGATGACCGGGTGGCCGGCATCACGCGCCTCGACCGCGCGGTCCGGATCGAAGATGGCCTGGCCCACGGCGGCACCCGGCGAGGCATTGAGCCCCTTCCCGAGCAGGCGGTCCCCCACCTTCTCCTTGGCGGCCTCGTCGAAGCGCGGGAGCAGCAGCTGGACGATCTGCGCCGGATCGACGCGCTGGAGGGCCTCCTCCTTCGTGAGCACGCCCTCGTTGACCATGTCGACCGCGATCTTGATGGCGGCCGGCGCGGTCCGCTTCCCGGATCGCGTCTGGAGCATGTAGAGCGTGCCGCGCTCGATGGTGAACTCGAGGTCCTGCATGTCGCGGTAGTGGCCCTCGAGCCGCTGCGCGATCTCCTCGAACTGCGCGTACACCTCCGGCATCTGGTCGCGCATGTGGCTGATCTTCTCGGGCGTGCGCACGCCGGCCACGACGTCCTCGCCCTGCGCGTTGGTGAGGTACTCGCCGAACAGCGCCTTCTCTCCGGTGTTCGGGTCGCGGGTGAAGGCGACACCGGTTCCCGAATCGTCGCCCATGTTCCCGAACACCATGGTCACCACGTTCACCGCGGTGCCGAGGTCATGCGGGATCTTGTTGAACTCGCGGTAGTCGTGCGCGCGCTTCCCGAACCAGGAGTCGAAGACGGCGCGGACAGCCAGCTCCAGCTGCCGATACGGATCGGTCGGGAACTCCTCCCCGGTCTTCTCCCTCACGATCTCCGCGAACCGGTTGCCGATGTCGCGCAGCTGGTCCGAGGTCAGGTCGGTGTCGAGCTTCGCCTTGACGCTGTGCTTGAGCTCGTCGAACGGCTCGTCGAAGTCCTCCGCCTTGAGGCCGAGCACGATCCGGCCGAACATCGCCACGAACCGACGCCACGCATCCCAGGCGAACCGATCGTTGCCGGTCAACCGGATGAGCCCCTGCACCGTGTCCGGGTTGAGCCCGAGGTTGAGGACCGTGTCCATCATCCCCGGCATGCTGAAGGCGGCGCCGGAGCGGACGCTGACGAGCAGCGGGTTCTCGGGATCGCCGAATCCCTTGCCAGTCTGCTGCTCCAGCTCCTTCATGTGCGCCACGACATCGTCCCACAGGCCCGCCGGCATCTCCTTGCCCGCGGTGTAGTAGGCGTTGCAGGCCTCGGTGGTGATCGTGAAGCCGGGTGGAACGGGGAGGCCCGCATTCGTCATCTCGGCCAGGCCCGCGCCTTTGCCGCCGAGCGTGGATCGCATCGAGGCGTTGCCCTCGGCGAAGGTGTATATCAGCTTGCCGTTCTTCGCTGCACGCGACTTGGTGGCGGAGCTGCGGCGTGGCTTGCGGGTAGTGGTTCCGGGCTTGCGGGCGCTCGTGGCCATGCGGCGATCGGCTCCTCGTGGATTGCTTGTGGGGAGCTGAATTGTACCCGCGGTCTCCCGTGGGAGCCATCGGCGGGGTCGTGGTGGCCAGCTGGATCGGCACAACTGCCATCGAACGGGCCGCAGTGTGTCGAGCCGGCCCATCCTGCGCCGATACGCCAGCGACACTGGCACCGCGACAGCTGAGAACAGATGATCCGGACGTCGGTGCCTCTTGCGCGAGCCAGGTTGGCACCGTGTCGGTCAGTCGGTCACGTCGCCTTACCAGGGCTCCTCGGGGCGCCAGTCGACCGCGATCGGCCCGCTGAGATCCAGGTCGGATGGCGTGCGCGGCGTCCGCAGAACCATGACGTCGCCGTCCTCGTCGGCGCTCCGGATGCGCTGGCCATCAAGCATCCGCACGAATGTCGGCCCGCGCCAGGTCTCCCAGCCGAGCCGCTCGTAGAAGCCGTTCTGACCGGTGCCCAGCGCGCCCAGCACGTACTCATCGCCGATGATGCGGCCGATCTCGCGCATCACCCGGGTCCCAAGTCCCTGCCTCTGCAGGTCGGGCCGGGTCGCCACGTTCTCCACGTACCCCACGTCGAGCGCCAGGTCACCCTCGTGGCCGATGAAGAGCCGGCGATCCACGATCATCGCGTGCGCCAGGAGCCGCCCGTCGCCCTCCAGGAAGACGTGGATGCCCGGGCCGACGCGATCCCAGACCGGCGCGAACGGCTCCTCGAAGGCCGCCTCGCACAGCGCGGTCAGCCTCTCGAAGGTCTCCGGGTCGATCTCCTCGGTCTGGGCGACGTGGAGTCGCGCCGTCTGCCCGCCGAGCCCCGTCATCGGGTCACTCGCAGCCACCCACGGCCGAGGGCGAACGCGAAGGCCGGACCGATGGCGGCCAGCAGCCGCCCGCCCCAGCCCGCGTGCTGGCGGTAGAGGGTCCGCGCCTTGCGCAGCACCCGGTCGCGATCGGCGCCCTGGAGATCGGTGGCGAGACTGCCGAACTCGGCGAAGGCGGCTGCATCGTCGTCCGCCAGCCAGGTCGCGTCGGCGAGCGCCTCGCGTGCCGCGGGATCGCCCGGCAGTAGCTCCACTGCCGCCCTCGCCGCGCCGAGGGCACCACGGACGTCGCCGGTCCGCGCCAGGGCCTGCGACAGCGCGAGCTGCGCGCGCCCGTTGCGCGGCGCCAGCCGGACCGCGCGTCGCGCCGCTTCCACGCCCATCCGCGGCTGCGCGGCGCCCAGCCGCTCCTCCGCCTCGGCGACCGTCCACGTCGTCTCGCGAGGGTCGTTGCGAGCCAGGCGGCCGTACTCGGCGGCGGCGTCGCGGTGCGCGCCCTCGGCGGAGAGGATCTGGGCCATGAGCTCGCGGTAGCGGACCTCCTCGGGATCCAGCCGCACGGCGGCCGCCGCATGCTGCTCCGCCTCGTCGGGCCGGTCGAGCGCCAGGAAGGCGCGGGCGCGGAACTCGTGGGCGGCGTCGTCCCCCGGCCGCGTCGCGAGGATCGCATCGGTCATGCGGAGCACCAGCTCGTGATCCCCTCGCCGATACGCCTCCCGGATCTCGTCCAGGGTCGTCATCGGGCCATCTCCGGCTCGAAGCCGCGTCGTGCGACGATCCACTGGAACGCCACCGGCCGCCCGTCCTCGTCGTCCTCCACGACGTCGGCGGACTCGATGACGAAGCCGGCTCGTTGCACCATGGCGCGGTTGGCGGGGGCGTCGAAGTGGCTGAAGTACATCGGCACGCCCAGCCAGTCCTCCTGCACGGTGCCGGGCGAATCGGTGGCTCCCATGGTGGCCACCAGCAGCCCGTCCGGGCGCAGCCACGAGGCGATGCGGCCGAGCAGGTCGGTGTGCATGGTGCGCGGCACGTGGATGATCGAGTAGAAGGCGATCACAGCGTCGAGCGACCGGGGCTCCAGGACCAGCTGGGTCATGTCGCCGATGAGGAAGTCGGCATCGGGCGCGTTCACCCTCGCGCGTGCGATCTGCTCGGGTGAGAGATCGACGCCGGTGACGCGATGCCCCTGGCTCAGCCGGCGCGCGACCGGCTCTCCCGCCCCGCAGCCGAGCTCGAGCACGTCGCTGGCGGGCGGCAGCAGCGCGAGCACCCGATCGAGGTAGGCGAGGCGGGTCGGTCCGTTGAGGGTCCACGCCAGGTAGCGATCCGCCACGCGGTCGTACCCCTCGGCGACGACGCGCTCCGGCGACCGCTCCACGCTACTCGGCCCCCGCCCCGGCTGGCTCGCGCGGCACGCCCTCCCACGCCGCGCGGCCGGCGACGAGGTCGGCGACACGCTCCGGAATGCGCTGCAGCGCCACGCGCTCCTGGGTCATCGAGTCGCGCTCGCGGATGGTGGCGGCCCCGTCGTCGAGCGACTCGGGATCGACCGTCACGCAGAACGGCGTGCCGATCTCATCCTGACGTCGGTACAGCTTGCCGATGGAGGCGGTGTCGTCGTACTGGGCGGCAACCTGCAGCTTGAGGTCGGCGGTCAGCCGGCGAGCCCGCTCGACGAGCTCCGGCCGGTTGCGCAGCAGCGGCAGTACGGCGGCCTTGATCGGAGCGAGCTCCGGGCGGATGCGCAGCACCACGCGCTTCTCCTTCGCCAGCTGCTCCTCCTCGTAGCCGTCCACGAGGATGGTCAGCACGGCACGGTCCACGCCCATGGCGGGCTCGATCACGTACGGCACGACGTGCTCGCCGGCCTGCTCGTCGAAGATCTCGAGCTTGCGCCCCGAGGCAGCCGCATGCGCCTTCAGGTCGAAGTCGGTGCGATCGGCGATGCCCTCCAGCTCCGACCACCCGATCGGGAACTCGTACTCGATGTCGGTGGTCTGCTTGCTGTAGTGGCTCAGCTCATCGGCCTCGTGCGGACGCAGGCGCAGGCGATCGGCGGATATGCCGAGCACGTCGGTCCACCAGCGGTGGCGCGCGTCGACCCAGTTCGCGAACCACTCGTCCTCGTCACGCGGGTGAACGAAGAACTCCATCTCCATCTGGTCGAACTCGCGGAGGCGGAAGATGAAGTTGCCGGGCGTGATCTCGTTGCGGAAGCTGCGCCCGATCTGCGCGATCCCGAACGGCAGCTTGCGCCGCATGCTGGTGGCGACGTTGTCGAACTGCGCGAACATCGCCTGCGCCGTCTCGGGGCGCAGGTAGGCGATCGACGAGCTGTCGGCCACCGGGCCGACATGGGTTGCGAACATCAGGTTGAACTGGCGCGGCTCGGTCAGCGTGCCCCGATTGCCGCAGTTCGGGCAGGCGATCTCGGCCGGCGGGCCCTTCAGCTCGTCCTGGCGGAACCGATGCTTGCAGCTGCGGCAGTCGACCATCGGGTCGCTGAAGCCGGCCACGTGGCCGGATGCCTCCCAGACGCGCGGGTTCATGATGATCGAGGCGTCGATCCCGACCACGTCGTCGCGAAGGTGGACCATGTGGCGCCACCAGGCGGCCTTGACGTTGTTCTTCAGCTCGACGCCCAGCGGGCCGTAGTCCCAGAAGCCGGCCATGCCGCCATAGATCTCCGAGGACGGGAAGACGAAGCCACGGCGCTTGGCGAGGCTGACGATGACGTCGAAGTTCGGCGCTGGCACGGGGTGTGTCGGGCTCCTCCAGGTTGTGGCCACGCTGGGCCGATGGGGTGGTCGAGTCTAGCCGATGCCTTGACCTCCGACGGCCCATCCCCGATCCGCAGGGTCCGATGGTGCCGCGGCCGCACGCATCGGAGAAGGTGGGGTCGCAAGACGTCCAGCCCCCGCGCATCGTGGCCATCCTGTGCTGCCCCGGCACGAATCGGCACGGTCGGATGCCGGGCGCCCCGTCAGCCCGCCGTTCCGCTGGCCTCCTTCGCCGATGCGTGCCTCCCCCGCACACGGCACGTCTCGAGCGGCTACGGGCTGGCGGCGAGCTCGCGGGCGGCGACCTCGTCGAGGAAGTCCCGCGAGCGCATCTCGCGCTCCACGACCGCCGAGACCGTGGCGTGGAGCAGCCGTTCCACCTCGCGATGGAGCGGCGGCGCCAGGCGGAGGCGGATCACGCCGACGAGCGAGGAACGCTGGAGGTGCCGCAGCACCTTGAGCGCATCGGGCGAGATGGCGCGGGCACCATGGGCCCGATGCGCGCATTGCGGGCACAGCACGCCGCCCCCCACCGGCGAGAACGCATTTCCCTCCGGCTCGATCGATGACCCGCACTCCAGGCACTGGCCGAGCTCCGGCCGGAAGCCCATCGCGTCGAGGAGCGCCAGCTCGAACCAGCGCGCGACCACCTCGCGCGAGACGTCGGCACCGGCGTCCAGGGCGGAGAGGCCCTGCGCGAGGACGCGGAAGGGCTCGTGGGTGTCGGCGGCGCCCTCCACGAACCGATCCACCAGCTCCACCAGGTACCACGCGGCGGCGGTCGAGTGGAGGTCGTTGCGGAGGCCGAGATGCGGGTCCTCGAGCGACGACGAGGTGATCACGTCGAACGTGCGTCCCACCGCCAGGACGAGCTGCACGTCGCTGAACGGCTGCAGCCCGCCACCGATCCGGGAGCGCGGCCGCCGCACGCCCTTGGCGATCACCTTGAGCTTGCCGAGGCGCGGGGTGAGCACGGTGAGCACCCGATCGGCCTCCCCGAGATCCATCGTGCGCAGCACGATCGCCTCGGTCTTGTAGACGCGCGGACGCGGGCTCATCGGTCCAACGTGCTACTTCGGTGTATCATGAAACGGATGGATCCGACCGTCCCCGCTCCCCGTATCTCCGGCATGGCACGACTGCTCGAGCAGGTCGGGTACCCTTCCGGCGTGGACATCAGGACCGAGTTTACGCGCCTGCTCGCCGATATCGAGAGCGAGATGTCGAGCGTCATCGACGAGCGTGGCGGCCATGCGCGCCCGCTGTACGAGATGCTCGCCTATCACCTGGGGATCGACGGCAAGTCGGGCCCGCAGGGCAAGCGCATGCGTCCCCTCCTCGGCCTGCTCGCGTACCAGTCGCTGACCGGGGACTACCGGCCGGCGCTGCCCGGTGCCGCTGCCGTCGAGCTCGGGCACAACTTCAGCCTCGTGCACGACGACATCGAGGACGCCGATGCCGAGCGCCGCCATCGGCCCACGCTGTGGGCCATCTGGGGCGTTCCCCTGGCCATCAACGCCGGCGACGCCCTGTTCGCGCTGTCGCGGCTCGCGCTGTATCGGCTCCTGGAGGACGGGTTCAGCGAGCGGCGCGTGCTCGCGCTCATGCGGGTGTACGACGAGACCTGCCTCGCGCTGTGTGAAGGCCAGTACCTCGACATCACCTTCGAGCGGCAGCCCGAGGTGACCGTCGAGGCCTATCTCGAGATGATCGGGAAGAAGACCGCGGCCCTCGTCGGCGCGTCGGTCCAGGCCGGCGCCATCCTGGCGACCGACGACGGCGAGGTCGTGGAGGCCTATCGGCGCTTCGGCTACGACCTGGGGATGGCCTTCCAGATGGCCGATGACGTGAAGGGCAGCTTCTGGTCCACCGCAGAGTCCGGGAAGCCGATGGCCGGCGATGTCCGCAAGCGGAAGAAGACGCTGCCGATCGTCTGGGCGCTGGAGCATGCCTCGGAGCCCGATCGCGACCGTCTCGCCGCGATCTATCGAGCGCCCGACGGGGCCATGTCCGACGGCATGACCCCGCTCGGCGACGACGAGGTGGCCGAGGTGCTCGAGATCCTCGAGACATCCGGCGCCCGCGAGCACACCCTCGGCGAGGCCCGACGCTACCGCGATCTCGCCCTGGAGCACGTGGATCGGCTCCCCTGCATCGCCGATCGGAAGGCCGACCTGGCACAGCTGGTGCGGTCCGTCATCGCCGCGTGATACGGCGACTCCTGCTCTGGCTCGCGGCGAATGCGCGGTGGGCCGCGGGTGTTGGTCCGCTGCTGGGAGTAACGGCCATATCCTGGCCGATGTAGTTCGCTGCTGGGACGGTCGGCCAGGCTGACGGTCCTCGGTGGCCCGGCGCAGGTGCTGCCTGGCCGGATGTGGTCCGTGGGTGGGACGGACGGCCACTTCCTGGCCGTTACTCCCAGGGACGTACCAGCGTCGGCTCGCCGCGGGTCAGTCGGTGTCCGACGCGGCCGCGGATTCCTCGCCCTCACCCGTCAGGCGCTGCCGCGAGGCGATCACCTTTGCGACGCGGCGCGGCTCGGCAGCCTCGACACGAATGACGATCCCGTTCCGGAACGGAATCTCCGCGCCGGGGAGCGGGATCCGGCCCACGCGGTGGACCACGAAGCCGCCGACGGTGTCGTAGGCATCCTCGTCGGGCTCGTCGTCATCGGTGAGATCGAAGAGGTCGCGGAGATCGTCCATGCTGACCCGGCCGTCGATCCGGAAGATCTCCTCATCATCGGTCGAGAGGTCCTCGACCATCGGGTCCTCGCTGTCGTACTCGTCCTGGATCTCGCCGACGATCTCCTCGACAACGTCCTCCATCGTCACCAGCCCGGCCGTGCCGCCGTACTCGTCGACCACGATGGCGATGTGCCGCTTGGCGACCTGCATCTCGTGGAGGAGGTCATCCACCGGCTTCGACTCGGGGACGTAGACGGGGGCACGGACCAGCTTGCGCACGTCGATGTCGCCGTGGCTGAGCCCGTTGCCCTTCAGGTACGGCAGGAGATCCTTGGCGTAGAGGATGCCGACGATGTTGTCGAGGCTTTCCTCGAACACCGGCAGCCGCGAGTGGCCGGCGCGGATGATCATGTCGAGCACTTCGTCGAGGGTGTCGTCGACGTTGATGGCGCGGATGCCGATGCGCGGGACCATGACCTCGTGGACACGCTTGTCCCCGAGCTCGATGACCCCGTGGATCATCTCCTTCTCCTCCTCCTCGATCTGCCCCTGCTCCGAGCCAGTCTCGATGAGCATCTTCAGCTCCTCGGTGGAGAGGTAGCCGCCCTGGGGCCTCTCCTTGCCGCCGAGCAGCCGCACGAGGATGGTCGACAGCCGGGTGACTCCCCACACGATCGGCCACAGCAGGCTCTGGAGGAGGCCGATCGGACGCGCGACGATCAGCGCGAGCCGCTCGGGGAAGTTGAGGGCGAGCGTCTTCGGGACCAGCTCGCCGATGATGATCGAGGCGAGCGCGATCAGCAGGGTCATGATCACGAAGGCGATCGTGTCAGCCGCATCCCGGATGGGATCGAGCGGAATGCCGCGGATGACCTCGGCCAGGCCGGACGAGAAGGCCACGGCGCCCACCGCGCTGGCCAGGAAGCCCAGGAAGGTGATGGCGATCTGGATCGTTGCCAGGAAGCGGCTCGGATCCGAGGTCAGGCGGGACGCAGTCCGCGCGGCACCGTCTCCGTCGTCCGCCAGCTGCTGCAGCCGGTGACGCTTGGCCGTGATGAGGGCGATCTCGGAGGCGGCAAAGAATCCACCGACGAGGATGAGCAAGGTGACAACCACGAGGTCGAAGACCGGGTTGCCGCTGGTACTGCTACCGTCCATTGGGCGGTGTTCTGTCCGCCTCCCTACGTGTTTGGATCCGTCCCGGACGGGACGGGCGCCTCCCCGGCGCTGGGTTCGCCGGCCTCCGCCGGCCTGGTGCGATGTCGTCGAAGCTCGATCGGCCGTGCCGGCATTCCGACCACGGTCT
>Ga0256867_10000699_pt1 | contig 13478 bp, 12 predicted proteins | sample RVTome_15_FD_185939 | JGI IMG/M metagenome (GOLD analysis project Ga0256867, IMG submission 185939) | Soil microbial communities from uranium-contaminated site in the Upper Colorado River Basin, Wyoming, United States - RVT150D86 (HiSeq) ... | reverse complement strand
CTTGGGGCCGGCGAGGTAGAGGCAGTCGAGGTCGAAGCGCGGGGTGCGGAAGTTCTGGAGCCCGTCCGGGTCGTGGCGGCGCCCGAAGCTCGAGGTGGGGTCGAAGGTGATGTCGTGGTCGACGAACTGCCCGAAGTAGGTGAAGCCGGCCGGGATCGCAGGGTTGTCCTGCCCGCTCGCGCTCGTCTCGACCATCGGCCCGCCGGCCGCGCCGAGGCCGATCAGGAGGCTGTCGGGCGGCTCGAACGGAGGGAGGAGGCGGAAGAGGCGCCCGAAGCGGCCCTCGAGGAAGCGCGAGCGCGGGACGGCGTCGAGCCCGCGCGGCAGCTCGGCGCCGTGGCTCGGGATGATCTCCGCGCCGGGTGCGCCCTCGTCGAGCGGCACGGGGTCAGTCCCCGTCCGGCGCCAGGTAGGGGTAGCGGTAGTCGGTCGGCGGCACGAAGGTCTCCTTGATCGTCCGCGGGCTGACCCAGCGGATGAGGTTCCACAGCGAGCCTGCCTTGTCGTTCGTCCCGGACGCGCGGGCGCCGCCGAAGGGCTGCTGCGCGACGACGGCGCCGGTCGGCTTGTCGTTCACGTAGAGGTTCCCGGCCGTGTAGCGGAGGACGTCGGCGGCCTCGACGACCGCCTCGCGCTCGCCCGCGAAGATCGCGCCGGTGAGCGCGTACGGCGCCGTCCTGTCGATCAGCTCGAGCGTCTCCTCCCAGCTCCCGTCCGGGTAGACGAACGTCGTCACCACCGGCCCGAAGAGCTCGTCCTTCAGGAGCCGGAAGTCGGGATCCTCGGTGCGGATGACGGTCGGCTCGACGAAGTACCCCTCGCTGTCGTCGTAGCCGCCGCCGACGACGACCTCGCTCTTCGCGTCGGCCTTTGCCTCCTCGATCGCCTCCTTCTGCGTGGCGAACGAGCCGGCGTCGATCACGGCGCCCATGAAGTTCGAGAAGTCGGACACGTCCCCGACCTTGAGCTCGCCGACCTGGGAGACGAGCTGCTCCTCGATCGCCGGCCACATGCTCGCCGGGGCGTAGACTCGCGACGCGGCGGAGCACTTCTGCCCCTGGTACTCGAACGAGCCGCGCAGGATCGCCGTGGCGACGGCCTCCGCGTCGGCGGTCGGGTGCGCGACGATGAAGTCCTTGCCGCCGGTCTCGCCCACGATGCGCGGGTAGCTCCGGTAGCCCGCGATGTTCTGGCCGATCGTCTTCCACATGCCCTGGAAGACGCCCGTCGAGCCGGTGAAGTGGACGCCGGCGAGGTCGGGGCTCGCCAGGGCGGGGTCGCCGATCTCCTTGCCCGAGCCGTAGACGAGGTTGATCACCCCCGGCGGCAGGCCGGCCTCCTCGAAGATCCGCAGCGTGTAGTAGGCCGAGAGCATCGCCGTCGAGGCGGGCTTCCAGACGACCGTGTTGCCCATGAGCGCGGGCGCGCCGGTCAGGTTCCCGCCGATCGCGGTGAAGTTGAACGGCGACACGGCGAAGACGAAGCCCTCGAGCGGCCGGTACTCCATGCGGTTCCAGACGCCGGGGCTCGAGAGCGGCTGCTCTTCGTACATCCGGGTCATGAACCACGGGTTGAAGCGCCAGAAGTCGATCAGCTCGCAGGCCGCGTCGATCTCCGCCTGGTGCGCGGTCTTCGACTGACCCAGCATGGTCGCCGCGTTGAGCGTGTCGCGCCACGGGCCGGCGAGGAGCTCGGCGGCCCTGAGGAAGACCGCGGCGCGCTCCTCCCAGGGGACGCGGTGCCAGTCCTCCCAGGCCTCGGCGGAGGCGGCGATCGCGGCCTCGACCTCCTTCGCCCCGCCCTGGTGGACGTCGGCAAGGACGTGGTCTTTGGCATGCGGCATGACGGCCTCGCGGGTCTTTTCGGTCCGGACCTCCTCGCCGCCGATCACGAGCGGGATCTCGAGGCGCTCGTTCCGCATCTGCTCCAGCCGCAGCTGGAGGCTGGCGCGCTCGGGCGACCCCGGCGCGTGGTCCCGGACCGGCTCGTTCACCGGCGGCGGGACGCGGAAGATGCCGGGGGCGCTCACGCCGGGCATTCTATGGGCGTGGCCATGGACGCGGTCGCCTATGAGGTGCCCGGCTGGGGCGTCGGCGAGCTCTACTTCAGGGACGGGAGGCTGCTCTACCACGAGCTGCCGCGGGCGGGCTCCTCGAACGCCGAGCGGGGCGGCCATCCGCTGGCGGAGCGGGTCGAGGCGTACTTCCGCGGCGAGCGCGTCGGCTTCGACGACGTCGAGCTCGAGTGGGAGTGGGCGACGCCGTTCCAGGAGGCGCTCGCGCTCGCCCTGCGGGCGGTGCCGTGGGGTGAGGTGGTCACCTACGGCGAGCTCGCCGCGCTCGCCGGCCGGCCGCGCGCGCCCCGGGCGGCGGGGACGTTCTGCGCGGAGAACAGCTTCCCGCTCGTCGTCCCGTGCCACCGCGTCGTCTCCTCGTCGGGCCTGGGCGGCTACGGATCGCTCGGGGCCGCGTACAAGCGGCGGCTGCTCGCGCTGGAGGGCGTCGAGCTCTGAGTCTCTCGGAGGACGTTCGCCAGGAGCTCGCGGCGATCGAGCCGCGGAAGGCCTGCTGCCGGCTGGCGGAGCTCTCCGCGCTCGTGCGCGGCGCCGGGAGCGTGCACCTGCGCGGCGGGGGCCGGATCGCCCTCCACCTCGAGCTGGCGAGCGGGCCCGTGGCGAGGCGGGCGTTCTCGCTCCTGCGCTCCTACGGCGTCCCGTGCGAGATCCGGACCTACCGCCGTCGCGCGTTCGAGCAGGGGACGCGCTACCAGCTCCACCTGGAGGACGACGCCCGTGCGCTCCAGGCGCTGAACGAGGCCGGCGTGCTCGACGCGAACCTCGCCCCGCTCGAGCGGCCGCCCAGGCGGGTGGTCGCCCGCGCCTGCTGCCGCGCGGCGTACCTCCGCGGCGCGTTCCTCGCCTCGGGGTCGGCCACGGGCCCGCGGAACGCCCACCTGGAGCTGCGGACGGCCGACGTCGGCCCGGCCCGGTTCCTCGCCGAGCTCGCGGCCGCGGAGGGCTTCGCGCTCGCCGTCTACGAGCGGAGCCGCCACGCGATCGCCTACGCGAAGGGCGCGGAGACCATCGCCGAGCTCCTGGCCTTCCTCGGAGCCCAGGACGCGGCGCTGCGACTCGGCGAGGAGGCGGTCGTCGCGGCCACGCGCGCCCGCGCGAACCGGCTCGCGAACGCCGACCACGCGAACATCGTGCGCACGAGCCGCGCCGCCGACCAACAGCTCCGCGCCATCCGCCGCCTCGAGCGGGAGGGCAGGCTCGCCGAGCTGGCGCCCGAGCTGGGGGAGATCGCCCGCCTCCGCGTCCGCCACCCGACGCTCTCCCTGCGCGAGCTCGCACGCCGCTGCAACCCGCCGGCGACGAAGGCGGCCGCCCACCGGCGGCTGGCCCGCATCCAGCGCCTGGCCGAGCTCTAGGCTCTAGGCAAGCGGGCCGGAGGGGAAGCTCCGAGGACGACCTCCCCCTCCGCTTTTCACCACGCTCCGGACCGTCGCGCCGGACGGGGTCTGTATCCGGCGCCGGACGAGCGCAGACCCGCTCCCCGCGAGCGTAATCCGCGCTCCGGGAGCATTCAAGAGGGTTCGTCCAGAAATTTCCACCGTGCGGGCGCCGCTAGAATCGCCGCGCCGGAGACATCGTTCCCAGAGGAGGCTGCATGGGCGTGCGCGTGGGCATCAACGGTTTCGGGCGGATCGGCCGGAATTTCTTCCGTTCGGTCCGCGGTCGCGGCGCCGACGTCGACGTCGTCGCGGTCAACGACCTGGGCGACGCGAAGACGATGGCTCACCTGCTCAAGTACGACTCCGTCCTCGGGCCGCTGGGCGCGGAGGTCGAGGCGGGCGACGGCTCCATCACGGTCGACGGCGACGAGCTCAAGCTGCTGAACGAGCGCGACCCGGCGGCTCTCCCCTGGGGCGAGCTCGGCGTCGACGTCGTGCTCGAGTCCACCGGCATCTTCACGAAGCGCGAGCAGGCGCAGCTCCACCTCGACGCCGGCGCCTCCAAGGTGCTGATCTCGGCGCCCGCGACGGATCCGGACGTGACCCTCGTGCTCGGCGTGAACGACGACGCCTACGATCCGGAGCAGCACCGGATCGTCTCGAACGCCTCCTGCACGACCAACTGCGTCGCGCCGATGGCCAAGGTGCTCAACGACGCCTGGGGGATCGAGTCGGGCTTCATGACGACGATCCACGCGTACACGAACGACCAGCAGATCCTCGACCTCCCGCACAAGGACCTGCGCCGCGCCCGGGCGGCCGCGATCAACCTCATCCCCACCTCGACCGGCGCCGCCAAGGCGATCGGGGTCGTCATCCCGGAGCTGAAGGGCAAGGTGGACGGCGTCTCCGTACGCGCCCCCGTGCCGGACGGCTCGCTCACGGACTTCGTCGTGCAGCTCGGGAGCGAGGTGACCGCCGACGAGGTCAACGCCCGCTTCCGCGAGGTCGCGGACACGGGCGCGCTCGAAGGGATTCTGTTCTACACGGACGAGCCGCTCGTCTCCTCCGACATCGTCGGCAACCCGTACTCGTGCATCTTCGACAGCCAGCTGACGATGGCTCACGGGAGCTCGGTGAAGGTCTTCGGCTGGTACGACAACGAGTGGGGCTACAGCTGCCGGCTCGTGGATCTCGTCCAGCGTCTGTAGCGGTGCACCGTCCGCGCTCCGTCAAAGCCGCCGACGTCGCCGGCAAGCGCGTGCTCGTGCGCGTCGACTTCAACGTCCCGCTCGAGGAGGGGCGGGTCGCCGACGACACGCGGATCACGGCCGCGCTGCCGACGATCCGGCTGCTGCTGGAGCGCGGCGCCGCGGAGGTCGTGCTCATGTCGCACCTGGGCCGGCCGAAGGGCCCCGACCCGGCGTTCTCCCTGGCGCCGGTCGAAGTGCGGCTCCGCGAGCTGCTCCCCGACGACCGGCTGCGCCTCCTCGAGAACACGCGCTTCGACCCGCGCGAGACGGAGAACGACCCGGAGTACGCGCGCGAGCTGGCGGCGAACGGCGACCTCTACGTCAACGACGCGTTCGGCTCGGCGCACCGCGCGCACGCCTCGACCGAGGGCGTGGCGCACCTGCTCCCGGCGTACGCAGGGCTCTTGCTCCTGCGCGAGCTGGAAGAGCTCGGCTCGCTGCTGGAGAGCCCGGAACCGCCGTTCGTCGCGGTGCTCGGCGGCGCGAAGGTGGCGGACAAGATCGGCGTCCTCGAGTCGCTCGCGCGGCGTGCCGACACGCTCCTGATCGGCGGCAAGATGGCGGAGGAGGTCGATCGCGACGCCGGGTACGAGCTGCCGGAGGACGTGGTCGCCGCGGCCGCGTTCGAGACGGACGCGGAGTTGCGGGTCGTCGCCTGGGACGAGATGCCCGAGGGCTGGCTCGGCCTCGACATCGGCCCGGCCACGCGCGAGCGCTACGCGGCGCGGATCGCGGCGGCCCGGACGGTGTTCTGGAACGGCCCGATGGGCGTCTTCGAGTGGCCCCGCTTCGCGGACGGGACGAAGGCGGTTGCCGAGGCGGTCGCCGCGGCGGACGCGCACACGGTCGTCGGCGGCGGCGACTCCGTGCGCGCCGTCGAGGAGCTCGGCGTCGCCGACGAGATCGACTGGATCTCGACGGGCGGCGGCGCCTCGCTCGAGCTGCTCGAAGGCAAGGATCTCCCCGGCGTCCTCGCCATTCCGGAGGCCTGATGCTGATCGCGGGCAACTGGAAGATGTTCAAGGGCCCCGCGGAGGCAGCGCGATTCTCCGGGGTGCTCCACACCATGCTGGCCGGCACCAAGGGCGTCGACGTGGTCGTCGCACCGCCCTTCGTCTCCCTGCCCGCGGCCGCGGCGGAGCTGCGCGAGAGCGCGATCCGCGTCTACGCCCAGAACGTCCACTGGGAGCCCGAGGGCGCGTTCACGGGCGAGGTCGCCGCGCCCATGCTCGTCGAGGCCGGCGCCGCCGGGGCGATCGTCGGCCATTCCGAGCGGCGGCAGTACTTCGGCGAGACCGACGAGACGACCGCCCGCCGCGGCCACGCCGCCCTCGAGGCCGGGCTCGGCGTCATCGCGTGCGTCGGCGAGACCCTCGAGGAGCGGGAGGCCGGCGAGACCGAGGCCGTCCTCCGGCGTCAGGTCGAGGCGATCGCCGCCGCCGTCCCCGAGCCGCCGGCGGCCCTGGACGTCGCCTACGAGCCCGTCTGGGCGATCGGCACCGGCCGGACGGCCACCCCCGAGATCGCCCAGGAGGCGCACGCGCTCGTCCGCAGCCTCTACCCGGTCGGGCGCATCCTCTACGGCGGCTCCGTGAAGCCCGAGAACGCCGAGGAGCTCCTGGCCCAGCCGGACGTCGACGGTGCGCTCGTCGGCGGTGCCTCCCTCGACGCCGACTCCTTCGCCGCGATTTGCCTGACGGCCGCCCGCCTTTCCCGCTCGTAGCGCTCGTCGTCCTCGACGGGTGGGGCTGCGCGCCCCCGGGCCCTGGCAACGCCGTCAGGCTCGCCGAGACGCCGGTGTTCGACGAGCTCTGGGATCGCTACCCGCACGCCATGCTCCGTGCCTCGGGCGAGGACGTCGGCCTCCCGCCCGGGCAGATGGGCAACTCCGAGGTCGGGCACCTCACGATCGGGTCCGGCCGGGTGATCTTCCAGGACCTCATGCGCGTCAACAAGGCGATCGAGTCCGGCGCGCTCTTCGAGAGCCCGGCGCTCCTCGGCGCGTTCCGGCGCGCGCGGGAGCGCGGCGGCAACGTCCACCTGCTCGGGCTCGTCTCCTACGGCGGCGTCCACTCGCACATCGACCACCTGCGGGCGCTGCTCGAGCTGGCCCGCCGCGAGGGGATGGCCGAGCGCACGTGGATCCACGCGTTCACTGACGGCCGCGACGTCTCGCCGACCTCCGCCCGCGGCGACCTCGCCGAGCTCGTCGCCGGGGGCGCCCGGATCGCCACCGTCTCTGGCCGTTACTACGCGATGGACCGTGACAAGCGCTGGGAGCGAACCGAGCGGGCGCTCGCTGCGATCATGCAGGGAGCGGGGGAGGAGGCCGCCGACCCGGTGGGCGCGATCGAGGCGTCCTACGCGCGCGGCGTGACCGACGAGTTCGTCGAGCCCGTCGTCCTCCCGGGGCCGCGGCTCGCTCCCGGTGACGCCGCGATCCACTTCAACTTCCGCCCGGACCGCGCCCGCCAGCTGTCGCAGCGGCTGCTCGAGGAGGGCCTCGACCTGACGACCATGACCCGCTACCGCGACGACTTCGACTGCCCGGTCGTCCTCGAGGCGCAGGTGATCGAGGGGACGATGGCCGAGGTGCTGGCCGCGCACGGGCTGCGCCAGCTGCACGCCGCCGAGACGGAGAAGTACGCGCACGTCACCTACTTCTTCAACGGAGGCAGGGAGGAGGAGTGGCCGGGAGAGACGCGGATCCTCGTCCCCTCGCCGCGCGACGTGGCCACGTACGACCAGAAGCCCGAGATGTCCGCCGCCGAGGTCGCCGAGCGCCTGGCGGCCGAGCTCCCGAACGGCTACGCCTTCCTGATCGTCAACTACGCGAACCCCGACATGGTCGGGCACACGGGCGTCATCCCCGCCGTCGTCCGCGCCGTCGAGGCGACCGACGCCGCGCTCGGGAGGACGGTCGCGGCCGTCGAGGCGCTCGGCGGCGCCTGCGCCGTCACCGCCGACCACGGAAACGCCGAGCAGCAGCTCGCCGCCGACGGCGTCAGCCCGCACACCGCGCACACGACGAACCCGGTGCCTCTGGTCATCACGCTGGCAGGCGCGGAGCTACAGGAGGACGGCGCGCTTGCCGATCTAGTACCCACGTGTCTGTGGCTTCTGGGACTTCCCACCGCGGAGGGGATGACCGGCAGGAACCTGGTCCGCTCGGTCTAATCCCCGAGATATACTCCGTTCACCCAGCGGCCCGGGTTACCACCTTGCCTCTTCCTCAACCCGACCACCTCCTCCTCCGGCGAGCGCAGAAGGGGGACGAGCGAGCGTTCCAGGCCATCCTCGAGATGTACGAGGGGCCTGTCTTCAACTACGTGCTCAGGATGGTCGGCGACCGGGCGCTGGCGGAGGACCTGACCCAGGAGATCTTCCTGCGGATCTACCAGGGCCTCCCAGGGTTCTCGCTCCGCTGCCGCTTCACCACGTGGCTCTTCCAGGTCGCCAAGAACCGCGTGCTCGACGAGCTGCGCGCCCGCGAGCGGAAGCCGCAGGCCGTCCTCACCCTCGACGACCTGCCGCCGCTCGAGGTCGTGGACGCGCCGCCCGAGCGCACCGAGGTCATCGACGCCGTCTGGCGCGCGGTGGGCCTCCTCAACCCCGACCTCAAGATGGCCCTGCTCCTCCGCGACGTCGTCGGGCTCTCCTACACGGAGATCGCCGACTCCCTGGAGATCACGCTCGCCACCGTCAAGTGGCGGATCTTCAAGGCGCGCGAGGAGGTGCAGCTCGCGCTCGAGCGCGAGGGCATCGAGGTCGAGGTCTCGCGCGCGCCGGCCGCCCGGGCCGAGACGCCGGGCTAGGTTCCGCCCTAGACGCCGTGCTCCAGGCGGGCGGCGAGGGCCTCGGGCAGCCCGCGGTCCCGGATCTCCGCCTGCGTCGCCGCGACGTCGTACTCCTCCCGGCGGAAGGCCGCGCTCCGCGCCTCCAGGTCGAGCAGGAGCCAGGCGGCGCGGGGGTCGCCGTCCCGCGGCTGGCCGACCGAGCCGGGGTTGAGGAGCCAGCGGTCGCCGGCCAGCTCGACCACCGTGCCCGCCTCGGCCGTGGCGAGCGACGTCGTCGAGAGGCGGAAGTGGAGCGCGACGTGGCTGTGCCCGACGAGGACGAGCTCCTGCGGCGCCGCCGCCAGGCCGGCGTAGGCGATCCCCGGCGAGAGGACGTACTCCCAGACCGGGTCGCGCGGGCTCGCGTGGAACAGGCCGACGCCCTCGCGCTCGCCCTGCGGCTCGCCCGCCTCGAGCAAGGCGCGCGCCTCGGGCTCGAGCACGTCCGCCGTCCAGCGGGCGCTGACGGCCGCCTCCGGGGAGAAGATCTCGAGGTCGAGCCGGCCCAGGGCGGCGAGGTCGTGGTTTCCTATCAGGCACACGTCCGCCCGCTCGACCACGACGGCGCAGCAGCGGTTCGGGCGCGGGCCGTAGCCGACGAGGTCGCCCAGGCACCAGATCTCGTCGGGCGCGTCCCGGTCGATCGCCTCGAGGACGGCCTCGAGGGCATGGAGGTTCCCGTGGATGTCCGAGACAACGGCGACGCGCACGGCAGGACGGTAGCGAAGGCCCTCGCGCTCGCCGCGGCCGCCGCGCTCTGGGTTCTCGCCGCGGCCCTTCTCTGGCGCACCCAGGTGCCGGCGCTCTCCCTGCCTGACCTCGAAGCCGGGGACTACTTCGGCGCCGGCCTGCTCGACCGGATCGAGGACTACCGCCGCGGCTCCCGGCTCCTGTTCCTTCTGGCGCTCGGGGCGGAGGTCGCTGTGCTGGCGCTGGCCGTCTGGAAGGCGAGGCCGCTCGCGGCACGGCTCGAGCGCAGCGGCCGTGGCCGCGTGCGCACGTCGGTCCTCGTCGGTCTGGCCGTCGTGCTCGCCGGTTGGCTCGCCACGCTTCCCTTCGGCGCCGCGTCCCTCGTCCGCCGGCGCGACGCCGGGCTCTCCGAGCAGTCGTGGGCCGGCTGGCTGACCGACCGGCTGACGGCCCTCGGCCTCCGTGCCTTGCTCGTGTCGATCGCGGTCGCGGGGGCAGTCTGGCTGGCCGGACGCTTCGGGCGGCGCTGGTGGGCCGTCGGTGCGCCGGCTCTGGCGGCCGTCGGCGTCGTCTTCATCCTGCTCCAGCCCCTGGTCGTCCAGCCGCTCTTCAACCGCTTCGAGCCGCTCGAGAACCGGGAGCTCGCAGCGGAGATCGATACGCTCGCCGCCGGGATGGGGGTCGAGGTCGACGACGTCCTCGTCGCCGACGCGAGCCGGCGCACGACGACGGCGAACGCCTACATCGCCGGCCTCGGCCCGACGCGGCGCGTCGTCCTCTACGACACGCTGCTCGACGGCCGCTTCTCGGACGGGGAGATCCGCTTCGTCTCGGCGCACGAGCTGGCGCACGTCGAGCGCCGCCATCTCTGGAAGGGGCTCGCGTGGTTCACGCTGCTCGCCGTCCCCGGCGTCTTCAGCCTCGCCTGGCTCACGAACCGCTATGGCGGCCTCGGCCCGCGCCTCGTCCCGCTCGGGCTCGCCTTCGCCTTCGCCTACCTGCTCGTGACGCAGCCCCTCGCCAACGCGGTCTCCCGCCGCTACGAGGCCGAGGCGGACTGGCTCGCCCTGGAGGCGACCCGCGACCCCGAGAGCGGGGTCGCCCTCGACCGGAACTTCGTCAGGACGGGCCTCGCCGACCCGGACCCGCCGGCCTGGCTGCGGATCCTGTACGGCACGCACCCGACTCCGCTCCAGCGGATCGCCATGGCCGAGGCCTGGCGTGCCGACTAGGTCTCGTTGTCCTCCTGCTCGGGCAGGTTCCTGATCCCCTCGCGGGTCGACCACTTCGACCAGGAGTCGGTCATCGCGTCCATCAGCTCCCGCATGAAGCGCGGGGACATGTTCACGCGGCTGACGACCACGCCGGGGACGTCGCCCTCCTCGACCTCGTGATCGATGCGGGCGAACGTCAGCGTGAACTCGTAGTCCGAGAAGCTGACGTTGGCGAAGTTGGCGTAGACGCCGGCGAGGTTCTCGGGGTCGAGATGGATATTGAGCTGCCGCTCACGCTGCTCGTCCTCCACGGCTCCCTACGATATAGGTCATGGAGGTGAGCCACACCGCGGCGACGGCGCTCGCGCGTCTGGAGGAGGAGCTGGCGCGCGTGGCCGGGTCCCCGGTCGCCCTCGAGCGGCCCGGCAAGCCGGAGCACGGCGACTACGCGACGAACGTCGCGCTTCGCCTCGCCGGCGCGCAGAAGCGCCCGCCGCTCGAGATCGCGGCCGAGCTGGCCGGGCAGGCGGCCGCGCTCCCCGGGGTGGAGCGCGCCGAGACGGCGCCGCCCGGGTTCGTCAACCTCTGGCTCTCGCCGGCGTGGTTCGGCGACGCCCTCGCCGAGGTGGTCGCCGCTGGGATGGCCTACGGCGCCGGGTCGGCGGCGGTGGCCGAGCGCGTCCAGGTCGAGATGGTGAGCGCCAACCCGACCGGCCCGATCACGGTCGCGGCCGCGCGCAACGGCGCCTACGGCGACTCGGTGGCGCGCCTGCTCGCCTTCGCGGGCCACGAGGTCGAGCGCGAGTACTACTACAACGACGCCGGCACGCAGATGGAGCGCTTCCGCGCGTCGGTGGAGGCCGCCCGGCGCGGCGAGCCGCCGCCGGAGGACGGCTACGCCGGCGACTACGTCGACGAGCTGGCCCGCCTGGGTGGCGACCCGGTCCCGCCCATGCTCGGCCAGATCGAGGCGAGCCTCGAGCGCTTCCGCATCCACTTCGACTCGTGGGCGCGCCAGAGCCTGGTCGAGCAGCAGCTGCCGGAGCTGCTCGCGCAGCTCGACACCTATGAGAAGGAGGGCGCGCTCTGGGTGCGCTCCTCGGCCTTCGGCGACGAGAAGGACCGCGTCCTCGTGCGCTCGCCCGAGCGCGGCGGGCTCCCGACCTACGAGGCCGCCGACATCGCCTACCTCCGCGACAAGCTCGAGCGCGGCTTCGACCGGTCCATCTACGTCCTCGGCGCCGACCACCACGGCGTGCGCGGCTGGTACGCGGTAATCGCGCGGATGCTCGGCTACGACCCCGAGCGGGTCGAGGTGATCCTCTACCAGCTCGTCCACCTCACCCGGGGCGGCGACATGGTGAAGATGTCCAAGCGCCGCGGGGACGTCGTCACCCTCGACGAGTTCGTGGACGAGGTCGGGGTGGACGCCGGCCGCTGGTACCTCGCCGCGCGCGGGCCCGACCAGGCGATCACGATCGACGTCGACCTGGCGCGCGAGAAGAGCGAGAAGAACCCCGTCTACTACGTCCAGTACGCCCACGCCCGGATCGCCGGGATCCTCAGGAACGCGGGCGCCGCCGCCGCCGACCCGGAGGCGCCCGCCGAGCTCGCCCCGGAGGAGCGCGACCTCGTCAAGCGACTCGCGGAGTTTCCCGGGATCGCCGCCGAGGCGGCCGAGCGCCGCAGCCCGCAGGCGCTGCCGACCTACGCGATCCGGCTCGCCGACGACTTCCACCGCTTCTACCACCACCACCGGGTCCTCGAGAGCGACGCCCAGGGCTTCCGGCTCGCGCTCGTCACCGGTGTGAAGGCCGTCATCGCGCGAAGCCTCGACATCGTCGGGGTCGAGGCGCCCGAGCGCATGTAGGTGGGTATCTCTGTAAGGTACTTTTCGGTACCGAGCAGAGATACTCTTCGCCCCCCAGCTCAGACCGTGATCGTCGACGTCAACCCCTTCGTCTACTCGCACCCGGTCGCCCCGGACGACGTCATCGACCGCGACGGCGAGACCCGCGAGCTCCTCGAGAAGGCGGTCGGCGGGCACTTCGTGCGGCTCTACGCCCCGCGCAAGTTCGGCAAGACGAGCCTCCTGAAGCGCGCGCTGCGCGACGGCGAGCGCGCGGAGGGCCTCATCCCCGTCCTCGTCGACCTGTACCGCGTCGTCTCGGTCGCCGACGTCACCATCCGCTTCGAGCGAGCCTACGCCAGGCACTTGAAGGGGCCGCTCCGTGCCAAGGTCGAGGAGTTCCTCCAGCGCACCGGCCTCGGCCTCTCCCTGGGAGCGTTCGGGATCGGCGCCAAGATCCAGATCGACCCCAGGGCGCAGCCGCTCGCCGCCCTCCACGCGCTCCTCGACCTTCCGCTCCGGCTCGAGGAGAGCGGGGGCTTCCGCGCCTTCATCGCGCTCGACGAGTTCCAGGACGTCGACAAGGTGCCCGGCCTGGACGGCCTGCTCCGGGCCCACATCCAGCACCAGGGCGAGGTTGCCTCGTACGTGTTCGCCGGCTCCGAGCCCGGGCTGATGCGGCAGCTCTTCGAGAACCGCGACCGGCCGCTCTACGGCTCCGCCGTGCCCATGCGGCTCGGGCGCCTGGCGGACGCGGACATCGCCGCGTACGTCGCGGAGCGCTTCTCGCAGTCGGGCCGCACGGCCGGGGAAGCGGTCAACCCCCTGGTCGCCGCGGCCGCCGGGCATCCTCAGCGGGCGATGATGCTGGCCCACCATCTCTGGGAACGGGTGGAGCGCGGGGGCGAGGCGACCCTCGACGACTGGGGCGCGGCCCACGAGTCCGCGCTCGCCGAGCTGCACCCGCAGTTCGACGCGCAGTGGCGGGGCTTCTCGACCACCGAGCAGCGCGCCCTGCGCGCCGTGATCGCCGGCGACGGCTCCCCGTACAGGCAGCGGGAGCTCGAGCGCCTGGGCCTGGACAAGTCGGGCGCCCAGCGGGCCGTCAGGCGGCTCAAGGAGAGCGCCGACCTCGAGCAGGACGGCCGGCGGCAGCGGGTCGTCGACCCGCTCTTCGCCGAGT
>Ga0256867_10000698_pt1 | contig 13479 bp, 10 predicted proteins | sample RVTome_15_FD_185939 | JGI IMG/M metagenome (GOLD analysis project Ga0256867, IMG submission 185939) | Soil microbial communities from uranium-contaminated site in the Upper Colorado River Basin, Wyoming, United States - RVT150D86 (HiSeq) ... | reverse complement strand
GGAGTTTACCCTGCGGCGCTCCTTACAAAAGGATCAGGTCAAACTCCCGGGGTTACATCCGGAAAACCGCCACAAGGGGAGCGATAAGCCCACCGCTGAGCGCGTCCTCAAGGCGTTTTCTAGGGTGACACTTATCATCATCAAGGATAGGGCCGGAAGGGAGGTGGGCCGTTGGCTCACCCCTCTATCATCGGTACAACAGGATATCTTGAAACGGCTGGGGTTAGAGGTTTCTCTTTACCAACAGCTTGAAATTCTCAATACTCGAAGTTGATTGAGCGAATGGAAAGTGATGAGTATCTAAATCCAAATTTTGTTTCTGAGCCTTTTAGAGGGTTGGAATCATATCGAGTGGATATAGCTTGCAGAGATAAGATTGTCGCAAGGCGATGGAAATATTTTAGAGGGGGAGAAAGCTGGACCGAATTTGCACGGTCTATCCGCATGGAAATTATCAACAAAAACATTATCGGGATACGCCGGGAGTTTCAGGATGTAGACGGGCGAGACCAATCGTTCTACGCCTTTTCGGCGCTCGTTGAGGTAGCATACTGGCAGATCGCAGATATGATAATGGAAAATCAGAAGATTGTCCGATGTGAAGAATGTAAAGCACCGTTTGCACAAACAAACGACCGCCAGCGATTCTGCCCACGCCGGTTTTATCCGGAAGAAAGCGCTTGCGGCAGGAGAGCACGTGTACGAAATTACCGCAAGAGGAAAAAGAACGGCTGAGACCATCGGATACGATTTCATTGTTGCGGGATAAGAGGGTACTGAGGCTGTGCGAAGGACTGTTGGGAAAATTGATGGGACTTTGTTGGGGAAATGGGGTGAAATGAGGGGAATAGCGGTGAAAGTAAGAATAGCGTATCTACAAATAAAACAAGGGGATTAGCAACGTTTTCAATGGGTTGCCAATCCCCTATTGAGCGGATTTTCAGTCCTCTGCTCTACCGACTGAGCTACCTCGGCAAATAGGTAGGAGGGTCGAAGAATGACGCTCATAACGCGGGCAATTCTACCAGAGTACAGGCAGATGTCAAGCTCACTCTCAAGGGGGAACCGTGGTCTCCCGCCCGCGAAATGAGAGACAACGAAGCTGCAATCCATCTACCATCAGCGAGACTCCTGTAAGTCCCTGGACGAAATTAGCGACATCTGTTTCCAGAGGAAAGATATGAATGTAATTCTGTTCAGGCACTTACAAATTGTCGATCGCGGTAAAAATTTCCTCGTGCTCCGGGAAGCGAAACGTCTTCAGCTTCGAGAAGATGCGCTTGCCATCGACCGCCACTTCAAAGGCACCGCCATGCCCCTCGATCAAGGTGGCTGTCACTCCGTATTTTTCTTTTAGCGCGTCCTGCAAACTTGCAGCGTCGGGGAGGTAGTCTCATTCAATACAATATTCGATCGTGATATCCATCAACGTCACTCCTTAACGGTAACTTGTCAGCTTGTCATCTCGACTTGCCGACGTCGGATGAAGCGTCAGCTATGCCTATCGGTGGTTGACATTCTAGCCGGTTTATCACCTCCCGGTCAAGTCGGGTTGGGCGTCGAGGCACGCGGCTCGCGCAAGGGACGGTAGAGATGCGTACTCTGTCCAAAAAAAACCTCGGCGGCTTCCATGAGGGTCTCGGATAACGTCGGATGGGGGTGAATACTGAGTTTGAGATCAGAAGCTAACGCCGCCATCTCGATCGCTAAGACCCCTTCCGCGATGAGTTCTCCGGCGCCACTGCCGACAATACCGACGCCCAGGATGCGCTCACTCTCCGGGTCAATTAGGAGTTTGGTGAGGCCGTCACTGCCATCCATGGTCATGGCCCGGCCGGAGGCGGCCCAGGGAAAGCGGGCGATTTCGACCGGGCGCTGGTCGCGCCGCGCCTGGCTTTCGGTCAGGCCGCACCAGGCGATTTCGGGTTCCGTAAATACCACGGCGGGCATGGCCTGCGGCTCGAACGCCACGGGGTGGCCGGCAATGGCCTCTACCGCCACACGGCCTTCGTGCGACGCTTTGTGCGCTAACATCGGCTCCCCCGCGACATCACCGATGGCATAGATGGATGGCTCGGCTGTTTGGCGCTGGGCGTCGGTCTCGATGAAACCCTGTTCATTCACCACGGCTTGCGTCGTCTGCAGACCGAGTCCGCTGGAATTGGGCCGACGTCCCACCGCCACCAAGACCTTATCGTAAACGTGCGATGCAGGTGTGCCCTCGGGTCCGTCCAACGTCACCTGAATGCCGTCGGGCGTCTCTTCCAAGGCAGTAACCTTGGTTTTCAGCATGACGCTATCGAATCGATACGCCAAGGCTTTGGCCACATAGCGCACCAGATCCCGGTCCACCCCGGGCAGGAGGCCATCGGTCATCTCCACCAGGGAGACGTGGCTGCCCAACGCCGCATAGGCGCTGCCGAGTTCGAGGCCGATATAGCCGCCACCTACCACCAAAAGCGTCGGGGGAATATCTTGCAGTTCTAAGGCGGTGGTCGAGTTCAACACGCGGGGAGAATCGATGTAAATGCTGGGCAGCACGGCGGGCCGAGATCCCGTGGCGACAATGGCGTAGGTAAACTGGACACTCTCGGTCTCGCCGTTGACGGTTTCAACCTGTATGGTTGTCGCATCTTGAAAGCTGGCGCGTCCTTGCAGAAACGATACCTTGCGGCGTTTTCCCAGATCGCCGAGGCCGCCGGTCAAACGTTCGACAACCCCGTCTTTCCAGGTCCGCAATTTTTCCACATCAATGGCCGGTGTATCAAACGTGATTCCCCATTGCTCAGCGTGTCGCGCCTCGTTGATCACCTTGGCGACATGCAAGAGCGCTTTGGAGGGAATACAACCCCGGTACAAGCAAACCCCACCCGGATTCGGCGCCTCATCAATGAGTGTGACGTCCATCCCTAGGTCCGCTGCCAAGAAGGCTGCCGCATAGCCACCGGGACCCCCGCCGATTACGGCCAAATGCGTCGAACGTGTTGGCATGCGTCGTTACCCCTCCAGCGACAATAGGAACGGTTGTTCAAGGGCTTCCACCACCCAGCGGATAAAGCGGGCGCCGTCCGCGCCATCAATCAAACGATGATCGTATGATAGCGACAGAGGCAACATCAGGCGCGGCACAAATTGCCCATCGATATATTGGGGTTCGATGCCGCTGCGGGCCAGGCCGAGAATCGCCACTTCAGGAGCGTTGATAATCGGCGAAAAATGCGAACCGCCAATGCCGCCCAAATTGGTAACGGTAAAGGTGCCACCCTGCATCTCCGCCAGGGTGATTTTTTTGCTGCGCGCCTTTTCCGCCACTGCAGTCAGCTCGACCGACAGCTGCACCAGGCTTTTCTGATCGACATCCCGAATCACCGGCACCAATAAACCGCGATCGGTGTCGACCGCCACGCCGATGTGATAGAACCGTTTATACACGATCTCCTGCCGACCCATGTCCAGGCTAGCATTGAACTGCGGAAAGAGTCTCAGGGCCGTCGCCACCACTTTCAGCACGATCGCTGTGACCGTGAGCTTGCCGCCCGCTGCTTCCGTACGGACCGTATAGCGCTTGCGCAAGTCCTCCAACGCCGTAATATCCGCCTTGGCGTGTTGCGTGACGTGCGGAATCGTCGACCACGCCTGCACCATATGCTCAGCAGTGGCGCGGCGCACGCTACTCATCTGCTCTCGCTCAACCTCACCCCAGCGGGTAAAATCGGGCAACGCCACCACCAGCGGTTCCGCCGCCATGCGGTGCCCGCTGGTATTGGTGAGCAAGCGTTGGGCATGGTTTTTGACATCTTCGATACTGATGCGTCCGCCCGCCCCACTGCCCGCGACCTCGCTAATATCCACCCCCACTTCCCGCGCCAAACGGCGCACCGTGGGCGATGCGGCAGCCGGTATGCGGCTCGCACGTTGGGGCGGCGCCTCGACCGGCGGTGGAGTAGGCGGAGCAGGGGCATCACGTGGCGGGGCCGTAGGAGCCGACGCGGCAGTTTCCGGGCTCGTGGCTGGCATCGCGGGTTCTGCGGGCGCAGCCGATGCCTCAGGCGTAGATGCCTCAGGCGTAGATGCTTCCGGCACAGATGCTTCCGGCACAGATGCTTCCGGCACAGATGCCTCAGGCACAGATGCCTCAGATGTAACAGGTGGTGACGGCGCCACAGCATCAGACACCGCCGCCGTACTGTCAGTCTCAAACGTGACGATGAGTTGACCTACCGCCGCGGTGTCACCCGTCTGCACGTGGATGGTCTGCACCGTTCCCGCCACCGGAGCCGGCACTTCAATCACGGCTTTGTCCGTTTCGAGTTCGATGAGCGGCTGATCCCGCGTGATGGTCTCACCCACTGCCACCAGGACGTTGACCACGTCACCGGAGTCAATTCCCTCTCCCAATTCGGGTAACGCAAACGCATACGTTGCCATGGCAACGAACCTTTCCCTTAGAATGGCATTCCGTGTCACCAAACTGTCGCATGTCCGGGGCCTTAAGCCATCACGGGGTTGACTTTGTCGGGATTGATCTTGAGTTCCTGCCGGGCGCGGTGCACCACATCTTCAGCAATAGAGCCGTCCCGAAACAGAGCGCTCAACGTGGCAAACACGATATGCCGGGCGTCCACCTCAAAGAAATCCCGCAGCGCCCGCCGGCCATCACTGCGCCCAAAGCCATCCGTCCCCAAGGTGACCGGCTGTCTGGGAAACCACCGGGCAATGGAATTGGGGAGTATTTTCAAATAATCCGACGCCACGACAAACACCCCCGGCGCATCCGCCAAACAAGCCGCGACATAAGGGACGCGGGGCGGTTCAGTAGGATGTAACATATTCCAGCGCTCGGCATCGACGCCATCCCGGTGCAATGCCTTGTAGCTCGTCACACTCCAAATATCGGACGAGACGTCATAGCGTTCGGCCAATATGCGCTGCGCCTCCAAGACTTCATTCATGATGGCGCCGCTGCCGAATAACTGCGCCCGCAGCGGGGCTTGAGGGTCATGCGCCTCTTGGAACTTATACAACCCCTTTAAAATGCCTTCCTTGACCCCACGGCCCTCGGGCATGGGCGGCATCGGATAATTCTCGTTCGTTACGGTTAGATAGTAAAACACATCCTCTTGCACCTCGTACATGCGGTAGATACCCTCGCGCAGAATCACCGCTAGCTCAAAGGCAAAGGCGGGGTCATAGGCCAGCAGGTTCGGCACCGGTTCAGCCAGCACGTGACTATGGCCGTCCTGGTGCTGTAATCCTTCTCCGGCCAGTGTGGTGCGGCCGGCTGTGGCACCGATGAGGAAGCCGTGACACCGCATGTCGGCCGCCGCCCAAATCAAATCGCCAATGCGCTGAAAGCCAAACATGGAATAGTAAATGAAGAAGGGGATGGTATTGATACCATGCGTGGCATAGGCGGTACCCGCGGCAATGAACGACGACATCGAGCCGGCTTCGGTAATGCCTTCTTCGAGGATTTGGCCATCCTTGGCTTCTTTGTAATAGAGCAAACTCGCGGCATCCACCGGCTCGTACAATTGCCCTACATGCGAATAAATGCCGCTCTGGCGAAACAACGCTTCCATCCCGAAGGTGCGCGCTTCGTCCGGCACGATCGGGACGATGAGCTTGCCGATATCTTTATCCCGCAGAAGTTTGGTCAACATGCGCACGTAGACCATCGTGGTCGAAACCGCACGGCCATCGGTACCCTGGTAAAACTCCTCGAACAAGGACTCCGGCGGGGTGCGCAACGGCGCGCAAGTGACGCTGCGGTTCGGCAGGTAGCCGCCGAGGTTCTGCCGATGCTCATGCAGATACTGACTCTCCGGACTTTCCTCCGGCGGCCGGTAGAACGGCGCGCCCGGCACCTCTTCGTCCGACAGAGGAATGCCGAAACGGGCGCGAAATTCACGCAGCTCGTTCTCGTTGAGCTCTTTTTGCTTATGGGTCACGTTGCGGCCTTCACCGAGTTCGCCCAGGCCATAGCCCTTGATGGTTTTGGCTAGGATCACGGTGGGTGAACCCCGGTGCTCCACAGCGGCTTTGTAAGCCGCATAGACTTTTTCGGGATCGTGTCCGCCACGGCGCATCTTACCCAACTGCTCATCCGAGAGATGGCTGACCATGTCCCGCAAGCGCGGATCCGTGCCGAAGAAATGCTCACGGATATAATCGCCGCCTTCGACCGTGTATTTTTGGTATTCGCCATCGACGATTTCGCCCATGCGCTTTACCAAGATGCCGTCGTAATCTTTGGCCAGCAGGGCGTCCCAATCGTCGCCCCAAATGACTTTGATGACGTTCCAACCGGCGCCGCGAAAAATGGCTTCCAACTCCTGGATGATTTTGCCATTGCCGCGCACCGGACCATCGAGTCGCTGCAAATTGCAGTTGATCACGAAGATGAGATTATCCAGTTTCTCACGCGCCGCTAAGCTGATGGCTCCCAGCGCTTCCGGCTCATCCGTCTCACCGTCACCCAAAAAGGCCCAGACTTTGGCATCCGGATCGCGGGTCAGCAAACCGCGATCTTCTAAATAGCGGTTGAAGCGCGCCTGATAAATCGACATAATCGGCCCGAGACCCATCGACACGGTGGGAAACTCCCAGAAACCGGGCATCAGCCACGGATGCGGATAGGACGAGAGACCGCCATCATGCTCCAACTCATTGCGGAAATTCCGCAGCGACTCGACATGAATGCGGCGTTCGAGATAGGCGCGCGCATACATACCCGGTGCCGCATGCCCCTGGAAATAGATCTGATCGCCGCGCTGGCCGCCACTTCGGCCGCGGAAGAAGTGGTTAAAGCCCACCTCATACAACGTTGCCGCAGAGGCATATGTCGAAATGTGGCCGCCGATGTCACGGTCAGCCCGATTCGCCCGCACCACCATGGCCATGGCGTTCCAGCGCACCATGCTTTTGATACGGCGCTCGATCTCCCGGCTGCCCGGGAAGGGCGGTTGTTTCTCAGCCGGGATGGTATTGATGTAAGGCGTATTGGCTGAAAAGGGAAGTTGCATACCGGCTTGTTGCACGTGGACTTGCAAATCGTGCAGCAACCGCTCGACGCGCTCGGGCCCGCCGCTATGCAACACATAGTCCAGCGACTCAAGCCACTCTTGGGTTTCAATGGCCTCAAGCTCAGAGGCGATTTTCTCCTGTTCGATCCGTTCACTCATGACGGCGTGACTCCTGCTCCATGCCGAACCTGTCGGAAATTAAACGCAACTGTAAGTATACTGCACACGCCCTTGCTCTCGTAGATCTCTGGCGCCCCTCCGCTTGCGCTCTGCTTAATCATGCCATAATCTCGTCCACTCGTTCAACGTCGCCACCGCTAAACCTGGCCATTTCTGCGCATCTTGGATTCTATGCTAGGATGATAGCGACACTTTGGTAGCAAAATATTGCATTCGTGGGGTGCTCTGATGTCACCCGCATCCCAGGGCGTCTCGCCGACAGGTGACAAGAGAAGGGACAAACCACAACATGCGGCCGGCTATTGCACGCCTCATCCTACTGGTTGTCGGGGTTCTGCTGCCAGGCGTTCTGATCGTCGTCTGGCTCAGCCGCCCACCACCTGCACCCCCGCCCGCGCCGCCCGCGGTTCCAGCCCTGCGGCTGCCTCAGGTGCCACTTCCTATGGGCTCCGACCCGGCCAGTGTCGCTCAACGCTATGCCATTCTGCGGGGCGAACGCATTTATCAGCGCCTCTGTTATCACTGCCATGGCCGGCAAGGCTTAGGCGATAACAACCCGTATATGACGAGCATCGGCCATGCCCCGGCTGACCATTCGGATCTGAGGAATATGCAGCAACTCAGTGATGCCGAGTTTCTCGCCGCTATACGCGATGGAGTGAAGGACAAACGCGGCTGGCTGACCATGCCGCCCTGGTCTTCCGTGCTCACGGAAAGGGAAATGTGGGACGTCATCGCCTACGTGCGCCGCTTGCCGTTGGCGCTTCCTCCCTCCAAGCCAGCCCCACCGGATGTCCCCAAACGGCAGTCCCCACTTTCCACTCCACGTTAGCCGTTAAGACATTTCGCGGCCGTGCGTTAAGAGGGTTTGACCGGCTGCACGACGATATCAATACGCCGATTTTGCCGTCGCCCTTCGGGCGTATCCTGGTTGACGAGAGGGCGAACCGCGCCGTAACCTTTCGCCGACAGATGGTCAGGTGGCACGCCGAGAAGCTGTAAACAGTGAATCACAGAAGCCGCACGCGCGGCGGATAGCCCCCAGTTCGTGCCCCAGCGCTCACGCAGCTCTGCATTAAGTGGCATGTTATCGCTATGCCCTTCCACATGGACCTCATAATCCGGATGGTTCTGCAGGATGCGGCTAATCTTCCGTAGCATCTCCCGCCCCTTGGGCCGCACCGAGGCCATGCCCTGGGTGAAAACCGCCCCGCCGGCCATGCGGACCAGCACATGATCGCCGTTCTGTTGCACCACCAGCGTATCACTCTGAATTTCATCCCGAAGCTGCTCGATAAACTGATCGTACACACCCTCCAAACGTGCGGACAGTTGGGCCTCTTTCTCCTGCTCGGCCTGACGCAGCGCATTATCCTCTTCAACCTGTGCCATGAGCGCCCGGAGGTGTTCCTGAGTCGTATCGAGGTTGGTGGTAACGCCTTGGTAGCGCTCTTGCAGTTCGACCCGCTGCTGTTGCACAGCTTGTAACTCTTGCTTAGTCCGCTCCAAGTTCTGCTCCGCGGTGGTCAACGCTGCCTGTAATGTCTGCATCTCTCGCTGGTTGGCTTCCAAAGCCTGCTGGTGCTGTTGCACGGCCTCCTCCAACGCCACACGGGCCTGCAAGGTACACTCTTCAAGCTGTTGCTGGGCCAGAGCTAGCGCCCGTTGCACACTCTGGTGTTCCTCTTCAGTCGTAGTCAGGGTGGCTTGCAGCGACTGGACTTCCTGCGCATGCGCCTCACGATTCTGCTGCTCGCGCTCTGCCGCCTCGGCCTTTGCCGTTTGTGCTGCCGTCGTGCATTGCTGGAGCTGGTCTTGCGCCGCTTTCAGCGTATCGGTCGCCGTTTGGTGGCGCTCTTGCGTTTCCCGCAGTTGCTGTTCAAGGCCCGTAAGGGTTTGCTGCGCCTGTTGTTCGCTTGTGCGTGCTGCTGCCAACTCCTTCTGGCCTTCCTGCGCTTCTGCCTCGGCCTGTTTCTGTGCTCCTAAAAGATACTGGATATACTCCTCCAACTGTTGATTAGCATGTTGCAACCGCTGGAGTTCGGCTGCCGCATCCGCCTCCAGAACACGCTCCGTATTCGGAGATGGTGTCTCCCCCTGCTTTTGCATCTCCTGCGCCGATGCGGGAGTGACCTGTGAGAGGGACGGGGCCTTTTTCGTCGTCAGGCTTGTGAGGGCAAGGATCAAACCGACTACCACCACACCTAGAATTACCATGGCACGCTGCGTCATCGTTCTTCTTTCCCTTCCTTGGAGCTACGAGAGATGATTAATGAGCTATGAGGTAACCAAACTCAATATCATTCTCACTTTAGCATAATTTCGATTGACATCAGATAGTCAAATGAATCGGATCCGACTCTTGGTAGGAGTGCAGCGGTGGCGCGAGACTTATTCCATAGACATCTAGACTTGCGAAGCAGGACCCAGGATACAATGCACATCCACCGCCTCAGCGAAATTCTTGAGGGGTTCACGGCCGAGTCGCTGCAAGCGATAGCGATCTTGCAGGCGCCGGATGGTCTCCGGGCCGGCCAAGATCTGTCCCGCAGCCGCAATGCCAGCTAGGCGAGCGGCGAGATTCGTCACTGGACCGCTGGCCGTGAAGGTCCATCGAGCGCCGCGTTGCCCCTCAAAGCGGGTCGAGCCCACCAAGGCGGTACCGGAGTTGATCCCCATATGCACGGTCAGAGGATGCTCATGATTTTCCAGATTGAGCGCGTCGGTTGCCGCGAGCAGGGCAAGGGCGCTATCAACTGCTGTCACCGCGTGGGGTTGCGAGATCGTATCCTGGAAAATGGCCATAAAACCATCACCGGCGGTTTCATTAATATCTCCTCCAGCATCGTGGATGCGGTCCAGAAAGGTCGAAAAATAGCGTTCCACGAGCGTATTGAGGACGCTGGCGGGTAAACGTTCGCTGAGGCGGACATAACCGCTGATGTCGAGGAAGAGGACGGTGACGTCGCATTCGCGCTTGGCGAGTTCAGGCGCGTCGGGATTCGCCGTCACGAGACGTTTGACGGCCTCGGGCACAAACTTGGCAAAGTGATCCCTGACCCGGCTCATCTCGCCGAGCTTGCGATCCACGGTGTGCTTGAGACGTAACGTCGTCTGAATGCGCGCCAGAAGTTCCCGGTCGTTTACTGGTTTGGTAAGAAAATCGTCAGCTCCCGCCTCGATGCCTTTGATGCGGTCGTCGAGCGCATCCAAAGCCGTCATGATGACGATGGGAATCAGCCGCGTTGCCTCTCCCTCTTTCAGGATGCGGCACACGGTGAAACCATCCATGATCGGCATCATGACATCGAGTAGGATCAGGTCGGGCGCTTCGGTGGCGACCTTATCCAAGGCCTCCTGTCCGTTGCGGGCGCTGATAGTGTCGTAGCCGTGATCCTCGAGTTCCTGCTCCAGCAAGTCCACGTTGAAGGGCTCGTCATCGACGATCAGGATTTTGGACCGCTCGGCCATGCTACACTCCTTTACGCCCTCTCAGAACCGTCTCCCAAGAAGTGGCTGAGTTTCTGAAATAAGAGGTCTTCATCGATCGGCTTGCTGAGGTAGTCATCACACCCGGATTCCCTCGCCTTCTCTTCGTCGCCCATCATAGCATGCGCCGTCAGGGCAATGATCGGGATGTGCTGCAAGGCAACGTTGGCCTTGATCAGACGGGTCGCTTCCCAGCCATCGATCACAGGCAGCGACAGATCCATCAAAATCAAATCCGGATGTTCACGCTCGGCTAACTCGACACCCGCCGCCCCGTCAGCCGCTGTGAGGATATCATACTTCTCCTCCTCTTCTAAGAGCTGGACGAGCAAGTCTCGATTCAATGCCACGTCTTCGACAATTAAGATGCGTTTCATGTACCCACTCTTTCACTACCGAATTCCGGGCCGGTAACAGTTAGGAAGTTACCTCATTGCTCACGCGTATTTAATTGTTCTTGCTGCCCCTGAATGGATGGGGGCCAATGGCTCTTAATAAATGCGAGTACGGCCCAAATTTCCGCATCACTCAACACGTCTCTGAAGGCCAGCATCGTGCTTTTATAGCCGGGTGGTGCAAAACGCTGCCAGCCGTATTTGGTCGTTTCAAACAAGTACTGATCCGGATGATGCCAGGTATGCCCGCTTTGATCGTGGGGCGGTGCGGGGAATTGTCCCGAAGGTAAACGCTGGCGCCAATTGGGTTGGCCTTCGAGCTTGGCACCATGGCAAGTAGCACAATGCTTGGCATACACCGTCTGGCCGATGGCCACTTGTTCGGCGTTGTTCGGATCGGCTCGGAGCGGTGGCGTTTCAGATGGCGTGCCTGGCACAGCCGTCTTGCGTACTGACCAGTGCGTATCCGCCACAGCAGTCTCACCCAGGGTGAGCAGAGTGGTCACATGCGGCACGAACGCCACGGCTTTGTTGACGGCATAGAGCTGAATCGGATTGTAGAGAAAGAGAAAATACGCCTGCTCATGAGTGTGGCGTTCGATTTTCCGAATCAAGCCGCGCTGCTGCTCAACATCCACCGCCTGTAACGCTTGGTCGTAGAGTTGGCGCAGTTCCGGCTGTTCATCGACCCAATCGTACGGACCATCGAGCGCGAAGTAGTGGTAGAGCAAAAACACGGGAAAATTGAGATAATCGAGGAACGACCACAACGCAATATCCCAGGATTGTTGCTCGGGAGGTGCCTCTAGCTCTTCGATGTTAGTCAGGCGATTGAAGCTCACTTGATCAAGCAACTGGAGGTCCACCATAAAACCTACCCGTTCCAGCATCATGCTGACTGAGATCGCCTGCACCTGCAGCTCCTGCGGCGCAATCAACGTCACGATCAGCCCATCGGCATAGCCCGCTTCCTGAAGGAGATGCTGCGTTTTCCCGGCGTCAAAAGCGTAGGGCACTAAATCGGGATCATAGCCAAAGGCCTGGATAGGCGCCAGCGCTGGGATGATCGCACCATTGCCTTTAACATCCCGCATGAGTTCAGCACGGTCGATGGCGAAATTGACCGCCTGGCGCAGCCGTCGATCACGCCACGGACTTTTTGCTTTGCGCATGTTGAACTGGCCAAACACCGACACCAGAGCACCCCGGTTTTTCACCACCTGGGCAAAGGGGCTCTTGGCGACCCGCAACGTTTCCATCGGGCGCAGCTCACTCACCAGATCGACTTTCCCTTCTTTGCTCTTGACGAGTTCCAATGCCTCTGCCTGACTCAGCGTATTGTCGAAGACGATCCGCTGCAAGCGTGGGAAGCGTTCGGGATCCCAATAGCCTAAGTTCGCCTCCAGGACGAGTCGGTCGGAACGCTTGTCGAGTCTAGAAAAACCCTCCACGATCTGGTATGGCCCCGTGCCCCACGGGCCGGCGCGATCGAGCATTCACCAGTGCTTTTCACCCCAGCCATGTTCGGCATAAAACTGGCGGTTGCCGATATGCATACTGCTGAGCTTCAGCAGGGCAGTGCCATCCGGTTGCGGAAAGATGAACCGCACGGTGTGCGGATCGATTACCTCCAGCCGTGTCCCCGCTTGGAAATTCAAAAATTGTCCCGCCAGGTAGGGCTGTTGTAAGCGGATGTTCTCCTCCCAGTTGAGCTTGAGGATCTCCGCATCAAAGCGCTCACCGTTGTGAAAGGCCACCCCCTGGCGCAGCACCACTTCGAGCGTACGGTCGTCGAGCCATTGCCAACGCACCGCCAGACGCGGCACCAGGTTGCCATCCGGATCGAGTGCCATGAGGGGCTCGAAGACGTTAAACACAACCGAGATAAAGTTATAGCGATGGCGGTCGACCACTCGGAGTTCGCCTCGCGGAACCGAGTCCTGGCCTCCCCAGCTCAAGTAAACCCATCCCACTAATAGGAACAGGAAGATAAAGCTGCCCGCCATGAGCCGGTGCATGGTGGCTCCTCCCTTACTGAGCCTCACCGGCAGGTTCCGGGCTCTGATAGGCTTGCAGTGCAGTGCGAAGTTCTTGAATCAGCGCATCACGTTCCAAACCCCGCTTTTGCACGATCTTGAGAACGTGCTGTTCGAGCGAGATGTTCTCTTCCGTGGTGAGTGCTTTGGCCGTCAGGACGACGACCGGAATATCCCGGTACCGCGGATCATCCCGCAAGACTTCGATGACGCCAAAGCCGTCCAGGTGGGGCATGAGGAGGTCGAGCAAGACGACATCAGGCCGCTGGCGAGCGATCGCCTCAAGTGCCTCTTCACCGTCGCTGGCAGACTTGATCTCGTAAGACTGGTCGTCGAGAAGTTGCCGTACCAAAT
>Ga0256867_10000697_pt1 | contig 13485 bp, 9 predicted proteins | sample RVTome_15_FD_185939 | JGI IMG/M metagenome (GOLD analysis project Ga0256867, IMG submission 185939) | Soil microbial communities from uranium-contaminated site in the Upper Colorado River Basin, Wyoming, United States - RVT150D86 (HiSeq) ... | reverse complement strand
TGATATATCCTTAACACTGCTTGAGCTCCTGGCAGTTCTCTTTATTTCTTTCAGGCCTGACTCAAAACCTCCGTCCTGGATCAGGTTATCAGATAAATTTTCTGCCATAATGCGAACGTCATCCACTAACACTCCTTTATTGGGATCCCCGCTTAAGCTTATCACATAAAACCCGATAAAAGTACTTGCCTGTTGGGCTTTAAAATCGAACGATACATATTCAAAAGTGCCGGGTGCGGAATTGTTGTCTATAAACATGTCATAGGCAAGCTCACCGTTAATGGCTACCCGTAACGCTTTATTACCAGCTGATTGACGATGAGAGTAGGCAAATTTTACTGTATAGCGCCCACCGGGAACCGTACTAATGTATTGTCCCATATTGCTGATTTCATCTACTTCAGCAAACTTTTGGCCTTCAGCCACAGATCTCAGGCCATAAACAGAGGCTTCACTTCTGGGCTTATAATATACACCAGCTGACCTGTTTCCGGGTTTCCACGGCTCCCAACTGGTTTGAGTATTAAATATTTCTTGCGCCTGGGTTGATAAACTCATGGCGATAGTTCCGATTGCAATTATTATTGACTTTTTCATGACGACATACTTTGTGCGCAGTTCACGCTTCCAAGCGCGATCCACGCTAGTTGAAAAAAATGATTTAAGAAAATTACAGACGTCTAGACTTTAGATACTCCACCGGCTTAACTGCCTCGTTTAGGCAGTTATCAGGCATAGATTACCTTAATAAGTCAATGTTGGACCAACGTTGCCCAATAGTGTCCAGCTATGGGCGTTGCCCATATAGTTATAAACTACAGGGCTTCTCTGCGGTATTAACGCAGAAAATTAAAATCTACCAGAAGTGAATTATCTCGAAAAGGGTCGGTAACTGTTTTACCAGTTACTTGCTGTTGAAGATCCGGTTTCCCGGATGGCATAAGGTATTTCAAATGATCTCACTTAATTTGAAGTACCTCATAGCTTGGAGATCTCTGATTGCAAACAATCGAATGCTAAATTGCTAAAAACCAGGCAATGTGCAATGCCCAAATTAACCTGATTATTCCGCATGTGATTTTTTTTAGGTTTTAGCTATTAAAATGTGGATTAAGCTATAAATTTTGCCGGTAGTAATCCTCCAGAGTTCATGTAATGTTTTGGCCTGAAATTCCTAAATAATGGAGGTCCTTTATCGCTGTTTTTGATGTTAATGATAGCCTGGGGAGGCTCCATGTTGCCTGTCATCGTGTAAGAAATTTAGTCAAAGATAAATATTAGGCCTCCTTTTTTACACCATTCCCATAAACTCCACATATTTGCCAATCTCTTCCTTTTTATGCTATTCGGAGCTTTCACACCCTATTTGCCATGGTTTACCTACATGTAAGCAGCAAGAGCAACAGGGTGGAGCATACAATTAACAGCAACAGCATACAGTGAACAGCATACAGGTGATGCGCAGGGGCCGGGGCATGGAGCAGAGGTAGAGAGCCCTTTTAAGTTGCTCCTGCGAAACACCTGTATGCTCCACACTGTATGCTCTTGCTGTATGCTGTTGCTGTTTGCTAAGTACCCACTATGGGCCTGGTATCCAGATCTAATCCCAGCATTCCCTTAGCCAGGATCTCCCTGGTCAAATATCCGTTGGATGGGTGGATCCTGCCCAAACGGGCATCCCTGAACATGCGTTCTAACCCGGAAGCAGGGAATATGCCAAAGCCACCACTTACATCCAGTGCTCTATCTACCACACTCCAGGCAGCTTCTACTGCGTGACATTTAGCGGCAACTATTTTCACACCCCAGGCAGGTCCGTAATCTTTCCCCTCTGACCATTCCCGGGCGATTGTGTCGAGATGGGGGCCGATACTTTCCAACGCCAACACCATTTCGGCTATATCATGCTGTATCCCGGGATGGTGCGCCATGGATGGGCTGTTCAAAGCAACTGATTTTTTCTTGTGAAGGTTTCCGGTCACCATTTCGAACACCCGTTGTGCCTGCCCATAATAAATGTTTCCAAAATTGATCAGCGCCCAGGCAAAAATTCCCAGGACGAAACCATCAATCCCCTTGAACCCTGTGGGTACTACCCTGGCTATGTATTTATCCGGTACGAACACCCCATTCAGAATGGTGTCATCACTTCTGGTAGCGCGCATTCCCAGCACATTGTCCCAGGTCTTGACAATTTCCATATTTTCTGAATCTCTGCGCATGAAGGCATGTACCACTTTAGGATTAACAGGATCGCTGTTATCCTGACCATGGATTCCCAGGAAGGTCCATACAGGCCCTAAGCTGCCAAAGGATTTGCGCCCGGTAAATTTATAACCGCCATCTACCCTTTCAGCTTTGCAGGAAGAATATAGAACAGGATGGTCATTGCCGCTTTCGGCATGTCCGGCAGCAAAGATCTCTCCTTCACCAGCAGCCTCTAACAGCCAGTTCAATGAATTATCTCCCCGGCGGTATAGATCCGCCACCAGCCCAACCCAATAATTATGCATATTCAAAGCCAATGCAGTAGGGGCCGCGTGATACGCCAACTCCCTGGTTTTTTGCGCAACTTCCGCCAATGACATACCGTATCCTCCAAATTCTTCGGGTACCGCCATTAACGTGTATCCTGCCTGCTTGAGCTCATCAAAATCTTCCTGGAAGAAACGATTCTCCCGGTCATACATTGGTGCCCGCTCAGCGCACCTTTCAAATACTTTTGTCAGATCCTGTAGCCTGGCTTTCGATTCAGTGGTTTCCATATTTATTGTATTTAGAATTTAGAATCAAAAGGTAGCTAATTTTTCCTATTCAGTCTACTTCATTTGGTTCAGAAAATAACATAATTGATTCAAAAAGGGCGCACAAGGCGCCCTTTTTGAAAGTTTTTAGGTTTTAGTTTTTAGTTTAAAACCCCTATGAAGCCCATTTAATAGTACAACCGATAGCTTTGGTTTTGGTAGTTTGCACTGAATTACCATCCAGTAAACTTTCTAATGCATCCATTACATAATGCTTATCAGCGTCAGCGGCATTCTTGCTGTTATTGTCTATGGTTCCAATATATTCGATCACAAATGTATCACCGGACTTCCTGTCCAGCACATAGACATGAGGTGTATTGGTGGCGCCATAAGTTCGTGTGACCTCCTGGGTTTCATCCAGCAGATATGGGAATGGGAATCCCTTGTCTTTGGCCCGTTTCTGCATATTTCCAAACGAATCACCCGGTGATCTCTGTCCGTCGTTGGGCTGAACTGCCACTACAGGGTAACCTTTAGGTGCATATTTTTGGTGTAGTTCGATTATCCTGTCTTCATACGCCACTGAATAAGGACAGGTATTACAGGTGAAGATCAGAATATATCCTTTCACATCTTTGTTGCCGGCCAGTGAAACCATCTGCCCATCAACATTTTTGAGGTTGAAATCCATGGCCTGATCGCCCACTTTTAATCCATCTCCTGCTAACACGGCAAGAGCAATTAATATTACATTTAAGTATACCATAACGCTATTGATTAAATTGTAAGTTCTTCTATAAGTTGTTCAAGTTCTCCAGGTTCAAGTTCCCGTTCAATAAATTTCCTTTGGCCTGTTTGATGATTGATGATCAAGGTTGCTGGTATTGCCCCTGACCAGGAGGGATCCACTTTGTCGATCCAGCTGTTGTAGTCAATTTCATCCAACAACAATACCTGGGTGGTCAATTGTCTCTTTTCTACGAATGGGATCACCTTGTTTTCCAGTACATCAGCGAAATCCAGTGAGACCAGGGTAACATTTACCTTTTCCGGCATATCGTTCTGCAATTGCTGAAAGTAAGGGAGTTCTTTAATACACGGTTTGCACCAGGTGGCCCAAAAATTGATCACCTCAATCTTTTCAGAATCGCGGGTCATTAAATGTTCAAGGGCATCAAACTTGACCACCCTGACCTCAGTCGGGCCTACCACCCCAAATGCCAGTATCAGACCGAGACAGAATAGACCAATAACAGACTTATGCATACTTAATTGATTACGATGTCTCCATATGAATGTTCCTCTGATGCAATTCAAATTGCAAAATCCTGTGAAAACTTCAGAATTCCTTCAGAATTCCTACCTGAATCCACCTCCCCGGCTTCCTGAATAGGTCATCGCTTCACCTTTGCCAAACCCATAGCTGAATCCCACGGTAAAGAATCTACCCCTGGTATCACGGGTATACAGGTAATATTCAGGTTCATCAATAGTTGCTCTAAAGATACGTGTAGTAAAAAGATCGCGCACAGCCATATCTATCACACCCTTACCTCCAATAATTTTCTTGCGAAGGCCGACATCGGCATAGGAATTTCCGGAAATTTGCTGCTGAACAGTTTGATATGCCGACTCAAAATTTCCGGTAAGCTCCAGATCAATTTCCAAGGGCAAGCTGATCTTGGAAGTGACTCTGGAGGTCCACTGTTCTCCATCGAAATCAAATGATTGTCCCTCTAGATCCCCCTCCCTTACAAAACCGCTAATATTGAAGTCACCATTTAAAGTCAACCATTTTATCGGTTCGTACTTGGCATTGACTTCGAACCCCGTAGATTTATTGGTGCCAATATTCAGGGGCATGGTGGTATTTACATTGTCCTCCACGAATGATACCCGCTCGATCACATCGGTGGTATAACGATGATATAAACTGGCATTTATTGAGGCTTTTTCCAGGTTGAATATCCCTATAAATTCATAACTGTCAGTGTATTCAGGCAAGAGATTGGGGTTGCCAATTCTGATATTAAAGTTATTTCTTATGTTGAAAAACGGGTTAAGGTCCCATAACCGCGGTCTGTAGATCCTTCTGGAGTAACCCGCCTGCAAAGAAAACTGTTCAGTGAGTTTGTATGAAGTATGTAAGGTGGGAAACAAATCCACATAATTCTGATTATTGGTTTCCCCGGTGTTAACCAGAAAAGTGTTCAAATCAGTAGCTTCAACCCTTAGCCCCAGCTTGGCTCCCCATTTTTTACCTTCATAAGCGCCAGTACCATAAACGCCCAGCACTTTCTGATCGTATTCGAAGTCGTTGGTCAGGTCCGGGTCGGTTACCCATTGCCCGTCTTCCAGATTCCTTACCTCGAAATCATTGCCAACATCGTTTATATCATACTGGAGCCCGGATTCGATGGTGACCTTTTGACTGATGGGATCGGTGTAATCGAGCTTAAACGTATAATCAGCCTGCTGGAATTTGGTTTCCGTCTGCTGGTCATCAAAGAATACTTCGCCAAAAACCGGGGTATTGGTAAACTGGGAGGACTGGTCCTTGCCGAAAAACCTTCCCAACAGACTAATTAGCAGGGTATGCTCCTTATGGTCCTTAAATTCCTTGCTGTAGTTAAGGTCGAACTGCCATTTGGGATTGGTAGCCTCAGTTTCTTCATCCCGGGTCCATTCTGCCTCAGGGGGGGTGGTATCTTCAAAATAGGTAAAATCGTAAGAAGATGGCTGTTCCTCGATCTCATAAGCGAAGTTCCCTGAAAGGGTAAGCACATTGTAGCGGTTGATATGATAATCAGTACCCAGAATAGCATTGTAGAAAGTCTCATCCCGGTAGGAAGTACCGAGGCTGGTAACCGTGGTGTTGTTAATATTGTCGCGGTTGATGGTTTCCCCGTCATGGGGCAATGAACGGTACCCCACTCCCAACTGGGTGAACAGATTAAATTTTTCTGTACGCCGGTTTAAGCTGATCCCTACACTGTGGTTGTCCGGAATGCCTGTATTTATAGAAACTGAACCATTGAGCCCATTCTTTTCTTCTTTTTTAAGCACAATATTTAAAATACCCGATGTTCCTTCTGACTGGTATTTAGCCGATGGATTAGTGATCACCTCCACTTTTTCTATCATATCCGCGGTGATGGTCCCCAACACATTTGACCGGTCGTCCGAAAGAATAGATGGTTTACCATCTATCAAAATCTGAACGCTTGAACTGCCGCGAAGTCGTATATCGCCCTCAATGCTGACGGTAACAGAGGGAACGTGATTGAGTACATCCAGGGCACTCATACCGGCGCTACTGATGTCTTTTCCTACATTGAATACCCGCTTATCCAGTTCAAACTCCATTTTTGATTTTTCGCCGATAACGGTTATCTCATCCAGGAGTTGTTCATCAGGCTCTATCACAATAGTACCAAGATCCACTTTCTGGCCTGCAACCTCCAAATCCCTTATAGTCCGGGTGGTATATCCCATAAAACTGATCTCCACAAAAAAATCGCTGGAGTCTGTACGTACCTCAAACAAACCGTCGGTACCGGATGTGGTCCCGGTAATGATCATTTCAGTAAGGTTGCTCCTGAGCACCACGGTGGCGAACTCCACCGGTTGATTGCCCTGGGATTCCAGTATTGTTCCGGTGACCTCTAATCCTTGCTGGGCAGTTAATGAAAGGGTGGTCAGCAGTAATCCTATAAGGCAACTGTACAGTAGAATTTGATTCATGCCGATGTTACTAACAGCGAATTGTGCTGGTTATTCCAATATTATGAAATAAATTTGGTTAACTTAAGCATTGAACTATGGGATCGGAAAATTTCAGATTTCCTTCAGATTTTATACCGATTCTCTTCAAGATATAAGTCTAGTTTCCCAAAAAAGTCCACATGAAAGATCTAGATAAAGCCGTTATCAGCCAGGAAATTTTTGATTTGTATGATGATTACGCGCATAATCGCGTGGACAGAAGACAATTTCTGGACAGGATATCGGTTCACGCTGTAGGTGGTATTACCGTGGCTTCACTTTTGAGCTTTGTGATGCCCAACTATAAAGAAAAAATCCAGGTCTGGCCTGAGGATCCCAGACTTAACACCGAGTTTGTAAACTACGACTCACCAAAAGGCGGCGGAAGTATCAAAGCCCAACTTTCACGGTCTGCAGATGCCGCTGGAAAGCTGCCTGGAATTGTGGTGGTGCATGAGAACAGGGGCCTTAACCCTTATATTGCCGATGTGGGAAGGAGGGCAGCACTGGCAGGCTTTATCTCAATTGCTCCTGATGCTTTGAGTCCACTGGGCGGATATCCCGGCAATGACGATGACGGAAGAGCATTGCAACAGCAGCGCGATCGTGATGAAATGCTGGAGGATTTTATTGCTGCCTTTGAATACCTGAAAACCCATCCGGAATGTACCGGTAAAGTCGGAGTTGTAGGATTTTGTTTCGGAGGGTGGATTTCCAATATGATAGCAGTCAAGGTACCGGATTTAGCAGCTGCCGTACCCTTTTATGGCGGACAGCCACCGGCAGATCTGGTAACCCAGATCAAAGCACCCCTGATGCTTCATTTTGGTGAACTCGATACCAGGGTTAATGAGGGCTGGCCCGCCTATGAAGCTGCTCTAAAGGAAAACGGCAAGGAATACCAGGCTTTTATGTATCCAAACGCCAATCACGGTTTTCATAATGATACTACAGGACGGTATGATGAAGAAGCTGCCAAACTGGCCTGGGAAAGAACTATTGAATTTTTCAGGGAAAAGCTTTCTTAAAATTACGAATTACGAAAATGAAATCAATGGCCCCGATGGTGGCCGTAGCGGCGCTGATAGGCTGTTCTGTGATTAACAGCAAGGAAAAAGATGTTAACCCGCCTCTTTCCCAGGAATTCAAGGACTATTGGTATGCTGGAAAAGCTGAGTTGACCCGGTACAAGCTGGAACAGGCCAGGTATGGGGAAATACACCAGGGAGATGCGGTGTTGATTTTTGTAACAGAGGATTTTCTAACTGACCAACAGGTGAAATACGAAGGCCATGGGCCAGACGACCATGCGGCTTCTGTTATGAAGTTAAATTTTACCAGGAAATTTCTTACCGGTATTTATCCTTATTCCATAATGTCATCAATTTTTTCACCTGTAGATCATACCGAACCAACCCTGAAAGTGACCACTTCATCCCAGGAATGGTGTGGGCATACCTTCGCTCAGCTCAACCTTAGGAATAACCGCTATGAAGTTCGCCATTACTCCTATTTTCAGAATGAAGGCGACCGGGAATTTAATCTGGAACAGGCCCTGCTGGAGGATGAACTGTGGACCAGGATCCGGCTAAACCCCTCAGACCTTCCAACCGGGGACATAGAATTGATCCCAGGCACCCAGTTTTTAAGACTTGGGCACAGGGAGTTTGCGGTGGAAAAAGCCAGCGCTGATTTGGAAGTGGTTGCGGATCCTGCATTGTCCGAAAAGCCCCTTACTAGATACCGGATTGAATATCAGGAGTTTCAAAGGGAACTGGAAATAACTTTCGAGCAGGATTTCCCATATGCCATAGTTGCCTGGGAAGAAAAAGTGCAAAGTGGGTTTGGTGAGCCCCGTACCCTGACTACCCGGGCTGTTCGAACTCATGTGATCAATACTCCCTACTGGACTCAGCATGCTGTCGCAGATACGGTGCTGAGGCAGGAGCTTGGACTATAGGAAATTACCGAGCCTGCCGGCATGCAGGAATTGCGCACTTTAGGTTTCATTGATCCTCAGACCTGGTAAGTTTTTAAGTATTCCGACGGCGTAACTCCGGTATGCAGCTTAAAGATCCTATTGAAAGCAGCTTTTGAGCTGAACCCGCATTCCAGGGCGATGCCCAGTATGGTCAGGTTCTTATACTTCGGGTTTTGTAATCTTTTCTTCACCTCCTCTACCCGGTAGTGGTTAATGAAATTGAAGAAATTTTGGTCCATGGTTTCGTTAAGCATTTGTGACAGCACCTGGGCCGGTATTTGTACCTCATCGGCAAGTTGGTTAAGTGTTAGTTTGCTGCGAAGGTAAGGCTGCTCCTGCTCCATAAACCTGAAAAGTGATTCCTTATACTGCTCAACCTCTGAAGGGTTCAAAGTGCTTTTTTTGTAAGTGGGAGCGGTTGTTCTTTTCACCTGATCTGTTCGAGGAACATCAGTAAACACCGGAGCCTGCCGCAACCCGTAGTATCCCAGCCCCAGAACCCATAAAGTGGCGGCTGAAAAGATGTATTGTTCAGTGTGAAATGCATTGGCAAAATTCGTCTGGAGTTTTACTATCGCTGACATTAGTATGAAGACAGTAACTGCTACCATGCTCCAGACCAAATATTGTAACCAACGAAGATCTATTTTTTCCAAATCGGAAAAATACCGGGCAATGTTTTTCCGGTGGTTCCTCAATAAGATCAAGGTCCATATAAGGTAGACCGGAATTGACAGGGTCTTGGCCACTAAGGCTACCACAGCTTCCGACGGAGGGTCCTGTGTCAATACCTCCTGATAGTAGTTCAGTTTGTAATCAGCACTTTGGAAATAGAAAGGCAAAAGAATCAGGTTGTAAAGAAGAAAGGGAACTAAATGCACCAGATGAACTTTCCTGAACTTAAACGAATCCGATACATAGGTTTTGGTATAGAAATAAAGCAGCGGACCGTATAGGAAGACCAGCGAGGAGGAAGATCCGATGAAGTGCGGGTACCTCTGGTAGTATCCCATCAACTCTAAAAGATTGGCAGTAATATGAAGAAACAATACCAGCAGCCAATACTGCAGGATCTTATCCGATAAAGTACGGACGTTCTTCGTAAACAACAGCATCGAAAAAAACAGGGCCTGGAGTGCACCTATGGCCAGGATCGTCACCATCTTCTACCGCTTTAGATTCAGGGCCCAAACTTAAGCATTATGAAATAGGTCTCAATAAAAAAAGTGAGACCTTTCCGGCTGATTTTTTTAAGACCGTCAAAATCAGTATGCGTTCAAGTCAGTATATAATTCATTTACGCATAGTCATGAAAAAGATATCAGAAAGAATAATAATAACTGCCACTACATTTATATTCGTGTTTTTAGGATCTCATCTTACATTACTGGCGTATGGTGAGATTGTAGCGGGTACCAGCGTCCAGCAATTAATCACACCCGGCATTATACTGGCAGGTGTTTTGGGGATCAGTTTATTTTCCATCATCCTTATGGTAAATAGCTTCAGCTCGCACCGGTCGAAGCTGGATGCTAATTGTTAAGATCCAGCCAAAGTTCTGCATCAGCAATTACCACGCCGCGGAGTGGTAATTGTTTAATCATCCAGGGTTTTGTGCTGGTCATCCTCAATATACTTTTCCAGATGCGGAGAATCGGGATTGAGTTTTTGCTCATGTTGGCGAACGATTTCAACTAAATAGAGACACAATTTTCTATAGTTGATACCATCGGGGTTGTTATCCTCATCATAGAAAACTAAATTTTCAAGGCCCAGTGATTGCGCTTCCTCAGCGATATATCCTATTTCCCAATGATTGCGATCAAATGGGCGCGTGTATTTGCGTGGTTGAAGTTGCAGGACCTTACCAAAATCATCCTTTAAGGGTGAAATATCCCTCTTTTCTTTTCTGGATGAATTATCAAAGCCGATTTCTCCTGTAGCATCATTGTATTGCACGTTTCTCTTATCACCAATATTTCTCAGCCCTCTGGCATTGAGGCTATGGGTTTGAACACTGGTAGCATTTACGCTATTTGCACTTAAATTGCCGCCAACGGTGATGGCTTGTGCAGTGACAGTCACATATTCTCCTAAGAAAGATTTTATCCTGGTTAAATCACATACACCCGCCTTTAGGTCACCGCAAGTGATCGACCCACTTACATGTAGTTTAGCTGAAGGAGCATCAGTTCCAATACCCACATTACCATTTGGATCCACTACTAATCTCCATGCATGATTGTTAAAAAATCCAATTTTATTGGTTGATGCTCCTCCCACAAAACGATCATTTGAAATCCACAGTCCCCCGTCATTATTATTGGATCTGATTCTCCCATTGACCAGCAGATCAATACTTTGTCCTCCACCTCCCTCAATGTGCAATTTAGCCTCAGGCGTATCGGTACCAAGCCCCACATTACCTTTAACAAGTCTTTGGGTATCATCCAGTAAACCGTTCCATTTCTCCTTGTTTAACACCTCATTATCCTTGATTCTTAATTCTTCAAAATTTATCATAGCTGTAAAATTTATTGGTTTATTATTACTATTTCCTCATTCTCCTCAGGCTCAGCCTGTAAAATCTGCCATATTCCTTGTTCTTCCTTTGGCCACTTTGACTGCAAATAATCTCTTGCTCCGGAATAGCTAATGAAGTATTGTTCCTGCAATTCCCCGGGAGCTTCAAGCGTTTCCCTGGATAAGATCTTGTATGCTTTTCCTTTTTGATCCGGCAATTCCTGTATCACCCCAAATAATTCTTCCGGCCGGCTGGCATCAATAGGTTTTCTGCCTGCACTAAGGTTCATTTCCCTCTCACCCTGCCAATTGAACGGATTTTCCAGGCTAATACTTCCGCTGTCATCCAGCAGGATATCCTCAAAATCATTGGCGGTAAATTGGATATCAGGGGAGATATCGTAAACCTGATCAGGCGCCACTTCAATTCCTGCCAGCATCAGGTCAAAATCAGGCGTAGACAATTTTTCACTATCCGGCAGGTCTTCAAACTGGCCCCGTGAAAAATGATCCATTACAGGTTTTTGTTTTTTGGAATCTACCGGTTCTCCCTGGCCAAAGGTATAGTCTGAGATCTGATAACTGGTCCTGGTTTCGATATGACTGGTCCCCAGCTTTTCAATGGTTTTGTTCAGCGGGATCAGGTTTTGACGCAGTTCAAGATAACCCGAAGGATGCATGAACAGCTGATCCTGTTTTTCCGTTTCTTCAAGGCTCCTCAATGATTCCGCTCTGCCATACCGGTCCGGCAGTTTAGCAGACCAGGCGCTGGACTGCCCTAACTGAATTTTAAGTTTCTCCAATAGTGCGTCGGGATTGATCAATACCGGAGCCGCTTTTTGCTCGCCTCCCCAACTGATATTGAATTTAACCTTTAACGAGAAGAACAACACTTTGATCTTGGCATAGCCCTGTGCTCTCCAGGGCTCCGGTCCGCTGAGCATAAATTCCATATCGATCCCGAAGAAAGACCGGCCCCTGTAGGACACTTCTACGCTTATGCGAATGTCTGTTTCAAAATAGAACGGATCGAATTGCAACAGGGCATTAAATCCCAAAAAACCATATGCCCGGGCATTACCTTTCTTCACCACCAGTTCAGCGCTAAACCCGATTTGATAGGAGTTGGAAGTGATCGCCTGGTAGTATTGGCAGGACAGCCGTATATCTTCCCCTTTTTTGATCAGGGCGGTTACCCTGGGTATTTCCGGAAAACGCTCCGGTTTTTTATAGCGGGGGTGATAACCGCCAATCGATAAAAGAAACTGAGGGGCGCTTCCCCAATCCAGCATAAAGGCAAAACCTCCGGTAAGCGCTATGCCCACCAGACTGGAATCCCGCAGCCGGCCTTCTATCAGGATATAGGAAGCCGCAAAATTTAAATCACCGAAAATATCCACATGTATCTCACCCAGGCGCTTTTCCACATCCTTGTTGGGCAGATATACCGCCAAACTGCCGAGTAAAATAAGTCTGCCCTTAAACGGGAACTCTATCAGGATCCCTAAGTCCACTTCCAAAACCGTAGGGTTGCTGTATCCAAACTTAAAGAACGGAGCGATTACATAGTGCTTTTTTTCCGGCGGGAATACCGCCCGCAGATCACTGATAATCTTCGAGGCATTTTCGATAACATTCTCCGGAAACATGATCGATCTTATGCTGCCACTCCGAATTTGTTCCCGCAAAATGTCTACTTTCATGGTTCGGTGGATCCCTACCAGCCCCCCTACCGCAACAAGTGTAAATCCGAAGGCCAGCGGAATGGCGGGCGAAAAGAATACACCAATGCTGATCAACATGGAGAAGCCTTCCGCTCCATTGGGCAAACGAGTGTTGATCAGGCCAACGGCCACTAATCCGATATCTCTTTTCTTAAGCGCCAGTTTAAAGGTCAATACCCCCGCATAGCGATGATTTTCAAAATCCAGTTCCAGGAAGCCCCCACCGGATATAAGTTCAGTATCCAAACTCAGGGCTACTCCCTTTGGCGGTGAAAACCCAAAAGAAACATCTGATGTGCCTAAATCTTCATCCTGGTTGGGCATGGTGACCTCTGCGCCTAAACCTGTCTTTTCCACTTTCACCTTTACCGGCCCAATCTTTGAAGAGAAGGTGGCAAGGACTTTTAAATAGGCGCCTAATTTATCCTCCCTGGTGATTGCCCCATAATCCCAGCTGACGCTGTCAAAATATAGTAGTCCCAGATCCTTGTGTAAAGGAATTAAAAGTTCATACGACTGTTTCTCCTTTACCTGGCTTTTATTTTCCTGAGTCAGTCCATCGCGGTTTTCCTGCGGCGTACGGACAAGGGCAGAAGGATTATCTTCCTGCTTATCATCTTTTAAGAATTCAATGGCGTCCTTCAGTGCATCTATGTCATGATCCAGTTGAAACCCTTTCTTTTTAGAAAGTCCTGCAGTGAGTGAAAACTTTAAGGGCACATCCCCTGATGGCAAAATTTCCTTT
>Ga0256867_10000695_pt1 | contig 13490 bp, 11 predicted proteins | sample RVTome_15_FD_185939 | JGI IMG/M metagenome (GOLD analysis project Ga0256867, IMG submission 185939) | Soil microbial communities from uranium-contaminated site in the Upper Colorado River Basin, Wyoming, United States - RVT150D86 (HiSeq) ... | reverse complement strand
TGCGGATGGCGAAATACTCGAACTTGTCCGACATCTGATAACGGTCGGCGGCGAGGTAACCCGCCCAGTGACTCCACAACCCGGTCTGGTTGGCGGCGCTGGCTCGGGGATGGAATGGCGTCTGACGGATCATCGGGCCGCCCGCCGGCCGGCTTCGACCGGGATCTCAGGCATCACGAAACCGTTGCCCAAGTAGAGGTGGCCGATCATCGCCAGGAACTGATAAACCGTGGTCTCCCACCGCGACAGGGGCCCGGGGCGGTAGCCGCGACGGCGAACGCCGCGCATCACGCTCTCACATGCGGTCCAATCCTCCCGGTTGGTGATGTCCCAGAAGTCCACCGCATAGGAGGGGTCGAACCCCTCATGTTGGAGACTCTCGGGGGCGAACAGCCAGGCGCACTCGATAGAGGTCCGATCGGGGGACAGGGGAACCACCCGGTGGGTCATCACATAGTCGGGGTGCATCGACAGCAGCAGGTTGGGGAACAGGGTGAGGTACCAGACGTGACGGGCCATCTCGTCGTCGACGGCGCGGAAGCCGACGCCATTGGAGGAGCCGTCGAGCGACATGGTCACCGCATGGGGCTTGAGCACCATGGTCCCCCCGCACCACATCCCGGTTGGGGGTATGTCACGGCCGCTGTTGGGCGGGGTGACCTCGCATAGCTCGGGATGGATGGAGCTGCAGTGGTAGCACTCGTTGTAGTTCTCCACGATGACTTTCCAGTTGGCCTCGACCTCATAGGTGTGGCTGGCGGTGGTGCGGAGACGCCTCGTCTCGTAGGGAGCTGCCAGCGCGGCGAGGTTCCCGAAATGGTCGTCGATCGGGGGTGCGTTGCCCGACAGGTCGACCCAGGCCCATCCCAGGTACTCGGCGACGCGTATCGAGACGAGGGGAAACTGCGCAGGGTCGAACCCCGGAGCCTGGGTGAAAGTGGGCGCGGCGCGCAGCTCGCCATCGAATCGATAGGACCAGGCGTGGTAGGGGCAGCGGATGAGCCGGGCATCGAACGCCTCACCGACCGGGGCCAGCTCATGGCCCCGATGCCGGCAGACATTGGAAAAGGCGGTGAGGGTGCCTTCCGGGTGGCGGGCGAGCAGCACCCCCTCCCCGGCCACCTCGATGGCTCGAATCTGGCCCGGTGCGACCAATTCCTCACCCCGGCCGACACAGACCCAGGTCGAGCCGAAGATGTTCTCCAACTCCCAGTCGAAGACCTCACGCGAGATGTATGCCGCGGCGGGCATTGTGCGGTTCTCCCCGAAGGGTGCGATGACCTTCTCGAGGTCCGTCAAGCTGAGTGGCGCACTGCTCATCAATCCCTCCGACGGGGAGCGGGATGCTAGTGCCCGCCCAAATACCCCACGGGCGCTGAGGATCGTCACCGTCCTAACCTCATCCCCGATGTCGTTGCAGTCACATCTATCCCAGTTGGCGGGCAAGGCATTCGCCGACCTCGGCCTCTCCCCGGAATTCGGGGAGGTGCTCCCCTCCCAACGACCGGAGCTCGCCCAGTTTCAGTGCAACGGTGCCATGTCCGCCGCCAAACAGGCGGGGAAGCCGCCCCGGGAGATCGCCGCCGCGGTGGCCGAGGCGCTGGCCGCCCATCCTGAGATCGCATCGGCCGAGGTGGCCGGGCCCGGGTTCGTCAACATCGACGTTACCGACGACACCCTGGCCGTCTGGGCCAACCGCACCGCGGCCGACGAGCACCTTGGGTTCGAGACAACGACCAACCCACTCAGGGTGCTCATCGACTACGCCGGGCCGAATGTGGCCAAGGCGATGCATGTCGGGCATCTCCGGGCCACGATCATCGGGGATTCGCTGGCGCGTCTGTTCTCATTCGCCGGCCACGAGGTGATCCGCGATCCTCACTTCGGTGACTGGGGGTTCCAGATGGGTCTGCTCATCACCTCGGTGCACGACGAGGGGATCGACCCCGCCGGCATCACCCTCGAGGATCTGCAGCGCATCTACCCCCGGGCATCGGAGATAGCCAGGACGGACGAGGAGTTCGCCGACCGCGCCCGGGAGGCCACCGTCCGTCTCCAGCAAGGTGACCCTGAAGCCCGCTCGATCTGGCAGCACATGAAGACCGTGTCCGAGAGATCCCAACGCGAGGACTTCACGGACCTCGGGGTGAGCTTCGATCTCTGGTACGGCGAGTCCGACGTCGCCGAGCGGCTGAACCCGCTAGTGGACCGTCTCGAGTCTGCCGGGGTGCTCGAGGAATCCGATGGCGCCCTGATCGTCCGGGTCGGCCTGCCCGACGACAACCGGGAGTGGGCGCCGCTCATCGTGCGGACATCGGCTGGGGGCTTCCTATATTCGGCCACCGACGTCGCCACCGTCGAGATGAGAGTCGACGAGCTCGACGTCGACCTCATGCTCTACGTGGTCGATTACCGCCAGGGCGACCACCTCAACCAGGTGTTCCGGGTGGCTCGCAAGGCCGGGATCGCCGGTGACGACGTCGTCATGGAGCACATCGGCTTCGGCACCATGAACGGCCCGGACGGCAAGCCGTTCAAGACCCGCGCGGGCGGAGTGGTCCGGCTCGGCGACGTCATCGACCTGGTCAAGACGGCGGCACGGGCCCGTCTCGACAGCGCCAACATCGCCGAGGACTACCCCGAGGAGGAAAGGGATCGGATCGCCGCCCAGGTGGGCCTCGCCGCCCTCAAATTCGGGGACCTCATCAACAACAGGACGTCGGACTACGTGTTCGATCTCGATCGCTTCAGCTCGTTCGAGGGGAAGACCGGCCCTTACCTGCAGTACGCCTCGGTGCGCATCAAGTCGATACTGAGAAAGGCGGCCGACCAGGGGCTCGGTTCGAGGGAGATCCTGGCACCCGCTGTCGAGGCCGAGCGGTCGCTGCTTCTAGAGCTCGTCCGATTCCCCGAGGTTGTGCAACGGGCCATCGAGCTCAGGGCGCCCAACCACATCGCCGAGTACGCCCACGCGCTGGCCGGTCAATGGAACCGTTTCTACGACGTTTGCCACATCCTGACCGAGGAAGACCCGGGACGGCAGGGCTCGTGGCTCTCCGTGGCGAGATGGACCGAGAGGACCCTCGAGACCCTGCTCGGCCTGCTGGGAATCGAAGTTCCTGACCGCATGTAGCCATGGAGGTCACTATCCGGTCGGCGGGTCAGGGGGACGTCGCCTCGATAACGCCTTGGACCACCGACACCTTCTCCTGGGGCGACTATGTGCCCACGAGACTGTCCGATTGGATCTCCGCACCCGACTCCGAGGTCCTGGTGTGCGTCGACAGCTCTGATATCCCGGTTGCCATGGCACATGTCATTTTGCTGTCTCCGACCGAAGGATGGCTGGAAGGAGCCCGGGTTCATCCCGAGCACCGACGGTCCGGGCTGGGCAGCGCCCTCAACGACGCCGGGGTGGGCTGGGCACGAGAACGAGGCGCCCGGGTGATGCGTCTCGCCATCGAGGCCGACAACACGCCGGCGCGCACCCAGGTGAAAGGGCTGGGTTACCGGGAAGTGTCCAAGTGGATCTTCGCCGAGCTAGCCGTGGATGCCACCCATCGGGCCCCTGAGCAATTCCGGATGCGGGCGGCACCCCGCTCTGACGCCGAGGCCGCATGGCTCTTCTGGGCAGTCAGCGATCTCGCCCGAGAATCCCGGGAACTCATCGCCTTGGGCTGGCAATGGCGCACCGCCCGCCCCGAGGACATAACCCGGGCGGTCGGCCACGGCCAGTTGCTCCAATCAGCCGCCGGATGGGCGAGTGTGGAGCAGCCCGCCCCCGACTGGCTGCGTACTCAGTGGTTGGCCACCACTCCCGATGACATGCTCCCACTTCTCGATGGGCTCCTCGACGAAGCGGCGCAGCGGGAGGTGGTGGAGTTGGAGGTGAGGCTGCCCGATCTGCCCTGGACAGCCGAGGCGATCAGACGCTTCGGGGGCGAGCCCAACACCGTCGTGGTCTACGCCAAGCCGATCTACTGACCAAAGACTCAGGTGAGGACCATCATCGCCGTGACCGCCCACACGACGAACATGACGGGGACATCGGCGTGACGCGCCCAGGCATACTCGTCAGGCGATGCCCTGGCGAGGAGTGACAGCGGCACCCCGAGCAGCGGCATCGCCGTCAGCCCGGCTACGCCCACCGCCCGAAAACCTTCGATCCCCTTGTGGAGAGGGGAAGGAACCCCTTCGAGGAGACCACCGACGAAGTTGTAGATGAGCAGGGCCGCCAGACCGGTCACGAACACGGCGAGGATGCGCCCGATCCCCACCTCCCACCATTTGAAGCCCACGAGACGTCGCCCCCGGCCGAGAGGTCCCTCCGAAGCCACCCCTAAACAGAACAAGCCGATGACGGCGAGCACGATCGCCGAGATCAGCATCTCGCCGGTGGACAGCTCCTGAGTGGTCACCTCGACCAGGCCAAACCCACCGAGCATGACGGCGAGGGCGAGACCGACGAGAAGACTGCCGAGGACCATGAGGCCGATGTCCGCCATGGTCCCGAAAGCCCCAAAGGCCAGGATCGCATAGCGTTTCAGAGCCTTGACGCGATCCGCGTTGCCAATGCCGTCGGTCACCGACTCGACCATAACCTTCAGCCAATCCCCGGGGTGGTAAGTGCCTCGAAGTACCACTCTATGGGGTGTTTGATGTCGTATGCGGCTTCGAGATGGCTGCGTAGTTGCATCTCACAACCTGGGTTGGCCGAGGCAATCCTGCTCACACCCGTTGACCGCACCTGATCGGCTTTTTGACTGCCGAGCCGATCAGACGCCTCGGGCTGCAGCATCGTGTACAGCCCCGCGGCGCCGCAGCAGAGACCCGCCTCGTCGATCTCCACCACGTCGTAGCCGGCGGCAGCGAGGATCGCCCGCGGCTCGGCCACCACCCGCTGCGCATGCCGGAGATGACACGGGTCCTGGATGGCAATGGGCCCGTTCGACGCCGACACCCTTGGCAACCGTCCGTCCTCGATGGCCCGCGCCACCGCCACGGTTACATCGAGGGTCTCGGGCTCATGGCCCATCCAGCGGTAGTCGGCCAGGTGGGCCGAGCACCCCGCCGCGGTGGCCACAACGTAGTCATAGCCGCCAAAGGCGTCGGTATTCCGGGTCTGGAAGCGCTTGGCGGCATCGGCCTTTCCGTCGTGGGCAGCGAGGGCCCCACAACAAGTCTGTCGCTCCGGTACGACCACCGTGAACCCCGCCATCTCCAACAGCGCTATGGCGGCTTGGTTCACTGGTCGGAACCACTCGTCCTGGATGCAGCCGGCGAGCAGACCCACGGTTCCAGAGTCGCCCCTGCCCCCGGCATGGCCGATCGAGGACCTGGGCCGCCCCTTCAATCGGCGCAGACCGTTGCTCGCCCGACGGTATTTCCGGGGGGCGAGCCCGGTCAGACCGAGTGTCTGTGCGACAGACAGGGCAATCCCGCCCAATCGCATCAAGGCACGAGATCCCAGGGCGGTGCCCACCGCCCAGCGGTGGCGCGAGGAGCGGCCCGGGATCTGGGCGTCGATCTCGGCACGGGTGCCCTCGAGGGCCCGTCCATAGGGCACCAGGCCGGGACAGACCGGCTCACAGGCGCGGCAGCCGAGACAGAAGTCGATGATCGAGGCGAAAGACTCGTCGACCTCGACGATGCCCTGCGCGACCGCCGACATGGCGTGGAGACGTCCCCGGGGTGAAGCGGTCTCCCGGCCGGTCAGCCGGAACGTGGGACAGACCGGCAGACAGAGCCCACACTGGACACAGGCGTTGAGCTCAGCGGTGGTCGGATGGTGCTCGGTGACCCAACCCATCACAAACCTCCGGGCAGACGCCCCGGGTTGAGAATCCGTATGGGATCGAACTCGGCGACGAGACGTCGCTGCAGGTCGAGAAGGGGGGGCAGCGCTCCCCAGGGGTCGAAATCGGTGGCTGGCCCCTTCGTCTTGACCAGATGCCCGCCGACCGACTCCGCCCATGCCCGAACCTCGGGGGCGCCATCCAGCGAGCCTGAGGCCGACCTCACCTCTCCCACCCCGTGGACCGCCAGATAGGCCCAGTGCTCGGGAATCCGCCTCACGGCTTCAGGGGTGAGGGCGGAGGGGACACGCAGCGACCACTGCCATTCGCCCCACGGGTCCTCCGGCCAGTCCAGGCCGTCGCTAGCGCGGCCCCCGAGACGATCGGTTTGGGCCTCCACTTCGGACTCGGTGCCCTGGAGAAAGACCATGACCTTGCTGTCGGTCTCGAGTACGGCGAGGGGGCGGGTGATGAGCGAGGCCCGTTCCACGTCGTCGAGAAGCACGGTGGCCGCCCCCGGCGGCGTGGGCCACAGCTTGAGACACACCGAGACGATGACGCCGAGCGCGCCGAAGGCGCCCACCGCGAGTCGGTGCAAGTCGTAGCCGGTGACGTTCTTCACCACACGGCCGCCGCTTCGTACCATGCGCCCGTCGCCGGTGATCATGGTCACCTCGAGGACCCGCTCCCGGGTGGCGTAGAGCCGGCCCCGCCGGAGACTGGAGACACCCGAGGCCACGACTCCGCCCACGGTTGAATCACCTGGTCTCTCCGGCATGACCAGACTCTGATTTCGCTCGGCAAGCATCGCTTCCACGGTCTCGACCCTGGCCCCGGGCCCGACAACGATCGTGAGGTCGTCGGGTTCCCACCGCTCGACACCGGCGAGCCGTTCCATCGACATCACCAGGTCGGGTGGGGGTGGATCGCCGTATCCCGAATGGGTGCCCCCTCCGCGAACCTGGACCACCAGACGACGCTCAGCGGCGTAACGGAGGGCAGCAGAGACGTCGTTCAGCGTCCTCGGCGCGATGGCGAGCCCATGCTCGGGAGCGTCGGGTATCTCCGTCTCGAGCCAGCTGATGTGCCGGGGGTGATATGTCACACCCATACACCATCGGGCAGCTCGCGTTTGATTCCCCCGAAGTCGAAACAACGCGAGCCTTCGGGGAGGATCTTGCTCGGGTTGAAGACGTTTGCCGGATCGAACACCTCTTTCAGCCGCGCCTGGGCGTCGAGGTCGAGCTCGGTGAAGCTGGACCTCATCATGTCCCGCTTCTCCACGCCGACACCGTGCTCGCCGGACAATGCCCCGCCCGCTTGCAGACAAAGCGCCACGATCTCCTCACCGGCGCGGTGCACTGTCGCGTATGTCACCGGATCTGAGGCATCGAAGGCGATCAGGGGGTGGAGGTTGCCGTCACCGGCATGGAAGACGTTGAGCATGGTGAGCCCGTAGCGGTCGGCGATCTCGTAGACGCCCTTCATCGTCTCGACGAGCCGGGTGCGGGGGACCACCGCGTCGTGGAGGTAGTAATCGGGAGCCAGTTGGGCGATGGCCCCGAACGCCGACTTTCGCCCCTTCCAGAGCAAGGCCCGATGCTCCTCCGACTTGGCGACCTCGACATCGATCGCATGGTTCCTCTTGGCGGTCTCGGCGATGATCTGGGCCTGTGACTCCACACCCTCGGTCTCTCCCACCACCTCGGCGAGGAGGACCGCGGCTGCGTCGACGGGGAGCCCGGCCTGGAGCCAGTTCTCGACGGCTTGGCACATCCGCTGGTCCATCAGCTCGAGGGCGGCGGGCACCAGCCCGGCGGCGATGACCTCTGAGACGGTCCGGGCGGCGTCCTCGATCGATGGGAAGTCCATGAGGAGGGTGCGAACGTCGGGATCGATGGGCAAGAGACGCACCAGGGCGCGGGTGACGATCCCCAGGGTGCCCTCCGAGCCGACGATGATGCCTTTGAGGTCGAGACCGGGGGGGTCGGGCGCCGGGCCCCCGAGGACCACGATCTGGCCGCCGGCGAGGACAACCTCCATGCCCAGGACGTGACTCGTGGTGCTTCCCTCGGAGAGACAGTGGGGCCCTCCGGAGTTGTTGGCCACGTTGCCCCCGATGGTGCAAGCCGACTGCGAGGAGGGATCAGGGGCGAAATAGAGGCCGTGTGGTGCCGCCACCCGGGAGAGATCGAGGTTGATGACCCCGGCGCCGACCCAGGCCGTGCGGTTGGCGGGGTCGATGTCGATGTCGTTGAGGGCGGTGGTGACCACCACGATCCCCCCTTCGGTCGGGCTGGCCCCCGCAGTGAGCCCGGTGCCGGCCCCCCGGGCAACGACCGGCACGCGATGCGTCTCGGCGATCTTCACCACTTCGGCCACCTCGGCGGAATCCTCGGGGAAGACGACGCACGCCGGCCGGCCGCGGAGCAGCGAGGCATCCTTGGAGAAGAGATGCAGTTCGACCGGCTCCTCGAGGACGTCTTCGTCCCCCAAGACCGCACGCAAGTCGGCCACCAGGGTCATGACTTCAGGCTACCCCCCACCTCCCCGGTCCGTTCTCGAGGGGAATCGCGCGATTGACGCGCGTTTCCCCTCACAGAAGCGTCTTCGCAAGCACTCAGGGTGGTCCCCAACCACCGCCTCCGGGGGTGACGACCACCAATCGGTCGCCGGAGGAGACCTCCACGGTGGTCTTTCCGGCGAGACGCTCACGATTGCCGGAGCCACGGATCAGCCAGTCCTCGCCCACCGCCCCCGGCTCCCCGCCGGCCAGGCCCCACGGCGAGTTGCGTCGTCTCTCGCCCATCAGCGACAAGGTCGCGTCGGCGGCGAACTCGATCTCCCGGTGGATACCGTCGCCGCCGCGGAACCTGCCGGCGCCACCGCTGTCCCTCCGCAGGGTGTATGTGGTCACCCGGAAGGGGTAGTGGCTGTGCAGCGCCTCGATCGGGGTGTTCTGGGTGTTGGTCATGCCTGTCTGGATCCCTGACTGCCCGTCTCGGTAGGGACGTGCCCCCTGACCCCCGGCCACGGTCTCGTAGTAGGCGAACTCGTCGTTACCGATGAGCACGTTGTTCATGGTCCCCTGCGATGCGGCCGGGACCCGATCGGGGGCGGCCTGAGCCAATGCGCCCAGCAGGACGTCGGCGAGGCGCTGACTGGTCTCCACGTTCCCTGCAGCCACCGCGGCGGGCGGCCGGGCGTTGACGATGGTGCCCTCGGGTGCGGTCAGCGACAGTGGCCGGTAGCAGCCGCCGTTGGCCGGGATCGTCGGGTCGGTGGCCACCCGCACCGCGTAGTAGAGACAGGACCTGGTCACCGCCTCCACCGCGTTGAAGTTCGCCTCGACCTGGGGGTCCGAACCGGAGAAGTCGGCGTGAAGACCCTCCCCGTCGACGGTGACCGCGACCCTGATCGTGATGTCGGCGTCCCCCAGCTCCATGTAATCCTCGAACGAGAAGACCCCGTCGGGGAGGTCACCGAGGGCCGCGGTCATCCTCCGCTCCCCGTAGTCGAGAAGGGCGTTGGACACCACGGAGAACCTGTCGAGACCTTCCGCGCCGATCACCTCGGTCAGTCTCCGCACCCCCACCGCGTTGGCCCCCATCTGCGCATCGAGATCCCCTTTCCGTTCCCAAGGGGTCCGCGAGGCGGAGACGAAGGGGTCGAGGAACTCAGCGGCCCAGGTCCCGTCCCGAACCGCCACCATCGGTGAGACCACATGACCCTCCTGGGAGAGACGGACCGCGTGAGCCGGCATCGACCCGGGTGCCTCCCCTCCCACATCGGCATGATGTGCCCGATTCCCCACCCAGCCGAGGTGTCGTCCCGAGACGAACACCGGGGCGACGATCGTCAGGTCGTTGAGATGGGTCCCCCCGTGATAGGGATCGTTCACCGCGTACTGCACCCCGGGGACCGGGTCGAAACGGTCGAGACATGCCTGCACCGAAGCGGGCATCGACCCGAGATGGACGGGTATGTGCTCGGCCTGCGCCAGCATCTCGCCGTCGGCGGTGAACACCGCCGCCGAGCAGTCGGCCCGCTCCTTGATGTTGGGTGACAGCGACGTCCTGCGGAGCACCACCCCCATCTCGTCGGCGATGGCGGCGAAGCGGTTTCGGGCCACCTCGAGGGTGATCGGGTCGATCACATCACCACCGGTGCTGCCTTCTGTGATAGCGGCGCACGAAGTCGGGGACGGCCAACCCGGGTTCGGACATGGACCACCCCGATCAGCCTCCCGACACCGTGATCTGCAGGGTCCCGTCGTCGAGGACGACGAGGCGGTCACCGGATTCGAGCAACGTCGCCGAGTTCTCCTCGATGACCACCCCAGGCCCGACGATGACGAACCCGGGCGGCAAGGTGGAGCGTTGCCACACACCGTCCTCACTCACCGGCTCGCCGCCCGAACCAAGCGTGGGGAGGTCCTCCCAGGTGATGGGGGGACGCCCCGAGGAGATGGCCCGGACATTCACCAACTCGATCGCCTCACCGGGGCGGTCGAACCCGAATCGCTCTCGGTGGACGGTGTGGAATGCCTCGCTCAGCTGGTCCCACCCTCCGGCCATCACCACCTCCAGCTCATGTGATTGCCCCTGGTAGCGCATGTCGACGCTGAGCTCGCTCGATCGGGGCGGCGCCGCGAACATCGACTCGAACCTTCGCTCTGCTTCCGCGGCCACCGAGGCCAGAGAACCCGCAAGCCGCTCATCACCCTCGGCGAGCATGACCGTCTTCACCGAGTCGGCGCGAGGAGTCGCCAGAAGCAGCCCCAATGCCGAGAAGACACCGGAATGCGGTGGAATCAACACCTCGCCGATCCCGAGCCGTCCCGCTAGGCGGGTGGCATGAAGGCCACCGGCCCCGCCAAAAGCGACCAGCACCGACTGACGTGGGTCCGAGCCTTCTTCGACTGAGACGGCGCGCAGAGCCCGCTCCATGTGGGCGTCGACCACCTCGAGGACACCATTGACCATTCGATCAACATCGAGTCTCGCTCGGCTGGCGAGTCGTCTCGCCGCGGTCTCACCGGCCCCGATGTCGAGACGGACCGTTCCCCCCAAGGCGAGATCGGTGGGGATGTTCCCGGCGAGGACGTTGGCATCGGTGACCGTGAGACTGGTGCCGCCCATCCCGTACACCGCGGGGCCAGGGTTGGCCCCCGCCGATCTGGGCCCGACACGCAAGGCGCCACCCTGGTCGACCCAGGCCATGCTTCCCCCGCCGGCGCCGATGGTGCGGATCGGAACCGAGGGGACCCGGTTGACCCTACCGGCGACACGGTGCCCGGTCCCGACCGCAGGCACCCCGCCCGAGATACGGCACACGTCGGTCGAGGTGCCTCCCATGTCGAAGGAGATCACCGAGTCGTGGCCGTGATGAGAGCCGACCGCGGCAGCGGCTACCGCTCCCCCGGCGGGGCCTGAGAGGACCATCCGCCCGGCCACGGCGGCCGCATCGGCGAAGGGGATCAGACCACCCGCCGAGGTCATCACCAGCCGCGATCTCATCGGGAGACGATCGTCGAGCCTGGTCAGATAGTCGGCCACCGAAGGTGTGAGATACGCCGAGAGCACGGTCGTGGCAAGACGCTCGTACTCCCTGAACTCGGGTGACACCACCGACGAGAGCACATGCGGCAACGACAGACCTTGGGCCAGAGCCGCCTCTTTCGACCCGTCCCGATAGGAGTCGAGCAAGACGACGGCCACGATGTCCGCGTCGGCGACTGTGCCCGGGTCGGAATGACGCCGGTGGCGGGGGACCAGTGGCTGGGGGCGGTCCACCGAGGAGTCGTAGAGGGAGGGCCGGTCCTGTCGACCGATCTCGATCATGTCCTCGTATCCGGGATCGGTGACGAGACCAACGCGGGCTCCCCGCTCTTCGAGAAGGGTGTTGGTGGCCGCAGTCGTCCCATGGAGGAACATGTCGGAGTCGAGACCTGACACCGCAGTCGCCACGCCGTCCGACTGATCAGGGGTCGTGGGTACCTTTCGCCCCCAGATGGTGCCGTCGCCGATCATCACCACGTCGGTGAACGTCCCGCCGACATCCACTCCGATGATCGCGCCCACTGGTTACGCTCGGGCGCACATGGCTGTCAGAGTCGAGCAGACCCCCAACCCCAACGCCTTGAAGTTCTCGGTGGGTGAACAGGTCGGAGGCCCGGGCACATATGTCAAAGGTGCAGAGCCCGAGGAGAGCTTCGTCGCCGACCTCCTCGCCCTCGAGGGAGTCGCCAGTGTGTTCTTCACGGCTGACTTCGTGACCATTTCCAAGACTCCCGACGGGTCATGGGACGTTATCGCCCCGGAGGCGTCGGGGATCCTAGAGATTCACTTCGGCGACTGAGTCAGGGCCTTAGCGTCACCGGACGCCTCACCCCGTCGCCACCCTCGGCCATCACCACGACCTCCCAACTGCCGTCGGCGAGTTGAAGGCCGCCCACGATCTCGCCCTGCCCCTCGATCAGGGCGGCCACCTCGGGGGGCAACTCGACGAGCGAGACGGCGGCGGGCTCCCCGGTGGGGGCCGGGCGGACGGTCGGCGCGGCGACGACTCTCGCCAACCCATCCTCACCGATCTCGACCTCGACCCCTACCAGAAGGGGAGCCTGCCTGACGAAACCCGTCTCCTCTGCGGAAGACAACGAGCGGACCAGAACTTCGACGTCGAAGGAGAGCGGGCCGGTCTGGGTGACTGCCTGGGTGCCCGCCCAGTCGACGAACACCTGGACTCCCTCGGTCGAGACCGGGAGCGGGACTCCCGAGGGGAGCAGGGAAGACAGAGTCTCCCGGGACTCCTCGGATCCGTCGATCGACACGTACTCGACGGCGAACCACTCGGCATGGCTTCCCGCCTGATCGATCAGCCGCTCGGGATCGACCGCATAGAGGTCGGCCTCGGCGACCACGATCGGGCTCGTCACCGTCGAAGGTGTCGAGCCCATGTTCGATGTGACCGTGGCCGCCGGGACCGTCGTCGCCACCGGAGCATCAGCCGACGCAGGCGGCCGCGGCTGATTGCGGGTGAAGGAGTAGGCGAGCGCCCCCAAGGTGACCGCCCCGGCGACGGCGTAGACCATCCATTGGCGGTCGTTTCCCCTCTTCTCGAGGGTCTCCCAGGGGATTCGCTCGTATACCTCGGTCCGCTCCGGCTCCATGAATGCAACGTATGGCGCCGCCACCACCGGTTCAAGAGGGTCGTCACCCAATCGCCCGGATCCTGGGAACCAACGGGTCCCTGGCTATCGTCTCTTATCAAATGGCATTCAACCCCGACCCCAAACCGGGCCGCTGGATCCTTCCCCTGGTCGTCTTGGGGATGATCGCATTCACCTATTTCTTCGTGCGCGAGTTGCCCGAGGCTTCCACGGAGACCACGCTCATCGCGGGAGACGGCACCACCACCACCACACTCGAGGGCGGGGAGTTGTCGACCACCACGACCACCGGTCAGTCAAACCTCGATCCGGCCACGCAGGCATATCTGGATGAGATCGATGCCATCGACGAGGAACTGCAGGTGCAACGCACCGAGATCGTCACTGTCAACACCGGTTTCAACCAGGACCCCCGAGAGGTCGAGTTCTCCGACGCGGAGGACCGTTTCGAGGCAGTGCAGGCGGCCACCCAGGCGCTCGCCGATCGCTTGCGCGCCCTAACACCACCGGTTGGCCTGGAGGCC
>Ga0256867_10000694_pt1 | contig 13501 bp, 16 predicted proteins | sample RVTome_15_FD_185939 | JGI IMG/M metagenome (GOLD analysis project Ga0256867, IMG submission 185939) | Soil microbial communities from uranium-contaminated site in the Upper Colorado River Basin, Wyoming, United States - RVT150D86 (HiSeq) ... | reverse complement strand
CGACGTGGATCTCGACGTGATGGGAACCCCGCGAGCAGGACAGTTTGAATTCTACGCGCAGGCCCGCGAGCGGATCCGGCAGCTTCCGGGTGTCGAGGGCGCAAGCGTGGGGATCGCCGTGCCGCTCCGGTGGATGTTCGCCCGCGGCATTTCCATCCCCGGCCGCGACTCGCTGCCCGTGCCTCCCGGAGGCAGCCCGAAGTACAACGGGGTGACTCCCGACTTCTTCGAGACGGTGGGGTTACCGATTCGAAGGGGACGGGGGTTCACGGATGCGGATCGGCCGGGCGCGCCACAGGTCATGGTCGCCAACGAGGCATTCGCCGCGTACTACTGGCCCGGCGAGGAATCACTCGGCCAGTGCGTCAAGCTGGGAACCGACACTGTCCCGTGCACGACGATTGTGGGAATCGCGGCGAACGCCATGCTGGATGACGTCCGGGAGGAGCCGGCCCCGCAGTACTACGTTCCCCTGGCCCAGGCCGAGCAGCAGGGGCTCTCCCGGACGCGAGTGCTGTTCGTTCGGACGCGCGGCCCGGCGAAGGAGCTTCTCCCCCTCGTGCGGCGGGAGTTCCAGGCGCTGGGATCCAATCTCCCGTATGCGAACGTGAACAGCCTGGAATCGATGCTCGAGCCGCAGATTCGGCCGTGGCGGCTCGGCGCCACGATGTTCGGCATCTTCGGCGGCCTCGCGGTGTTCGTCGCCGGGGCCGGCCTGTTCAGCGTCCTCTCCTATACCGTCGCGCAGCGCACCCGGGAATTCGGCGTCCGCGCGGCGCTCGGCGCGTCTCCGGGGCGCCTCGTCGCCGCCGTCATCAGAGAGGGGACCCGGGCGGTGGTGGCTGGACTGCTGATCGGCGCGGGCATCGCCCTCGTTCTGGGACGCTTCGTGGCGCCGCTGCTGTTCGAGGTGTCGCCTCGCGACCCGGTGGTGTTCGGTACCGTGAGCCTCGTGCTGCTGGCCGCCGCGGTCCTGGCCGCGCTCCCGGCCGCGCGGCGGGCCATGCGGTCGGACCCCATCGACGCGCTGCGGAGCGACTAGCCCCCCCGCTCGGGTTCGCCCGTCGCTATTATCGAGCGTCTCTCTCCCTTCGAGGCGCGCGTGTCCTATCCGGTTCAGCACGGACGAACCAAGATCCAGCACAACATGACCTCCACCACCTTCCAGCTCAACAGATACCGGGTGGTCGAGAGCCTGGGCGTCGTGCTCGGCGTCACGGTCCGATCCCGTTCGGTGATCGGGTTCATCGGCGCGAGCCTTCAGACGATCGTCGGCGGACGGATCGAGGCCTTCATCAAGCTCTGCGAGCGGACTCGGCAGGATGCCTTCGAGCTGATGATGGAGCACGCCGAGCAGACCGGCGGGAATGCGGTCATCGGCATCAACTACGACGCCACCGAGCTGATGAAGGGCGTGACCGAGGTGCTCTGTTACGGCACCGCGGTGGTGGTCGAGCCGGAGTAGGGCTCGCCGTGCGTGACACACACTTTTTCGCGCCGCCGCGCGGCGCTCCGGCGACAGCGTTTCCGGCCGCCGCTGCTACCATGTGGCGATGCTTGCCAGGATTCGCTCCGCCGCGGTGCTCGGCGTCGATGCTTATCTGGTCGAGGTGGAGGTCGACCTCGCCAACGGGTTGCCCTCATTCACGACGGTCGGACTGCCGCAAGGCGCCGTCAAGGAGGGCAGGGAGCGGGTCAGCGCGGCGCTAGTGAATTCGGGCTTCGCGCTGCCGCTCAAGCGCATCACCGTCAACCTCGCTCCGGCCGATATCCCCAAGGCGGGCTCGGCGTTCGATCTGCCGATTGCGCTCGGGATTCTCGCCGCGAGCGGGCAAATACCGGCAGAGGCCGTACGCGGTGAGCTCGTCGTGGGCGAGCTTGGGCTGGAGGGCGATCTGAGGCCGGTTCGCGGCACGCTGCCCATGGCGATCGCCGCGCGGGCCTCCGGCGCCTCCCGCTTCATCGTGCCGCTCGACAACGTCGCGGAGGCGGCGGTAGTCGAAGGTCTGGCTGTGCACGGGGCGGGCCGTCTCGCCGACGTGGTGCAGCACCTGACCGGCATGCAGCTGCTCCCCGCCGCGCGCTCGGATGTCGGAGCGTTACTCACCGGGCGCCGCCACGACGCGGTGGATTTTGCCGATGTCCGGGGCCAGGCCCTGGCGAAGCGCTCGCTCGAGGTGGCTGCGGCGGGCGGTCACAATCTGTTGCTGCTGGGCCCGCCGGGCGCGGGCAAAACGATGCTCGCCCGCCGTCTCCCCACCATCCTGCCAGACCTCTCGCGCGACGAGGCGCTGGAGATTACCAAAGTGCACAGCGTCGCCGGGCTGCTGCCGGCGGGGGCGGCGCTCGTAGCCGAGCGGCCGTTTCGCGCCCCGCATCACACTATCAGCGATGCGGGGCTGGTCGGAGGCGGATCCACCCCGCGGCCCGGGGAGGTGAGCCTCGCGCACGGCGGCGTCCTCTTCCTCGACGAGCTTCCGGAGTTTCATCGTCACGTGTTGGAGGCACTGCGGCAGCCCCTGGAAGACGGAGTGGTGACGCTGAGCCGGGCGGCCGCGCGCCTGACGTTCCCCGCGCGGGTGACGCTCGTGGCCGCCATGAATCCCTGCCCGTGCGGCCACCTCGGCGATCCTGCCCGGCCCTGCCGCTGCTCCCCGCCCGTCGTCGAGCGGTACCTCGCGCGGCTCTCCGGTCCGCTGCTCGATCGGATCGATCTGCACCTGCGGGTGCCGGCCGTGCCGTACCCCGAGCTTCTCTCGACCGAAGAAGCCGAATCGAGCGCGGCCATCCGCGCCCGCGTGGAGGCGGCCCGGGACCGGCAGCGGCATCGGTTCCGTTCGCGGGGCCGGTGCAGGCCGGGAAGCGTCCTGCATGCCAACGGGCACATGACCGCGCGGGACGTTCGCCGGGTCTGCACGCTGGAGCCGGCCTGTGAGGCCGTGTTACGCGGTGCGGTCGAGCGGCTGGGGCTTTCGGCGCGCGGCTGTCACCGGGTGCTCAAAGTCGCCCGGACCATCGCGGACCTGGCCGGGGCGGACTGCCTGGAGCCGGCCCACCTGCGCGAGGCGATTCAGTATCGCGCGCTCGACCGCCTCGCACCGGCACGGGCAGCTCTGGAGCCGCGGCCGCTCGAGGTGCGAGGCTAAGCCCTACCGTTTTGCGATCTCCACCCGCCAGCCCGGCCCGACCTGCACCCGGTGCCGCTGGGCAAAGTTCCCCTGGTTAATGGCCAGGCCGACGTCGAGCACGCTGTTCAGGTAGAGCAGCGGTTGCCCCTCCGCCACGGAACCGAAGGTGCGCACGAACGGAACGGCCCCCGCGAACACCAGCCGGTTTCCATGGGTGATTCGGACCCGCGCCACGTCGCCCAGCTTGAGCCCGAGCCGGTCGAGCAGGCCCACCGGGATGTTGCTCCAGAGATTGCCAAACGGTCCGTCAAGCGCGATGATGCCCCCGACCACCGTTTCGCCCGCGTAGCGGGGAGCGTCGTAGGACAGCCGCGTAATGGCCGTGGTGGCCGGCGGGCCGACCTCCTCGAACCGGATCGTCCCCGAGGCGAGCCGCGCCCCGGTGTACGCGAAGATGTCGCGGCCGTGGAAGGTATGCGAGCGCTCCGAGCCAGGCAGACGGTGGGTACGCTCATCGAGCTCGCGTACCTCCTCGAATCCGAGCGCATCGGCCAGAAATGTGAGGGTCCCGTTATCGGGAGTCACCACATAGCGGCCACCGCGGGTCCGGGCCACCACCACGCGACGCGCGGTGCCGACTCCGGGATCGACCACCGACACGAACACCGTGCCCGCCGGCCAGTACGGCACCGCCTGCCGCAGCCGAACGGCGGCCTCCCAGATGTTGAATGGCGGAATGAGGTGGGTCAGGTCGTGGATCTGTAAGCCCGCGTTCACACCGAGCGCCACGCCCTTCATCGAGGCCACGCTCCCGTCCGCCTCGCCGAGATCCGTCTGAAACACTAGTGCACCGTAGGTCCCGGACTGCGGTGCCGGCGTGCCCGGTCTGCCGCGAACGGCCTCCTGGGCGATCAACCGGTCTGGCAACGTCAGGAACAGAGCGGAAAGCAGGAGGAGGGATGATGCGGGCCGGGCAGTGATTTTCACGGAGAGCCTCCTTCCCCGATGGCGCGCCGCTCGAGGTCTTCGAGACGGCTTGCGCGTTCGCGGAGCGCTTCACGCGCCTCGCCGGGCGAGACCTCACGGAACCGTACCACGCGCCCCGGCGGACACTGCGCGAGCAAGGCGAGGTCCGCGCGCACTACGACCGCGAGCTTGGGATACCCTCCCACGGTCGGTCCGTCCGGCATCAGCACGATCGGCTGCCCATCGTCGGGCACCTGGATGGCGCCGGGACAGGCTGCCTCCGAGGGAAGGGTCGCGCGCTCGCGGGGAGCGATCGCGGGCCCGCCCAGACGATACCCCATCCGGTCGGACGCCGCGAGCACCGTCCATGACTCGCGGTACAGCGCCTCTCGCGCCGTGAGATCGAATCGCTCGGCCTGCGGTCCGACGGTCACCCGCAGCAGCGCCTCCCGGGGCCGGACCGGCGGAGGCGCCGACTCGACCAGCGCGACCCCGCCGGGTCCGCCACCGGGGAGCCGGTCGCCCACGCGCAGGCGCCGACCCTCGAGTCCGCCCATACCGGCCGGGAGATAGGTCGACCGGCTTCCCGCAGTCGGCGGGGTATCGATCCCGCCTTGGACCGCGACATAGACGAATCGGCTGGCGCCGCCGGGAGTGATGGTGAGCTCCATGCGCGGACCGACCGTCAACGCGTGCCAGGTCCTCCCGGCCTCACCGTTGACGGCGACGGCCGCATCTCCGCACACCGCGACGCGGGTCCCTTCGTCCAATCGAAGCACGCCCGGACCGAGGGCCCATTCGATGGCCGCCGCGCCGGGTGAATTCCCCACCAGCAGATTGGCGATCGTGAGCGACTCAGGGTCCATGGCGCCGCCCATGGGTATCCCGAGGGCTCGACCGGTGGCCCAGCCCAGGTCTTGAATCGTCGCGAAGGGAGGCGCCTTGACGACGGTGATGGTCACAGGCCGGCCGGAACGAATCGCACCTGGTCGCCGACCCGGAGCAGGGCTGGAGGGTCCGCCGCGGGCGCGAAGAGGCGGAGGCTCGTCGTGCCGATCAGATGCCAGCCGCCCGGTGTCGCGAGCGGGTACACCGCCGTCTGCAGACCGGCGATGGCCACGGAGCCCGGGGGGACGCGGGTCCTGGGGGAGTCCCGGCGGGGCAGCTCCAGGGACGGATCGAGCTCGCCGAGGTAGGCGAACCCGGGCGCGAAGCCCAGCAGGTAAACCCGATAGACCCGCCCCGAATGGCGCTCGATGATCTGAGTCCGGGAGAGCCCGGTTCGCTCGGCGACCTCCTCGAAGTCGGGCCCGTCGTACTGCACGGGAATCTCGAGGGTCCTGGATGGCGGCGCGGGCAGGCCTGCGGGGGTGTCGGCAAGCAGCCGTTCGAGTCCCACCCGAAGCTCGGATGCGTCCGCGCGGGCGGAGTCGAAGGACACGGTGACCGTGGTGTAGCCGGGAATGATCTCGCGCACCCCGGGAAGCGCGGCGCGGGTGATCAATGCCGCGACGGAGACGACGCGCTCGTGGAGGGCGGCGTCGATCCGGTCTCCGAGCGTGAGGATCCAGGCTTCCTCCCCCAGAGGGAGGATGCGCGCCTCGGGAGCCGTCATCGGACGAACGGTGCGACCGTGATCCCCTCGGCTTCGAAGCGCTGGCGCAGTCTGCGGACGATGGCCGTGGCCCGCGGACCGTCGCCGTGGACGCAGAGGGAGTCCGCCCGCACGATGACCCGGGTGCCGTCGACGGCAACCACGTGCCGGTCCAGCACCATCCGAAGGGCCCGTTCGGCGATGAGGTCGACGTCCTCGAGAACCGCGCCCGGCTCGGAGCGGGGGAGGAGGCGGCCATCGGGAAGGTACGCGCGGTCCGCGAACGCCTCGCGCGCGATCCCGAGCCCGAGCTGATTTGCGGCCTGGAGCAGGGCGCTGCCCTCCAGGCCGAGGACGATGAGCTCGGGGTCGAGCTGGCGGAGCGCCACGGCGACGGCCTTCGCCACGTCCTTGTCCGCGGCGGCGCGATGGTAAAGGGCGCCATGCAGCTTGACATACCGCACCCGGACGCCTGCCTGCCGGCAGAACGCTTCGAGAGCGCCGGCCTGGTAGGTCACGTCGCCGGCAATCTCCGCGGGCGTCGCAGCCAGCTCGCGCCGGCCGAAGCCGACCAGGTCGCGATACGATGGATGGGCCCCGATCGTAACCCCGCGGGCCGACGCGAGTCCCACGGCGCGCTGCATCGTCGGCGGGTCACCGCCGTGAAATCCGCACGCAATGTTCGCCGACGACACGAGCGACAGCAGTTCTTCGTCCCCGGGCAGTGTCCATCGTCCGAAGCTCTCGCCGAGGTCGGCGTTGAGGTCGATCGCGGTCACGGGCGCGGAGCCGGCTCGGGCGCCGTGGAATCGTCGGGAAGGGGAGTGGCTGGCTGGGTGGGGGGAGTGATCTTGAATCGAAAGGTCTGCTCGACCAGCTGCCGGACCCGGAGGCCGCTGCGAAGCGCGGGCCGGAACCGCATCCGGGGCAGGGCGCGACGGACCGCGACGGCGAAGTCCACGTGCGTCGCCCGCACCACGCGATACGAGAGGGTGTCGACAAATCCGAGCGTGTCCACCACGTAGCGCACCTCCGCGTGCCCTTCCAGGCCGCTGCTGAGCAGGTGTGCGGGGTACTCCGGGGCAGCGCTGGTCGGTTCTCGCACCACGGCACTGTCGACCTCGAGCACGGTGAGGGCGTCCTCCTCGAGCTCGAAGCGGGACACGTCCAGCGATGCGCTGGAGATGACCGGGACCTCGCCCGTGCGCTCGATCACCGGCCCGCTCGTCGGGATTACCGCCCCTTCCCCCTCGCCGGTGCCAGGGGTCTCGGTCGCATTGTAGCCGGCGCCGCCGTCGGATGCCTCCCTGGGTCCGGGATCGTCCGGGGGGACGAGGAAGACCACCAGACGGTCGAAAATCTCTTCCCGCGAGGCCGCTTCCCCCGGCGGGACCAGGACCAGCGCCAGCGCCACGATGTGCAGGACAAACAACGCCGCCGCGATGCCGTCGCGGCGGAAGAACGAGTCCGGGGTTGAAGGGGCGAAAATGCGGGTCATGCCGACTCCGTCGGGGAACCGCCCGCGAGGGGGGTCCCTGCGAAGACTAGGGCTTCAGTCCCGACGAGAGCAAGGGTGGTTCGGTTTCTGCTGGAAGAGTGGCTGACAAAAATTTGATTTGACAAATCAAAATATAAATCATAGGTTTGCTCGGGTGCTCGATCATGCCGTGGCGTCCGTGCTGGCCGCCTATCCGACCGTGCTGGCCGCCTGCCGCCGGCGGCGCGCGCGCTCGCCCCGGGCGGCCCGCCGTCTGAGCGACCACCTGACCGGACTGCTCGCGCACCTCGACCTCGTAACCCCGTTGTCAGCCGGAGATCTGGCTACGCGCGCCCGGGTCAGCCCGGCCACGATCTCCCTCCAGGTCGACCGGCTGGTCCGGTCGCGCCTGGTCCAGCGGAGCAGGGACCCGCGCGACGGCCGACGGGTGCTGCTCCGGCTGACCAAGGAGGGGGCTCGCCAGCGCACGGCGCGAACGCTGCTCGACCCGGAGCGCGTGCGGGAAGCGCTCTCCAGGCTTCCGGCCGACCAGCGTGACGCCTTGGCGGCTGGGCTCCGGGCGCTCGCGAAGGCAGCGGTCGCACTGCCGGTGGAGCTCGAGGCCCTGCGCAGGGAAACCCCTGAACGGAGGACATCATCCTGATGAACTGGCTGGAGCAGAGACGACGAAAGGCCCAGTGGCAGTTGCTGCTGCGGACGGTGGGGGCCGGCCTGAGCGCGCTGCTCTTCTTCGCCCTGATCGGATTCCTCCTCCCCGCCGAACACACCGCGCGCCGGCAGGCGATCCTGCCGACCTCCCCCGAAACCGTGTGGCGCGTGCTCATGGACCTCGACGGGTTCCCGCACTGGCGCAGTGACCTGCGGTTCCTTGAGCGGCTCCCGGACCGGGCCGGGCGTCGGGCATGGCGCGAGGACGGTGTCCACGGAAGCCATGTCCTGGTGCTGGCCGAATCGAAGCCGCACTCCCGAATGGTGGTGCAGTCCACCAGCGACGTCGCCCCCCGCGGCTCGGTTCGGGTCTTCGACCTCGTAGCGGCGGCCTCCGGCACGCTGGTGACCGTCACCGACCGGCAGTTGCAGCTCAGCCCGTTGGAGCGGGTGCTCGCCCGGCTGCCGCTCGGGCTTACCGGCGCCGGCGCGTTGCTGCGTGATTTGGGCACCCGCATGGGACCGGCTTCTCCCCTTATCTCTGCCCTAGCCGACTGACCCGGCTACGCGGCAACCTTCCGCACGGCGGCAACGTAGGAATCGGGGGAGGCATCCGCCTCCCTCGACCGTACTCCAGGAGCACCTGATGCGTGCCGCCTTCGTCGCGCTGGCTGCCATGGTCCTGTCCCAGGACTCCATCGCCGCCCAGTCCCCCTCGCCGAGCGCGTTTATCACCCGTCTGGGAAACGACACCGTGATGCTGGAACGGTTCACCATGGGTCCCGACCGGGTCGACGGCACGGTCGTGATCCTGGTTCCCCGGGTGCGCATCGTGGCGTACCGCGCCGCACTCGCCCCCGACGGACGCATTACGGGCATCGAGGTGACGAACCAGCCCGGGCTGGCGGGAAGCCAGCCGACGGTCCGCTGGCAGGCGCGGCTGTCCGACACGACCGTCACGCTGATCAACCAGCGGGCGAACGGCACCACCGATACGGCCACGTTCACGGTGCGGCAACCGTCGTTTCCGTTCCTGCAGCTCTCGCTGGGACTCTACCAGGCGGCGGTGAACCAGATTCGCACCCTGAGCCGCGACAGCGTCGGCCTGGACATGTATTCGTTCGGGGTGCGCCAGCCGACGGCCACCTACATCGCCCGGCGGGGTCGAGACTCGCTCGCCATCGGGTATTTCGGCGATCCGATGTATGTGGCGGTGGATGCGGCGGGACGCATTCGCGGGCTCAATGGCATCCGGACCACGCAGAAGTTTCTGGCTCAGCCGGTGGTGTCGCTCGACCTCGAAGCCGTCACCGAGCGGTTCGTGGCCCGGGAGCGCGCGGGCGTCGTGGCCGGCGTGCCGTCACCCCGAGACACGGCGCGGGCCACGGCGCCGAACGCCGCGCTCTGGATCGACTATGGCCGGCCGGCGAAGCGGGGCCGACGGATTCTCGGGGAGGTTGTCCCGCTCGATCAGGTCTGGCGCACTGGTGCGAACGCGGCCACGCAGCTCAACACCAGCGTCGACCTTCGAGTGGGCGAGGTGATCGTTCCCGCAGGCCGGTACACCCTCTGGACGCTTCCAACCAGCCGGGGTGCCACACTCATTGTGAACCGGCAGACCGGTCAGTGGGGCACCCAGTACGACGCGGCGCAGGATCTGGTTCGGGTACCATTGGTGACGGAGCCGCTCGCTGAAAGCGTGGAGCGCTTTACCATCTCCATCGCATCGGCGGGGCAGGGCGGCGAGGTGCGGTTCGACTGGAATAAGACGCGATGGCGGTTGCCCTTCACGGTGAAGTAGGCACCCCGCACCGGGCCAGGGCGCGCTCGAGGTGCACCTCGACCAGGTCGAAGTGAAGGGTGCTGGTACGCTGGATCCACCGCGGCGAGCAGCCGAGCTCGCCCGCGACCTCGAGGAGCGTTTTCTCGTCCGGCGCGAGCAGATGCGCGGTACGGCGGCCTCGGGACTTGAAGAGGTTCTCGTGCACGGCGACACCGCCGGATGCCGCCCAGGCCCGGGCTTCACGCACTTCCCGGGTTCGGAAGTACCTCCACGCGTTCACGCGCCGTCGGTCTTGATGCGGTTGAGAAGGGCCCGGGCCTGTGCCCCGGCGGTCGTGTGCTTGAACCGCTCGGCGAACCTCGCGAGCTCTGCGAGCTCCCGTCCGCGGTCACCGGTGGCTCGATAGAGATCGATCAGCTGATTCGTCACCGAGAACTCGACCGCCGCGGGAAGCGGGCGCCGCCGCAGGTCGAGGAGAACCCGCACCGCGCCCGCGGGATCGCGCAGCTGATCCCGATGGAGGCTCGCGAGGGCGAGCGCGGCGTCGAGATCGTGCGGGTCCCGTTCGAGATGCGCCCGCAGCGCCTCTCGCGCCTCGTTCAGTCGACCGCGGGCAATGAGCGACTCCTCGTAGGAGAAGCTCCTGCGCGGGGTAAGCCCGCTGCCGGCGGTGAGCAGTGTTACCATCCCCCCGGCCACCCATTCGGAGCCGAACGCGATGATTGTGCCCGAGACCACCCCCAGGGCGACACCGCCCAGGAGGACGCCGAGGGCGCCCCACCCGTCGATCCGCTTTTCCTGGAGGAGGTAGAAGTCCACGAGCACGGCGAAGACGGTCGTCGTCGCGACACACCATCCGATGGCCCGCCACAGCTCGGCCCGCGTGTCGGCGTGAATCGTCTTAGTCATCCGGCCGTACCCGGCCGCGGAGTCGCTTGGCCTCACTCCGGCGGCGCTTGGCCTCCAGGCGGACGCGCTTCTGCGCCGCTGACACGCGGGTCGCGTTCCGCTTCTTCCGGGGCTTGAGCGCGGCGGCCACCAGGGCGCTGAGCCGCTCGGTAGCCGCGTCGCGATTGCGGGTCTGGCTGCGGCTGTCGGCCGCGACGATCCGGAGCCACCCTTCGCCATCGATCCGCCTGGCGAGGCGGTCCCGCACGATGGCCCGTTCCGGTTCGGACAGGGCGACGGTGGTCCCGACGTTCCACCAGAGCTCGATGCGGGTCGCGACCCGATTGACGTGCTGCCCGCCGGGTCCGCCGGCGGGGGTCGCGCGATACACCAGCTCCGCGCGCGGGATGCGGACGGCGGGCCCGGCGTCGATCCAGGGTTCGTCGGGCATGCCGCAAGCTAATTCGGCTACCATTGCCCGGCGACCGCGTTACGTTTCCATCCCATGCGCGACCTCGCCGGCCTCGAGGCCCATCTCGACCACATGGGACGGGTGCTTCTGGGCTTCTCCGGGGGCGTCGACTCGTCCTTGCTGGCCGTCATCGGCACACGCAGCCTCGGACCATCCCGCTTCCTCGCGCTGATCGGCGAGAGCGCCTCCTACCCGGCGGCGCAATGGCACGCCGCGCATTCCCTGGCCGAGCGGTTCGGGATTCCGGTGCGGGTCGTCGCGACGGGGGAGCTCGACAATCCCTCGTACCGCGCCAACCGCCCCGATCGCTGCTATCACTGTAAACGGGAGCTCTGGAACAGGGCCTCCGGCATCGCACGCGAGGAAGGATTCGATGCGGTCGTCGATGGAACGAACGCGGACGACCTCGGGGAGCACCGGCCCGGCCTGCGCGCCGCGGCGGAGCGCGACGTGCGCTCACCGCTCGCGGAGCTCGGCTGGAGCAAGGCCGACGTGCGCGACGCGGCGCGGTTCCTGGGCCTCCCGACCTGGGACGCTCCCGCGTCGCCCTGTCTGTCCAGCCGCATCCGCTACGGGCTCGAGGTCACGCCGGTTCGCCTGGTGCAGGTGGAGGAGGCCGAAGCGCTGCTCCGCCGTCTCGGAGTCAAGGGCGACCTCCGGGTGCGCCATCTCGGCGACCACGCCAGCGTGGAGGTGCGGCCCGACGAGTTCGCGCTGGTGGATTCGTGCTGGGCCGCGATCGAGACGGAGCTCCTCGCCCTCGGCTTCGACGCGGTCGAGCGGGATGTGCGCGGCTACCGGCGCGGGGGGCTGCTGTCGCTCGCGGTGGCGGAGCCCCGTGCCTGATGCGGCTCTTCATCGCGGTTCCCTTGCCGTCGCCGGCACTCGAGGAGGCGGGAACCCTGCTCCGGAGCCTGCGTTCCCTCGAATGGCCGGTGCGCTGGGTCCGCGATGACGGGCTGCACCTCTCGCTCAAGTTCTTCGGGGAAGTGACCTCCGACCGGGTCGAGTCGATCGAAGAGCTGGTGCAGCGGTCCGTGCGCGGAATGCATCCGCTCGAGATGCGACTTACCGCCGGCGGCGCCTTCCCCTCACGGCAGCGACCGCGCGTGTTGCGCCTGGAGGTCGAGGCCGGGCCCGAGTTGGAGCTCCTCCAGGACCGGCTCGAGACCGGAGGCGCCGAGATGGGTTTTCCCCCGGAGGGGCGGCCCTTTCGCCCGCATATCACCCTCGGCCGGGTGCGCGAGGGCCACCGACTTCCCCCCGGGGCGATAGAGCAGCTCGAGAACATGGCACACGGCCCCGCCTTCCTCGCCGATCGCGTGGTGCTCTTCGAGAGCCGGCTCACCCCCGCCGGGCCCGAGTACGGCGCCCGTGTGGAACTGGTCCTGACCTGACCCATGTCGGGATGCCTGAGCCTTCCGTTTCGGGTCCTCGGCGTGCTGCTCCTCCTCGCGGGCGGCGCGCTGCTGTGGGTGTACCGTCGCGACGTCAAGCGGGTGGTGCACGAATGGACCCGCCCTCCGGTGACGGCCGAAGCGGTCGGACGCGCCGATCCCGGACGGGTCGAAGCGGTTCGCCGCCGGGTGGACTCGCTCGGGCTGCCCGGAATGGACTCGGTCGTGCTCAGCCCGGCGGATATCGGCAGCGTCCTGGCCCTGCTCAGCGAACGCGCGGCGCCCGGTGCGGTCGACTCGATCGTCGTGCGACTCGACCGGGACGATCTGGAAGTCTCGGCGGCGGTTGATACGCGCCGGCTTCCGCTTCCCGCGGGACAGATTCCTGGTGTGCTCCGGGATCGGGAGCGGCTCACACTCGGCGGGCCGGCGCTACTCCGCCGCGCGGGCCAGGCGGAATGGCAGGTGAACCGGGTCCGTCTCCGCGGCATTCCGATTCCCGCCGGCGTGGTCGACGGGCTGCTGCGGCGACTCTCGGAGCGCGCCCGCGATCGGACGGTGGTGTTTCCGCTGCCGGCTCGCATCACCGGGCTCCGGGTCACTCCGGCGGGCGTGACGCTCTACGGCGCGGGTGGACGATGACGAATCGGGTCCTGGTGATCGACGACGAGGGTGGGATCCGTGACGCGCTTCGTCAGGTGCTCGAGTACGAGGGATGGCAGGTGCGCACCGCCGGGTCGGGCGGCGAGGGCATCACGCTGTGCGGCGGGTTCCATCCCCATGTCGTGCTCCTCGACGTGAAGATGGCCGGGCTTGACGGCCTGGAGACCCTCACCCGGCTGCGCGACCTGGAAGATCCTCCGGTCGTTGTGATGATCTCTGGCCACGGGACGATCGCCACCGCGGTCCAGGCGACGCAGCGCGGGGCGTTCGATTTCCTGGAGAAGCCGCTCGATACCGATCGGCTCATGGTGACGCTTCGCAACGCCGTGCAGCAGTCCGCGCTCGCGGGGGAGAATCGCGAGCTGCGCCGGGTGGTCGATACCCGCTTCCCGATGGTGGGCACGAGCCCCGCCCTCGAGGAGGTGCGCGCGCTCATCGGCCGGGTTGGTCCCACCCATGCCCGG
>Ga0256867_10000692_pt1 | contig 13503 bp, 15 predicted proteins | sample RVTome_15_FD_185939 | JGI IMG/M metagenome (GOLD analysis project Ga0256867, IMG submission 185939) | Soil microbial communities from uranium-contaminated site in the Upper Colorado River Basin, Wyoming, United States - RVT150D86 (HiSeq) ... | reverse complement strand
ACGACCTGCGCGCCGCCATCCGAACCGTCGCCGCCGGCCAAAGCCTTCTGGCCCCGACCGTCACCCGGCGCGTCATCGAGGAGTTCTCCCGGCTGCGCGACCCGCCCACCGTCGGCGCCGAGCGACTGGAGGTGCTCACCGACCGCGAGCGCGAGGTGGTGGCGCTGGTCGGGGCCGGCATGTCCAATGACGAGATCGGGGCCCAGCTGATCATGAGCCCGCTCACTGCCAAGACCCACGTCAGCCGCGCCATGACCAAGCTCGGATTGCGTGACCGCGCCCAACTCGTTGTCCTCGCGTACGAAACCGGGCTCGTCAGGGTCAGCGACGGACAAACATGAGTGGACCCGTCGGCGCCACCGATGCTCAGCCGGACGCGCGTGACACTAGATCCTCCGGTTCCGGCGTGGCCGAGGCAGTCTCGCCGACGTCGTTCTGGCGCGACGGCGCGAGCCCGCAGGCGTGTAACCGTCGATCTCGAGCGGTGGCACCGCCGTCCCGATGCGGAGATCGCCGGCTGTGTGCACGGCGGAGGCGGTGCCACCGATCGCGTTCTGGCGGGGTTGGTGGCGAGCCAGCTGTGCTCGCTAGGGGCATCCCCGATTGAAGCGGAACTACTGGGCCGTCATCATGGGCGCCACAACCGACTCCATCGCCCGGTCGCCCGAGCACTTGAGCGGGCCACAACCGCCGGCGAGGCCTCGTCCGTGCTGGTCTGTCGTATTGCCGTCCAAGGAGGCCAGTCCATGCTCATGCCGTTGGCGTCGGTGACCCTGATCGGCCTCCTCGGCGCCGTGGTCGTCCTCGGCTCGTGCCGGTGGTCACCAGGAGTTGCACTCGGGCGCGGTCTGCTGGGGGCGTGGGCAGGGTTCGTTGTCGGCGCGATCGTGGGTGTAACGATCGACATCGTCAGCCACAATGGCGCGTACGTCGCGATAGTCGGTCACCTCGGTGCCGCTGTCGGCACGGCCTCGACGTTGCGACCCACGCGTGCTTGGGCTCGCCCATCGAAGGACCGCTAACCCCTTGGGGGCTGACCGCCTCCGCCGGCTTACCGGTCGGTATACCGGCAGGCGCACGGCCTCGCTGCTGCTCACTGAGACGTAGAGGGGCCGTCGGGAGGCGGTAGAGGCACCTCCCGCGGATGCTTGCACGCAGACCGGTGCGATCGCTGTGACCTCGGTGCACTCGCCGCCACGTGCCAGACCAGGTGTGACGATGCGGGACCGAGGAATGCAGCGCACTTCGAATACGTGCCTGTTGCCAGTAGGTCCGCCCGTCGAGCCGCTCGTGTGTTGACACTGGGGTTATATGCGCCCACTATGACCCCATGCCGAAGGTCAACGTCTATCTGCCGGACGAGCTGGCCGCGGCCGTCAGGGAAACGCAGATTCCGGTGTCGGCCGTGTGCCAGGCGGCCCTCGAGCGTGCCGTCCGCGACGTCACCGCGGCCAGGAACGCGCAGGACGCGCCACCCGACGAACTGCCCGGCGTCGGCATGTTCGGCCGCTTCACGCCTCGGGCGAGGAAAGTCCTGTCGTTGGCACAGGAGTCGGCGCGTGGCTCGGAGCACAGCCACGTCGGCACGGAGCATGTCCTCATCGGCATCCTCGACGAGGGCGGCAACCTGGCCGTCAAGGTGCTGGGGGACCTCGACGTCGACGCCGAGGACCTGCGGGCCGAGCTGCGGGCATCGATGGGCCCGGCGGGCGACGGCACGCCCGAGGGGCACCTCCCGTTCTCACCCCTGTCCAAGCGGGCACTCGAACTCACCGCCAAGGAAGCCCTACGCCTCGGGCACAACTACATCGGCTCGGAGCATCTGCTCCTCGGGCTGCTGGCGACAGAAGACGGGCTGGCGAGCAAGGTGCTACGACGTATGGGCATCGAACTGCACACGACCCGTCTAGCCGTCGTGATGGCCCTTCCAGCGTTCGTCGCGCAACAGGCCAAGGGGTCGAGCTCGGCGAGCCCGCCACAGACGACCCTGAACCAGATCCTCAACCGCCTCGACGCCATCGAGCGCCGCCTGCCAGCGTGAGCCCACCGGCGCGGCGCGGCGCGTTCCGGTTCGTAGCGGCTGTGGTCCTCGCCCTTGCGGTGGGGACGATCGCCCGGCCGGAGATCGCCACGACCGCCGGCGCCGACCCGCACCGATCCTCGACCGAGCCGGCCGCGACGTTGCAGTCGAACGACGCGGTCTCCGGCCGCGACACGGTCGTCGTGCAGCCTCCTCGCAGGACGACCGTTGCGCGCGCACCCGGTGTCGTCGGAATGCGATCCGTGACGTTCGCAGTCAGCGCATTCGTCGCGGGCGCGGCATGCGCGGGCATCTGCCTCTGGTTCTGCCGGCGCGCGGACGAGGCTCTCGTCCGGTGCGACCCGCTGGCATGGGCGGGGCCGGGCGGTCGGCGCGCGCCACCAGTCGCGCCCGCCACCTGACCCGGCCGCCCCGACGCCCGGCCGCATCGTCCCCTCCCGGGACGGCGCCGTCGGCGCGGCTATCGCGATGATCGACGGCACACAACGAGAGGACCCGCCATGAGCAACGAGATAGAGGAACAGGAGCTCCCCGGCATCGGCCGCCGCTACCGGCTCGCCGGTCGTGACGGTGGCTCCGCTGTCGTCGTCATCCACCACTCGGGCCGGCGCGACCTGTACGTGATGGCCCCCGACGCGGACACGCCGCAGGCCACCCTGGCCCTCACCGACCGCCAGGCCCGCACGCTCGGCGCCGTGCTCAGCGGCGCCTACTTCACGCCGGCGGTGGTGGAGGAGATGGAGGCCGTCATCGGCGACATCCTCATCGATTGGGTGACGCTGCGGCCGGACTCGCCCGGCGCCGACCGCAGCATCGCCGAGCTGGAGATCCGCCGCCGCACCCGGATGACGGTGGTGGCGGTGGCCCGCGACGCCGGCACCATCATCGCCCCTGAGCCCACCGAGGTGCTGCGGGCCGGCGACCGCCTCGTCGTCGTCGGGCGTCCCGAGGACCTCGCCAGCTTCACGCAACACGTGATCGGCGCGGCCCGTGGGTGAGACGCTGGTCGCCGTCGGCGGCGCCTTCCTGGCCTCCGGGCTGCTGGCCCGGGTGGGCCGCCGGATCGGCCTGCCCACCATCCCGTTCTTCATGGTGGCCGGGATCCTGTTCGGGCCCGGCACGCCGGGGTTGGTGCTGGTTGAAGAGCCCGAGGACCTCGAGCTGTTGGCGGGGCTGGGGCTGGTTCTGCTCCTCTTCCACCTCGGTCTCGAGTTCTCGCTCGACGATCTCGTCGGCGGTGGGCGCAAGCTCCTCGCCGCCGGCGCCGTCTACCTGTTGCTCAACCTCGGCGGCGGACTGGCGCTGGGCTTGGCGCTGGGATGGGGCACCCGCGAGGCGTTCGTGATCGCCGGGGCCGTCGGCATCTCGTCGTCGGCCATCGTCACCAAGCTGCTGGTGGAGCTGCGGCGGCTGGCAAATCCCGAGAGCCGCCTGATCCTCGGGATCATCGTGGTCGAGGACATCTTCCTGGCGCTCTACCTGGCGATCCTGCAGCCGGTGCTGGGTGAGAGCGATGGCTTCGCAGCTGCCGCCCTCGAGTTCGGTCGTGCGTTCGCCTTCCTGCTGCTGCTTGCCGCCATCGCCCGCTGGGGGGCGCGCTGGGCCGGCAAGATCGTCGACGTCTCCGACGACGAGCTCCTGACCGTCTGCTTCGTGGGCGTGGCGGTGCTCGCCGCCGGTGTGGCCGAAGAGGTCGGTGTGTCGGCCGCCATCGGTGCCTTCATGGCGGGCCTGATCCTTGCCGAGAGCGCGGTACACGACAGCATCGAGCGGTTGGTGCTCCCGCTGCGGGATGCGTTCGCAGCGCTGTTCTTCTTCGCTTTCGGGCTGACCATCGATCCCGGCGACGTCGGCTCGGTGGCGCTGCCGGTAGCGGTCGCCGTGGTCGTGTCGCTCGTGCTCAACCTGGCCGCCGGAATCATCACGGCTCGCATGCACGGCTACTCGCGGGTACCGGCGGCCAACGTCGGACTCACCGTGCTCGGGCGCGGCGAGTTCTCGCTCATCCTGGCGACGCTGGCGGCTGCCGCGGGGCTGGATGATCGCATCGGGCCGTTCGTCGCCGGGTACGTGCTCGTCCTTGCCCTGGCCGGACCGCTGCTGGCGTCGCGCTCGGCGGTCATCGCCCGCTACATTCCGCCACGGTGGGTGGGTAAGACGCCGGCGGGTGGGGCGGGTTCGCTTGATACCCATCCAATGAGGTAGGGGTGGGGTAGAGGCGTTCGCGCCGCCCCAAGGAGCCGTTTCGCGCCGTTGCTCGAGGTGTCAGGTCAGCCGGTCCACGTGGCCGATCGCGGCGCCGGCGACGCCGTCGTCTTCCTCCATGCAATCCCGCTGCAGGCGGCCATGTGGGACTACCAAACCGAGGCGCTCGAGCGCACCCACCGCTGCCTGGCCATCGACTTGCCCGGGTTCGGACAGTCGCCCGGCGCGGTCGACCCGGGTGCGACCACGATGCAGCGCTGGGCCGGGCTGGTCGACGGCGTGCTCGATCAGCTCGACGTCCCGAGCGCCACGATCGTCGGCTGCTCGATGGGCGGCTACCTGGCAATGGCGCTGCTCCGCCACCACCGCTCGCGCGTGAGCCAGCTGGTCCTCTCCGGCACCAGGGCCCGCGCCGACGATCCGGCGATGGCCCAGCGCCGGACGGCCCAGCAGGACGAGCTCCGCGCTGGGGCGGAGGTCGGCTCGCTGTCCAAGGGCATGGTGGAGGGGCTGCTGTCAGGCGATTCGATGAGCCGGCCGGAGCTGCTGGACTACGTGCACGCCCTGGCCGACGGTGCGACACGTGAAGGTTGGCTCGCAGCCCTCGAGGCGATGAAGGGCCGGCCCGACTCGATGCTCCTGTTGCGGCAGGCCGACGTCCGGGCTCTGGTGGTGGTGGGCGAGCTCGACCGGTTGGCGCCGATCGCCGAGGCGATGAGCCTGCGGTCGCTGCTCAAGGGGGAGCTGGTGGTGGTGCCCAACGTCGGCCACCTGCCCAACATCGAGGACCCGTTGGCCTTCAACGACGCGCTCGAGGCCTTTCTCGCGGCCGCGTCGTCGTGACCCTCTCCTGATCCCGGCGCCCTCGGCGCGGGCCGTTCGAGCGGCTGCGTGGTTTGCTGCGGGATCTGAAATTACATGGATGTTGTTTGTCACACCCCGTCGGCACCATGGACTCCGTCCATCGGGGCAGCTGCCCCGCACGAGGAGGAGATGGTGTGGACCGGCAAGGTTTCGACGAGCTGGTGGCGATCATGGATCGATTGGCCCAGGGCGATGAGGCGGCGGTGGTGACGCTGTACGAGCGGTTCCGTGGGCGGATCGCTGGTGCGGTGCAGCAGGTGGCGGCGGTGCGGGGCACGCCGCTGCGGCCCGACGACTTGGAGGGCGTGGTGGTGGAGGTGTGCTTCGAGCTGGCGAGGGTGGCAGGTGCCTGGTCGCCCGAGGGTGGGGCGTTGCCTTGGGTGTGGGCGCGGCACCGCGTGGCCAACGTGGTGGACCGCGAGCTCGGCCAGTGGACCGAGCCGCTCGACGAGCAGCAGCTGGCACACGTCGCCGACGTCGCCGCCCCGGCTCCCGACACCGAGCCGGCGCACGCCCGTGACACCCCCATGTGGCCGGCGCTCGAGAGGATCGCCGCCGACCACCACCGTGCACGCCTGCTGCTCGACGCGCTCGAACGGTCCGGCATCAGCCGACGCGATCGGGAGCTGTGGCTCGAATACGTGTGCGAGAAGGCCGTCGGCAATCCCGCGCCCGCGACAACGGTCGGCCCGGTCTTCGCGATGCGCGAATCGACGGTGCGCCAGGCGGCGCGGCGGGTGCGTCAACGGATCCACCGCCTCGCGTCAACCGACCAACGCTACGCCTCGCTGACCGGCCTACCCGTCTTGGCGTGAGCCAAGGTTGGCGCCACCGCGTTCCTCGGCCGGGGCCGATGGCTAGGGGTTCTGGTAGATGCGTGTGGGGGTGACGAGCACGGCGACTCTGCGCTCGGCCGCGACGACCCGGTCGTACTCGGCCCAGTCTTCGTGCACACCCCCGGCCGCTTCGTAGATCTCCCGCAGCAACAGGCGCAGCGCCTCCTTGTCGACGCCGGCCATGGGGTCGTCGGGCCCGGCGAGCTCGGCCGCGCCCTCGACGGTTGCCCACGCCCAGCCCGCCCGCCACAGCAGGGTGGCGCGGGAAACGGACCGCAGGTGGTCGATCTTGCGGGTGCCGCCGCGGGCGACGAACGCAGCCACCGGTCGACCGTTCAGCGGGTGGGGCACGACGCCGGCGTTGACGACCGTCGACTGCAGCGACCCGTCGGGCCGCGCGATCGAGACCGACGCCAACCCGTGGTCGAGCGCCACCAGCGTGCGCACGTCATCGATCGACGCCACGGCGTCAGGCTATGTGCCTCGTGGCGGCGGCGGTGAGTGGAACGGCGACCGAGATGTGCGTTCTGGTATCGGGGCGGCGACGTCAGCGCACGTCCTCTAGGAATCCCGCCACAGTTGGAGCGGCGTGCGGTCCCGCCGGCCCGTGAACGGGACCGGTTCCTCCCGGCCGGTCCGAGCCGACACGTAGGCGGCGCACAGGATGTCCAGTGCGTGGCGACCGAGCTGTGGCCCCGGTGTCGGTGGCCGTCCGGCGTCGATCTCGGCGGTCAGCGCTTCGAGCTGGGCGACGTACCCGAGGTGGTGGAGCAGCGACGACGCCAACACCGGTGGCGGTGTCGCCAGCGCGACGGCCGCGCCGTTGAGCTCCACCGACGGGTGCGGAACGAGCTCGAGGCGCACGGCACCCTCGGGGCTGGCCGCCTGTGCCTCCCACGTCGGTGCCGGCGCCCGCCACGTCGCCCGCACTTCGGCACGCAGACCGGAATCGAAGGCCAGCGTCACCGTGGCGTCGTCGTCGAGCTCCAGCCCGGCGCCGGCCAGGAGCTGCGCTTCGACCGCGATGACACGCGCCGGCGCCGCCGCCAGCAGGGCAAGCGTGACCGCATGGACACCGAGGTCGAACAGCGCTCCGCCACCCCAGGACGGCTCGAGATGGTCGCCCCAGTCGGGGCGGCCCTGGGCGAACCGCACCTCGAGATGGGTGAGGCTTCCGAGCCGCCTGCACGCTCCCACCGCCTCCACCACCGCCGGAGAGTGCACGAGGTTCTCGGCGTAGCCGACACGCCCGCGCCGAGCCGCCGCCACCAGCCGGTCGGCGTCGTCCAGCGTCGCCGCCAGCGGCGCTTCCACGAGCGCCACCGCGGAGCCGCCGACGGCCCGCTCGGCCTCCCGCCGGTGCAGCGCGGGCGGCGTGGCGACCACGACCACGTCGGCGCCGCCGGGTAGCTCGTCGTAGCCACACGCGATCCCTCCCGTCTGGGCCGCGCGCCGCCGTGCCGAACGGTTGCTGCGTGACGCCACGTGCACGACGCGGAGGTCGGGCAGCGCCTCGGCGGCCAGTCCGTGGATGGCGGTGACGAAGCCCGCGCCGGCGAACGCCAGGGCGACCATGCTGCGTGCCTGTACCCGCTGACCCGTCCGGTCAGGTGCCGGCCAGGCGGGCCACCATGGGCGCCGCCGCGTCCATCGCCTCTGGTCCTTGCACCACGAGGTAGGACGCGTCCCATCGCTCGCGGCGGGCGGCGAGGTCGTCGCAGATCTGGTCGACCGTTCCGACCCAGGCGTGCGGGTGATCGCCGACGGCCTCGGGCGACACACCGAAGAGCGGTGCCATGGCCTCGATCACCGAGGCCCGGTCGTCGGTCACGACGCAGGCGAAGACCAGCATGTTGATCTCGATGTCGTCGTAGCGGTCACCGGCGGCGTCGCGCACCCACTCGAGCTTCCTGTCGGTCACGGTGGCTGCCCCGTCCTGTGCCGCCGCCGGGTCGGTGCGTCCCGAGCGGATCGCCGGGTTGACACCGACGATGTCGGCCCGCCGCGCCGCGAGGGTGAGCACCCGCCGGCCACCACCGCCGATGAGCACGGGGGGACCGTCTGGCTGGATGGGCTTGGGAAGTCCGTCGAGCCCGCTGATCCGGTAGTGCTTGCCCTGGTAGCTGAACGGGCCCGCGCCGAACAAGCCTTCGAGCACGTCGAGTGCCTCTGCCAGCCGGTCGATCCGCATGCCGGGCGGATCCATGGTGATGCCCGATTGTTCGTAGTCGCTACTCATCCAGCCGGCGCCGATGCCGAGCTCCAGCCGTCCGCCCGACAGCCGGTCGATGCTGGCCGCCTCCTTGGCCATGACCACAGGGTGCCTGTAGTCGTTGTCGAGCACCAGCGGGCCGACCCGCAGCTCGGTCGTGGCGTCGGCGGCAGCCGTGAGCGCCACCGCCGGCGACAGCTGGTCGCCGAAGTGGTCGGGAACGAACAGCGTCGAGTAGCCGAGGTCTTCGGCCTTGCGGGCCAGCTCGGCCCACTCGGCGCCGCTGTCGGCCCGGCTGAGCTGCACGCCGAAGCGGAAGGGTCGCGGGTGCGCCATGGTCCTCACCCTAGTGACGCGGCCGCGTCGGCGACGCGGGGACGCGCCGTCACACGGTGGGTAGTGTTTGTTCGCTTCGTCAGCCGATCGGTCAGGCAGTCTCCCCGTCGTGCGCATCTTCTCCAGGCTCGCTCTCGTGGTCATCGCCGCTGGTGTCGTGCTCGCGCTGGCCGTCGGAGCGATGGCGGTGCCGGCGAGGCTCCTCGACGACGCCGGCTCCGGTGACCCTGGTCCGATCAGCCTCCGGCCGCTGGCTCAGCGGTCCTACATGTACGCCGCGGACGGCTCGGTCCTGGCCGTCCTCAGGGAGGAGGAGAACCGCCAGTCGGTGCCCCTGGACACGGTCCCGCAACACGTCGTCTCGGCGATCTTGGCCGTCGAGGATGCGGGCTTCTGGGTCCACGACGGCTTCGACGTGCGGGGCATGCTCCGGGCGTTCCGGGCCAACGTCGAAGAGGGCGGTATCTCGCAGGGCGGCTCGACGATCACCCAGCAGCTGATCAAGCTAGACGTCCTGGGCAACGAGCAGACGCTCGACCGGAAGATCGAAGAGGTCGTGCTGGCGTCGCGACTCGAAAAGACGATGAGCAAGGAGGAGATCCTCGAGCGCTACGTCAACTCCGTCTACTTCGGGAACCACTCGTACGGGATCCAGGCCGCCGCCGAGACCTACTTCGGCGTCAACGCCCGTGACCTCAACCCGGGGCAGGGGGCTCTGCTGGCGGGCCTCATCCGCAATCCGGTCTCCTACAACCCCATCCGGTTCCCGGAGCGGGCGGCAGCGCGGCTCGACATCGCGCTCGAGCGCCTGGTCGACGTCAGGGCGCTAACCGAAGCCGAGGCCGCGGTGTGGAAGCAGGCGACGCCGATCCCGACCGCCGTTCACAACGTGCTGCCCAGGGCCAACGACTACTTCGCCTCGGCCGTGGAGCAGCAGCTCCTGGCGGACGAGCGGTTGGGCAGAACCCCCGAAGAGCGCTTCAACGCGGTGTACTTCGGCGGGCTCAAGGTCCACACGACCTACTCGCCGCAGGCCCAGGCGCAGGCGCAGGCGGCGCGCGATCAGAACCTGCCCCTGGTCAACGGCGTGTTCCCCGCGGGTACCGACCCGGCCACCGGCAAACCCCGTTACGGCTCGGCGGCCGTCGTGTCCGTCGTCCCGCAGACCGGCGCCATCCCGTACATGGTTGGGGGACCGGGCTTCCAGAACTACAAGTACAACCTGGTCACCCAGAACAAGCGCCAGACGGGGTCGTCGTTCAAGACCTTCGTCCTCGCCACGGCGATGGAGCGGGGCTTCTCGCCCGAAGACCAGATCGATGGAACCGGCCCGTGCCTATTCGACAACCCGAACGGAGAGCCTGATCCGTACGAGGCCGAGAACTTCGGCGGCAGCACCCGCGGGGTGGGCACGCTCACGACACCAACCCTGGGCTCGGTCAACTGCGCGTACGTTCGGCTCGGGCTGATCGTCGGCCTGAACAACGTCGTCAAAATGGCCGAGCGGCTCGGCGTGCGCAGCGCGGCGGAGGACGGATTGGCCGCGAACCAGTCGCTGCCACTCGGGTCCGCCGGCGTCACACCGCTCGACATGGCGTCGGCGTACGCAACCCTTGCCAACGACGGCGTCTACAACCCGCCCTACATCATCCAGAAAGTGGAGGATCGCAACGGGAACCTGATATTCCAGCACCAGCCGGCGCCCAAGCCGATGGTCTCGCCCCAGACGGCACGGCTCGTGACCGCGATCCTCAGGCAGAACGTCACCGGCGGCACCGGAACTGCCGCGTCGCTCGGCACGGGTCAGCCGGCCGCGGGCAAGACGGGTACACACACCGGCTCGTACGACGCCTGGTTCGTGGGCTACACGCCACAGCTGGCGACCGCCGTGTGGGTCGGGGGACTCGGTGCGCAGTTCACCATCCGGCTGGGTGGTGCCGGCATCACCGGCGGGTCCTATCCGGCCCGGATCTGGGGCGACTTCATGCGGGCCTGGCACACCGGTCAGCCGATCCAGCAGTTCGCCGGCCCGCAGGCCGTGGCCGGAGGCCGCATGCTCGCAGTGCCGGGACGTGTCGACCTGTCACCGCAGAAACCGGCGGTGCCCGGTCAGCCGGGGTTCCCGCCCGGTCGCCCGGGTCGTCCACCGGGGGATGACGACTGATGGCGGCGAATCCCATTGCGCCAGATAGGGTCGCCGGTTGATGAGCCGTTGGGCCTCGCTCCTTGCCGTTCAAGAGCACGACACCCGTGCCGACCAACTGAACCACCGCCTGCAGACGCTGCCGATCCGGTCCGAGCTGGTGCAGCTCGAGGACAACGTCCTGGCCGTCGAGGGCCGGCTCGCCGACGCACAACGGCGGCGCGACGAACTGGGCCGGAGCCAGCAGCGCCTGGAAGACGAGATCGCGTCGCTCAGCGAACGGGCGAACCAAGCCGAGAAGCAGCTCTACTCGGGCACCGTGACCAACCCTCGGGAACTGCAGGCGCTGCAGGACGACGTGGCGTCGATCCGTCGCCGCATCGGCCAACTGGAGGACGACGAGCTCGAGATCATGGAGCTGGTCGAACCGGTTGACGCCGAGCGATCCCAGCTCACCGGCGAGCGTGACCGGCTCGACGCCGAGGGCGAGCGCCTGCGCGCGGCGCTGGCCGAGGCCGAGTCGGAGCTGGCGGCGCAGCTGGCCGCGGTGCAGACCGAGCGCGAGTCAGCCGCCGGCGAGGTGCCGGTCGACCTCTGGCCCGAATACGACAAGCTGCGGGCGCGGCTCAGCGGGGTTGGGATCGCCCGCCTCGTCGGTTCCACCTGCCAGGGATGCCACCTGGCGCTGCCGGCGGTCGAGGTCGACCGGATCCGCAAGCTGTCGCTGGACGAGGCCGTGTACTGCGAAGAGTGCGGCCGCCTTCTCGTGCGCGATTGATCGCGTCGATCGAGGTCGAGCTGAGTGTTCCTGTGGTTCGCAGGGGGCGCTTTCGTGCTGGTCTGGCTCGTGTTCCGCAGTCCGGCCATCGACTACCGGTTGGTGATCCTCGGAGCGCTGTTGCCGCTGGCGGAGCTGCCGTTCGGATCGCCGCGCGTCCTGCACAGCGTGACCGGCGCCGTCGTGCTGCTGGTGCTGGCCATGGTGGTGACACCCCACCGCCGGCTCGTGCAGCGCCGGCTGGTGGCGATTCCGATCGGCATGTTCGTCCACCTGGTGCTGGACGGCGCCTGGACCGACACCGACGCCTTCTGGTGGCCGTTCACCGGCTTCGCGTGGAGCGACGCCCGGCTGCCGGAGCTGGCGCGGGGACCCGTCGACCTGGTGCTGGAACTGCTGGGCGCGGCGGCGCTGTGGTGGTGCTGGCGGACCTTCCGGTTGTTCGAGCCGGATCGACGGCACCGCTTCTGGCGCACCGGCCAACTCGACCGCGACGTGGCCACGCCGTGACGGGTCGGCGGATGGCGTCGAGGGGCACACCGTGACGGGTCGGCGGATGGCGTCGAGGAGCACACCGTGACGGGTCGGCGGATGGCGTCGGGGGGCGCACCGTGATCGTCCTCGTCCGCCACGGCCGCACCGACGCCAACGCCCGCGGACTGCTGCTGGGACGCGCGGATCCGGTGCTCGACGACGAGGGCCGGCGGCAAGCGGCGCGGCTGGCGGCGGCGCTGGGACCGCTCGACGGCGCACGCGTGGTCACCAGCCCGCTGGCCCGGTGCCGGCAGACCGCCGAGGCGATCGTCGCCGCGAGCGCACAGGAGATGCCTGTCGATGTCGACGACGCCTGGATCGAGTTGGACTACGGCGCATTCGACGGCCTGGGGGCCGGCGACGTGCCGGCCGCGACGTGGGCGGCGTGGCGGGCCGACGTGGCCTGGACGCCGGAGGGCGGTGAGTCGCTGGCCGCTCTGGGCGCCCGGGTCCGGTCCGCATGCGACTCGCTGGCCGAGGAGGCCCGCGACCGCGACGTGGTGGTGGTGACGCACGTTTCGCCGGTGAAGGCGGCGGTGGCCTGGGCACTGGGCGTCGGCGACGAGGTGGCCTGGCGGATGTGGGTCGGCCCGGCATCGATCAGCCGGATCGGCTTCGCCGGCTCGTCGCCATCGCTGCGGTCCTTCAACGAGGTCACGCACCTGGCCTGACGGTCTTCGTGGTTACACCCCGGTGACGGGGGAATCCTTACAGCACCTATGGCGATGACCACAGGGTTGACGGCGCAGTGTTCGGCCTGCGGTGCCGAGATCCCACTCGAAGCGCGCGCCAGGTTCTGCCCGGCATGCGGCATCCCGCTCACCCCCGAGGCCGAGGACACGGCCGACGTGCGGCGGTCGGCGAATCGTTGGCTGGCGACACTGGCCGTGGTGCTCATTGCCGGCGCACTCGCGTTCGGGGTGGCGACGTGGCGACTGATCCGGTCGGTGAGTCCCAGCGGCAGCGATGAGGGACCGGCGGCCGGAGCGATGGACGCGTTCGCGCCCATTGCCGAGGACTGGGTCGACCAGCGTGAGGACGTCGACGAAGCGGCCGCCCTGGGCGACCCCGACGGTGTGCGCCTCACCGTCGACGACGCAGTGGCCTGGACGGAGATCGCCGTACAGGACGTGGCGGAGATCGCCCTGGATGTGGACGGCGACTCGGTGGCCCAGTACCGGCAGCTCGTCGCGGTCTTCGATGGCCGCCTCGACGCACTCCGCAGCCTGGAGGAGACCGGGGGAGCTATTGCATCCGCGGGGTGGGCGGCGGGCGAGGCACGGCTCGACGCGCTGGGGGCCGAGAGCGACGCGGTCATATGCCGGATCGCCGGAGAGATGCGGGACGAGGGCGACGATCCCGACGCTCACGTCACCCCGGCGATGGACGTCGACTGCTGAGACCGAAGGGCCCGTCGGGTCAATCCGGCCCGAAGCGCCAGCGGGTCTGGCTGTACACGTCGCCCTTGCCGAAGGCGAACACCGTCGAGGGCGCGACCCGGAAAACCAGGACCACCTCCGCCCGGGCCTCGTCGCTGAGTCCCGACGACTCCGG
>Ga0256867_10000691_pt1 | contig 13523 bp, 12 predicted proteins | sample RVTome_15_FD_185939 | JGI IMG/M metagenome (GOLD analysis project Ga0256867, IMG submission 185939) | Soil microbial communities from uranium-contaminated site in the Upper Colorado River Basin, Wyoming, United States - RVT150D86 (HiSeq) ... | reverse complement strand
CCACGCCGCCTCGACGTCGTCGACGTCGTCCAGCGCCCGCCCGCCGGGCAGCAGCGACGGATGCACGCCCGCGAGCAACGCGCCGCGATCGTTCGCTCGACGCGTGACGTACTGGAACCGGGCACCGGTGGCATCGGCGGCCCGCTTCGCGGCATCGGCGGCGCCGGGCCGCTCGCCCGCGAGCACGACGGCGCCGCCCCCCGCCTCGCGCACAGCGGCCAGCGCCTCGTCGAGCGTGTCGTCGGCTCCGCCGGCGAGCAGCCGGGTCTCGTCGCCCGGAGCACAGAGCACGTGGGTGGCCACGTCGTGCAGGCGCGTGCGCCGCGGGTGCACGACCCAGATCCGGGCGCCCCGCCGGGCGGCCTTCCGCAGCCGCAGGTGCAGGATCGGCACCTCCTGCTCGGCGTCGAGGCCCACCACGAGGATCGCGGCCGCGGTCTCGACGTCGTCGTAGGTCACCGCCATCGGGTTCGCCGCGGCGTGACGTTCCGCGGCGGCCGCCCCGTTGTCGCCGGTCCGGCGATGATCGAGGTCGTTGGTGCGGAACACGGTGCGCGCGAGCTTGGACAGCGCGTAGTAGTCCTCGTCCATCAGGCGGCCCCCGGTGAGGATCGCCACGCGAGCGCCGTCGGTCCACTCGGCGACGCGGGTCAGCACCTCGCCGAACGAGGCGGGCTCGAGCCCGCGCTCACGGATCAGCGGCGTCCCGATGCGATCGGGAGCGTCGGGGAACCGGAACGCCGACCGCCCCTTGTCGCAGAGCCACGCGTCGTTCACGTCGTAGTTGTCACGCGCGAGCTGCCGCACGACCTCGCCGCCGCGCATGTCGAGCTTCATGTTGCAGCCGGCGCTGCAGTGCGGACACACCGTATCGACCGTCGAGAGGTCGAACGGCCGGGCGACGAACCGGTACGGTGTCGAGGTCAGCGCACCGACGGGGCAGATCTGCACCGTGTTCCCGCTGAACGGCGACCGGAAGTCCTCGCCGGGCGCGATCGCGACCTGCTGGGCCGCCCCACGATCGAACAGCTCGATGAACCGATCGCCCGAGATCTCATCGCAGAACCTCGTGCACCGCGCGCAGAGCACGCACCGCTCGCGATCGAGGTTCACGAGCGGAGAGAGCGTGATCGGCTTGGGGTAGACGCGCTTGGCCTCGCGGTACCGGCTCTCCCCCGGGCCGAACGCGAGGGCCTGATCCTGGAGAGGGCACTCTCCACCACGGTCGCAGATTGGGCAGTCGAGCGGGTGGTTCAGGAGCAGGAACTCGAGGTTCGCGACCTGTGCCTCGTGGACGACCTCGCTCGTGTTCTGGGTCTTGACGACCATGCCCTCGCCCGCGGTCGTGGTGCACGACGTGAACAGCTTCCGTTGGCCCTCGACCTCGACGTAACACTGCCTGCAGGCCCCGACGGGCTCGAGCAAGGGGTGGTCACAGAACCGGGGGATCTCGACGCCGACCTGCTCGGCGGCCCGGATGATCAGCGTGCCGGCCGGGACCGAGACCTGCTTGCCGTCGATCGTCAGCGTCACGAGCGGGTCCGGCGGGCTCACGACGGGGCCCCCTGGATCTCGAACGGACCGGTCGCCGCGAAGGTCACGTCGCCGGCCGGACGATCGTCCTCGGCGGGACGATCGCCCCCCGCCTCGCGGCCCGGGCCGGTGCCCGTCACCGGGCAGCGCCCCTCGCGGATGTGCGCCTCGTACTCGTCCATGAAGTGCTGCAGGGTCGACTGGATCGGCGAGACCGCGCCGTCGGCGAGCGCGCAGAACGCGCGGAACAGGATGTTCTCGCCCATGTCGGCCATGACCGGCAGGTCGTCCTCGTGGCCGTACCCGGACTCGATGCGACCCAGCACCCGGGAGGCCCACCAGGTGCCCTCACGACACGGCGTGCACTTGCCGCACGACTCGTGGGCGTAGAACTCGACGAGCCGCCGAGCGGCCTCCACCATGCAGTCGGTCTCGTCGAGCACCATGATCGCGCCGGTGCCGAGCAGCGAGCCCGCATCCATCACGGATTCGAAGTCGAGGCCGACGTCGAGGTGGTCGGCGGTGAGGAACGGTGTCGAGGAGCCGCCCGGCGTCCAGGCCTTCAGCGCCCTGCCGCCCAGCACGCCGCCCGCATGCTCCTCGAGCAGCTCGCGCATCGGCGTGCCCATCGGCAGCTCGTAGTTGCCGGGTCGCTCGACCTTGCCCGATATCGTGAACACCTTCGTGCCGGGCGCCTTCTCGGTGCCGATCGACTTGAACCAGTCCGCACCGTTGTTCACGATGTGCGGCACGTTCATCAGGGTCTCGACGTTGTTGATGACGGTCGGCGACTCGTAGAGGCCCTCGACGGCGGGGAACGGCGGCCGCAGACGGGGCTGGCCGCGGAACCCCTCGAGGCTCGAGAGCAGCGCGGTCTCCTCGCCGCAGATGTAGGCGCCCGCGCCGCGGTGGAGCACGATGTCGAGGTCGTAGTCGCCGCCCATGATGCCGCGCCCCAGGTAGCCGGTCGCGTAGGCCTCGTCGAGCGCCCGCTGCAGTACCTGCCCCTGCCAGAGGTACTCGCCACGGACGTAGATGAAGGCGAGGTGGCAGTCGATCGCGCGCGCCGCGATCGCCGATCCTTCGATGAGGGCGTGCGGCTCGCGCTCGACGAGCTCGCGGTTGTTGCACGTGCCGGGCTCGGATTCGTCGAAGTTCACGGTGACGAACGTCGGCTTGCCGGAGTCCCGAGGCACGAACGACCATTTCATGCCCGTGGGGAACCCGGCTCCGCCGCGTCCGCGGAGCCCCGAATCCTTCACGACCTGGATCAGCTCGTCGGCGCTCATGCCGAGCGCCGTCCGCAGCGCCCGGTAGCCTCCGGCGGCTTCGTACCCGGCGAGGGGGATCACACTCGGGTCGTGCCAGTGGGCGGTGAGCACCCGGTGCGAGTCGCTCACGCGGTCGCCCCCTCCTCCGCCAGGGGTTCGAGCCCGGCCAAGATGCGCGACGCCGCCTTGAAGCTCTCGACCGCCGGCCCCCTGGCCGGCTGGGGAACCTCGCCCGAGCGCAGCGACCCGACGATCTCGCGCACGCGCTCGGGCGTCACGCGATCGTGGTTCGCGACGTTGACCTGGATCACCGGAGCGAGCTCGCAGACGCCGAGGCATTCCTCCTCGTGCACGCTGAACTCACCGTCGTCGCTGACCTCCCCGCCGATCGGGACACCGCTCGCCTCGTGGGCCGCCTCCAGAAGTTCGTTGCCGCCCAGCAGCGCGCACGACAAGTTCGTGCACACCGCGATCAGATGGGTACCGGTCGGACGCGGGCGAAGCATCGTGTAGAACGTGGCGACCGCCTCGACCTCGGCGGTGCGCACGCCGATCAACCCGGCGATCTCGCGCAGCGCGTCGCGCGTGACCCATCCTTCGACCGACTGCGCCAGGTAGAGCAGCGGCATCACGGCCGACCGCTGGCGGCCGTGCGGGTACCGAGCGATGATCGCTCGCGCCTCGTCGAGCCGCTCGCCCTCGAAGACCGTCATCAGCGGTCCACTCCGCCCATCACCGGGTCGAGCGACGCGATCGCCGCGATCGTGTCGGCGACGAGCGAGCCCTCGACCATCGCGGGGACCGCCTGGAGGTTCGCGAACGAGGGGTCGCGGATCTTGACCCGGTAGGGACGGTGCCCGCCGTCGGAGACGACGTAGAAGCCGAGCTCTCCCCGCGGCGACTCCACGGCTTGGTAGACCTCGCCGGCCGGGACCTCGACACCTTCGGTCACCATCTTGAAGTGATGGATCAGGGCCTCCATCGACTCCTCCATGATGTGGCGGATGTACGCGGGATCGTTGCCGATGCCGTCGGGGCCCACCGACAGCTTCGCGGGCCATGCGACCTTCGGGTCCTGCACCATCACCGGGCCGGGCTCGAGCCGATCGAGGCACTGGCGCACGATCTTCATCGACTCGCGCATCTCCTCGATGCGCAGGCGGTAGCGCGTGTACGCGTCGGCTCCGGTTCCGACCGGCACCTGGAAGTCGTAGGTCTCGTACCCGCAGTAAGGCTCGTCCTTGCGCACGTCGGCCGCCACGCCGGCCGCGCGCAGCATGGGGCCGGTGACGCCGAGGCTGAGCGCCTCGTCGGCCGAGAGCATCCCCACACCGACGTTCCGCTCGAGCCAGATCGGGTTCTCGTCGAGCAGTCGTTCGTAGTCGTCGATGCGCGCCGGCATCTCCTCGAGGAACCGCTCGATGTGCGGGACGCCCTCGTCGGGGAGGTCCATGATGACCCCGCCGATCCGGATGTACGCATGGTTCATGCGCAGCCCGGTGGCCTCCTCGAAGATGTCGAGCAGCAGCTCGCGTTCGCGGAAGCCGTAGAGCATCACGCTCACGGCGCCGAGCTCCATGCCACCGGTCGCGAGCCACACGAGATGCGACGAGATGCGGTTGAGCTCGTTCATCAGCACCCGGATCACCTGGGCTCGCGCGGGCGCCTCGATGCCGAGGAGCCGCTCGACGGCGAGGCAGTAGCCGAGCTCGTTGAAGAACGGGGCGAGGTAGTCGGCGCGCGTCACGTAGGTCACGCCCTGCATCCACGTGCGGTACTCGGTGTTCTTCTCGATGCCGGTGTGCAGGTACCCGATGATCGGCGTGCACCTGATCACGGTCTCGCCGTCGAGCTCCAGCAGCAGCCGAAGCACCCCGTGCGTCGAGGGGTGCTGCGGCCCCATGTTGATGATCATCGTCTCCTGTCTCAGCTCACCCGTGCGCTCGTCGATATGCGTCTCGCGGGGGACGGGATCGACCCGGGCCTGCGGGTCGGATGCGGAGGAGGTAGGAGCGTCGGCCATCTCGGACCCCTCAGGTCGTCGTCGTCCGGGTGTCGACGGGCGGGATGAACGCTCCCTCGAATCGGGTGTTCACGCCGCCCAGCTCCTCGGTCTTCAGCAAGGGGAAACCGTCCCACCCCTCGGGCAGCATCAACGGGCGCAGGTTGGGATGGCCGTCGAACTCGATGCCGTAGAAGTCGCGCGTCTCCCGCTCGTGCCAGTTCGCGGTGGGGTACAGCGACGAGACCGTCGGCACGTGCGCATCGCCGTCGGCCAGCCCGACCTTCACGCGCAGCCTGTGCCGGTGCTCGATCGAGCGCAGCTCGTAGGCGACCCACAGCCGCGGGTCCGACCCAGGCCAGTCGGTCGCGGTGACGCTGGAGCAGAAGCCGAGCGAGAGGTCGTCGTCGTCGCGCAGCCACGCGAGCGTCTCGAGAAGGTCGTCACGTTCGACGATCGTCGACACGTCGCCGCGGGCGACGACCGTGTCGGGGCACCGGACCCGGATGCGCTCGGCGAGCTCGGCGGGCGTCACTTGAACGGCTCCGTTGTGCGGACCTTCTCGTGCAGCTTCAGGATGCCGTGCATCAGCATCTCGGGCTTCGGCGGGCACCCGGGCACGTACACGTCGACCGGCACGATCGTGTCGACGCCCTGCACGATCGCGTAGTTCGTGAACATGCCGCCGGCGCTCGCACAGACCCCCATCGAGATGACCCAGCGAGGCTCGGGCATCTGGTCGTAGACGCGGCGCAGGACGGGCGCCATCTTCTGGCTCACGCGCCCGGCGACGATCATCAGGTCGGCCTGGCGCGGCGAGGCGCGGAACAGCTCCATGCCCCATCGCGAAAGGTCGTAACGGCCGGCGCCGGCCGACATCATCTCGATCGCGCAGCACGCCAGTCCGAACGTGGCCGGCCACATCGACTGCTTCCGAGCCCATCCGACCGCTCGGTCGAGCGTGGTCAACAGCACTCCGCGCCGGACCTCTTCCTCCACCTCCTCGGGGGCCTTGCCCAGGTGCACGCCTTCGAGTCGCTCAACGGGCACGGGCGGTCTCCTCTTCGCGCGTCGTCGGCTCGAGGTCGGCTTGCGTGTCCCCGACGGTCCGCTCCTCGGGCGGGGTCTCCGCGCGCTCGGCCCAGTCGAATCCGCCCATGCGCCAGACGTAGACGTACGCCACGAACACCAGCCCGATGAAGAAGGCCATCTCCACGAGCCCGAACAGTCCCAGCTGGCGGAAGCGCACCGCCCACGGGAACAGGAAGATCGCCTCGATGTCGAAGATGATGAACAGCATCGCGACGACGTAGAACTTGACGCTGAACTTCTCCCCCCGGGGCAGGCGGATCGGGTCGTTGCCCGACTCGTACGCGGAGAGCTTGACCGGGTTCGGGCGGTGGGGCCGGAACATGCGCGAGACGACGAGCGACGCGACGCCGAACAGGACCGCCAGCGCCGCCATCGCCACGATGGGCAGGTAGTCGGTCAGCACGCGCGAATCCTATCGGTCACGCCGCCCTCGCGATCCGCTGCATCAGATGGAAGAGACGATCCTGCCTGTCGCCCTCAGGCCCGTCGCTGAGGTTGCCCATCACGCGCAACGCGAAGCTCATCACACGCTGGCTCGGGAGCATGTATCTCGTCGCGCGACCCATGATCGCCGGGCGGCCGATGATCTTCGCGAACCCCCGCCCGATCCGGAAGTAGTCCCCGTACCGCTCGCGCAGCACGGTCGGGTACATCATCGTGATGCCCGGTCGGTCCTTGACGAGTGCCTCGTGCACGAGGTCGGCGGCGACCTCCCCGGTCTCCATCGCGTAGGCGATGCCCTCCCCGTTGAAGGGATTGACCGCCCCCACGGCGTCGCCGATCAGCAGCATGCCCGGCACCGCCTGCGGGATCCGATCGAAGCTCATGGGCAGCGGCCCCGAGAGCACCCTGCCCTCCGCGGTCTCCTCGGAGATCTCCCACTCGGCGGGCAGCATCGTCGCGAACGCGTCGAACAGACGTTGTGCCGAGACCTGTTTGAAGTCCTTGAACGTGTTCAGCAGGCCCGCCCCCAGGTTGATCCGCCCTTCGGTCATCGGGAACAACCAGCCGTACCCGGGCAGGAGCAGGTCGCCTTCCCAGAGGTCGAGCCACGACTCGAACCAGGGGCCCGGATCGTAGGGCGTGCGGTAGTAGCGGCGCGCCGCGATGCCGAGCGGACGGGAATCGTCGCGTCGCACACCGGCCGGCTTCCCGAAACGGCTCGCCGCTCCGTCGGCGGCGATCGTGAACCGCGCCCGGATCTCGGTCGGCTCGGCGTCCTTGTCGTCGGCGGGGCGCACGGTGGCGCCGGTCACCCAGCTCTCCCGGAACGTCGGCGAGACGGCCTCGGTCCGTTCCAGGAACCGAGCGCCCGCCTTCTGAGCCCGCTGGATCAACAGGTGGTCGAACTCAGCCCGCGGCATCACCAGGCCGTACCCGGGCCAGCTCGACAGCTCCGGCCACGGGAGCTCGATCTCGGCGTCGCGCGAATACACGCGCAGGCCCCTGACGCGCACGAACCGCGGATCGTCGGTGTCGATGCCCATGCGCAGCAGGGCGGCGACGCTGCGGGGGGTCAGGCCGTCGCCGCAGACCTTCTCGCGGGGGAACGAAGATCGGTCGACGACCGTGACGTCGAGTCCTTGTCGCGCCGCGTAATAGGCGGCCGCCGCGCCTCCGGGCCCGCCTCCGACCACGAGCACATCCGTCTCGACCAGCTGTGCGTTCACGTCGATCCCCCCTGCACGGTCGGGGCGCAGCTTGTGAAAAGATTCACAAACGTCAGACTATCGCAGTGCGCCGGAACGCGCGCAGGCCCACGCTACCCCGCAGGCTTCAGGGCGGGCAACGCGGCTCAACGATGGTCCCAGGCGTCGACCCTGGCGGGCACGACCCGCAGGAACCCGAGCGCGGGCACGTCGCGGGTGAACGACTCGAACCCGTCGTGCGCGAACATCTGGCGGTACTTCTCGTGCCATGCCGACATCGGACCTCGCAGATCTGGGTGCTCGGCCGGAAAGGCCTCGGCGACCCCGTCGACCCGCACGCCGGCGAGCTCGGTCCAGTCGCGTCCGCGGTCGATCAGCACCGAGATCCGCTGGTCGCGGACCGCGTGCTCCCAGACCGTGTCCCCGACCCGCGTGGAGATCCACACCCCGTCGTCGCGCCAGACGAACCAGCGAGGAGCCAGGTGCGGCCCCCCGTCGGGGCGGACCGTCCCGACACGGCACGTGGGGACGTCGCCGAACATGCGCCGCAGGCCGTCGGGGTTCTCGCTCACTCGGGCATCGTCCCTCACGCCATCGCTACCAGGCTCGCGAGGCCGTCGAGGCCGGCCGCGGCATCCCGGTCGATCGGGGCGTCTCGCAGGGCGGCCCGAGCGCGAGCCACGAGAGCGTTCACGTCCGATGGCGTGATCCCCGGGGGTCCCTCGCCGTCGAGCAGGTCGTCACGGAGCTGGAACGCCTCGCCGAGGGGAGCACCGAACGCCCGGAGGGTCTCGCGAACGTCGTCGCGGTCGCCGGCGAGGGCCGCCCCTATCAGGAGCGGCCCTTCCACCGTGTAGCTACCCCCCTTCAACCTGGCCGCGGACGCCGCGCCGAGAGGACCGTCCCCCGATCCCGCGACGTGGGGGACGGCCACCGATCCCGCGACGTCGAGCAACTGGCCTGCGGCCATGTCGAGCCGCATCTCGTTGTAGGGAACGAGCGCCCGGGCGATCGCGGACGCGTCGAAGCCGCTCGTGAGCAGCAGACGGTCGGCGAGCACGGCCGCGAGGTCGCCCGCTAGGAGCGCGGCCGATCGGCCGAACCGCCGACGATCGACGGGGAGACCCTGCTCGGCCGCGAGATCGGCGAGGCGCGAAGCCGACGACGGCACGCCACGGCGCTCGGCCGCTTCGTCCATCAGATCGTCGTGGATCAGGGCCATCGTGTGCAGGAGCTCCAACGCGGACGCCGCCCGCACGACGGGTTCGCCCACGTCGATCTCGGCAGGCGCGAGAGCGCCGGCGGCCCGGTGCCCCCAGACGCAGAACGCCGGCCTGAGGCGCTTCCCGCCCGCGCTCACGAGCCGCGAGATCTCGTCGACGAGCACGACGGCTCGAGCGTCTCGCCGGGCGAGGTCCGCCGAACACTCGGCCAAGTGCCTCTCGAGCGCCTCGTCGACGACGGGACGGAGGAGCCCGAGTGCCTCGCCGCCGGGCGCGGGTGGCGCGGTCATGAGCGGAGTATCTCGCAGCCGCCGGGCGCAGCCCCCCACTATCATGGGTCACGCCGTGGCCGCCGCCGCGGCCAGACCCGGCAACGAGGACTCGATGACCCGGTTCCAGAAGCTCGCGGTGACGACGACCGCGTCGACGCTCGCCTTGATCGCGTGGGGCGGCGTGGTCCGGGCGACGGGCTCGGGCGACGGGTGCCCCGACTGGCCGACATGTTTCGGGAGCTGGGTGCCCCGCTGGGAGTACCACACCATGATCGAGTACGCGCACCGGCTGCTCGGGGTGGTCTCGGGACTGTTGGCGGTGGCGTTGGCGGTCGTGGGCATCGTCGAGCTCGTGCGCACGAGACGCGGGCGACCGAGCTCGACCCCGCGAGGCGCGATCTGGATGGCCGTCGCGCTCGTGCCGCTCTTCGGAGTGCAGGGCGCCATCGGCGGCGCGGTGGTCAACAGCGCCCTCGACCCGGCGGTGGTCACGCTGCACTTCGGGCTCGCGATGGTCGTGCTGGGGGTGCTGATCGCGGCCACGACCCTGGCGTTCGAGGTCGACGAGCGGGCCGGCGACCGCGGCTACGCCCGGCTGGCGACTCTCGCCGCGATCGCGACCTTCGCCCTGCTCCTCGTCGGCACGTACGTGCGGGCCGAGGGCGCCGGGCTGGCGTTCCGTGACTGGCCGCTGATGGGTGGGCGGCTCGTGCCGTCGTTCGGACCACGGGGCGCCGCGGAGATGTTCGCTCATCGCGTGCTCGCGATCGTCGTCGCGGCGCTCGTGCTCTGGCTCGCGGTGCGGGCTCGGACGATGCCGGTCCGATCGAGACGCATCGTCGGGCTCTCGACGCTCGCCGGGTCCCTGTTCGTGGTCCAGATCGGGATCGGTGGCCTCAACGTCGTGACGGCGCTCGCCGCGTGGCCCCGCGCGCTGCACGTCGCGGCGTCGGCGGCGATCTGGGCCGCGATCGTGGCGCTCGCGGTCGTCGCCCGTCGGGAACCCTCCGCGAGGGAGCAGCTCTCCGGCCCCGACGCGGTGGCTGGGGTGCCGGAGCCCGCATCGGTCGGCGACACGATCACGGCCTACTACCGGCTGACGAAGCCCAGGATCATCGTGCTGCTGCTGATCACCACGGTGCCGGCCATGGTGCTGGCTCAGGGGGGGCTCCCGTCACTCTGGCTCGTGCTCGCCACGCTCGTCGGGGGGTCGCTGGCCGCGGGGGCGGCGAACGCGATCAACATGTATCTGGACCGAGACATCGACGAGGTGATGCGTCGAACCCGCTCCCGGCCGCTCCCGTCCCACCTCGTACCGCCCGAGCGGGCGCTGGCGTTCGGGTTCTGGCTCGGGGCGTTCTCGTTCCTGTTCCTCGCGTCGACGGTGAACGTGCTCGCCGCGACCCTGTCGCTGGCCGCGATCGCGTTCTACGTCGTGGTCTACACGATGTGGCTCAAGCGCTCCACCACGCAGAACATCGTGATCGGGGGTGCCGCCGGGGCCGCGCCGGCGCTGATCGGCTGGGCTGCGGTCACGGGTTCGCTCGCGTGGCCCGCCTGGATCCTGTTCGCGATCGTCTTCGTCTGGACCCCGCCGCACTTCTGGGCCCTCGCCCTGCGGTTCAGCGGCGACTACGCGGCCGCCGGCGTGCCGATGTTGCCGGTGGTCGAGGGCGAGGACGAGACCCGTCGGCAGATCTTCCTGTACTCGCTCGTGCTGTTCGCCACGACGCTGCTGCTCGCGCCCGTGGCCGGCATGGGCCCGATCTACCTGGGCGCCGCCGTCGTGCTCGGCGGCGTGTTCGTCTACCGCGCGCTCGTGCTCTGGCGCCGCGCCGACACCGACAGGTCCTGGCGCCTGTTCACCTACTCGATCGTGTACCTCGCGGCGTTGTTCGGCGCCGTGGCGCTCGACGCGGTCGCCTAGCGCCTCGCCGGCTGCTCCGCGAGCAGCTCGTCGATCAGGCCAGACAGCTCCTGGGCGCTCGTCTCCCCGTACACCGCGTAGCGTGTCGTGCCGGCGACGTCGACCAGGTACGTGTCGGGCAGGAACGGGAACCCCAGCGAGGACGCGGTGCGGCCTTGGGGGTCGTACAGGCTGGGATACGGCACGGTGAAGCGTTCGATCCATCGCTCGGCCGCGGCTCGATCGTCGTTGTAGTTCACGCCGACGAACTCCACGCCCCGCGCCCCGTAGTCGTCGTGCACGCGAAGCAAGGCGGGTTGCTCGCGCCGGCACGGTTCGCACCACGTGGCCCAGACGTTCACGACCAGCACGGACCAGTCCATGGAGGCGGTGTCGACCGGCGGACCGACGACCGCCTCGCCCTCGAGGCCGGGGAAAGGCTCCTCGAGCCGGGCGACCCCGCCTTCCTCCCTCGGATCGCTCGTGGGCCGCAGTGCGTAGCCGGCCACGGCGGCGACGAGCACCCCCGCACCGATCGCGATCGCGATGCGTCCCCCGCGGCGACGGGGAGGCTGCTCCTCGGGAGCGGCGCTGCCCGGCGCGGCGTTCCCCGGCGAGGTGGTCAGGTGACCTCGATCGTGCCGACCATCTCTGGATGCACGTCGCATCGGAACTCGTACGTGCCGGCTTCCATCGGAGGAACCGCGTAGTCGACCGTGGCGGGCCCCTCGACGAGATCGCCCTGGAGCAGCGCCGTGTCGCCGTCGTAGATCGAGACGTTGTGCGGCCCGGCGACGTCGGCCGGGTCACGGTTGTCCAACGTCAGCGTGGTCTCGGCCCCCGCCGCCCAGCTCAGCGAGGTCGGATCGAACGCCGAGTTCTCGGCCACCACCGAGGCCGTCGCCGCACCGCCACCGCCCTCGGGCTCGTCGCCTCCTTCGCCTCCCCCGGGATCGCCTCCTCCGCCCCCGCCGCCGCCTTCCTCGACGACGACGGTGCCGCTCATGTCGGGATGTACGTCGCAATGGAAGTAGTACTCACCGGCAGGGATGGCCGGGATCTCGTAGTCGATCGAGGCCGGCCCGGTCACGAGGTCGCCGACGAACAGCGACTCCCCGAGGGAATCGTCGGTGTAGATCGCGATGTTGTGCGGGATGCCGTCGTCCTGGTTGTCGAGGGTCAGCGTCGTGGGAGTGTCGGCCGGCAGCTCGATCGTGTCGGTGTCGAACGCCAGGTCCGACGCGACGACCGTGGTGCCCCCGCCTCCCCCGCCCTCGCCGGGGGCGGCGGTCAGCGTGCCGGTCATCGTCGTGGGATGGACCTCGCAGTGGAAGAAGTATTCCCCTTCGGGCACGGGCTCGACCCTGTAGTCGACCTGCGCCGGCCCGGTGATCAGCTCTCCGGCGAACAGCTCGGGAGCCTCGGCGTCGGCCCCGTCGAAGATCACGACGTTGTGTTGCACCGACGGGTCGGCGTTGTCGAACGCGATCGTGAACGCCTCATCGCTCGGCGCCGCGAGCGCATCGGTCGAGAACCCGTCGACCGATGCGCCCTCGGGTGCGGCGAGGGCGAGCACGACCGCCTCGCCCTCATGTTCCTCGCCACCCTCTTCCTGCAGCGGCGAGGCGACGACGGCGAGCCCTCCGGCCACCATGGCGACCCCCGCCACGGCGGCGACCATCGAGAAGAGCGTCGCGCCGGTGACCCGCTGCCTCGACGCGACCCACGCCGCCACCGCCACGACCGCGACCGCGACGATCAACGCGACCACCGTGGCCGCTGCGTGCGAGACGGCGAGGAGCACGCGCGAGAACCCGAAGAGCACGAGCCCGATCACGATCACGACGCCGGCCGGCAACAGGATCGGCAGCAACAGGCTCTGCCGGTTCTTGCCCTCGCTCATCGACCCAGCTCCGCGCCGACGTCACGCTGCACGTTCTGGTACGCCGACCGGTCGAGGCCGTCACGTTGCTCCTGTTCGTACCATCGGAAGAAGATCACCGCGATCACGCCCCAGAGCAGCAGCCCTCCGGCGAGCTTCATGATCAACCCCGCGATCAGCTGATCGTTCAGCGCCGAGATCCCCCAGATGCGTGGGAACCCCGCGTACACGGGGTAGAGCGAGGAACGTCCGAACGTCAGGAACGACGCCGGTATCGTGGGTGCGAGCGACTGCAGGAAGAGGTAGATCATCTGGCCGGGAGGGCTGAGCGCCGGCATCTCGGGCAGCGGCGACATCACCGGCCACCACATCGCGAGCGCTGAGCCGACGATAAGCACGTGCAGCGCGAGATGGATCGCTTCGGAGCCGACCGAGGCCTCGACGACCGCGGGCCAGTGCGAGAACAACAACACGCCGTTGAACACGATCAGCGCGACGAGCGGGCGCGTGAAGAACCGGAACACCCGCCTGAGCAGCGGCGGGGCAAGCAGGGCCCGCAGCATCCACGCCGGCATTCCTGCGATCAACAGCGGCGCCGCGATCAACGTGAAGAGCAGGTGCTGCGTCATGTGCATGAGGTAGAGGTAGCCCTCGGCCAGGTCGTGCACGGGCCAATCGGCCCCGAGCCACAAC
>Ga0256867_10000690_pt1 | contig 13528 bp, 10 predicted proteins | sample RVTome_15_FD_185939 | JGI IMG/M metagenome (GOLD analysis project Ga0256867, IMG submission 185939) | Soil microbial communities from uranium-contaminated site in the Upper Colorado River Basin, Wyoming, United States - RVT150D86 (HiSeq) ... | reverse complement strand
TGAGCGTCGCCACCACGATGGCCCGAGCGTTCGGGTTCGAGGCGATCTCGTGCGCATCGACGGGGAACCTCGCGAACGCGACCGCTGCGCACGCTGCCAAGGCCGGCATCCCGAGCTACGTCTTCGTGCCCGACGACCTGGAGCGCGCCAAGATCCTCGCGACCGAGGCCTACGGCGCCAAGGTCGTGGCGGTCAAGGGGAACTACGACGACGTGAACCGCCTGTGCAGCGAGGTGGCCGACGCGTTGCCGTGGGCGTTCGTGAACGTGAACATGCGCCCCTACTACGCCGAAGGCTCGAAGTCGCTCGGGTTCGAGACCGCCGAGCAGCTCGGGTGGCGTCTCCCCGATCACGTGGTCGTGCCGATCGCGTCGGGCGCGCTGCTCACGAAGATCCACCGGGCGTTCGGCGAGCTGATCGCGATCGGCGCGGTCGAGGAGAAGCCCTACCGGGTCTCCGGCGCGCAGGCCGAGGGATGCCGGCCGGTCGCGCAGGCGTTCCTCGACGGGGCCGACGACGTCACGCCGGTCAAGCCCGACACGATCGCGCGGTCGCTCGCGATCGGCGCGCCCGCCGACGGCTTCTTCGCCCTGAAGGTCGCGCGGCAGACCGGTGGCCACATCGAGTGGTGCACGGAGCAGGAGATCCGTGAGGGCATCACCCTGCTCGCCAGCACCGAAGGAGTGTTCACCGAGACCGCCGGCGGTGTCACGATCGCGAACCTCAAGCGCATGGTCGACCAGCAGATCGTGCGGCCGGGCGAGGAGATCGTCGCGTACGTGACCGGCAACGGCTACAAGACGATCGACGCGCTCGAGGGGTTCATCGAGCCGAGTTACCACGTCGCTCCCGACCTCGACGAGTTCCTCGCCGTCCTGGACTGAGATCATGCACGACTACTGGCACGCGGTCGCCATGCTCCGGCTCGACCGGCCGCGCGGGCTGACCGAGCTCGAGGCGTGCTTCGCGGGCGGCAAGGCGGCGGAGGGACTGGTCGGGTTCCGCCGGGGAAGGCTGCTCGCCTCCACCTGGGGCTACGGGCTCGACGGCGCCCTGGAGGGCCTGGCGCGACTGTGGCTGCCGTGGCGGGGCAAGGAGTTCTCGCGGCAGGCCGCCGAGGGCGTGAACCTGTTCACGCCGGGCGGGCGGCGGGCGATCCGGGTCGTCTTCCCTCGGTACGCGGGGCTCGCCGACGGCGAGGAGGGCGCCTCGGGGTTCCGCTTCTCGACGAGCATCGGACCGAGCGCGACCGATCCGGGTCTCACGGTCCTTCGGCTCGACTACCGGAGCATCGAGGAGAACCCGGCGACCGCGCGGCGCGTGCTCGACGAGCTCGTGCAGATCGATCACGGGCTCTTCCTCGGGCAGGCGTTGTTCAAGCGGTCGGGCCGACTCGGCAGGGTCGCCTGGTTCGCCCTGGAAGCCGAGGGCTGAGTGAGCGCCGACGTCAGCCGAACAGCAGCACCGCCACGACCATCGTTGCGATCGAGAACCCCGTGCCGGCGATGAGCGCCGACGCCGACTCGGACTCGTAGGCGCCGTACCGCACGGCGAACATCGGTCCGACCACCGATGCGGGCATCGCGGTCAGGATCACCGCCTCGCTCCTGGCCACTCCGGTGATCCCGAGCAGCGCCGCGATGGCGATCATCGCCGCGGGTTGCGCGACGTTCTTGAGGATCGCGAGCGCGATCGGCTCGACGCCGAACGACACGCGGAACCGGGCGATGATGAGTCCCGATGCGAACAGCGCGACGGCCGACGTGGCCTGACCGATGAGGTCGAGGCTCGCGTCGAAGGGAGCCGGCGGCTCGAACCCCACCGCGACGAGCGCCAGCGCGAGGAAGGGCGACCACACGATCGACCTCGATGCCGTGCTGATCAGCACCCGGCGCAGGACGGTGCCGAAGCCCTGAGCCTCGTCGGTGGGCCGGGTCGCCCACTCCAGGACCACGATCGCCACCGGCAGGATCACGGCGTTGACCGAGATCGCGTACAGCGAGATCGCGAGCGAGCTGCTCGCCTTGCGGAACAAGGCGTCGAGGATGGGCGTGCCCATGAACGCGGCGGTGGGCACCGCCATCATCAGCGCGATGATCGCGCTGGAGGCGAGGTCCCGCTTCAGCACGACGCGACCGAGCACCAGTCCGAGCCCCATGAACAGCAGCTGGACCGCCGTGACGCCGAGGAAAAGCGCCGCGTCGTCCAGCAGCACCGAGCGGGAAGTCGCGACCACGCCGACGAACACCATGGCCGGCAGGGCGAACCCCAGCACGAACTCGTTGAAGCCCTCGACCTGGTCGGCGTCGAAGATCTTCCGCACTCCGGCCAGGTATCCGAGGCCGATCACCAGGAACACCGGGACAAGCACCGAGATGATGTCGACGACGCTCACGCTTGCACGCTAACGCGTCCCGGGCATCGAACGTCGACGATCCAGGTGTTCGGCCGGCGTCAGCCCGCCGGCTCGAGGGCGCCGAGCCATCGATCGAATCGACCGTCCGCCGAACCGGCGGCCACCGTGGCGAGCCGTCGTTCGGCTACAGCCGCCTCGGCCGACGCCGTCGGCGGAGACTCGGAGAGCGTCCGCATGGCGGCGAGGTACGCGGCCGCCATGCGCATCAGCATGAGCCGCGACCGGCTCGCGTCGTCGATCGCCCCGAAGTACAGCCGGAGCATCGCGTCGCACTGGTCCGTGGGTAGGGCGAGATGCTCTGCCAGGCTGCCGAGATCCTCGAACGGATCCCCGGCGCCTGCCCAGCGGTAGTCCACGATCCGCACCTGGTCGCCGTCGAGGAACAGGCTCGACGGCGTGAGATCCCCGTGGACGGTGGCAGCCGGTCGGCCGGGTGCGGCCGCCGCCTCCTCGATGCTCCGGATGGCTTCGGTGGCGGCAGGTTCGGAGCCGGGCATCCGCGTCCCACGGGCAACGGCGGCGCGGCGCAGGTCGCGAGCCTCTCGGAACGCCGAGCGCTCTCCGCCTGGAGCGGGGCACGAATGCAGAGCCCTGACCGACCCAACGAGCGACGGGAGGATGCCCCCGCGGTCGAGGTCCTCGGGCGTGAGGTGGCGACCGCGTGCGAGTCGGGTGATGAGACAGCCGAGCTGGGGCATCGACGCGACCACATCGGGCGCCACGCCCGCGCTGGCCGCCGCCCGGGCCACCTCGAGCTCGACCGACGGGTCGGTGTACGGCCGGTTGCCGGAAGGGGATGTGAGTCGGAGAACCGAGAGCTCGTCGCCGACCTCGACCAGATAATGACGATCGTCGTGTCCGATCGACACCGGCGTGATGTCGACGCCGTGGCCGCGCCACGCGCCCACGGCGCGGATCGCCGCCTCGAGCCGTGGGTCGCGGCCTGGCTCCATGGGCTCCGACCGTACGAGGCGCGCTTCCCGTCGGTCAACGTCGGAGCAGCCAGTGGGTGTGGTCCAACGGGTGCGGTTCCTGCTAGCGTTGTCGCCCGAGGGCACCGATCGCGGTTAATGCTTCGAGCAGTTCCCTCACCCGGCTGTCACGGCCGGCGCCGACGGGCCAGCAGCATGCACGATGCCCGACCCGGCGGAAGGAAGGAGGGGATCGCACGTGGCAACAGGAACCGTGAAGTGGTTCAGCTCCGAGAAGGGCTTCGGCTTCATCACCCCTGATGACGGCAGCGCAGATGTGTTCGTGCACTTCAGCGCGATCTCGGGTGAGGGCTACCGGAACCTCGACGAGAACCAGAAGGTCGAGTACGAGGTGACCCAAGGCCAGAAGGGCCCGCAGGCGGCCAACGTCCGCGGCGTCTGAGACCCACTCGCGTCTCACGAACGGGGCCGGCGCTTCGCGCCGGCCCCGTTCTCTACGTTCTAGAGTCGCGATGGCATGGGTCGTAGAGCCCCGCTGATAGCCGGCGCGCGCGGGCCCCGGCTCGCCGCGTTCGTCTTGGTGGTGGCCTGCGCCTGCTCGGCCTCGTCGAATTCGCCGGATCGACGCGACAGCGCCTCGACGCCTTCGGCGACTCAGGCTCCGTCGGCTTCGTCCGTTTCGGCGCCTCCGGCGCTCGCTCCGGACGAACCGATCATCAGGGTGCGGGTCTCGCACGCCCCGTGGACCGGCGCGGTCGAGGCGGCGATCGGTGAGGCCGACGTATCGGTCGCCGTCGGGGAGGGGAGCCATATCCGCTTGCTGCATCTCGGCCAGGAGCGGCGCATCCCCGCCTCGAACCAGAAGCTCCTGACCTCGATGACCGCGCTCGACACGTGGGGAGCCTCGTTCCGGTTCCCCACGACCGCCGTCGCGCGGAGGGCACCACGACGAGGCGTGATCGGCGGGGACCTGTTCGTCGTCGGGTCCGGCGATCCCGAGGTCGACGCCTCGGCGATCTCACGGCTGGCCGGCAGGATCCACGCCGCGGGCGTCCGGCGCATCGACGGGGCCGTGGTCGGCGACACCACCGCGTTCACGCGGGAGTGGTGGGCGTCCGGTTGGGTGCCGGGGCTCTCGCGGAGCTTCGTGAACCGGACGACCGCGCTCGCGTTCGACGGGAACGCTGGCGCGGGGACCCCCGAACAGGCGGCCGCGGCGTCGCTCACGGCGTCGCTCGAGTCTCTCGGTGTGACCGTCGCCGGCGAACCGGAGGCGGGGGAGGCGCCGGGTTCGGTCGTCGAGGTCGCTCGCATCGTGTCGGCCCCGCTCGGGGCCCTGCTGGCCACCCAGAACCACGGTTCGGTGAACTTCTACGCCGAGATGATGCTCAAGGCGCTCGGCGCGACGGCGACGGGAGAGGCCGGGTCGACCGCCACGGGGGCGGCGGCCGTTGAGCGCTGGGCGGCCGATCGTGGTGTCCACGCCCGGGTCCGCGACGGTTCGGGGCTCTCCTACGAGGACGCCATCTCGGCGCGCGGCCTCGTGGCTCTGCTCCTGCTCGCGCGACGGGCGCCATGGGGAGACGAGCTGGCGTCGTCGCTGCCCGGCCCGGGGGAGGGCACGATCGGAGCGCGACTCGCGGGCCTTCCGGTCCGAGCGAAGACCGGGACGTTGTTCGAGGTGCCGGTCTCCTCGCTCGCCGGGTATGTCACCGACGCGTCCGGCGGCGCGGTCGCGTTCGTGCTGATCTCGAGGGGGATCGACAAGTCGGCGGCGACGGCGATCGAGGAGGAGGTCGTTCGCATCCTCGCCGGATCGCGCGTGGGGTGAGTCGTCGGCCCGTCTCGACGATCGCTCGCGTGGGCACATGCACTGCAGTAGATTCCTCCGCGACCGTCTCCCGAAGTCCGGGCCATGGTGTCCGGATCCAGCGATCCACCGGTGTGCGGGTGCGGCCGGAACCCTCGAGGTGCCGAGGCAGGAGAGCCATGCGTGAGCTAGATCCGGTTCGACCGAGCGTTCCCGACGTCACGCACCTCGCCGTGCCTGCGGGATCCCGGGTCCTGGTCACGTCCGATCTGCATCTGCGCGACCGTCCGACCGAGGCATCGCGGTGGTCGGTCGGCTCGGTGCTCGCCGAGCTGGAAGCATGGGAGGGACCGGGCACCCTGGTCTTCGCGGGTGATCTGATCGAGCTCTGGGCGGGGGAGGCTCCCGACCTCGGCCGGTCGTTGGACGCCCACCCCGAATTCGCACCCGCGGTCTCATCGTTCGCCGCAGGCGAAGGCCGGACCGTGCTCTACCTCGTCGGCAACCACGACGGGCGCGTCGCATGGGACGACGCGGCGATCGAGGTCGCCGTCGCTCGGCTGGGGTGCCGGGTGGCGCTCGCGGCGGAGATCGAGATCGACGGGGTGCCGGGTTCCACCGTGCGCATGGAGCACGGTCACGTGACGGATCCGGCCAACCGGTTCGAGGATCCTCGCGATCCTTACGCATCGCCTCTGGGACAGCACATCGTGCAGGAGTTCCTGCCGTCGTTCTCCCAGGTGCAGGGAGACACCCTGGACGGTGTCGACACGCTCGCCGATCCCCGGACGTTCCCAGCGTTCATCTCTTCGCGTCTGTTCTACCGGAAGGCCGCTCTCGAGTCACTGTGGTTGCTCGTGCCGGTGGCGCTGATCCTGCTGTTCCGCCTGCCGCTGGCCTACGCGCTCTGGGACGGCAGGCTGGAGCGGCTCCGTCCGTTCTCTCGCTGGTTGTTCATCGTCGACCTCGCGGTCATCGCGAACGTCGTGATCGGAACCGTCGTCGTGGTGGTGCTGATCCGCCGCTGGTGGAAGACGGCGAGCTCGGTGGTGGCCGAGCAACGGGGGGGCGAGCAGAACGACAACACGCGAGCGCTCGCGGCCGACCTCGTCCAGCGAGGTTACGCCGGGCTCGTCTGTGGGCACACCCATCACGCGGAGCTGACCGCCCTGGCGAGCGGCTTCTACGCGAACACCGGCTCGGGGACGAAGGTCCTCGATCGCGTCGAGGCGCACTTCGGGTTCCCGTCGGTCTTCCTGCCTCGCATCCAGGTGTCGTGGGTGATCCTCACGGCGGAAGGGTCGTCGCCGCCGTGGCGGGTGAGCCTGGTGCAGGGGCGACGTCCGCTCCCCGACGCGCGCAGGCTCGAGCGATGGTTCGCGCAGGATCCGGATGGCCTGTCACCCGAGCCGGTCGAGACGAGCACGTTCCCGTGATCGCCGCGGCACTGGTCGCGCTGCTCGGGGCGCTCTTCTTCGCCATCGGCTCGGTCGCCCAGCAGCGAGCTGCCTCCCAGGTCGACACGGACGAGGCATCGGGGCTCTCGCTGATGTTGGTCCTGGTGCGCCGGCCGCTGTGGTGGGCGGGTTTCCTCGGCGACGCCGGGGGCTACGTCTGCCAGGCGGTCGCGCTCGGGCTGGGCTCGCTGCTGCTCGTGCAGCCCCTGCTCGTCGTGACGCTGATCTTCGCGCTGCCGATCGGCGCCGCCTGGAACCGACGGCAGCTCACCCGAGCCGACTGGCTCTGGGCCGGACTGCTCACCGCGGCGCTGGCCGTCTTCATGGTGGTCGGGGAGCCCTCCGAGGGCGTCGACCACGCCCCGGCGCGAGATTGGGCCTTCGTGGGCGGGGCCCTCGGGGCGCTGGTCGCTCTGGCGGCGCTGGGCGCGAGCCTCACGAAAAGGGTGGTGCGGGCATCGCTGCTCGCCGTGGCCACCGGGGTGGGCTTCGGTCTCGCCGCCGCCCTGACGAAGTCGGTGGTCGACCAGCTCACCGACGGTCTTCTGGAGCCGTTCACGCACTTCGAGCTCTACGCGCTCGTCGCGGCGGGGGGCCTCGGCGTCTACTTCCAGTCGCAGGCGTTCCAGGCCGGCTCGCTCGAGGCGTCGTTGCCCGCGATGACGGTGATCGAGCCGGTGGTCGCCGCCGGCGTGGGCGTCACGATCCTGCAGGAGCACCTGCGCTCTTCGGGGCTCGAGATCGCGCTCATCGCGGTCACGATCGTGGTGATGATCGCCGGTACCGTGGCGCTGGCGCGATCCTCTGCGCGCTCAGGCGGCGCCTGAACCGCTGCCGGCCGACGCCGGTTCTTCCTCACCAACGGGCTTGGGCACGAACAGCTCGCCGAGACCGGGCACCGCGACGAATCCCTCGGCCCCCGCGTAGCGAAGGGCGACCTTCGGGAGATCCTCGGGTGAGCGGTAGACGAGCATACGCGGGAGCCATTCCGGGTGGAACTTGGCGTTGAAGTCGTGCAGGGACTCGATCTGGAAGAAGGGGTTCAGCACCGAGACCACCCTCTTCGCCACGCGCTGGGTGAACGTGAACGGGACGTCACGCTCGAACAGGCGCCCCCAGACGGCGAAGTTCATCGACAGGCGGCGCACGCCTTCCTGCTTCAACGAGGCGGCGGTGCCGGCGATCAGGAACTCCGTCATGCCGTTGGGTGAATCGGGGTCGTGGCGCATCAGGTCGAGCGTGTACCCGAAGTCGGGTCCGTACGCGGGCACGATGCGGAGGAACCCTCCCGGCTCGTTGTGCTCGTCGAAGGCGACGCACAGCAGGAACTCGGGGTCGACGCCCTCGATGTCGGTGCTCAGCGTCATCGTGAACCCGCGCTCGGGCGCCTTGCCGCGCCACCGTTCGCTGATCGCGTTCAACTGCTGCACGAGCGTGGGCGAGGCCTTCGACGCCTGCACCACCTCGAAGCGGTAGCGCTTGCCTACCCGGTGCACCGCTTCGCGCACGCCCTTCATCTCGCCGCCTTCGAGCGTGAACGCCCGGCAGTCGATGATCGCCTCGTCGCCAAGGTAGAAGTGATGGAACCCGCGCGCCGAGTAGATCGGCAGGTCCTGCTCCCGAACGGCCAGGAACGCGGGGCTCCACGCCCGCTCGGCGCACATCGCCACGAACTCGTCGATCACGAGCGGGATCGATCCGGGGGCCCCGATCGGATCGCCGGCGACCAAGGCGTAGCCGTCGAGGTAGGCGTAGGCCACCATCGCCTCGCCGTCGGATGCGAAGAAGAAGCTCTTGTCCTTGCGCAGCGCGAAGTAGGCCAGGGTGTCCCACCCGTACCGATGCACGAGCGCCTCGGCGCGCCGCCAGTCCTCACCGGTGTGTGGCCGCCTGGCGGTGAGCGGGCGGAACACGAGCCAGATCAGGCCGAGGATGCCCGCGATGCCGGACGCGAGCCTCGTGGCGGGGTAGGCCAGGGAGAAGAAGCGGCCGTCGTAGGTGTAGGAGCCGTGCACGCCGACGAGGCCGGTCAGCGTCGTCCACACCACGCCGCCGAGCGAGAGGTCCGGGTCGAGCCGGTGGCGCTCCAGGAACAGGCTGGCGAAGCTGAACGCGAACACGCCCACGACGTACAGCGGCGCGACGCGGACGAGCCGCAGGAGCGACGGCGGGTCGGCCAGCACCCGGAAGTGCCGGCGCTGCGTGAGGAAGGCGATCAACATCGCCGCGCCCACCGCCGCGGAGGCGAGGTGCGGGCCCTTGAGCAGGTGGAGCACCGTGCCGGCGGCGAAGACCGCGACCGCGAGCTGCCAGGCGCGCCGCTTCCCCTTGGCGACCTCGTCGGCCAGCACCAGCAGGCCGAGGCCCAGCAACGCCGTGACGACATGACCGCTGACCCTGAACCACAACGGGGTCAGCAGGGTGTCCAGGGGCGCGAGGCGAGTGCGCAGGAAGGGCACCAGCCCTAACAGCATCACGACGCCCGCGATCGCGGTCAGGGCTGCGAGGATGCGCCGCGGGCGCACGCCGCCGTCCGCGACCGGTGTCGCGACCGGCTGGGGGAGCTCGGAGACGCTCGCCTGGGGCGCCCCGTCGTTCCCGGGCTCGTCGGTCGCGGCGGCGGCCGCCGCCATCGCGGCTCGGACCGCCGGGATCGCGCTGCCGCCCCCGCTCGGCCCGGCGGTCGTGCCGAACTCGGGCCGCAAGGTGGGGAAGAGGATCACGTCGCGGATCGATTCCACGCTGGCGATCAGCATCACGAGCCGGTCGATGCCGATGCCCAGGCCGCCGGTGCACGGCATGCCGTACTCCAACGCGCGCACGTAGTCGAGGTCGACGTCGCCGGCCTCAGGGTCGCCCTCCTCCTTCGCCCTGGCTTCCGCCTCGAAAGCCTGCAGCTGCAGCACCGGGTTGTTCTGCTCGCTGTAGGCGTTGCAGAGCTCGTGGCCGCCCACGATCAGCTCGAACCGCTCGACGTACCCGGGCTCGGAACGGTGTGCTCGCGCGAGCGGCGAGACCTCCTGCGGGTAATCGAGGCAGAACAACGGCCCGCGCACCATGTGCTGCGCCCGTTCGTCGTACACGGTCTTCATCAACCTGCCGGCGCCCCACTCCGGCTCCCACGGCAACTCCATGCCGTCGAGGATCTTCCGGGCGTCGTCGACCGGCATCGTCGGGCTCATCGTCACCCCGGTCTTCTCTTGGATCAGGTCGGCCATGCGCACGCGGGGCCAGGGCGGGGTCAGGTCGAGCGGCTGTTCGTCGAGGGTGACCTCGAGCGAACCGCCGAGCGCCTCCTTCGCGGCGTGCACGATGAGGCCCTCGGTGAGATCCATCATGTCGTGGTAATCCCCGTAGGCCATATAGGCCTCGAGCATCGTGAACTCGGGGTTGTGGGCGGTGTCGATGCCTTCGTTGCGGAAGACGCGCCCGATCTCGTAGACGCGCTCCATGCCGCCGACGATCAGCCGCTTCAGGTGCAGCTCGAGCGCGATCCGTAGGTAGAGGTCGAGGTCGAGCGCGTTGTGGTGGGTGATGAACGGCCGGGCCGAGGCACCGCCCTGGATCGTGGAGAGCATCGGGCCCTCGACCTCCCAGAAGCCCTGATCCTCGAGGTAGGTGCGGATCGCGAGGAGCACCTTGCGCCTGATGCCGAAGATCTCGCGGGTGCGGTCGTTCGCGATCAGGTCGACGTAGCGCTGCCGCAGGCGGGTGTCGACGTCGGTCAACCCTCGCCACTTGTCGGGCAACGGACGGATCGCCTTGCCGAGCAGCTCGAAGTCGTCGACGTTCACCGACAGCTCGCCGCGACGTGTCGTCATCACGGTGCCCTCGGCGCCGACCCAGTCGCCGCGATCGAGGTGGTCGAAGTCGTGGTGGCGCTCAGCGCCGATCCGCTTCGAGTCGACGAAGAGCTGGATGTGTCCCGTCCGGTCCTGGAGTGTCGCGAACGTCAGCCCCCCCTGGCGGCGCACCAGCATCATGCGGCCGGCCACCTTCACCCGGTCGTCGGTGGAGCTGCCCGGGGCGAGGTCGGCATACCGTTCGTGCAGGTCGGCGGCGTGGTGGTCGGGGTCGTAGTGGAAGGGGTAGGGGGTGCCCCCCGCCGCCTCCATCGTCTGGATCTTGGCCAGTCGGATCTCGCGCTGACTCTCGTGCTCGTGTCCCTCGTGCTCGTCGGTGCCGGTCGGATCCTCGGGCGGGCCCTGGTCGTCGGTTCGGTCGTCGCTCATGCCTGTCGGTGTCCCCTCGGTCGCTCCGCCGATGGTATCGGGGCGGCGGAAGGCATGCTCGCATTGGCTGCGGCGCACAGCCCCCGACCCGTGCGAGGATGCCTCCGATGGACGAGGCAGCCACGGCCGGCACGGTCACGCACGCCCACGAGGTCGACGCGCCGCAGAGCTCGGCCGAGGAACGGGCGAAACTGCGCAAGTCCGTCGGGCGTCTCGACATCTTCAGCGTGCTGCTGTGCGCCCTCGTCGGTCTCGACACGATCGGCGCCTTCGCGAACCAAGGAGCCGAAGGGCTCACGTGGTTCGTCTTCCTCGCGATCGTGTTCTTCGTGCCGGCGGCCCTGCTCACCGCCGAGCTCGGATCGGCCTTCCCGGCAGAGGGTGGGCCCTACGTCTGGGCGCGGCTCGCGTACGGCCGGCTGATCGGGTCGATCACCGCGATCCTGTACTGGGCGACGAACCCGCTGTGGCTCGGCGGCTCCCTCACGATCCTGGCGGTCGCAACGATGGACGAGTTCCTCGTGCCGCTCGAGGGCGTCACCGAATGGGCGTTCGCGCTCGCTTTCATCTGGGTCACGATCTGGGCGGTGATCGCGAGCGGCAGCGTCGGACGGTGGCTGCCGATCATCGGGGCGTTCACGCGCATCATCGTGCTCTCGTTCTTCGCGATCAGCGTGGTGGTGTACCTCGTGCAGAACGGGACGGGCGATGCGCTCTCGTGGTCCGGACTGGCCCCTTCGTACGTGGTGTTCATCGCGAGCGTGCCGATCCTGCTCTTCAAGTTCGCCGGGTCCGAGGTCGGCAGCAACGCGGCCGAGGAGATGGAGAACCCCCAGCGCGACGTGCCTCTCGCCGTGCTGCGGTCGGGCATCGCGACCGTGCTCCTGTACGGCATCCCGATCCTCGGGATCCTGCTCGTCCTGCCCGCCGACCGGCTGAGCGAGCTCGGCGGATTCCTCGACGCGATGAAGGAGGTCTTCACGGTCTACGGCGGCTCCGTTGCGTCGAACGGCGACGTGACGCTCACGGGCGCCGGCGCGGTGCTCGGCGACATCGCCGCGGTGGCGTTCATCCTCGCGTTGGCTTCGTCGGCCGGTGCCTGGATCGGCGGTGCCGACCGCGCGCTCGCCACCTCGTGCTACGACGCCGCAGGCCCGCTGTGGCTGGGGCGGATCTCGGCTCGGACCGGCACGCCCGTGCGTGTGAACCTGCTCTCGGGCATCGTCGCGACGATCACGATGGCGGCCGCGTTCGCGCTCACGGGCAGCGACTCGAACCGGTACTTCTCGGTCGCGCTCGGCATCGCCCTGTCCACGACGGTGATCTCCTACCTGTTCGTGTATCCATCGCTCGCGAAGCTCCGGAAGACCCATCCCGACACACCGCGTCCGTTCCGGGTGCCCGGCGGGCCCGGCGTGGCGCGGTTCGTCTGCTGGCTCGCCACGTTCTGGATCGTCGTGGGCTCGATCTCATTGATCTGGCCCGGGTTCGGCACCGGTTGGTTCGGCACGAAGGGCAGCCCGGGCGAGGCGATCTCGAAGCTCGGGTTCGACGGAGAGCGGTTCCTGTTCGAACTCACCCAGATCGTGCCGCTCGTGCTGCTCGTGCTGGTCGGGGTGGCCTTCTGGTGGGTCGGCAGGCGCCAGCTCGAGCCCGATGCGGTGGCGTCGCCGTCGGCCGGACACTCCACGACCGTTGCGCCGGAGGACTTGCGTTCAGACGGACCTTCCGACTAGCGTGCCAGAGCCCGACGCCCGGTCGGGTTCTGAACGAGGGGGGATCAGATGAGCATGACGGGCATCAAACGGCCCGGAGTGGTGACGTTCATCGGCGTCATCCTCTACATCCAGGCGGCCCTGGCGGCGGTGGCAGCGATCATGGCCTTCGCCTACAAGTCGCGGCTGGCAGATGCGATCTCGGACCAGAGCGGGGTCGAGTTCTCGGGCGACAACCTGATCTGGCTGGGCGTGATCGAGGCTGTCATGGCCGTGATCCTGTTCCTGGTCGCGTCGGGCATCATGCGTGGAAGCCGCGGCTACCGGGCCTTCGTCGCGATCGTCGAGGGGTTCCGCATGGCCACGGCGTTCTTCTACATGCTGTGGCATCACGACGGTCCGTGGATCGAGTCCGGCATCGTCACGCTCCTGATCGGAGCGTTCGTGCTCTGGGCTCTCTATCACGAGAAGGCCGACGAGTTCTTCGAGTCGACCGGGTAGCCGGCACGCAGAACGCATCCCGATGGCCGCCGGCTTCGCCGGCGGCCGTCGCCGCGTCCGGATCGATCCGCCCGAGCCGCGGGTCGATAGGATGCCCCGAGACGGAAGGCGATGATGGGACCGGCGATCGGTGAGTTCCTTCCGATGGCGGTGGGGGTGGCGATCAGCCCGATCCCGATCATCGCCGTCATCCTGATGCTGTTCAGCGACAGGGCACGCCGGGACAGCCTGGCGTTCCTGATCGGATGGGTCGTCGTCTCAGCCCTCGCGCTCACGGTGCTGATCGCCTTGGCATCGACCCAGGAGCTGAGCACCGGCGGTGAGCCGTCCAGCACGGTCTCGTGGCTCAAGCTGATCCTCGGCGTCGTGCTGGTCCTGCTCGCGGTGAAGGAATGGCGACGGCGGCCGATGGCGGGCGCCGAGGTGTCGTTGCCGGCGTGGATGGAGAAGATCGATTCGATGAAG
>Ga0256867_10000689_pt1 | contig 13544 bp, 12 predicted proteins | sample RVTome_15_FD_185939 | JGI IMG/M metagenome (GOLD analysis project Ga0256867, IMG submission 185939) | Soil microbial communities from uranium-contaminated site in the Upper Colorado River Basin, Wyoming, United States - RVT150D86 (HiSeq) ... | reverse complement strand
CGATCGGTGATCGTGAGCCGCTCGCCTGCGGCAGCCCGGCGCAGATAGGCCGACAGCCCGGACTTGAGCTCTCGCACGCCCACCTCCATGTGGTCACTCTATCTCGAGAGGTGACTACAAGGGCTGTCGGGAGCCAGCGACTGACAGATGGCCGGCTGGCGGCGCTTCGGCAACGGGAGTGGGTTCTTGGTGCGAACCGACTTGGTTCGCGATCCGGACTGACTCTAAGGTGACGCGCCAGTGGGGGAGGAGATCGGACCGCCGTGCTCGATCCAGCGGTCGCTGGACATCATCGGTGATCGCTGGACGATCCTGATCCTGCGTGACGCCTTCCGAGGGGTACGGAGGTTCGACGACTTCCGCACGGACCTCGAGATCGCCCGCCCGGTGCTGACCGACCGGCTCAAACGCCTGGTCACGGCCGGCGTCCTGGAGCGACGCCTCTACTGCGAGCGCCCTCCCCGCTACGAGTACCGCCTCACGGCCAAGGGCGCGGCGCTGTCGCCGACGCTCGTGGCCCTGATGCGGTGGGGCGACACCTGGCTCACCGACGACGGCCCTCCCACCGTGCTCGTGCACGACGAGTGCGGCCATCCCCTCGACCAGGCGTTCGTGTGCTGGCACTGCGACGTCACCCTGACCCGCTCCGAGATCGCCAGCCTACCGGGCCCCGGCTCTCCCCGGCCCGGTTCCCCTGGCCCCGGCTCTGCCGACCCGGTCGGCCCCCGACCGCTCGACACAGGAGACGACCCATGAACCAATCCCACCCGCTGCTGAGCTGGTCGGTCGCCGATCTGATGGCCGAGGCCCGGAAGCGGCGCGACGCGCTGTTCGGCACCCGCGTGACCTACAGCCCCAAGGTGTTCATACCCCTCACCCGCCTGTGTCGGGACACATGCGGCTACTGCACGTTCGCGCAGCCGCCGGCCAGGGTGGACAAGCCCTACCTCGAGGCCGACGACGTCCTGGAGATCGCCAGCGCCGGCGCCAGGGCCGGCTGCCACGAAGCGCTGTTCACGCTGGGGGAGCGGCCAGAGGATCGCTACGACGTGGCACGGGAGTGGCTGGCGGCCCGTGGGTACGAGTCGACGGTCCACTACCTGGCGGCCATGGCGCGACTGGTGCTCGACCACACGGGCCTGTTGCCCCATGCCAACGCAGGCGCGCTCTTCGGTGACGAGCTGGCCTTGCTGCGGCCGGTGAGTGCCAGCCAGGGGATGATGATCGAGTCGCTCAACCGCGACCTCGAGTGCCACCGGGGGGCGCCGGACAAGACGCCGGAGCGCCGGTTGGCCACCCTCGAAGCAGCCGGCGAGCTGTCGATCGCCTTCACCACGGGGATCCTGTGCGGGATAGGGGAGAGCCCCGAGGACCGCTTGGTGGCCCTGGAGGCCATCGCCGCCAGCCATCGCCGCCACGGTCACGTGCAAGAGGTCATCGTGCAGAACTTCATGCCGAAGCTCCGCACCGCCATGCGCGGTGCGCCGGCATGCCCTTCCGACGACTACCTGTGGACGATCGCCGCGGCGCGGCTCATCCTCCCCGGCGACGTGCACCTGCAGGCGCCGCCGAACCTGACCGACGACTTCGGTGTGCTGCTCGACGCCGGCATCGACGACTGGGGTGGGGTCTCCCCGGTCACGGCAGACCACGTCAACCCGGAACGACCGTGGCCCGATCTCGACCGGTTGCGGGCCGTCACGACGTCGCGCGGCCATGTCCTCGCCCCCCGTCTCACCATCTACCCGGAGTTCGTCCGCGATCGGGCTCGCTGGCTCGACGGCGACCTCCACTTCCACGTGATCGACAGGGCGGACGCCGAATGGCTCGGGCGGGACGACCCCGGCCAGGTGTGGCCGGAGAAGATCAGCAACGCCGACACCGTGGGCGACGGGGCCGAGGTGGTGTTGGTAGGACACCGCTCGACGGCGTGGTACTCGGGTTCGAGCTCGGCTCCTCCGGCCCTGGTGCCGGCAGAACCGAGGCCGCTGGGGGGCGCGGTGGCAGAGGTCCTCGGCGGCATCGAGGCAGGGACCCAGCCCGGCCTGGACGAGATCGTGACCCTGCTGGGGGCCCGCGGTCCCGAGGTGGCCGCAGTGGCCGACCTGGCCGACCGGCGTCGCCGTGAGATCGTCGGCGACACGCTCACATGGGTGGCGAACCGGAACATCAACTACACCAACGTGTGCACGTTCAAGTGCAGGTTCTGCGGGTTCTCCAAGGGCCCGCTGTCGTTGAACCTGCGGGGTACCCCGTACCTGCTGACCCTGGACGACATCGCCGAGCGGGCTCGCGAGGCGTGGGAGCTGGGTGCCACCGAGGTCACCTTGCAGGGCGGGATCCACCCTGACTTCGACGGCGACTACTACGTCGACGTGGCCCGTGCCGTGAAGGCCGCGGCACCGGCGATCCACGTGCACGCCTTCACCGCCCTGGAGGTGACCGAGGGGGCCAAGCGCCTGGGTGAGGACCTCGAGACCTACCTGCTGCGGCTGAAGGACGCGGGCCTGGCCTCGCTGCCCGGCACCGCCGCCGAGATCCTGGACGACGAGATCCGAGCCGTGCTGTGCCCGGACAAGATCGACACCGAGGAGTGGCTCGAGTGCCACCGTGTGGCGCACCGGGTCGGCCTGGGATCCAACGTCACGATCATGTTCGGTTCGATCGAGGAACCGCTGCACTGGGCACGTCACCTGGTGCGCACCCGCGACCTCCAGCGTGAGACGGGTGGCTTCACCGAGTTCGTCGGCCTGCCCTTCGTGCACATGGCCTCTCCCATATACCTGCAGCGCAGGGCACGGCGGGGCCCCACCTTCCGCGAGACGATCCTCGTCCACGCCGTCGCCCGGCTCGCCTACGGCGAGCTGATCCCGAACATCCAGGGAAGCTGGGTGAAGATCGGGCTGAAGGGTATGGCCCAGCTCCTGCAGGCCGGGGGCAACGACATGGGCGGAACGCTCATGGACGAGAACATCTCGCGTGCTGCCGGCGCCAGCCACGGCCAGGTCATGACCGAGGCGGAGTTCGCGGCGTTGGCGGCGTCGCTGGGGCGCACACTCGAGCAGCGCACCACGGACTACGGGCGGGTCGCCGCGTGACGATGGTGATCGAGCGGCTGAGCGACGCCCACTTCCCCACCGAGCACGGCACGTTCCGCATCGTGGCCTACCGCGCTGGCGACGGTGCTGAGCATGTCGCAGTCGTGGCCGGCGATCTGGCCACGGCAGCCGTGGTGCCGGTTCGGGTCCACCGCCAGTGCCTCGCCGGAGACCTGCTGGGATCCCTCGACTGCGACTGCGGCCGACAGCTCTCCGACGCCCTTCGTCGCATCGAAGCGGCCGGGGCCGGGGTGGTGGTGTACCTGCGTGGCGGGGCAGCACCCGACGTCGGTATCGCCATCCTCGCAGACCTGGGGGTGACCTCAGAAAAGGGATGACAGGACCTAGGTCTATTTCGGGGCGGGCGCCGTCGGGATGATGGTCGTAGTGCTGGGTTCGCACCGGTTGTCGTCTGGCGTGGGGGAGCGGGGATTGCCGGGGATGCGTGGAGTGAGCTCCCGGGCCCGGCTGGCGGTGGTCCTGGTGATGGTGTTGGTCGCCGGCTTGGTGGCGGAGCGCGCTGGCCTGGTCACGGAGGAGGCGAGCGCGGCGGGGCCCCCGCCGCCGCCACCGTTCAGCTGCATCCGCAACGGCCTGCTGTTGGTCAGCTACCTGCCCCGTGACTACCAGTCGCAGGCGCCCGACCTGATCAACCCGCTGCAGCTCGTCCCGGGCCTGGAACTGAGCAACGGGCTCTACGGCGCCACCGACGCCCAGCGGGCGGCGCTGGGCCGCTTGCAGTCCCAGGCGACGACCAGTCGTCGATGGACTGAGCGAGCACGGATCGGATGGCCACCTCCAGCAAATCGGGTCGGTTGTAGGTGGCGAGGACCACGCTCACTCGCGCGCCGCCCGCAGGCATCCTCGGTCGGCTCCCCGCCCACATCGGCGACCTCTCAGCCGACGGGTTGATCGCTCTGGAGGCGGGCCACCAGGTGCTCGGGCAGCGGCTGGTACGTGTGGTGGCGGACGGAGAAAGTGCCCCGGCCTCCGGTGATGGAGCGCAGGTCGACGGCGTATGTGGTGATCTCCGATGTCGGAACGCGGGCCCGCACGACCACGGTGCCGTCGACGGAACCCGCGTCGGCGCCCAGCAGCTCGCCCCGCCGCGAGCTCAGGTTGCCCATGATGTCGCCCTGGAGCTCGGTCGGCACCTCCACCGTCACCTCGCTGACGGGCTCCAGCACCACCACCCCGGCCTGCTCGATGGCGGTGCGCAGGGCCAGCGAACCGGCCATCTTGAAGCTCATCTCCGACGAGTCGACCGAGTGGTACTTGCCGTCGTAGCAGGTCGACTTCACGTCGACGAGGGGGAAGCCGTACTTCCCGCCCCGTGACATGGCGTCCTCGATGCCCGCGGCCACGGCCGGGATCAGGCCCCTGGGGATGGCCCCGCCGGTCACCGCGTCGGCGAACTCGAAGCCGCTGCCGCGTGGGAGCGGCTCGAAGCGGACGCTGGCCACGCCGAACTGCCCGTGCCCGCCGGTCTGCTTCTTGTACTTCCCCTCGGTGTCCACCGGACCGGCCAGCGTCTCCAGGTAGGCCACGCGGACCGGTTCGGTGTCGACATCCACCCCCAGGCGGCGCAGCCTGGCCAGCGCCACCTGGAGCTGCACCTCCCCCTGGCCGCTGAGCACGGTCTGGCGGGTCGACGGCTCGAAGCGAACCCCGAGCGAGACGTCCTCGGCCAGGACGCGCCGCAACGCGCTGCCCAACTTGTCCTCGTGGGCCTCGGTGCGGGCCCGCACGGCGATGCCGTACACAGGGGTGGGTACCGGTGCGGCCTCCACGCGCACGGGCGACGTCGACGGGGCCAGGGTGTCGCCGGTGGCGGTGCCGTTGAGCCGGGCCACGGCGGCGATGTCGCCGGCCACGAGCTCCGATACGGGTTCGTGCTCTGCGCCGCGCAGGCTCAGGAGCTGGTGAAGGCGCTCCTCGTTCCCGGTGCGCGGGTTGACCAGGGTGTCGTCGGTGCGGATCGTCCCCGACAGCACCTTGAACAGGGAGAGCTGGCCCAGGTACGGGTCGATCTTGGTCTTGAAGACGTAGAGCAGCGGGTCACCGGCGGGGTCGGGTGGGATCTCCACCACCTCCTCGCCGACGGTCACCTCCACCGGGGGGACGTCGCTGGGCGAAGGGCCGACCCGGCAGATGAACTCGCCCAGGCGGTCCACCCCGATGGGCACCGTGGCCGAACCGCACAGCACGGGGAACACGAGGGCGGCGTCGAGCCCTTCGTGGAGGGCACGCTCCAGCTCCTCTGGGCTGGGCTCCTCTCCCTCCAGGTACTTCTCCAGCAGGGCGTCGTCGATCTCGACGATGTCCTCCAGCAGGTGCTCGTGCTCGGCCCGCTCGAGCTCGGACAACTCGGCCGGGATGTCGGCCTCCTCGGCCTCCCCGCTGTCGTAGAGGTAGGCGCGGTCCACCAGCAGGTCGGCCACGCCGTGGAAGCTCGACTCCGATCCGATGGGCAGCTCGATCGGTTCGATGTTGGTCTCGGAGAACCGCTCCCTGACCCCGGCCAGCGTCCGATCGAAGGACGCCCGGTCGCGGTCGAGCTTGTTGATGAACACGAGCCGGGGCACCGACCAGGACCGGGCGATGCGCCAGGCCGCCTCGTCCTGTGCCTGCACGCCAGCCACGGCATCGACGACGAAGACGGCCAGGTCCGCCACCCTCAGGGCCGAGTAGATCTCGCCCACGAAGTCGGCGTAGCCGGGGGTATCGAGCAGGTTGATCCTGTGGTCCGCCCAGTCGAAGGACACGAGGCTGAGGCCGAGCGACTGGTGGCGTTCCTTCTCCTCCGGATCGGCATCGGACACCGTGCTGCCGGCATCGACCAGACCCGGTCGACGGATGACGCCGGCCCGGTACAGCAGACCCTCGATCACGCTGGTCTTGCCGTTGGCGCTGTGGCCGACGAGGGCCACGTTCCTGATGCGGTCGGTCGTCACCATTCAGGTACTCCTCGTTGATGTCGGCGTGGAAGGCCCCGGCCCCCCGGTGACCCCACACTTTCGCTCTTTACGGCCGGCGAGGCAACGTGGTCGGCGGGGGGCGGCCGAGTCGCGAACGGTCCCTGTCGGTGTTCACTGGCCCCGTGCGACGGATCGGTGTGCAGGAGCGGCGCGCTCGCCTGGCCACCCGCCACCACCTGGCTCGGCCGGAGTCCGGCGTCGTCACGGTGGCCGGCGATCTGGTCGGGCTGCACTCGAGCGACACGCCGTCGGTGTACCTCTCGGCCAGGGCCAGGCTGCGCCACTTCACCGTTGCCGACATGGAGGAGGCGCTCTACGAGAAGCGGACCCTGGTACGGATGCTGGGGATGCGCCGGACCATGTTCGTGGTCCCCGTCGACCTGGCGGCGGTGATGGATGCGGCCTGCACGCAGGCCCTGGCCCCGGCCGAGCGGCGTCGGCTCGTACGGATGCTGGAGGACCAGGGCATCGCCGCGGACGGGACCCGTTGGCTGGCCGAGGTCAGCGAGGCCACGCTGGCGGCCATGGCGGCCCGCGGCGAGGCCACCGCGGCCGAGCTCACCGATGACGTGCCCGAGCTGGGACGGAAGCTGTCCTTCGGGGAGGGGAAGAGGTGGGCCGGGACGGTGGGGGTGTCGACCAGGGTCCTGTTCCTGCTGGCCACAGAGGGACGGGTCGTGCGGGGCCGGCCGCTCGGCTCGTGGCTCTCGAGGCAGTATCGCTGGTCGCCGACGGCGAGCTGGCTCGAGGGCGGGCTCCCCGACATGGACGCCACCGCGGCGCGCCGGGAGCTCTTGGAGCGCTGGCTGCGTACCTTCGGGCCGGGCACCCTGACCGATCTGCGCTGGTGGACCGGGTGGACCGTGAAGCACACCCAGGCGGCGCTGAGCGCGCTCGGGGCGGTCGAGGTGCAGCTCGACGACGGCATCGGCTACGTCCTGGCCGACGATGTCGAGCCCGTGGACGGCCACGACCCCTGGGCGGCCCTGCTACCGGCCCTGGACGGCAGCGTGATGGGCTGGAAGGAGCGGGGCTGGTACCTGGGTGGCCACGGGCCACGGCTGTTCGACCGCAACGGTAACGCCGGCCCCACCGTGTGGTCCGAGGGCCGGGTGGTGGGGGGCTGGGGCCAGGGTGCCGACGGGGCGGTGGCGGTGCGGCTCCTCGAGGATGTGGGTGGCGACGCCGAGGAGTTGATCGCGCTCGAGGCCGAGCGGCTCTCGGACTGGCTCGGCTCGGTGCGGGTGACCCCGCTGTTCCGGACACCTGTCGAGCGGGAGCTGGCCGGCTCTTGAGCGGATGGAGGGGCGGTGCCGCCATCCGCCACAGGAACGCTCACGGTGACGATTCGCGTGTGCGGGCAGGTACTGTCAGGCGGTCGCATTCACGCGGAGGTCCCATTGAGCCTGGCCGCTGATCAAGTCGACGTGGAGGCGCCGCTCCTCGTCGATCTCGGGGAACCCGCGGCCGCGGACGCGGCCCTGACGGGCGGGAAGGGCTCGGCCCTCGCCGCCGCCAGCCGGGCCGAGCTGCCGACGCTCGAGGGTGTGGTGCTCACCACCGCCTTCAGCGCCTGCATCGACCGCGGTACTGACCTGGCCACCCATCCCGCGGTGGACGAGATCCTCGGGAGGTTCGGCGGCCGACCGCTCATCGTACGTTCCTCCTCGACGATCGAGGACACGGCGGCGTCCTCCATGGCCGGGCGCTTCGACTCCGTCCTGGACGTGCGCGGCCGGGAGGCGCTGGTAGACGCCATCGCCACCGTTCTCGACTCGCGGGGGCGGGCGGCCGAGGTCGGCGACGTCGACGCCGACGCTCCGCTGGCCGTCGTCGTGCAGCCGTTCCTGCATGCCCGCGTCGGTGGGGTGCTGTTCGGCATCGACCCGGTGACGGGCAGGACCGATCGCCTCGTGGCCATGGCGTCCAAGGAAGGTCCCGACGCCGTGGTCAGCGGCCGCGTCGACGGGGTCCGCTACGAGCTTCGGCCCGACGGCACGGTTCGCTCCCTGACCGGCGAACAAGACGCCGGCCCTCTGGCCCGCCGCGAATGCCGCCAGCTGGCCGACCTGGCCAGACGCACGGCAGCCGCCTTCGACGGGCCCCAGGACATGGAGTGGCTCATCGATTCCGAGGGAGTCCTTCGGCTGTTGCAGAGCCGGCCCGTCACTACCGAGATCGCAGGTAAGCCCTCCGGCCCGATCTACAGCCTGGGCCCGGTGGCCGAGACCTTCCCCGAGCCCCTGAGCCGCCTGGAGCAGGCCCTGTGGGTGCCGCCGCTGCGCCGGGCAGTGCGCGAGGCGTTGGTGCTCGCCGGCACTGCGCAGCGCGACCTGGTCGAGTCCAGACGCATGGTCATCACCGTCGACGGCTGGGTGGCCATGGACCTCGAGGCGACAGGTGGAGTCCGGCGTCGCTGGTCCGGCTGGCAGAAGATCAACCCGATCACCAACGCCCGCCGCCTGCGGGCGGCCTGGGGCATAGGGCGGCTCAGAGCGGCCCTGCCGTCGCTCGCCCGCGACCTGGTCGAGCGCACCGATCTCGAGCTCCGGGCCGTACCGGAGTTGAGCGACCTGAGCGACCGCCAGATCCTGGCTCTCATCAACCGGCTGCGGCAGGCCTTGGTGTCCCTGCACTCCCACGAGATCCTGATGGGAGCCCTGGTAGACCCCGAAGCGCCCGAGGTCACGGGTGCCTCGGTGGCCCTGAGGGTCCTGGCCGAGGCCCGCCGCGACGGGATCGACGATGCCACGCTGGTGGCCGAGAACCCCGTCGTCCTCGCCCTCGTGCCACCGAAGGTGGCGCCTGCGCCTTCCCTCCCTCCCGCCGTCAACCCCGTCTGGCCGGCCAACCGCTCCGGTCGCCGGGCCGACCCGGCTGCCGTCCTGCGGGAGGCCCTGCGCCTGCGGGTCCGCTGGATCCAGGAGCTCAGCGGACGTGGCGCCTGGGAGCTCGGCCGCCGCCTGGCCCTGGCCGGCGTGCTCCCCGACGCCGAGGCCGTGCGCCACCTGCACTGGGAGGACCTGCGGGTCGTTGCCCTGCATCGGGCGGTGCCCCTGAACCTCACCCTCGACGCCGCCACAGGGCGGCGGGCGTCCACGCCCCCGCCCAGCTGCTTCCGCCTGACCGAGCGTGGTCGGCCGGTATCGGCGGTGCGTCCCGGCTCCGACGTCGACGGGATCGGTGCCGGCGGCGGCAAGGGCGAGGGGGTGGTCACCCATGACACCGAGGACCCGCCCCCTGGTTCGGTGCTGGTCGTGACGACGTTGAGCCCGACGCTCGCCCCCTTGCTGCCCCGCCTGGCCGGGCTGGTGGCCGAGACGGGCAACCCGCTCGCCCACCTGGCCATCCTGGCCCGCGAGGCCGGGCTGCCCACCGTGGTCGGGCTGGCCGGCGCGCTGGAGCGGCTCGAGGAAGGCACGCGGATCAGGTTGGATGGCACCACCGGTGCCGTCAGCATGGTGACCGAGGAACCGGCCGCCGACGCCGCCGGCGAACCGGCGGAGGAGCCGGCCGCCGACGGGCCGGGAACGGAGGAGTCGTGAGGAAGCTGGCCTGGATCTTCGGACTCGTCGTGCTGGTGGGCTCGGCCTATCTGGCCGCCCTGTACCTGAGCCGCTGGGAGTGGACCCGCGCCCTGTGGACGACGATGGTCTTCGTCGCCGCCGAGGTGGCCCTCGCCTCGGCCCTCATCCTGCGCAAGCTCGGTCAGATCGCAGATGGCGACGACCATCGCGCCTCGCCCGACCCCGATGTGCTGGACCGCATCCGCGAGACGCGGCCCGACCACGCCCGCTTCGCCTGGCTGCGTGACAGCGTCTCGCAGACGAACGTGTTCATAACGCTGCTGCTGGGTGGTGGCGTCATCCTGTCGGGGCTGGCCTGGGTGGTCGACCGCATCGCCGGGCGCACGACGACGCCGGCCAGCGAACGCGCCCTGGCCCACTCTCTCGGTGCGATCGCCTTTCCCGCCGGTGGGCTGGTGGCCGACGAGGCCACCCTCCTGGCCCAGGACCTACCTGCCTGCGACGATCCCGACCTCCGGCTGCTCGTGGGTGACACGATCCGGTGAGGTGGTCCGTCGGGCGCGTCCTCGCCCTCGTAATACTGGTCGCGCTCGTGGGTCTGGGCATCCATCTGCTCCGTCAGGCCACGCTGACCGTCCACGAGCAGGTCGACCCCGACACCCAGCTCGAGATCGTGCTCGACGCACGGCTGAACGGTGAGGCCGAGCACGAGGCGTTGGACATGGTCCGCGGGCTGGCCTTCCTGTGCGAGCTCGAGGTGCACAGCTCCATCGTCGGAGCCGAGGTGATGGAACTGGACGATGGTCGTTTCCGTTACGTGCTCGAGCCAGCCCTTGACGAGGCCGATCGCCGCCAGCTCCGCGGCTGCCTGCAGGACGCGCGGGTCGACCACCTGCTTGCCTCCGTCGACGAGATGCGGGAGCTGCCCTGATGACCACCGCTACCCGGGACGACCAGCGCGCCCACGGCCATCGCACACACGCTCACCGGCACCTGCCCCTCACCCCGGCCAAGGTCCTGCTGGTGGACGAGATCCTGGTCGTCGTCGTCGCCGCCATGGCCGTGGTCCTGGCCTTCCTGGCCGCCTACGACGGCGGCAGCGTGCTGCTGACGTGGGACGAGCCCATCCAGCGCTTCGTGGAAGACAACCGCGGGCCGTCACTGGACGAGCTGTTCCGCCAGGTCAGCCGCCTCGGCTCCAACATCGTCATCTTCCCGGTGGCCGCTGTGATGGCCGCCCTGTCGTGGCGTCGCTGCCGCCCCCTGGCCCTCTTCGTGGTGGCCTCGGCGCTGCTGCGGCCGCCGATGGAGTTCATCTTCAAGGAGCTGGTCGACCGGGACCGGCCCGACATAGTGCGGATGGTCGACGGGACCGGTCCCTCCCATCCCAGCGGCCACGTCCTGGCCTCGCTGGCCGTGTGGGGGCTGCTGCCGGCGGTGGTGGCCATCGTGACGGGCAGCCGACGCTGGTGGCGGGTCTCGGTGGCGGCGGTGATGGTGCTCATACCGTTCATCGCCGCCAGCCGCGTCTACCTCGGGGTCCATTGGGCCACCGACGTGTTCCAGGGTCTGCTGATCGGCTCGCTCTACCTGCTGGTCGTCGAGGTCGTCTTCCTCCGCTGGCATCCCGACGGCGGGTGCGGCGAGCAGCGCCCTGGGGGCCCTGTCCTGTCGGGCCCCCCCGAAGGTCGCGCCCCTCTGTAGCGACGACGACGCTGCTGCGAAGACGCCGTCCCCGGCGAGCTCGCCGTCCGACGAGCTACACCAGTTCGGGGGCGGGCTGCGGAGCCGGCGGCGGCTCCTCGTCCGGCGGTTCGTCAGCCCGTTGCGCGCTGATGGCCCTGGCCGTGATGCCCACCGCCAGGGCGACCCCGCCCAGCAGGACGAGCCGCGTCAGCGACCGTGGCAACCGGGTACCGAGAAGGTGGTCGATGCTGATGCGGCCCGGGCCGGCGGCGGCCAGAGCGGCAGCCGCCGCCAGGTTGGTGAGCGCCAACTCCGGGCCTCCCTCGGCGGCGAAGGGGCCCTTGCCGCGGTGGGCGGTCGTCGCCGCCACCGCCATTGTGGCGGCGATGGCGACGGGTCCCAGCGGGTAGGCCAGGCCCGCTGCGGTCAGCAGCCCGCCTCCGAACTCGGCGGCCCCGGCCGCGGTGGCATGGTGGCGCCCTGGCCGCAGGCCCAGGGTCTCGAAGAAGCCACCGGTGCCCTCGATGCCGTAGCCCCCGAGCTTCCCGAACAGCTTCTGCGAGCCGTGGGCGGCGAGGTATCCCCCGATGGTCAGGCGCGAACCCAACAGGACCAGATCTGACATGTTCGCCTCCAGGCGTGGTGGTCGAGTCTGGCCGATGCGCCTGCCGCGGCACGCCAGACGGGCCTGACCCTACGACTAGCCGACTGCGCCCCTGGCTCGCCAGAAGTCGTTGAGCGAGCGCTGCATGCGTAGGTACCAGATGAAGTTCCCGATGATGGGCAGCAGGAACCACAGGCCCCACACGGCCGTGATGGGCGGCTGCTCACCGGCCTCCTTGTAGAGGTTCTCCACCTCCCAGGCCAGGGTGAACCAGACGACGGGATGGACGAGGATGGCCAGCAGCAGCGTGATGCCGCCGCCGAGGCCTTGGCCGCGGTAGTCCTTCATCTCCTTGGCGTTCTGGTACGACCACACCCACGTCCAGATGCCCAGGGTCACGATCGTCAACAGGATGACGAGGCCAGCAGAGCGGGGCCTTCCCAGTGGTCGATCTACTGTTGGTTGGTCCACCGATGTCCCCTTCCCCGAGGCTCATTCGTCTCGAGTCGGGCGTGAACCTACTGTTCGCGCCCGACAGGCGCTGACCTACGCCACTGGGGGGATGATGACCGGGATCGAGGGGACGGTGCAGCCGGGGTTCGAGAAGGTGAGAGACGCCTTCGCCGCCAACTTCGCCGACCACGACGAGCTGGGCGCCGCCTTCGCTTGCCACGTGGGCGGTGAGCTGGTCGTCGACCTCTGGAGCGGGGTGGCGGATCGGCGGACGGGTGCACAGTGGACCGCGGACACGTTGCAGCTCGTCTTCTCCACCAGTAAGGGCCTGGCCGCCATCTGCGTGGGCATGCTGGTCGATCGGGGCCTGCTCGACCTCGAGCAGCCGGTGTCTGACCACTGGCCCGAGTTCGGGCAAGCGGGCAAGGAGGCCGTGACGGTCGGCGAGATGATGAGCCACCAGGTCGGCATCCCGGTCGTGGACGCACAGCTCACCCTGGAGGAGATACTGGCTGTCGAGCCCGTGGTCGGGGCACTGGCCGCACAGACTCCGGTATGGGAGCCGGGAACCGCCCATGGCTACCACGCGCTCACCTACGGCTGGCTGGTGGGCGAGCTGGTCCGTCGCATCGACGGACGTGGCGTGGGCACCTTCCTGGCCGAAGAAGTTGCCGGGCCGTTGGGTGCGCAGACGTGGATCGGGCTGCCGGAGTCCGAGCAGGCGCGGGTCAGCCGCCTGGAGCCGGCCCCTCCGCCGGAGGACCCCGAGCTGCTGGCCATCATGAGAGAGCTGCTGGGCCCCGGGACGCTCGCCAACCGGGCCCTCTCCATGGACGGCGCCTTCGGCATGCCCGGAGTCGGCGATGAGATGGCCTGGAACCGTCCCGACGTGCATCGCAGCGAGATCCCGGCTGCCAACGCCATCACCACCGCTCGGTCCCTGTCAGCCATCTACGGAGCCACCGTGGCCCAGGTCGACGGCGTCCGCCTGCTCAGCGACGAGGTGGTCGACGCCATGCGGGCCGAGCGGGTGGACGGCCCCGACCGCGTCCTGGCCGTGAGGTCCCGCTTCGGCGCCGGTTTCATGCTGCACGGCGAGCTGGCCCCGATGATGGGCGACGGCTCGTTCGGCCACCCCGGTGCCGGGGGATCGCTCGGCTATGCGGATCCCGAGACCGGGGTCGGCTACGGATACGTG
>Ga0256867_10000688_pt1 | contig 13548 bp, 7 predicted proteins | sample RVTome_15_FD_185939 | JGI IMG/M metagenome (GOLD analysis project Ga0256867, IMG submission 185939) | Soil microbial communities from uranium-contaminated site in the Upper Colorado River Basin, Wyoming, United States - RVT150D86 (HiSeq) ... | reverse complement strand
CTTGGCCAAGCTGTCCTCTCCCCATTAAGATGGCATGCTCGCCTCCCCCGAAGGGGGCGGGAGGCGTCCATGCCATCTCGGCGGTTTAATAATCAATCTTGCCTGGCAGTTCAGCCTGTTGGCAGGTGTTCGCGGATCACCCGCTCGATCTCCTTCAGCTCCGCGTCCACGGTCAGCGGCTTCGCGCTCTGCGCAATGGCTGTATCGGGATCCTTGAGGCCGTGGCCGGTGAGCGTGCAGACGATGGTGCTGCCCTCCCCGATCCGCCCGAGCTCGAGATCCTTCAGCACGCCTGCGAGGCCCGCCGCCGAGGCTGGTTCGCAGAAAATTCCCTCCGCCTGCGCGAGCAGCTTCTGCACGTGCAGGATTTCCTCGTCGGAGCATTCGCCGAACCAGCCGCCGGACTCTTGGCTTGCCGCAACCGCCTGCTGCCATGAGACGGGGTTGCCGATGCGGATCGCGGTCGCGATGGTCTCGGGATTTTCCACCGGGTGTCCCCTCACGATCGGGGCGGCGCCCGAAGCCTGGTATCCCAGCATGATCGGTCGGCGCTCCACGATCTTGCGCCTCTGGTATTCACGCATTCCCTCCGGCAGCCTCAGCGCCGCGGTCTCGGCGCCGGCGGATTCCGAGTAGCCGATCCAGTGCGCCGTTATGTTGGCCGCGTTGCCGACCGGCAGCGCGTGGTAGTCGGGCGCGTCTCCCAGGGCTTCAATGATCTCGAACGCGATTGTTTTCTGGCCCTGCAGCCGGTACGGGTTGATCGAGTTCACGATGTTGAGCGGGAGCGTTTTGGCAACCTCCTGCACGAGCCACATCCCCTCGTCGAAATTGCCGCGGATCTGAATGACGAGCGAGCCATGCATCATGGCCTGTGAGAGCTTCCCGAGCGCGATCTTTCCCTCCGGAATGAGCACGAAACAGGCGATTCCCGCACGCGCCGCATAGGCGGCGGCAGACGCTGAGGTATTGCCGGTCGAAGCACAAATGATCGCGCGCGCGCCGCCTGCAACCGCATTGGTCACCGCCATGGTCATGCCGCGATCCTTGAACGAGCCGGTCGGGTTCAATCCCTCGAACTTGGCGTAGATCCTGACATTACGACGCAGGAGGCGCGGCAGATTGCCGAGTTCGATGAGCGGCGTCCCGCCTTCGCACAGGGACACCGGCACGATACCATCTGCGATGGGCAGGCGCTCGCGGTATTTATCGATCAATCCGGTGTAGCGCTGCATCTAACATCTAGCTGAGTTGTTCGAGGCGGATGCGTACCACGGCGCCCACCACCACCGGCAGTCCCTCGATCTTCTTGATGGCGGCGTCAACGTTCTTCTCCACGGTGAGATGCGTGATCATGATGATGTCGACCTTGTCTTCGCCTTTCTCGGGCTCCTTCTGCACCATCGCCTCGATCGAGATGTGGAGGTCCGCCAGGATCCGCGTGATGTCCGCGAGCACCCCCGGACGGTCGAGCACGCGCAGGCGCAGGTAATACGCCGTCTCCACTTCGCCCATCGGCAGGATCGAGATCTTCGAAAGCTGTCCCGGCTGGAATGCAAGGTGCGGAACCCGGTGCTCGGGATCGGCCCGCAGCATCCGCGCGACGTCGACCAGGTCTGCGACCACGGCTGAGGCAGTCGGCTCTGCTCCGGCTCCCGCTCCGTAGTACATCGTCTGCCCGACGGCGTCGCCCTTCACGAGGATCGCGTTCATGACGCCCTCGACGTTCGCGATCAGCCGTCGGGCCGGGATGAGCGTGGGATGAACCCGCAACTCGATCCCCTTGCTCTTGCGCTTAGCAATGCCGAGCAGCTTGATGCGGTAGCCCAGATCTTCCGCATGGCGGATGTCTTCCTGCGAGAGCTTCGATATGCCCTCGGTATAGGCAGCCTTGAACTGCATCGGAATGCCGAAGCCGATCGCGGACATGATCGTGAGCTTGTGCGCCGCATCGATTCCTTCCACGTCGAAGGTCGGATCGGCTTCCGCGTATCCCATCCGTTGCGCGGCCTCCAGCGCAGCCGCAAAGCTTGTGCCCTTTTCGCGCATCTCGGAGAGTATGAAGTTGCTGGTGCCGTTGATGATGCCGGCGATCCACTCGATGCGGTTGGCCGTGAGCCCCTCGCGCAGCGACTTGATGATGGGGATGCCGCCGCCGACCGCCGCTTCGAAAGCGACCATCAGATCCTCTTTCTGCGCGGCCGCGAAGATCTCGTTGCCGTACTGCGCAAGCAGCGCCTTGTTGGCGGTCACGACGTGCTTGCCGTTGACAATCGCCTTGAGGATCAGCTCCTTCGCGACTGTCGTGCCGCCGATCAGCTCGACCACGATGTCGATTTCAGGATGGTTGACGACCTCATAGGCATCGGCGGTGACGATGGCGCGTTCTCCAACGAGCTGGCGCGCTTTTTCGGTGTCCTTGTCCGCGACCATCTTCATCGTGATCGCGCAGCCCGCGCGGCGCGCGATCTCTTCCTGGTTGCGCAAAAGCACGGCGAAGGTGCCGCCGCCTACCGTCCCGATGCCGAGCAGTCCGACGTTGACGGGTTTGAGCGCGGGGAGCTTCACTTGAGCAGCCCGTCCTTCCTGAACATCTCCCTGATGCCCCTCAGCGCCTGGCGTGTCCGGGCCTCATTCTCGATCAGCGCAAAGCGCACATGGCCATCGCCATACTGACCGAAACCCACTCCCGGTGCCACCGCGATCTTCGCATCGGCAAGCAGCTTCTTCGAGAAATCCAGGGAACGCATGCCGTCATAGGCCGGCGGAATCGGCGCCCACACGTACATGGTGGCTTTGGGAACCTCGATGTCCCACCCCATCGACTTCAGGCCCCCGCAGAGCGCGTCGCGCCTGCCCTGGTAGACACGGCGCACGTTCTCCACGCAATCCTGGGGGCCCTCCAGGGCGATGATCGATGCCACCTGTATCGGCGTGAACATGCCGTAGTCATGGTAGCTCTTCATCCGCGCGAGCGCGGTGACGAGGTCACGATTCCCGACCATGAACCCGACGCGCCATCCCGCCATGTTGTAGCTCTTCGACATCGTGAAGAATTCGACCGCGATATCGCGCGCGCCCGGCACCTGCATGATGGAAGGCGCCTGGTAGCCGTCGAAGACGATGTCGGCGTAGGCGAGGTCGTGCACGACGTAGATCTGGTGCTCGCGCGCGATTCCGATCAGGCGCTCGAAGAACGCGAGGTCCACGCATTGCGTCGTGGGGTTGCTCGGGAAGTTGACGATCAACATCTTCGGCTTGGGGTAGAGGTCGCGCAGCGCGCGATCCATGGACTCGAAGAAATCGGCGCCGGGCAGCATGGGAACGTGCCGGATATCGGCGCCAGCGATGACCGGGCCGTAGATGTGAATGGGGTAGCTCGGATTGGGAACGAGCACGATATCGCCCCGGTCGAGCGTTGCAAGCGCGAGGTGCGCGATGCCCTCTTTCGAGCCGATGGTGACGATCGCCTCGGCGTCCGGATCGAGCTCCACGCCGTAGCGCGCCTTGTACCAGCCGCAGATCGCGCGCCGCAGGCGATAGATCCCCTTCGATACCGAATAGCGATGCGTGTCCGGACGCTGGACAGCCTCGACCAGCTTGTCGACGATGTGCCGCGGCGTCGGCTGGTCCGGATTGCCCATGCTGAAGTCGATGATGTCCTCGCCGCGCCGCCGCGCCGCAAGCTTCAGCTCGCCCGTCACGTTGAAGACGTAAGGCGGAAGGCGCTTGATCCTGGCAAATTCTTCCATCGTCGCGAAGCCGGGGCGCAAAAGCGTATAATTCTAGCGGAGGGACATACCTTAAGCAAATCAGCGGCTTACCCAAGCGTCGTGAAACTGCATCTGACAACGGGAGAGGGCCATAACCTCTTCTCCAGCCATGGCAGCGGCTATGTCGCGGTAAACGGCGTGCGCTACGAGACCAGCATCCTGGTGACGCCGGGATCAATCGCGGAATGGGCGGTTGCCGGCTTCGAGACGCTCAGCGCGGCGGACTTCAAGCCGCTGCTCGCGTTGCGGCCCGACGTGCTGATTCTTGGCACGGGCAGTACCACGCGCTTTCCCGCGCGTGAGTTGACGCTCGCGCTCGCCGCAGCCGGTGTCGGGCTCGAGGTCATGGACAACGGTGCCGCGTGCCGCACCTATAACATCGTGGCGGCCGAGGGGCGCAGAGTCGCCGCGGCAATACTGATGGGGGAATAGGTGCGGCGGGCAGCCCGTCCCGCGTATCCGTTACGCAGCGACCGGCGGCGCAATACGGGCCCGCGATTCCAGCGCAAACCGCACCTCGGACCGCAGTGCTTCCTCGCTTGCTGAACGGGGAATATGACGCGCCACGTCACCCTTGCCAACAGCGGCCGCGATGTCGCCGAAATCGGGCGTTGCGCTGGTTACGATACGCACGGTTTGCGGGAAGAGCGCCTTGATGTGCTCGAGCAGCTCCAGGCCCGACATTCCCGGCATGTTGTAGTCAGCGATGACCACGTCGACATGCTGCGTACCGAGCTGCTCGAACGCTTCATGCGCGTTGTAGGCAACAAAGATACGGTAGCCGTCCTTCGTGAGCGAGTGGCGAAGGCCGGTGAGCGCGGCCCCGTCGTTATTGACCAGAAGGACGACGGGCATGTCCTGCGGATGCTCGGGCGTCGCCTGGCTTAACCGGCGCATCTCGCGCAGCCACGTCCCGCACTCGTCCGCCGGCAGCGGGCGCGAGAAGAAATAGCCCTGGATCTGATCGCAACCATATTCGGTCAGGAACGCGAGCTGCTGCTCAGTCTCCACTCCTTCCGCCACGACCTTGAGCCCCAGGCTGTGCGCCATCGAGATCACGGCGCGCGTGATCGTCGCGTCGTCTCCATCGGTCGTGACATCGCGAATGAAGGACCGGTCGATCTTCAGTGAATCGAGCGGGAAGCGCTTGAGATAGCTCAGGCTCGAATAGCCCGTGCCGAAGTCGTCGATCGAGAGCGCGACACCGAGGCTGCTGAGATATTCCAGCGTCCGAACGGCCTCCTCGGTATTGACCATAAGAGAGCTCTCGGTGATCTCGAGCTCGACCAGCGCGGCGTCGATCTGATGCTCTTCCAGCGTGCGCTTGATCGTGGCGCCCAGATCCTTTGCGGTGAACTGCCGGCCTGACAGGTTCACCGCAACCGGGACGGGCGGCACGCCGGATTCCTGCCACTCCTTGATCTGCCGGCAGACTGCGTTGAGCACCCACTGCCCCACCGGCACGATAAGCCCTGTCTCCTCCAGCACAGGCATGAATTCGCCCGGAGACACCAGCCCGCGCTCCGGATGGCGCCAGCGGATCAGCGCTTCCAGGCCGGTGATCTCGCCGTTCGCGATGCCGACCTTGGGCTGGTAGTAGAGCAGGTACTCGTTGCGGTCGAGCGCCCGACGCAGGCTGCTCTCCATGCCCATGGCCTCGAGGGCACGCGTATTCATCTCGGGCGTGTAGAACTGATAGGTGTCGCGCCCTATCTCCTTCGCCTTGTACATGGCCGCGTCGGCGTTCCGGATCAGTATGTCCTGCTCGGTGCTGTCGTCGGGGTAGAGCGTGATGCCGATGCTGCCGGTCACGTATACTTCCGTGCCTTCGAGGCGGAACGGTTCCGCGAAGCAGGCCATCATTTTCTGCGCCACCAGGTTTGCATCCTGCGCGCTCGCCAGATTGGACAGCACCACGGCGAATTCGTCCCCGCCAAGCCGGCCCACGGTATCCCCGGCGCGCACCGTCGCTTTCAGCCGCTCGGATATCTGCTGCAGGAGGCGGTCGCCGACGGCATGTCCCATGGTGTCGTTGACGTTCTTGAAGCGATCCACATCGATGAACATGACGCCCACAATCCAGCCGTTGCGCCTGGCCTGGGCAAGCGCCTGCTTCAGCCGGTCATAGAACAGCACGCGGTTCGGAAGGCTCGTGAGCACGTCGTAGTGCGCGAGCCTCATCAGCTGCTCCTCGGCGTGCTTGCGCTCCGTGATGTCCTCGGCAATTCCCGCGATGCGATAGACCCGGCCTTCTGCATCGAGCACGGGGAACGCGCGGTCGTGCACCCAGCGGATCGACCCGTCCGGCCTCACGATGCGGAATACTTCGTCGTAGCGCCCTTCTGCCGCGAGCCGGCGCGCCGTCCGCACGCGCTGGCGGTCCTCGTGATGGATCATGTTGATCCAGCGGCGCGGCTCCTCGCGCGCCTCGCCCAGCGGACAGCCGGTGATCTTCTCGAATGCCGGGCTGAGGTAGATCGGCTCGCGCTGAGCGGCGTCCGTAATCCAGAACACCTGCGGAATGTTGCTGGCCAGCTGCCGGAACTGCTGCTCGCTTTCCTGAAGGGCGGCCTCCGCCCGCCGCCGTTCGGTGATATCCTCGGCGATCCCCGCCACCCGGTATACCTTGCCCTCCGAGTCGCGCACCGGAAACGCGCGGTCACGCACCCAGCGCACGCCTCCATCGGCCCGGACGATCCGATAGGTTACGTCGTAGCCGTCGACGAGAGCCATCTTACGCGCAGCGTGTACGCGCTTGCGGTCCTGCCGGTGCACCGCGCGGACCAGGAAGCGCGGGTTGTCGCGAATCGCCTCGAGGGGCCTGCCGATCAACTTTTCGGCGGCCGCGCTGACAAAAAGCGTGCGCTTGTGAGCAACGTCCGTGATCCAGAACACCTGCGGGATATTGTGAGCGAGCTGCCCGAATTGCTCCTCGCTCTCCCGCAAGGCCGCTTCAGCCTTGCGATGCGCGATCCGCGTTCGCAGAATGCCAGCGCCAAATGCCATGTCATTGACGAGTTCCGTCAGAAGCAGGATCTCCTCGTCATCAAAAGCGTCGGGTTCCGCCGCATAGAATGCAACGGCGCCGAGCAATCGACCCTCGTTGCGCAACGGGAGGCAGATCGCGGACTGGAAGCCGAGCTGTCTGGCACGCTCCCGCCGCCGCTCGTGCTGCGGATCATTGAGAATGTCGCGCGCGATGTCCATCTCGCCCGACGCGAGGACCTGGCCCATCGTTCCCTGGTAGCGGCCATCTGCGGTCCATGACGAACCGCAGGTCATCGGCTCATCGCCCTGGCCGAAACCGGCATACGCCGCGGGATAGACGGGCCGCGAGCTGTCTTCGGTCGCGTACCCCACCCACGCCTGCTTGTAGCCACCCGACTCCACGGCGATGTTGCACATCTGCTGGATCATCTCGGTCTCGTCGGTCGCGTGCATGAGCACGTGATTGCCTTCCGCCATCACGCGCCGCGCGCGGCTGACCCGCGCCAGCCGGGCCTCCGTCTGCCTTCGCGCCGCCTCCTTGCGCACGGATCCGATGCCAAATGCGATGTCCTCCGCCAGCGTCGTGAGCAGAGCAATCTCGTCCTGGTCGAATGCTTCCGGCTCGCTCGCGTGCATCACCAGCACGCCGAGGACTCCGTTCTCTCCCCGCAGCGGCAACCCGATCGAGGACTGAAACCCGTGCTCCAGGGCCCGCGCCCGCCGCCACTCGTGCTGCGGATTGTTGAGGATGTCGCGCGCGATCACCGCCGCCCCCTCGGCAAGCGCCTCGAACTCCACTCCACGATAGACGCCTTCGGGAGTGAGGAAGGTCGTGCGCGACATCGGCTCGTCGTCGCCGTAGCCGGCGTGAGCAGCCGGTTTCAGCGGACACATGGGATCCCCGGTCGCCAATCCGACCCATCCCTCGCGGTAGCGGCCCGATGCAATGATGATGCTGCACATCCTGTCGAGCAGGTCCTTTTCGTCCGTCGCGCGCACGAGTACCCGCGTGCACTCGGCAAGGACCCGGCGGGCGCGATCGGCACGGGCAAGGCGTTCCTCCGTTCGCTTCTGCTCGCTGATGTCCCCGATTACGCGGATGAAGTATTGAGGGCGCCCGCCGTCGTCCCGGGCAAGCGACTCGGTGCGCTTGACCCATACGACGCTGCCATCCTTGCGGATATACCGTCTCTCGCGGGAATGGTGCGGGATCGTGTCTGCGGTCAAAAGGCGTCGCACCTCGCGGTTCTCGTCGCTATCGTCGGGATGGTCGATGAAACTCGGTACGTGCCCAAGCAGCTCCTGCTCCGAATAGCCGACAATGTCGCAGTAGCGTCGGTTCACACGGACGATTTTCTCCTGCAGGTCGACGTGGGCAATGCCCACGGCCGCTTGCTCGAACGTGGCGCGGAAGCGCTCCTCGGCCTCCATCCGGTGCCGGAGATCGAGCACGTAGAGCATGCGACAACGCGGCTTGCCGTCCGGTCCTTTGATGAGAGACGCCGTGACCTGCGCCCAAAGGGCATGGCCTGCCTTGTGCAAATAGCGCTTTTCACGCTGGGTGCTGATAAGGTGACCGGACACAAGATGCTTCAGCAACTCGACGTCTCCGGCGATATCCTCCGGGTGAGTGACACCGTTGCAATCGGTCGCAAGCAGCTCGGCCTCGCTGTAGCCGAGGAACTGGCAAAGCGTATTGTTCGCGGTGAGCCAACGCCCGTCGAGCGTGGTCATTGCGACGCCGATCGCGGCATTCTGGAAAGCGCTGCGGAAGTCGCTCTCGCTCCGGGCGAGCTGCTCCTGCACCTCGTTCGCGTAGCGACGCAGTTCGCTCATCCGAATCGCGGTCCGGATGGCAGGCGCCAGCCTGACGAGGTGCTGGCGGGAGATGAGGTCGGTCGCTCCCGCAGACACCGCTTCGGTCACCTGCCGCTCGCCGAACGAGCCGGCAACGAGAATGACCGGGATGTCGGGAAAACGCGGCCGCAGGACTTGCAGCACGCGCTGCCAGGGGACGGCTGAATTGTGGTAATCCGCGATGACGGCGTGCAGTTGCGTATCAAGCTCGGCGCGGAACGCCGCTTCCGAGTTGACGCATTTCAGCAGGTGCCGCAGTCCGGCCGCGGTCAGTGCGCGCTCGACCTGTAAAGCGCCCTCTGCTCCTTCTTCAAGCAGGAGGATCTTCAGAATGCGGTCTGCGGTCGTGTTGAAAACGCCACTGTCCATTGTTGTTTCCGGGCTCGCGCTCACCCAGCGCAATGTCCGCCTGGCCGATCAAGCCGGCGCGTGAAGCGCTCGCCCTGATGCGTGCCGCGCACGATTCGCGCCCCTGTTCATCTCGCGCACGGATTCCGCGCGCATTCCGGTGACCGGGGCGAGAAAAGCGATCCGAACCACCCAAGTCGTCGGAATTTCTTGAAAAAGATGCCCTAACTCCATTGAAAAAGCGCGGAAATACTGCTCATACCGGGTTCGCACTCACCGGTCCAGGAAAAGGACAGAAACATATACATATCATTTGGTTATCGTGATTTCCCGGGTTTTTCGTGCTTTGACGGCGAGATCGATGCGGTGTTGCGGTGCCGCTACGGCCTGGGCGGTTCCCGGGGCCTCGGCGTGGAACCTGCCGCACCCAATGAAGCCCCTGATGCGCACTGTCGTCGGAAATTTCAGCAGCGTGGGGTCGCGCGACCACGCATTCATCGCGATTTCACACCGACGGAGCGCCATACAGTGAAGCGAGGTGCCAAGGCACACAGCCTGAAGCCCGTGCGCCGCGTCGCGTTTGCGACATGCGGCGGGAGGGTCGCATGACTCGCGCCCTTGACTGCTGCGCTGCCTCGCGCACAAGAGGCAGGCGCGCATAAAGGACCGAATAAGCGCAGCATCCATCTGCAACGTGATGTTTTTCCGTGCGCTTCCTGGGGGAAGGCTGCCTATAATCCCGATCTCGTGAATCCGGGCGCTACATCGATCAGCGTAGAATCCTGCCGATGCCCACGACGTTCCACGTCATGGGGCGCTGGTGGATAGGAGAATCTCAGTCGTGCCAGATACGGGACGAAAGCCAATGGATGCGGCAAGCTCGACCGGCGCCCACGGCTCGCGAAACGTCATGCAGCAGCTCGAAAACGTCGTCGCCCAGGTCAGCAATATCATCCTGGGCAAGGAGCGGCAGATCAGGCTCGCCATCACCTGCCTGCTGGCGCGGGGTCATCTGCTGATCGAGGATGTGCCTGGCGTCGGCAAGACGATGCTGGCGCACGCGCTCGCGGCATCGCTCGGCCTCGGATTCCAGCGCATCCAGTTCACCAGCGATTTGTTGCCGGCCGACATCATCGGCGTCTCGATCTTCAACCGCGAGAACGGCGGATTCCAGTTCCATCCGGGTCCGATCTTCCACCAGGTGATCCTGGCTGACGAGGTCAATCGAGCGACCCCGAAAGCCCAGAGCGCGCTGCTCGAGGCCATGGAAGAACACCAGGTCACAGCCGAGGGGGAGACCCGTCATCTGCCTCAGCCTTTTTTCGTGATCGCGACGCAGAATCCGTCCTATCAGGTCGGGACGTTTCCGCTTCCGGAGTCGCAGCTCGACCGCTTCCTGATGAGGGTGCACCTTGGCTATCCCGATAACGAGGCCGAGCGCGCGTTGCTGCAGGGCCAGGACCGGCGCGACCTGCTGCAGGGGCTGCAGCCGAGCATGAATGGAGGCGATCTAATCGAGCTTCAGCACCGCGCCCAGCAGGTGCACACTTCGAGCGCATTGCTCGATTACGTCCAGGCCCTTGTCACCCACACGCGACGCGCCTCCGATTATGTCAATGGTCTCTCCCCGCGTGCGGCGCTCGCGCTGCTGCACGCAGCGCGGGCGTGGGCGCTCATGTCCGGCCGTGGCCACGTCGTGCCGGAGGACGTGCAAGCGGTACTGCCCGGGGTCGTGGGGCATCGCCTGGTCTGCACCGGACAGGTAAGCCGAACCACGAGCGCCGACATCGCGGCGCATCTCGCCAAGCAGGTACCAATCCCCTGACGTCGGGTGCCCTGCGGCCAGGCTTCGGGGTTGAGGCCGGGCACCGAACGCTCGACACCGACCCCGGAGCGCGAATTAGGGCATGTACGCCGCACTGAGAGACCAATTCCAGCGCTGGCTCTTCCAGCTGCGCGGCCCCGAAACGGGCGTGATCGTCCTCGGGCAGCGGCGCATCTTCATCCTTCCCACGCGTCACGGCCTCGTGTTTGCAGCCATGCTGGTGCTCATGCTCACGGGCTCCATCAATTACACCCTGAGCCTTGGCTTTGTCCTGACGTTCCTGCTCGCGGCGATGGGCGTCAATACCATCGTTTACACGTTCCGCAACCTCGCCAATTTGCACGTCGTTGGCGGCCGTGCCCGCCCGGTATTCGCCGGCGATACCGCCCACTTCATCGTGCATCTGGAGAACACCGGGGACACGCCGCGCTACGCCATCAATCTCACTCACGACAAGCGCGACTGGGTGAGCGTCGATATTCCTGCCCGCTCGACGGTCGCCGCCGCCGCCGCTGTCCTCGCGCGCCGCCGCGGCGTTCTGCGACCAGGGCGACTCACCCTCTTTACGAGATATCCGCTGGGGCTCGTGTACGCCTGGTCCTACCTTCAACTGGATCTGCAATGTGTCGTGTACCCGCGCCCTGCTTCGCCCGGCCTCCCGCTGCCGGCGCCCGCGACGAGTTCGGACGCAGGAAGCGGACAGTTCAGGGGACAGGAGGATTTTTCGGGAATGCGGCAATACCATGTCGGCGACTCGCCGAGACACATCGCCTGGAAGCTGGCGGCCCGCGACCAGGGCCTCCTGACCAAGCAGTTCTCGGGACGCGCTGACACCGAGCTCTGGCTCGACTGGGCGCTGCTGCCCCCGACGATTGGGACGGAAGAGAAGCTTTCACACCTGGCGCGCTGGGTGATAGACGCGCACGGAGCCGGCCTCTCGTTTGGCCTGCACCTGCCCGGCAAGACTGTCGAAATGGCGAACGGGGACGCTCAGCGCGAGCACTGTCTCGAAGCCCTCGCGCGTTTTGAGCCATGATCGACCCGCGCCAGCCGCTTGCCCTGCACCACGTGCTGTGGCTCGTGCTCGCGCTCGCGCTGGTCACCGCTCCTCACGCCACCCGGCTGCCGTGGTGGGTGGCCGCGCTCGTCGCAACCCTTGGCGCATGGAGGGCCTACCTCGGATACGCGCGTCACGCGCTTCCCAGCCGGTGGCTCCTGCTCGCGATCGTCATCGTGGCGACCGTCGGCATCTACCTCAATTACCGCACGATCTTCGGGCGCGACGCCGGGGTGGCCCTGCTGGTCGTGATGCTGGCGCTCAAGCTCCTCGAGATGCGCTCGCTGCGGGACGCAATGCTGCTCATATTCCTCGGATACTTCCTCGTCATCACGAACTTCCTCTACTCCCAGACGATCCTCACCGGCCTCTACATGCTTGCATGCGTCTGGATCATCACGGCGACGATGCTGAACCTGCATTACGGCCGCGACGAGCCGCCCTTCCGCAGGCAGTTGCGGGTTTCGGGCGTGCTGCTGGTTCAGTCCGTCCCGTTGATGCTCGTGCTTTTCCTGCTCTTCCCCCGGGTTTCAGGCCCTCTCTGGGGTCTGCCCCACGATGCTTACTCGGGCGTGAGCGGGCTCTCCGACACGATGAGCCCGGGGAGCCTCTCCAGTCTGAGTCTCTCCGATGCGGTGGCGTTTCGCGTGCGATTCGACTCGGACATACCCCCGCCGAATACGCGCTACTGGCGTGGCCCCGTAATGTTCGATTTCGACGGCCAGACGTGGTCCGCGTCGCGCTTCATCTACGGCACGCCGCGCTTTTCAAGGACGGGCGAGCCGACTAACTACGTGGTGACGCTCGAGCCGCACAACAAGCGATGGCTTTTCGCCCTCGACGTTCCAGCGAGAGCCGTCCCGCATTCGGCGACCGGCGCCGATTTTCAGATCCGCTCGTTCTCGCCCGTCACGAACCGCATGCGTTACGACATGGCCTCCTTTCTCGATTACAAGTACGGAACCGACGAGAACGCCATGGCGCTGCACCGCGCACGCCTGCTCCCTCCCGGGTTCAATCCGAGAACGGTCGAGCTGGCGCAGACGATGCGGCGGAAGTTTTCCGATGACCGGACGCTCATGCGCGAGATTCTCTCCATGTTCCGCCAGCAGAACTTTTTCTACACGCTCACCCCTCCTTTGCTCGGGCAACATTCCGTGGATGAATTCCTGTTCAATACGCGGCGGGGATTCTGCGAGCACTACGCATCGGCGTTCGCCGTGCTCATGCGCGCGGCGGGCGTTCCAACGAGAGTCGTCACCGGCTATCTCGGCGGCGAGGTCAATGAGCTGGGAGACTACCTCATCGTTCGGCAAGCCGATGCCCACGCCTGGGTCGAGGTCTGGTTTCCCGACGAGGGCTGGGTGCGCGTGGATCCCACGGCGGCTGTCTCGCCCTTGCGGGTGGAGGCCGGCATCTCCGCAGTCGTCCCGCGCAGCGATTCGCTGCCGATGCTCGTGCGCGGCGATTTCGAGCTGCTTCGCCAGCTGCGCTTTACCTGGGATCTTATGGCCAACAGCTGGAACCAGTGGGTGCTCGGCTATACGCCGGAGCGGCAACGGCAGCTGCTGGTCGGCATGGGAATCGATGACACGACCTGGTACACGTTGACGGCTATCATGCTCGTGCTGGCCGGAATCATCGTCGTGATCCTCGCGCTGTTCATGCTGCGCCGCTTGCGCACGCACGCCGGTGATCCC
>Ga0256867_10000687_pt1 | contig 13557 bp, 8 predicted proteins | sample RVTome_15_FD_185939 | JGI IMG/M metagenome (GOLD analysis project Ga0256867, IMG submission 185939) | Soil microbial communities from uranium-contaminated site in the Upper Colorado River Basin, Wyoming, United States - RVT150D86 (HiSeq) ... | reverse complement strand
GCGCGTGCATCAGGCCGCCACGCCGGGGGGGGTCATCCTCATCCGCACATTCGAGTAGGGGTTGCAAGGTTTGGGGCCAGGTGGCGAGAAAATAGAGACCTCGCTCATGAACCCAACCGTCGAAATCGCTAGAGCTGATCCGATTGGGAAAAGTCAGGAGCGGGTTGTCAGGCGCGATCAGGTTCACCGGAGCATTCTCATTGCATACGCGCGGGACGGGACGGGGCATACTGACATCCGGAAAGGGCACGAATCGAGAGGGGCCGTCTTCACGTGGTTTCTGATACTGCACAATGAGCGTCCCACCCGAGCGCGCATACTGCCAGAGCCGCTCTCGATTGGCGGCAACGAGCGGTCGGGTTTCAAGCGCGCGGACTCCAATGACAATGGTATCGTACGGATCCAGATCGGTGAACGGTAGACTCCTCTCGTCAAGGGTGTCGGCGACAATGCCAAGAGCCGCCAGCGCTTGGGGGACGGCATCGCCCGTGCCTGGGATATAGCCGACCCGCAAATTGGCGGCCACGTCAACGGATACGAGGGTGACAGAAAGCTGCGCCGGTATCAAGAGATAGCCCGGATCAATATGGGGATAGTCGATATCCTGCACCGTACTGCGGTAGGAAGAGAGCTGCGTTGGGTTTGAAGACTTGGACCGCCGCCATTCGATCTCGAACGTCCGGCGGCCTTGAAAGCTGAGGTCGATGGGGAGTTTCTGGTTTAGGGTCCGTAGACCCTTTTTCTCCAAGCTCAACTCACCGAGTTCTTGCGGTTCCAACCCGCCATGTGTTACCTCTTCATGCGGGCCGGACAGAAGGAGGCGTCCTAGTTCAGAATAATGGGATTGCAGCCGCACCGTTGCTTCCGGCGCTGCTGCGATATGCGCCGGCATCACAATAAAGCTGGGCGCGACGTCAACCGTGACAGCTGGCCGTACACGTACGGGCTGTCGTACCTCTCCCAAACCGGGATCCACGTCGCGGTACACCAGCGGCGCAACCACGGGGATCTTCAAGTTGTCGACGTGTAACATAGCTTCGACCGTCAGTATGGGAGGGGCGCTGGGGGCGAGAATGGGTAGAGCGCCAGGAAAGCGGTACCGGTTGCCCTCGCTCGGGCGTTGCAACCATGGCGGCAAGGTGGCGGCGATGGCCATCTCCTCGTGTTCCGGGGTCTGTACCTGAAACCGGGTCAGGATCGTAGCCCCTATCGGTAGACTGGCAGGGAACGACGGCGCCGACAGGCATTGAACCTGCCAACCCGACCGTGCGGCAGCCTGGACCGTTTGCAGCGTGGCCGTCGTGGCGCCGCGAATAAACAGTTCGGCCTCGACCTCAAAGCGTTCACCGGCTACAACTTGTGATTGAGACGCCAAAACCTCGAGAGCAATGCCACACGCCTGTGCCCAGGCAGATGCAACGCGATGCGCTATCGCCTGCAAGCGGTGGTCGATGGCGCTGATGGCTCTCGTCTCCGTAGACGTGAGATGATGGCGCGCCTCCCGAAGCTCCCTAAGGGACTGGAGTAAAAGAGACGACGTCTGCTCAAGACGTTGGGGATGATACGTATCCCAGACTTGGTTTAAAAACTGTGTGGCCGTTTCCGCCGCCTTGAGCACATCTGAGCGGACGTCTCCGGGATACGCGCGTATCCAGGCGTCGAGCTGCAAGGGGAGTTCGGCAAACAGGCCAGCCTCTCGATCTGCGCTTACTGGCTGGCCCGCGATCACCCGATAGGTGACCGGCTGCGCCCCCTTGAGTTGTAACGCGCCCATATTCTGCGATCGGTGCAGACTCCGCCCCAGCATCGCGATTTCAAAGCAGGAGCGACCGAGGACGGGATCCCAGCGTCCGGTATCGATGTGCAGATCCCCGGCTTGATGATGCGACGCATCCCGGATCCTCATCACCAGGCGTTGGGGCTGCCAAGGTTTCAGTCCCGCTTGCAACTGCTCGGGAAAGGCATTGGGATCAGCCGCACGACTGAATGCCTCACGGGTCACGATTCCACACGCCTGATGGTGCCCGTGACCATCGGCCGTGGTTCCGGTCCAGACCGAAATGAGGACGTCGGGTTGGACCTCGCGGATGGCTTGCACAAGGGTTCCCACCATGTGCTCGCGGCCCCAGCGAGCAAAAACATCTCGGGCCGTTTTGGCATAGCCGAAATCGATATACGGCGCGAGGAGCTGTTCGGCTCCATCGTAACGGCGAGAGGCCAAGAGTTCGCCGGTGCGGAGCATCCCGAACGCCGCGCCCGTCTCAGGTCCGATGCGGTTTTGCCCACCTTCTCCGCGGGTGAGGGAGAGATACACGGCACGTACCCCTTGGCGCAGGGCGAGTTCGGCAAGCAAAGCGCTATCTTCATCATCGGGGTGAGCCCCGATCATCAAGGCGCGGGCCACAACCGGGAGACGGCGCAGCAGAAGGGGCAGCGATCCAGCAGCCGGGAAGGCCGCCGGGGACAGGGTTCCGTTTGCCTTTGGGGTAAGCCGATCATGATACATGGCGTTGTGTGGCATAGATGCACTCAATCGTATGACGTGACCTCGAACCGAGCGATTTCCCAATGGGGCATTATAGCGGGTCTGGCGCACCGATTGCAGGCGTTCTTTCCCGCCTGACCTTTTTCTCCCTGGGTTTTTATGTTATAGACATTGTTCTTGTAGGAGATGACTAATTTCCAGGTGAGAGGGACAGCTGCATGCCGCTGCTAGAGCTGAATGATGTATTGGCCTCGCCCGACGGCGTTGAATTCTTAGCGTCACACGGCATCTTTCTCGACCATGACGAGTTTATCGCGTGCTTGCAAGCCCCAGCGCAAGCCGGATTGACCGATCCCTTCGGTGCGACGCATCAGAAACCGGTTTATGCCCTGCAACAAATCTACGTCGATTGTACGCAATCGATGCTGGATCGCATGGCGCTGTTGGCCCGTTTGGAGCCGCAGGCGGATTGCTTTCCGTTTTTTCTGTGGATCGATACGGATTTGGCGGGGACCGATGTACTCATGCTCCGGTTGGTTTGGCCTCTATTCGAGAAACAGGTGTCGGTGCGACTCAGTGCGGCGGCAAATGATCACTTGGAGTTGCGATCGATTCCGATCGAGATCGACCGCGTGCAACAAGCGCTCGACAAACTGGAGGTCTATCTCAGCCAATCGATTACCGGTCGCAAAAAAGTGGCGAGAGGTCGGGCGAAGACGCGATATGAGGAGTTAAAAGGCGTTTTTCTACAGCCAACAAGCGGCGCAATCAGCGAGCTCAACCACCGGGTCACGTATTTTTTGTTGCACCGTCAGGCCGGGTTGAATCCGGTTTCCATGCTGGTGTCCGATCTTCTTGACCGCGAGCTGCTGACGGCTGAGATCAACGGGTTCCTCAACCATCTTGATGCGGCGATTCGCGTGTTTAATCAAACCGTCGAAGACTTACAGACCCAGGGAATAAACCCTAAAGTCAAACCTCTGGCCGAGCACTATTTGCCCTTGCATGTCACGTGCTCGGACTGCCGCCGCCGCCTGCGGCTGCACCGTGAAACCCGGGGCTACGATCACTACGCAGTGACGCAATGTAAGTGCGGCCACGCCTACCGGTTTTATTTAGGGAGTCGCCACCTCTCCATGGATGAGATTGCCCAGGGCGGTCCGTGGAGTCCTGACGTTTGTTTAACCCTGTTTCTGAACGATTTTGTCAGTGGGTATATCGCCGGCGGAAGTTCAGGGATTTATTATGGTCTGGTCATGAAAGAGGTGTTGGAACACGTGTTGCAGAAGCGCCGGGTCCCCATTCTACTGCCGCCGTCTGCCGGTGTCGCCGGTGATGCCGCCGGATCTGTCGACAGTTTACTGTACCGCTATCTGATGGATCAGGATGGGTAGACGCATGGACGAGCCGCTCGATATTTTAGCATTTGCGCCCCATCCAGACGATGTGGAACTGGGTTGTGGGGGAAGTTTGATTTTGGCCGCCGACCAAGGCTGGAAGATCGCGGTTGCCGATTTGACGGATGGAGAAATGTCCAGTCGGGGGACGCCTGAGCTGCGGCAAAAGGAAATTCAACGTGCCACCGCATTGCTCGGGCTTGCGGCCCGATATTCCGTTGGCCTGCCCGACAGTGCGATTGGGACGTCGCCGGAACATCGAGAGCCGGTGATCGAGCTGATTCGTCAGACCCGACCTCGGATTGTGTTGGCGCCGTATTGGGAGGATCGCCATCCGGATCACGTCAGGGCCAGTCACCTGGTGAAAGAGGCCAGTTTTTTTGCCGGTGTCGGTAAACTTGGCCAGGGCGAACCCTATCGGCCGTCATGGTTGTTTTATTACTTGCTCCACACCCCGTTTACCCCCACGTTCATCATGGATGTCTCATCCGTATGGGAGCGGCGCATGGCGGCGGTGCGGGCATATGAGAGTCAGTTTTTATCCACTGATCGCGAGGCCACAACCGCCCTGAGCCGCCCGGGCTTTCTTCGGTCTCTCGAAGGGCGGGCGATGGGATATGGGTGGATGATTCAAACTGCCTATGGCGAGCCCTTTTTAAGTGCGACGCCCCTGTCAGCATCTGGGTTCCCTGGCCTGCAAGATAGGGGCGCTTTTCCCATGTAGTCAGCCAGCGTACGAGATACATCGTCAACTCTGATAAAGTCTCTCATAGGCGGGCACGACGCGTTCCACACCGAACTGGCGCGCGTGACGGATGGCCGCTTCACACATCGCTCGGTGCTCAGATGGATTGGACAGCACGCGCACGGCCATCTCCACTGCCGGTTCGTATTCGCCGAGTGGAAAGAGCAGGCCCGTGCGGCCGTGGATGACCACCTCCGGTAATCCCCCGACGTGAGTGGCGAGCACCGGCACGCCACAGGCCATGGCTTCCAAAGCAACGAGACAAAAACTTTCATACTGGCTGGTCATGAGCAACAGGTCGGCCTGTCCTAAGTACCAGGTGATATCGTCCTGCAATCCCAGATACCGCACATCCTCTGCAAAAGGACTCTGCTCAAAAATAGCGCGCACCGCCGCCATTTCCTCACCCTCTCCAAGCAGCCACAGTTCGGCGTCTAGACGAGCGCGAATGCCTAGGAAAAGACGGGCCATGCTACAGGGGTCCTTAACTGGCCTAAAATTGGAGATATGAATCAGGCGGGGTCGAGACCGCACCGGCTGATTCGAGGGTCGGTACGCAGCCGGCTGAAACCGGGATAAATCAATAAAATTCGGCACCACGTCAGGTGGACAGGCGAGGTCGAGCACGGTTGTCGATAATTCAGCATGGCTATTGGAGACCGTGGTGATCACATCACACGCTTGGAGCGCTCTGGACAGACGTGGGCCGATCTCAGGCTCTTTGCCGAAATGATACACGTCCGTGCCATGCAAGGTGCCGATCAGCCGTGGCGTGGCGTCTCCAAGGTGGCGACGCAGCCGCTGGGCCACAAAGGCGAAGGGCACGGCGTAGTGGTAGTGCACAACGTCGAGACGTTCTGTGGTGATCACCCGCAACATGTGCTCGGTATAGTGCTGTATATCATCCTCTGACCAGTCTGTATAAAGTGTTGTAGGCTCTCGTTCATCAGCTGCAGGATGCTTGAGTGTATGCAAGATGAGATTGGGTTGCGGCTCCCAGTACCCTTGAGGCGTTGTATGGGTAAAGAGATGAATGCAGTGCTCACGTTGAGCCAGAGCCATCGCCAGTTCGATGCCAATACGCGCACTGCCTCCGACACTGGCATGGCACATCATACCAATACGCATATGTCTTATCCTCTATAGAACAGGTCATATCGATAGATAGGAGCTCTTTGCTGGTGCTCGGTAGGGCATGCGTCATGAATGGACAAATGGGAATAAGCGGTGCTGGTTACACGGGTCGAGAGCGATGGCGTACTCGCTGATTTCTAGCACTTCGACAAATGCAATCGCCGCGCCTCGCTCTCGCCCATATAGATCTAGAATGGGGGCTTGGTAGCGTTCCGTATACGGTCGCTTTAACGCCTCGATCCAGTTTCGTAGCCAGACGAGACGGGCGGCGACATCCCCGGGCACCTGATCCAGCATGCCCTGGTTGAACGGCATCCACTCGAACACTTGCGACACATGACAGGCAAGCAATTGGACGATTTGATCCATCTGCGCCGTGACATCGATAATGACATCCGCCCGCAGCGGGTTCGGCCGGGTAAACAGATCCGGCATATAGGCCACCACCGGATCACGGGGTAAAATCGGCGTGTCCGGGACGATGGGCGGCACCGTGACCATGTAAGACGCGTCCTGGACCAGTTGCGCGACGGCGCGGTGATCCGGGTGGTAGTCATAAGGGCGGTGGGTGAGCACCAGATCGGGCTTGAATGTGCGTATCTCCCGTATGACCTGAGCCCGTAGGTCGAGAGAGGGCTCCAGTTGACCGTCGGGATAATCCCAGGCTTCGAAGACGGTTCCGATCAGAGCTGAGGCGGCTTGAGCCTCGGCCAGACGCCGCCGGACAAGCACGTCCCCTGCGATCTGGTAATGGCCGGCGGCGCCGTTGGTGACCGAAATGATTTTGACCGTAAAGTCCAGGTCTCGATACAGGGAAAGAAGGCCGCCGACGTGAAACTCCGCGTCATCGGGATGGGCACCGAAAACGAGAATTCTGGGCAAGGTTCCTGACATCGCCATGTCCTCGCTAGACGCAATCGTTACGCCTTAGTGACCTTTCAGTTGGCCGACGGCGCGTTGGCGCCGCCAACTCGGCATTTCGGGTCAAAGCTATATGATGCGTCCTCCGACGCTCACTGCCACTCATAGGGGTATGGGCTGTATCATAGCACAAATCGGCGAGAATATCGCAGATAAACGTCGACTGCTGGACCCACAGTAAATAATCACGCCCGAATCCGATCAATACGTCCAGTACTGCTGCTCGCCCTCCCGCACATGACCAAAAAGACGGGTTGGCCCCTGCCGCCAGATTGGCTCGGTTCGACCTCTAGCTGACGGATAAGGCGTATTCATGCCCTAGGAGGGATCAGTTCATGGCGGAACCAGGACTGACGATGTATGGCGGGTTAGCTGATCGACTGGATGAAACCGCCCTGACCGCGGGCCTCCCAGGGCTTCAGAAAGCCTTGCGAGATGGTGGGCCACGTGGCTAAGGCAGGCTCCAACGGATCTAGTTGATCATCGGTTGCACGGTCAAGAAGGGGTCCAGGCTCGAGGAGCGATGCCGTTGATGTCCGACACTACGTCCACCACCGCCGGCTTGCCAGAGACAACCGCCTGATTGATGGCGCCTTGAATCTCGCTGGGGTGGTGCACCCGAATACCGAAGCCGCCCATGTCCTGGGCGAGCTTGGAAAAGTCGGTGTCCGGAAATACCCACAGCTCCTCCACGTTGCCCGGCCCGCCGGCATAGTAGCGCTCGTTACTGTGCTTTTCCTGGTTCAACGAGTGGTTGTTATTGATGATGGTCACCGTATTGATGCCGTACCGCACCGCCGTCTCCAGCTCCGAGAGATGGTACCAAAATCCGCCGTCACCGGTGAAACACACCACGGGCCGGTCTGGCAAGGCGCACTTAACCCCTAGGGCGGCCGGGAACGCCCAGCCCAAAGACCCGGCACAACGGATGAACATCTGCTCAGGGTCCTTGGCGTCCACCATCGTTCCGGTCCAGATGCCCGCATGGCCCGTGTCCGTCACCAGCACGGCATTCGTGGGCAGCCAGTCGGTCAACTCCTTACACAGACGTTCCGGCCGGATGGGCAAGGCATCGGACGTGGCCAGCGGCGCAACCTCCGAGCGCCATTCTTGCCCCAGGTGCTGCACCACGTTGAGCCACTCGGTTCGAGGCTCGATCGGGTCCGCTGCCTCGATCATTTTGCGTAGCGAGGCCTTGGCATCTCCCTGCAAGCCGACCTGAATCGGATAGCTGCGTCCCAGCTCCGAGGGGTCAATATCAAGCTGAATGACCGGGGTTCCTATCTGCGGGATCTGCCACTCCGTGGTTACCTGGCTGCCGGTATGGCTCCCGATGAAAAACACCAGGTCGGCCTCCGATACCACCCGGTTGGCACACCAGCGGGAGTAGGTCCCGCACACGCCCACCGACAAAGGGTGATGATCGGGGATGGTGCCCTTGGCGTTCAGTGAGGTGGCGACTGGAATGGAGAGACGCTCGGCCAGCTCTACGACTTCCCGCTGCGCCTGCGAGGACGTCACGCCGCCTCCCGCGACGATGACGGGGCGCCTGGCTTCGGCCAAGAGCCGCAAGGCATCCCGGATCATCGGCATCTCCGGTTCGCTACGGAAAGGCGGCACGTGGGTAAAGGGTGGTTCCACGACCACTTCCAGGTCGGCTTCAGCGTCCATCACCACATTTCCGGAGGAACCTTGAAAGTCCAGATGGGCGGGTCCGGGAGCGCCCGATGTGGCCTCCCGGAAGGCTTGTCGAAGTAGTAGCGGTAACTGCTCGGCGCTGTCCACCATGACGCTGTATTTGGTCACCGCAGCGAAGGGCGGCACGTGATCAATTTCCTGGTAGGAGTGTCGGTACTGCTGCATCGGCGTCCGACGACCGGTAATGGCGATGACTGGAGACCCAGCCAGATAAGCGTCTTGCAGCCCGGCTGCCAGGTTGGCGGCGCCCACGTTCTGCGCCATACAAACCCCGGCCCGATGGGCAGCCCGGGCGTAACCGTCTGCCATGTAGGCGGCGCCCTTTTCGCTGTGAGTCATGATACGGCGTATTCCCGCCTTTTCCATCTCTACCAATGCCTTGGTCACAATCATGGGCATATAGAAGGCGTGGGTCACCCCATATGCCTGCATCATTTGCACCATGAACTCGGCTCCGGTCATTCTTGGCATGAGGTTTCCCCTCGCGATAATAAATGACATCCAGACTGTGGATGGGTCGCCGGTATGGGGCCAACTTGGCCCAGGCGATACGCGTGCCCACTCGTCGGCCTATGCCTTTACCCCCACAGCTGGGCGCTCGCCAACCGTGCCCCCTCGGCCAACGACTGGAGCTTGGCCCACGAAATGGAAGCAACCACTCGGGTCCGATCGGCGCTCGTCCCAAAGCCGCAGTCCGTGCCGGCGATGACGTTCTCACGGCCAACGAGTTGAGCATAGTTGAGAATGCGGTCCGCTACCAATTCCGGATGCTCAATGATGTTGGTCTTCGTATCGATCACGCCAGGGATGACGATCATGTCTTCGGGGAGCGTCACCTCCCGGAACACCTTCCATTCATGTCCGTGGCGTGGATTTGCCCCTTCCACATAGATCGCCCCAGCCCGGGTCCGCAAGAGGATGTCAATAATATCCTTGAGTTCGGCATCTCGGTGGTGCGGTCTTTCGCCATTGCCCCAGCAGATGTGGTGCCGCACGTGTTCTGGCGGGATGTCAGCCAAGGCGTGGTTCAGCGCCTCGACACGCAGGGCAATGATCTGGCGGAACTCCGCGAGCGTCTTATCCGGGAATTGCGTGTGCCAGCCCATGGCCAGGTCTGGCGAGTCAATCTGGAGGAGGAAGCCCGCCTCGACGATGGCCTGATATTCCTCTTTCATGACTTCGGCGGCGGCGAATAAGAACGCTTCTTCGTCCTTGTAATACTCGTTGATGACGTTTTGGGCCAGAGTGCCCGGCGAGACCGCGGGGAGAAACGCCTCGGCGGGCTCGACCGCCTGGAGGGCTGCCTTAAAGTTGTCGATGTCGGTCTGCACCGCCGCTTTGTCTTGCCATGCGATCGGTCCGACGCATACCATGCGCCGGAAATTCAGGGTACCCCCTTCGGGCGGTTGGAAGTCTGGAAAGTCTGCTTGGTCACTCGAAATACGAGGCGGCAGGCCGTCGCGGGCGACGATGCCGGTCAGACGGTCTTTGACGTAGTTGGCAAATCCTGGTTTCCCCTCCTCACCGTCACTCACCACATCAATGCCACAGTCGATTTGCTGCCGCACCACCTCGACAACGGCGGTGCGGACCCGCGCGGCAAATGCCTCGTGATCGTAGGGTTGGCCAGCGTCCTTGGCGCGCACCATCTCTCGCAGGTCCGCCGGGCGTGCTAAACTCCCCGCATGTGTCGTGAGAATGCGCTCCGTGCTGCGCTTCATAGTCCTCTCCTTATTACCGAGTACCCCTGCACGTCAAAAGGGGTCGTGTACCTGAGCCTATAGACCTTGATCTCTTCCTGCGACCGTTAGCCGCGCTGGGCACGGATGGCGGCGTCGAGCGTGTACTCGAAATAGGACACTGCTTCGCTCAGACTGAACGTGTCTTTCTCGAAGGTGAAATGCGGCGTGTCGTGCTCATCGAAGCTGATCCCAACGCCGAGCATCTCTGGCCACGGCCGCAGCGCATTCCCCCGTCCCTCGCGTACCGACCGGGCCCGTGGCAACTCTGCGAACAGGTTTTGCGGCTTGCGAACGATCGTCGGATGCTGGGCTGCAATATGGCGATACACCTCGACGCACTTCCGCACGGTCTCCAGGTAGTCGCCGGCGTCGAGCGCCTGTTCGGCCTCCAGCAAGGTGGTTTTGACGTTGGGATCGATGATCTCGGTAAGGCTCGCCATCTTGTGTCCTCCGCCTGCAGTCTGGATGCTTAAATCGAGCTGTGAACCGGAAGTTTCACGCCATCTAATTGCTGTTCCCGCCACTTCTGTTGCAGATGGTGGCGCTCCTTGAATTCGGGCATAACCTCTTTGGCAAACAGCTCCAAGGACTCCATGATGTCCTCGTGCTTGCGGTCACCGCATTGCGAAAACAGATTCAAGATGTCCAGGTGCGCAGCTTCATATTGGCGGATATTTTCGCGGATGAATTGGGGCGAGCCGATGAACATGCCACGCCGACTCATGCGATACAGCACTCGAGCGCTCTCGTCCTCCGGCTCCAAGGCCGTGGCCGCCTCACGCGCCTGCGCGGTGTCCTCGGCATCGGCGCGCTTTCTAAATTCTCGGTAGACATTATCTCGGCCGTAGGTAGCATGGCCGTGCATCCACCCGAACACAAAACCGAAGTACTGCGCGCCAGAGAGACCCTTCTGCACGGCTTCCGCATCGGTCTTGGCGCAGAACATGTTGCCACCGGCGATCAGCCCGGGATTGATCGCAGCGCCGATGGGGTGGCGACAGGAGCGAATGAGCTCCCAATAGCGGGTTACCCGCTCCTCCGTGTCCTCCGGCGTCTCGAAGCCAACGCCCAGCGCCCCGACCCCGAAACGTGCCGCGAGCATGACGGTTTCCGTACGCGACGACGCCACCCATACTGGGGGGTGTGGCTTCTGCAACGGCTTGGGAATAATATTCCGCTCGGGCATGCTGAAGTATTTCCCCTCATAGCCGGGGTAGGGGACGCTGGTCATCATGCGCAGGCATTCGCGCGTCGCTTCTTCCCACGCCTGTTTTTTCTCCTGGTGGTTCGTCAGGAAGCCGCCGATTTCGGTGGTCGTCGCACCTTCCCCCGTGCCAAACTCGACCCGGCCGCGCGACACGAGATCGAGGGCGGCAATGCGCTCGGCTACCCGTGCTGGATGGTTCTGCTGCGGCGGCATTTGCACGATGCCATGACCCAGGCGAATGTTTTTGGTGCGGGCCGCTGCAGCCGCCAAGAATACCTCCGGGGCAGAGGAATGACAGTACTCTTCGAGGAAATGATGCTCGGTGATGAAGACGTAGTCGTACCCGAGCTGATCGGCGAACTCAATCTGTTCCAGCGCTTCGTGGTAGATGTTGAGTTCGTCGTGCGCCCCCCACTGGTCAGCGTCGAGCGGTTTGGGCGTCTGCAGTTGGAACATCAGGCCGAATTTCATGACCCCACCTCACTCCTGCAAGCAAACGTCAGTACGAGAAGCTCCCGGTCGGCTGGACACGGACTGGTGACCCTTATACATGCGGCCGCGGCCGCTGTCAACCATACGGATGGACGCGTCGAAAGTAGAGAAATTTCAACGCGATTTTGCCGCCTCGCCGCGAGTAACGGTTCTCCAGATCGGGCAACCAGCCCCGTCTCATCTCGCTAGGGGTGCGTACGGCTACTCAGGCGGGTTATCCCTCGAACTGGCTTGACAACCTTGTCGTTTCAGGATCGATGAACGATTAGCGGCGTTATCCACAGAAAAAGATCTAACCCGGCATTGTTGTGGTCACCCTTTACTAACAAGGAGGGCGGCTGCATCACAGAGTACTACAACAGCTAGTCCTCTCGTGCATCCCTTTTTGCATCTGCAGAGCTATTGTTTCCCGCATCGCATCCGCCCATAATCAACAAGGCAGCAGATTTTAAGAATGCATGATCTGGACAGTGCATTTTTTCGCTGCTGCATGGGTCGGCCTCCTGGGGGTACCCGCTGCAACGTGACGGCAAACACTATATCAGGAAGGGTCTTTACTTATGTCGCAGAATTCCACATTTCGTACCCTCCTCTGGTTCTCGATATGGTGTGTCGGCACTGCATGCCTCGCCCTGCCTCAGGCGGTAACAGCACAGACGAAGATCGATGAAACGCAACTTGAGTTGATTGAAGATCTCTCGGAGTCGTTCGCCAATGATATGTTGGAGCTTTCAGTTGCTGTAAGAAACTATGACCTGCAGCGGATGGCGGACTTCTTCGCAGTACGTATTATCGGAGAGCGTTTGCCCTCGCAGCCGACGGAGCTGAAGCCGTTATCTAGCCTATGGATTACCAGTCATGGGTGGACACCATCAGCAGCTCTTACTCCTTCGCAACAGGCCGATGAGAAGACCGGTGCGAAGCCCGCCAGTAATGCTCAGTCACGCGAGCAGTTTTTGCAGGATTGGGCCATGTTGCTCGATCACCTTGGCGAGATTGAAGATGTACGCTTTAAGGTGAAGCAGGCCAACTTTGACGATCCTACTGTGGCGCTCATACGGGCTCGTATAGCCTTTTTTATCATAGGGCGTGATCGGGACGGACGGCGGGAATGGATCCGAGGCACGGCCCAGGTGAGTGCCGGGCAGGCCGAGGATAAAGTGTGGAAGATTGCTTCGTTTGACCTGGCGGGCCTGGAGTCGATGGTCGCCACGACTGATCTCTTTTCGGAGATTGCAGCTCCTGCCGGAGTCGAGGTGACCATTCCTCCCTACGGCTCGCCAGCCAACAGCGGCTTTGCCTGGAGAGGAGCTGCGGCCAGCGATCTGAATAACGACGGTTTGCTCGATCTCTTCGTGACGGGTAATGAGCGCAACTACGTATACCTCAATGACGGACAGGGCAAGTTCCAGGAAGTCTCGGAAGCGGCGCAGGTGCAAGTCTTGCTCTCGCATGGGACACAACCGGTCATTCTTGACTACGACAATGATGGGGACGGGGATGTATTCCTCTCGGCGGTGGGGTCGCAGATCCTTTTGGAAAACCGCCTGGTACCCGACGGTAAGCTGGAATTTCGCGATGTCTCTCTCGAAGCAGGGGTGGCCAAAGACGCCATCGGTTTCAGTGCCGTGGTGGGTGATGTCAACGGAGACGGCCTTCCGGACATCTATGTCGCCTGCTACAACCGCTACGGGACCACCACGCCCGACTCCTGGTTCAAAGCCACCAACGGTACG
>Ga0256867_10000685_pt1 | contig 13562 bp, 9 predicted proteins | sample RVTome_15_FD_185939 | JGI IMG/M metagenome (GOLD analysis project Ga0256867, IMG submission 185939) | Soil microbial communities from uranium-contaminated site in the Upper Colorado River Basin, Wyoming, United States - RVT150D86 (HiSeq) ... | reverse complement strand
ACGAACGACGCCGTTTCGGCGCAGCCGGCGGCGAGCGGCCGGCCGGTGTGGCCCAGCGCGGAGCGCGTCATCATGCCGAGCGTCATGCCGCCGATGGCGCCGATGGTGAGGGCGTGCGTCGCCAGGCCCGGAACGATCCAGTCGAATCCGGCGCCGGCGCGCAACGCAAGGTGCACGACGATCCACGCGTACGACGCATGCAGGATCCAGAGCAGCGGATTGCGGCGCGTGCTGAGCGGCGACCAGAGCACAAGCCGGGCGGCGTGGGCCAGTGCGCCGGCGCCCGCGATCACAGTGGCGAGCCGCGCGTGCCCGTAGAGATCGGCAGCGAGCAGCGCAACGACGGTGCCCAGCGCCGCGACCTCAACAGCGGCGATCCGGCGCGCGCCGGCGCCAGGCACCGCATTGTTGGTGAACATCGGCACCACGCGGCCGGCGACGATCGCAATGATGAGGAGAACGAGGTCGAGGCCGACCGTGAGCGCGGGTCCGGGAAAGAACGGAGCGGTTCCGCGCAGCGCGGCATGGAACGCGAGATTGGCGGTGCCCAGAGCCAGCACGAGGAAAACGAAGAGGATGTTGCGGTAGTTGCCGGCGACGACGAGCGGCGCTCCGATCCCGATCGCCACTGCGAGCGCGAAAAGCGTGTCGGGGAAGATCGCCCACTCGCGCCATGGCGTGAGCGCAAGCACCCGCGCACAGAGCCACAGGCTCGCGATCAGCGCCAGCGCCGCGCCCACGGGCGTTGATCTCTGCGTCCAGTTTCGAACCGCGGTAAACAGAAAACCGGCGATCACCGCGAAGGCGTAGCCGAAGAGCATCTCGTGCGCGTGCCAGTACGATTCCTGCAGAAGGTTTGCGGATGGCACCCGTCCGGAGAGCTGCGCGGCCCAGAGGCCGACGCTGAGCGTTGCGAATGCCCCTGCCAGCAGATAGAACGGCCGAAACCCCAGCGCCAGCACGGCAAGGCGCGCAGGGTTCTGGGGCGGCATCGAGTTCGGCGGCGACACGACAGGAATGTTCATGACGGGCGGCTGCAGAGGATCGCGAGGCTCATAAGGCGTCGTTGGTCGCAGAGATGGCAATATTCAATGAAGCACCGAGCATCTCGCGCATGCGCTGCCAGTGGGAGCCTTCCCAATAGACGCGCCGGCATCCGGGGCAGCGCACGAAGGTCTCGTAGCGGTCCGCAATACCGGGCGGCACGTGCTCGAGCGCGGCCTCGCGCTCCAGCGTTTCGAGGGGCAGGTTGCAATGCAGGCACAGGGTGAAGGGCCTCATGCGCGTGGCGAGTCCAAAGCGCGCGGCAACCTCCCGGAGCTGCGCCTCGGGCCTGCGCTCATGGACGAAGCAGCCGCGCGCGATCTCCCGGCACTTGAGCAGCTCGCGGTCGCGCGTGAGAACAGTGCGCCGCTCGCGCGCGGCGAGCTCAAGAATATCGCGGTCGTGCAGCGCGTTTTCGTAGAGCGTGTCGAAGCCCAGCATGCGCAGAAAGCGCGCAAGGCCGCCGAGATGGGCGTCGGCAAGGAAAAGCAACGGTTCATCCTGCGGCCCGCCGCCTTCATGGGGAAACACCTCGATGTCGTCGCCCTCGCGCACGATGCGGTCGAGCGTCGCGGGCCGTCCGTTGACGAGGAGACGCCCGGCTTCCGTGTGCGGCACGCCGAGCGACTCGATCGCGTGCTTGACGGTCGCAGCGCGCGCGCACGGATGGCGGAAAGCGCCCACGCGCCGCTCGCGTGCGAGGAAGCCCACGAGCTCGCTGTGGAAATGGAAGGTCGCCTTCGCCATTTACCTCCGTGAAACGTAAAACGTGAAACGTAAAACGTGGTGGCTCCTCACCCCTCGCACCTCACTGGCGGCTGTGAGTGGATTGTAGCCCCGCCATCGCTTGGGCTATCCTTGCGGGTTTTCAGATTGCGGGTTCCAATGGCTCAGTACGTCTACACCATGCGCGGGGTGGGCAAGACCGTGCCGCCCAAGCGCGTCATCCTGAGAGACATTTCGCTCTCGTTTTTTCCCGGCGCCAAGATCGGCGTGCTGGGGCTCAACGGCTCGGGCAAATCGACGCTCCTGCGGATCATGGCCGGTGAGGACTCTGATTTCGACGGCGAGGCGGTTCCCATGCCGGACATGCGCGTCGGCTTTCTGCCGCAGGAGCCGCAGCTCGACGCCGCGCAGACCGTGCGCGCCGCGGTGGAGGAGGGGCTCGGGGAGGTTCTCGAGGCGCGCCGCAAGCTCGAGACGATCTACGCCGCCTATGCCGAGCCCGACGCCGACTTCGACCGCCTCGCGGCCGAGCAGGCCCACTACGAAGCCATCGTCAACGCGGCGGGCGGCGAGGTCGAGCGCCAGCTGGACATTGCGGCCGACGCCCTCAACCTTCCGCCGTGGGACGCCCGCATCGAGCACCTCTCTGGCGGAGAAAAACGCCGCGTCGCGCTCTGCCGCCTGCTGCTCTCCCGGCCGGACATGCTGCTGCTCGATGAGCCCACCAACCACCTTGATGCGGAAAGCGTCGGGTGGCTCGAGCAGTTCCTGCAGAAGTTTCCCGGCACCGTGATCGCCGTCACGCACGACCGCTACTTTCTCGACAACGCGGCCGAGTGGATCCTCGAGCTCGACCGCGGCTACGGCATTCCCTGGAAGGGCAACTACAGCTCCTGGCTCGAGCAGAAGGAAACGCGGCTCAAGCAGGAGGAAGCAACCGAGAACGCGCGTCAGAAGGCGATCGCGAAGGAGCTCGAATGGGTGAGGCAGAATCCGAAAGGGCGGCAGGCGAAGGCGAAGGCGCGCATCACCCGCTTCGAGGAATTGAGCTCGCATGATTACCAGAAACGCAACGAGACGCAGGAGATCTTCATTCCGGTCGCCGACCGCCTCGGCGACAGCGTCATCGCGTTCGAGAACGTCTCCAAGGGCTACGGCGATCGGTTGCTGATCGACCGGCTGTCATTCGCCGTGCCCCCGGGGGCCATCGTCGGCATCATCGGGCCCAACGGAGCGGGCAAGACGACGCTCTTCCGCATGATCGCCGGCGAGGAGCGCCCGGACTCGGGAAAGGTGACGATCGGCCCCACCGTGAAGCTCGCCCGCGTCGAGCAGTCGCGCGACGCCCTGCCCGGGGACAAGACCGCCTGGGAGGCGATTTCCGGCGGGCGCGACATCATCAACGTGGGCCGGTTCGAGATGCCGTCGCGCGCCTACCTCGGGCGGTTCAACTTCAAGGGACAGGACCAGCAGAAGCGGGTGGCGAGCCTCTCCGGCGGCGAGCGCGGTCGGCTGCACCTTGCACAGGCGCTCCTCGCCGGAGCGAACGTGCTGCTCCTCGATGAGCCCTCGAATGACCTCGATGTCGAAACGCTGCGCGCCCTGGAAGAGGCCCTGCTCGAGTTTGCGGGCTCCGCACTCGTGATTTCTCACGACCGCTGGTTCCTCGACCGCATCGCGACCCACATCCTCGCGTTCGAGGGCGATTCGCAGTGCGTGTTCTTCGCGGGCAACTACCAGGAGTACGAGGCCGACAAGCGCCGGCGCCTCGGCGAGGAGGGCGCCCGCCCGCGCCGCATCCGCTACAAGCCGCTACTCGCCTAGTGCCGTTCCAACTTGTTGTGCCGAATCGGCGCTAGCCGCGTATCGAGTCTCTGCTTGAGATACCAGCCGCCGCGCATCCGAAACTTTCCTTTTGTCTGAACAAGTTGGAACGGCACTAGGCGCGGGGAAGTTGTGCAGCCGCAGTGCCTATCGCGACGCGCGGGTTGAGCAGGGCCGACCGCGCGGGTCTTTCGGTCTCGGCCACGCGCGGCCAGTTGTCTCCCGCGGCGGCGCGATAAACGTCGCAATAGGCCGCCGCGGCGGTCTTCCAGCCGCAGTCACGCGCCATGGCGTGGCGCTGCAACGTGCGCCACAGGACGGGCGCGCGATAGACATCGAGCGCCCGCTCGACGGTGGCCACGAGATTGGCCACCGTGAGCGGCGAAAACGAGAATCCCGTCGCCTTTCCGTTGCGCAGGGTCTCCGCGTGGACGTCTACCACCCAGTCCGCCAGTCCTCCTGTATCATGCGCGACCGGCAAGGTCCCGTAGCGCATGCTGTGGAGTTGTGTCAGCCCGCACGGCTCATAACGCGAGGGCAGGAGAAAAGCGTCGGCCCCGGCGACCAGACGATGATTGAGACGCTCCTCGAAACCGATCCGCACCGCGATTTCGCGCGGATGGCGCTCGGCGAGGGCGCGGAGCGCCTGCTCGAGGTCGCGCTCGCCATCGCCGTGCACGACGATCTGCGCCCCCAACCTGAGAATGGCGGGTGCCGCTTCGATCAAAAGGTCCACGCCCTTTTGCCACACGAGCCGGCTCACCATCCCGAAAAGCGGCACGGATTGGTCGACGGGCAGGCCCAACTCGCGCTGCAGCGCCAGCTTGTTTTCGAGCTTGTTGTCGAAATGGCGGGCGTCGTAGGTCTGCTCGATGTACGGATCGCGCGCCGGATCCCACTGCTCGACGTCGATGCCGTTCGAGATTCCGCTGAAGTCCGCCGCGCGCCGCCGCAGCAGCGCGTCGAGCCCGAATCCGAGCTCGGGCTCCAGGACCTCGCCGGCGTAGGTGGGGCTGACCGTGGTGATGCGCGTGGCGTAGCTCAGCCCCGCCTTGAGCAGCGAAACGTTGCCGTAGTACTCGAGCCCGTCGACCGTAAACGCTTCGCGCGGCATGCCGATCTCGTCGAGCACGTGGGGCGGGAAGACGCCCTGGTAGGCGAGATTGTGGACGGTCATCACGGTCGCGGTCCGCCCGCCGTCGCGATGGGCCAGGTACGCGGGGGCGAGGCCGGTTTGCCAGTCATGGCAATGGATGACGTGCGGGTGCCAGTCGAGCGGGCTGCCGGCGCCGCCAAGGATTGCGGCGATGCGCGCGAGCAGGCCGAAGCGCAAATGGTTGTCGGGCCAGTCGCGGCCCTCGGGCGACTGGTAAAGGCCGGCGCGCTCGTAGTAAGGCGCGCATTCGACAAGGTAAATCGTTGACGGATGAGAGGGCTGGAGCAGCCGCGCCGGAGCGAACGCTGCACCCGGGGCGGGGAATTCCGCCACGCAGCGCAATCCCGGAAGCGCGGCCGTCAGGGCCGGATACGCCGGCACCAGTACGCGCACATCCAGGCCGGTAGCGGCCAGCGCGCGCGGCAAGTCCCGGGAAATCTCACCCAGGCCGCCGGCCTTTGCCCAGGGAGCCAGCTCGGGCGTAACGAACAGGATTCTCGCTGCCGTACGATTCATGCCGCGCACTTCCTTTTCCGAGGACATCCGGACGCGGCCCACGCTGCGCACGTTCGTTCTTAGGCTAAGTGGTGTTTATGACAGGACGACGCAGAAAATGTTTTGCGCTGGATCAACTTTTTTTCAGAAGCATTGAGCAGGGCGGCCCCGTCTGCATTGGCCTGCGCGATGACGCCCTGTGCCGCTTGACCCCGGTTCATCGGGGCACGGAGCGTCATGACGGAGCTGATTCGACTGCGATTTATCGGCTTGTGTCGCTGCGGCCGGATCCCTCGATGCGCGAGTCATGCGCTCATGGGATGTATGGGCGGCTGACCGCCCGGCTGGCGACCGTGATGCCGTGCATCACAAGGCTGCTCGGCGAGCCCGACCCGCCGGCAACGATGAGGTGTAGATCGCCGGGGTCGCCGATCGCCGGCACGAGGGCATCATCGTTGGCGAGATCGATCCTGAAAGGCCAACGCGCCGCCCCGGTCGCACCGCGCCAGATGCCGCCGCGCTTGATCTCGCCCAGGCGCCGTCCTGCGCGCTTCACCAGCATGGCGTGGGCGTCGGCGCGCGAGAAGCCGGCTGTGGCAAAGATCTCGGCGTGCTGGGGGCTCAACACCACGGCCATGTCCGCCTGGCGGAAGATGTTGCCGCCGCCGATGGCCGACATCATGTCCGCGATGGCGACGACAAGGCGCTCCGGCGTCTCGCTCGCGTCGTCCCAGACGAGCACCGGGCCCTCGAGTGGTATGGCGGTGACGACGTTGTCCTTTGCGCCGAAGCCCCTGGATGCGGCGTACGACGGCCACGGGCTCTCCGCCTCGTTTTCTGCAATGCAATAGGTGTAGCGCCACGGCCCGCCAAATCCGCTCAGCGCGGTGATGCCGGGGATGCCGCCGCCGAGGTTCATCATCATAAGCCGCAACGCGCGCCCGATCGTTGCGTTCGCGCGGGACCCCGGTCCGAAGCAGCCCATGCCGCCGCTGAGCCCGATCTTGCGGGCATACGGACCGTTCACCAGGATGAACGGCGCGCCGGCGCTCGTCGTTGCCTGCAACAGCGTGAGATTGAAGCGCTCCTCCAGCACCGCTTCCATGACGGCGATGAGGAGCGGCAGGTACGACGGCTTGCAACCGGCCATGACCGCGTGCGCGGCGATCGCCCGCACCGTTGCCTCGCTCTGGAGCGGCGGAACCATTCCGATCACTTCGTCCGGATCGCGTCGCGTGCCGGCGAGCATAGCAGCGACGCGCGCCTCGGTCGGCGGGATGACCGGCAGGCCGTCCGACCATTCCTTCTCGAAGAAGAACTCGAACTCGTCCATGCTCTAGATCTCGTAGCGGCCGTGCACCGCGCGGCTGCCGCCGCTCCAGCCGTGGAAGACCGCGCTGCACGGGCCCCAGCCTCCCGCGACGATCAACTGAAGATCGGCGGGATCCTTGATCGCCGGGACGAAGCAATCGTCGTCATCGGGGTCGATGCCGATCGCCTGGGCGAGCGCGCGCTCGCGTCGCCAGTTGCCCCCGCCCTTGAGATCGCGCACCTTGCGCCCGGCGAGCTCGATCAGCCGGCGGTGCACGTTCGCGCGCGTCATCCCCGCTGCGGCACAGATGGCTGCATGCTGCGGGCTCATCGCGACCACCATGTCGGAGCGCGCGTGCATGTTCCACGAACCCATCACCGCCATCGAGTCGGCGATTCCCGTGAGCAGGCGCTGCGGCTCCTGGCTCACGTCATCGAAGCAGAGACGCGGACCCTCGGCCATGACGCAGGTGATCACGTTGTCTTCAGGCGAATAGCCCTTGGACGCCGCGAGGCTCTCCCAGGGGCTGCGCTCGAGCTGCTCGGTCACGCACGCGGTATAGCGCAGCGGCGTCCCGAAGACGGTAGCCGAACCGATGCCCGCGATTCCGCCGCCGAGATTGAGGAGCAGCAGCCGTATGGCGCGCCCGATGGTCGCGTTCGCGCGAAAGCCCGGCCCGAAGCAGCCGTTGCCACCGTGGATGCCGATGCTGGCGGCGTAGGGGCCGTTGACAATCATCAGCGGCGCGACGCCGTGCATCGTTCCCTGCACGCCGTTGAGATTGAATTCCTCGCGCAGCATGTGATGCAGGCCTCCGAGGACCACGGGAAGGTACTCGGGCCTGCAGCCCGCCATCACCGCGTGTACGGCTACGACGCGCACGGTGGCGGTTTCCAGCGCCGGAGGAATGCGGCCGATCACCTCGTCCGGATCGCGCCGGGTGCCCGCGAGCATTGCCGCGACACGCGCCTCGGTCGGTGTCACCACCGGGAAGCCGTCGGACCATTGCTTCTCGAGGAAGAACTCGAACTCATCCATGATCACGATTTAAACTCGTGATGAATAGCCGTTCGCCTGATCAAGGTCCGTGCCCGCCGATCGCTTGATGCCACGGGCAATAGCATACATCGCTCTGAATTCAGGGTCTTTACCCATCACCCATCACCGATCACGCATCACCCTCCAGGGGAACGGCACGGCGTCGGAACTGTCCATATCGTTATATTTCATGATACATAACGCACGATGGCCGCGCAGAGCCCCTACGACGATATCCTGATGGAGCACATCAAGAACGCCCGGAACTACCGGGCGATCGAGGGCGCGAGCGGCAGCGCCAGCGGGGCAAACGCGCTCTGCGGCGATGCCATGACGGTGTTCGTGAGAATCGAGGACGGGCGCATCGTGGATATTGCGTTCCAGTGCGAGTGCTGCGGCGTGTCCATGGCCTCCGCCTCGATCATGACGGAAGCGCTCGCCGGCGTTTCGGCCGAGGAGGCGAGAGCGCAGGTGAAGACGTTCCTTGCGCGCATCGCTGGCGCGGCGCGCCCCGGCGAGGACGGCGCCCAGGGCGCGGTGGTCGCGGCCGTGCGGCAGTATCCGGTGCGCTCGCGCTGCGCGCTGCTGCCGTGGCTCACACTTGAAGCGGCGCTCGACGGGCGGACGGAGACGATCTACGTGCGATGAGCGCCGCGCCCACGCCGGCGCGGCTCAGCCGAGGGAGCGCTTCTGCTTCCCGCGCCGCAGCTCGTGCTCGTAGGCGAGCGCGGCACCGATGATGCCGGCGTCGTTGCCGAGGGTCGCGGGCACGACGGGCACCGGGACCGTCAGGCGCGGCAGGAACTTCCGGTGCTTGCGGCTCACGCCTCCGCCGATGATGAAGAGATCCGGCCAGAAGTAGCGCTGCATGTGCGCGAGGTAGGCGTCGACGCGTCGTGACCACTTCTTCCAGCTCAGGTTCCTCGCCTCGCGCACGCTCGCGGCGGCCCATGTCTCGGCGTCACGCCCGCGGATCTCGATATGGCCAAGCTCGGTGTTGGGAACAAGGTGGCCGTTGATGAAAAGCGCCGTGCCGATGCCGGTGCCCAGCGTCACGATGATGACGAGACCCTCGCGCCGGCGCCCGGCCCCGAAGTGCATCTCGGCGTAGCCCGCCGCATCGGCATCGTTCACCACTGTGACCGCGCGTCCGATCGCCTTGCGAAAGAGCCGCGGCGCATGAACGCCGAGCCAGGCCTCCGAAATGTTGGCCGCGGTGCGCACATAGCCGCGCTGCACAACCGCGGGCACGGCGCAGCCGACGGGCCCGTCCCAATCGAAGCCCCGCACCAGCTCGCGCACAGCGCTCGACACCGCCGCGGGTGTTGCGGGGCGCGGCGTGGGAATGCGATGCCGCTCCGCGAGGAGTCTGCCGCGGCGCGTGTCCACGGGCGCGCCCTTGATGCCGCTTCCGCCGATATCGACCCCGAGGATCCTCATCGATGTCCCCTTCGGCTGGAGTGTAGCAGCGCGGCCGCGGGTCAGGACGTCGACGCGATCGATGGCGCGTTACGCGCGCGCCAGCGCGCCGTGATGTCCTCGACGGCCATGGCGAGCGCCGGCGTCAGCAGCATCAGCAGCGCCGTGCCCATCAGCACGCCCACGCCGATCGAGACGGCGAGCGGGATGAGGAACTGGGCCTGGATGCTGCGCTCGATGATGAGGGGGAAGATGCCCAGGAATGTGGTGATGGCGGTGAGCAGGATCGGGCGGAAACGCCCCTTGGCCGCGTCGACAATGGCATCCTGCGCCCGCTTGCCCTTGCGGCGCTCCTCGTTGGTGAAGTCGATCAGCACGAGCGAGCCGTTCACGATGATGCCGGCAAGCCCGACGATGCCGAAGAGGCTCGTGAGACCGAGCCCGAGGCCGAGCAGGAGGTGGCCGACAACGGCGCCCACGAGCCCGAACGGCACCGCCGCAAGGACGATAACCGGCTGCACGTACGAGCGGAACGCCAGGGCAAGCAATGCATACATCGCAAACATTGCCAGCGCGAAATTGCGCGCGAGCGCCGGCAGGGTAAGCCCTTGTTCGCGTTGCTCGCCCCCCATGCGGTAGGTGAGGCCGGGAATCTCTTCCTGCAGGCGGGGCAGCACCTCGGACACGAGCCGCGCGTTGACGGACTGCCCCGTGATGACCGGGGGATCGACCTCGGCGAGCACCGTGGTCACGCGCCGCCCGCCGACCCGCGTGATCGTGGCCGGGCTCGTGCCCTCGGTCACCTCGGCCAGCTCGTGCAGGGGCACGAAGTCGCCGGCCGGCGTGCGGATGCGGTAGCGCGACAGAGCGGCGAGCGAATTGCGCTCGCTCTGCGGAAGCCGGACGTACACGCGCACTTCGTCGCGGCCACGCTGCACGCGCAACGCTTCGGCGCCAAAAAATGCCGCGCGCACCTGCTGCGAGAGCATCTCGAGCGTCACTCCGAGCGTTCGTGCGTAGGATTTCAGCTTGAACTGGAGCTCGCGCTTGCCGGGATCGCGGTCGTCGCGCACGTCGAAGACGCCCTCGATGCGGCGCAGATCGTCCTGCAATGCCTGCACGGCCTGCGCGAGCCCCTCGGGGGTGCGCGCCGAGAGCTCGACCTGGACCGGGGAGCCGAGGTTGATGACGTTCGACGCGAAGGTGAGCTTCTGCACCTGCGGCAGCGTGCCGGTGCGGCGCCGCCACGCGAGCTCGAACGCGTGCGAGGAAATGGTGCGGATTTCGGGATCGAGAAGCTCGAAGACGACCGAGGCCTTGTTGCCTTGCAGGATGTTCAGCACGCCTGCCGCGCCGGGGCCAGTGCGGTCCTGGATCCCGACGGAGAGATAGACCGCCTTGACGAGATCCTTTCCGCTCGGGTCTCTCAGCTCTGCGGCCGCGGCGTGGCCTGCGCGCTCGACCTCCTGCGCTGCCGCAAGCGTCGTCTCCGCCGTAGCGCCCTGCGCAAGCTCCAATGTTGCCGTCACGTAGCGACCTTCCACCTGCGGGAAGAAAGAGAACTTGATGTAGCCGCCGCGGATGACACCCAGCGTCAGGAGGAAGACGGCAATGCCCACAGCGATCACGACGCCGTAGTGGCTCGTGGCGAAACGCAGGGCGCGCTCGAGCGGACCCGCGATGAAACGCTTGAGGGCGCGGTCGACGCGCTCGCGCAGCGCGGCGAACCACGCGCCGGGGCGTGTGCGCGGGCGGTAGTCAAGGACCTGGAGGCGCGATAGATGGTGTGGCAGGATGAGCATCGCCTCGAGCACCGACACGCCGAGCACAATGATCACCACCGCCGGGATCTGGAACAGGAACTTGCCGATGGTGCCTGGCACGAAAAGCAGCGGCACGAACGCGGCGATGGTGGTCGAGACGGCGAGCGCGACCGGCAGCGCGACGCGCTGAGAACCCGCGACGGCCGCTTCCAGCGGCGGACGGCCGCCTTCGTTCAGGGAGTAGATGTTCTCCCCGGTGACAATCGCGTCGTCGACGACGATGCCGATCGCCAGGATGAAGCCGAAGAGCGAGAGCATGTTGATCGACAGCCCGAGGAGCGCCATCACGCCGAAGGTGCCGACGAACGCGACGAAGATGCCCGCCGAGACCCAGAATGCGAGCCGCAGATCGAGGAAGAACGCGAGTGCCAGCAGCACGAGCGCAAGGCCCATCACCCCGTTCTTCATGAGGAGCCGCATGCGGCTTTTGAACTCGACAGCGTCGTCGCGCCAGATCGTGGCCGATATGCCCGGAGGCAGGCTCGGCGCGAGCGACGTTTCCATGTAGTCCTCGACCTTGCCCACGATATCGAGCACTTTCTCGTCACCGACGCGGAACACCTGCACGAAGGCGGCGGGCCGGCCCTGATAGCGCATGATCAAGTCCTCGTCGCGGAAGCCGTCCACGATGCGCGCGATGTCCGCAAGCCGTACATGCGCCCCCGTGCGGGCCGAGACGATCACGATTTTCTCGAAGTCGCGCCGGTCGTAGTTGCGTCCCTTGGTGCGCAGCAGGATCGACTCGCCCTGCGCCTTGATATCGCCGCCGGGCAGATCGAGGCTGCTGCGGCCGACCGTCGCCGCGATGTCCTGCAGCGTCAGCCCGTAGGCGCGCAGGACGTCGTTCGGCACCTCGATCGAGATCTCGTACTCGCGCACGCGGGCGACCTGCACGAGGGAGATTCCGGGCGTTGCCGCGAGCTCTTCCTTGATTCGATAGGCGAGCTCGCGCAGGACGGCCTCGCCCGCATCGCCGTAGACGGCGATCTCGATGACGCGCTGGCGGGTCGTCAGCTCCTTCACCTCGGGGCGCTCGGCTTCATCAGGAAACGTGGTGATGCGGTCAACCGCGGCCTTGATCTCGTCGAGCTTGCGCGGAACGCGTGCTTCGCGCGTCAGCTCCGCGCGCACCACCCCCACGCCTTCAGCGGCGTACGACGTGATGCGCTGGATGCCCTCGATGCCCTCGATCTGGTCCTCGATTCGCTGAACGATGGCTTCCTCGACTTCGTCCGGCGCAGCGCCCTGGTAGACGACGCGCACCTCGATCACCTCGAGGTCGATCTCCGGGAATACCTCCTGCTTGAGCGTCAATGCGCTCGTCACCCCCGCAATGATGAGGAACGCCATCAGCAGGTTGGCCGCCACCGGGTGGCGCGCCATCCAGGCGATGAGCCCGTTCACGACCCCGGGCGCTCCGCCTGGACCGGTGCGCTGCGGGGCTCGTCGACGACGCGCACCGGCATGCCCTGCGTGACGACCTTGAGATCGCTCACGATGACGCGCGCGTCCCCGGGCAGGCCATCGGCCGAAACCGCAACTGTCTCGTCGGCCTCGCGCAGGACGCGCACCGGCTGAATCGACACGGCGTCGCCGCGGGCGAGAAGCCAGAGCGTGCTGCCGTCTCGCAGCGCTCTCCTTGGAACCACTGCATAGCGCCCCTGATCGCGCCCCGCGATCTCCACGGCCGCGTACATGCCGACGAGCAGCGGGGGCGGCTCGCCGGCGACCGGCGTCAGGGGCCGTCCGCGGGCGCCCGGGTCGTCCACGCGCACCACCACGTTGAACGTTCGGGTGGCGCTGTCGACCGCCGCTTCGATCCGGTCGACATAGCCGGGCCAGGCGAAGCGCGTCCCCCCGTGCTCCACCGTCACGGTCGCGCGGACCTTGCGGTCAGCGCTGTAGGCGTTGCTGCGCCACGGATCCGAAATGAGCGCCACATCGCGGTCGGTGAGCGAGACCGGGATCTCGACCGAGTCATCGGCGAAGATGCGGGCGAGCTCCTTCCCGGGCTGCACGGTTTCGCCCAGGGCGACTTTCTTCGAAAGCACCTTGCCGCCGAAGGGCGCGCGAATGGTGGTGCGCGCGAGATCGATGCGGCGGGTCTCCTCGAGCGCCTCGGCCCGGGCGAGCGCCGCTTTTGCCTGGTCGCGTGCCGCGATCCGCTCATCGAGCGTCTGGCGCGAGAGAAAGCCCTTGGCGATCAACTGCTCGGTGCGTGCGAGGAGCTGCTCTGCCAGCTTGAGCGTCGCCACTGCCGACTGGCGCTCGGCGCTCGCCTGGGCGAGCGCCGCCCGAAACGGCTCCGGGTCGATCCGGATGAGGACGTCGCCCCGGGCAAACGCCCCTCCGGTCACGAGCTCGGCGCTGACGTAGGAGACCTTGCCCGAGATCTCCGCGGCGAGGCCGATCTCCGCGCGCGGCTTGACCAAGCCGTGGCCCGTGACCGGGAGCGCGCCCTCGTGGAAATCGACTGGAGCAACGCGCACCAGCGACAGTTGCTTCGCCGGCGGATTCACGGCCGGCCGTGGCTTGAGTATCTGCAGCGCGACGAATCCCAGAACGCCCGCGGCCAGGATGCCGAGCGCGAGAAGCCGCCAGAACCAGCGGCCATGACCTGCGCGAGGCGTGCTTTCCATGGAGTTGAAGGTGCTGCTTCGGGAGCGAGCTACGGAAAGAGCGCATTATAGTCGCGTGGGTGCCGACTGACCCGCCGCCGCCCTCA
>Ga0256867_10000684_pt1 | contig 13580 bp, 11 predicted proteins | sample RVTome_15_FD_185939 | JGI IMG/M metagenome (GOLD analysis project Ga0256867, IMG submission 185939) | Soil microbial communities from uranium-contaminated site in the Upper Colorado River Basin, Wyoming, United States - RVT150D86 (HiSeq) ... | reverse complement strand
CGACCCGCGCTATCAACACCTTCATTTCTATCTGGGCGAGGTGCTCCTCGCCCAGGGCCAGCATCTCATGGCCGTCCGGGAGTTCCGGCGAGTGGCCGACGAGCGGCCCGAGGACCGGCTCGCGCCCGACGCCCTGGTCCGCGCCGGCGATGCCTACACAGAGCTCTGGCGCCGGCCGGAGCTGGATCCCACGTATGGCGAGAGTGCCCGCAGCGTGTATCAGGAGGTGCTGACCCGCTATCCCGGCACCCAGGGCGCCCGGCGGGCCACCCTTCAGCTCGGCGCGCTGGCGGAGCAATTCGCGTTCAAGGAGTACAAGAACGCCCTCTTCTATTTTCGCTATAAGGCCTACGACTCCGCGATCCTGCTGTTTCGCGCGCTGCTCGCGCAGTATCCGCGCGCGGCCGTCGCGCCCCAGGCGCTGGAGAAGCTGGTGCGGTCGTATCAGATCCTGAACTATGCCGAGGACCTCCGGGAGACCTGCGGGTACATCGCGGAATACTACCCCGATCCGGCCGGCCCCCGTCGTCACTGTGCCGGGGTCACCGTGGCGGATTCGAGCGGCACGGAGCCGGAGTCGCGCTAGACGTGAGAATCGGGATACTGGGGGGGTCGTACGATCCGATTCACCACGGGCACCTCATCGCCGCGGAATCGCTCCGGGACAGCCTCGGCCTCGACGAGGTTCGGCTGGTGGTCGCGCGGGAGCAGCCGCTCAAGTCCGGCCGCCATTTCGCCTCACCGGACGACCGCGCGTCCATGGTCGAAATCGCGGTCCGCGGCTCGTCCGGGCTCGTGGCCGATCGCAGCGAGCTTGCCCGGGAGAGCCCGTCCTACACGGTCGACACCGTGCGCGCGTTTCACCTGCGGTGGCCCGCCGCGGAGCTCGTCCTGCTGCTCGGCGCCGACGCGGCGGAGGAGCTGCCGCGCTGGCGCGCGTTCGAGTCGATTCGTTCCCTGGCAAGGCTCGTCATCTTCGCTCGAGGCGGCGCGGCCGACGTGGCCGACGGCGTGGTCGTGCCGCGGCTCGACATTTCCTCGAGCCAGGTCCGCGAGCGAGTGCGCGCGGGGCGGTCCATCCGTTTCTGGGTGCCGGACGCGGTGGCGGCGTACATCGCCCGCGGCCGGCTGTATCGGGAAGGCTGAATGATCAAGACCTTGATCGAGAAGGTGATCGGGACCCGGCAGCAGCGGGACGTGCGGAAGCTCACGCCCCTGCTGGCGGACATTCATCGCCACGAAGCACGGCTGGGCACGCTGTCGGAGCCGGAGCTCAAGGGCCAGACGGCAAAGCTCCGCGCGCGGGTCGAGGAGCTCACGGGGGCGAAACGTCTCGCGCTGCAGCAGCTGAGGGACCAGAAGCGGCACTGTGAGGACCCGGTCGAGCGCGCGAAGCTCGACGAGCAGGCCCACCAGCTGGAGCGGGAGTACAAGCGCGCCCGGGCCGACGCGCTGAACGAGATCCTGTCCGAAGCGTTCGCCACGGTGCGAGAGGCCTGCCGGCGGCTCCTGGGGACGAAAGTGATGGTCACGGGCCGGGAGCTCGAATGGGACATGGTGCCGTACGATGTGCAGCTCATCGGCGGCATCGTGCTGCACCGGGGCCGCATCGCCGAGATGGCGACCGGCGAGGGCAAAACGCTGGTCGCGACGCTTCCCCTCTACCTCAATGCCCTCGCGGGACACGGCGCCCACCTGGTCACGGTGAACAACTACCTGGCCCGGCGCGATTCCCAGTGGATGGGGCACGTGTACAGCTACCTGGGCCTCACGGTCGGCTGCATCGACGATACCCAGCCGTCGACGCCCGAGCGGCGCGCCGCGTACCTCTGCGACATCACCTACGGCACCAACAACGAGTTCGGGTTCGACTATCTCCGCGACAACATGGTGTTCACCCTCGAGCACCGGGTGCAGCGCGAGCACGCCTACGCGATCGTGGACGAGGTGGACTCGATCCTGATCGACGAGGCCCGCACCCCGCTGATCATCAGCGGGCCGGTCGGCAACGAGGGCGACGACAAGTACGCCGTCTTCAACCGGCAGGTGTCGGAGCTGGTCCGGCGCCAGACGGCGGTGGTGAACCAGCTCGTCGCCGAAGCCGAGTCGCTGCTCGAGGACGAGAAACGCAAGGACGAAGCCGGGGCCAAGTTGTTCCAGGCGCAGCTCGGCATGCCCAAGAACAAGAAGCTGCTCAAGTTGCTGAACGAGACCGGCGTGAAGCAGCTGGTTCAGCGGGCCGAGCTCGACTACATCGGGGACCGGAAGCTCCCGTCCCGCCAGCAGAAGATGCGGGGCCTCGAGGAGGCGCTCTTCTACGTCCTCGACGAGAAGGGGCACGCCGTCCACCTCACGGACAAGGGCGCGGCCGCCATGTCGCCCGACGAGCCGGAGCTCTTCCTGGTCCCGGATATCTCGCAGGAGATCCACCAGGTCGAGCGGGATCCCGCGCTCTCGGTCGCCGAGCGGCGGAGCGCCCGCGCGCAGATCGAAGCCGACTACGCGGTCAAGAGCGAGAAGCTGCACATCATTCACAAGCTGCTGCAGGCGCACTCGCTCTACGAGAAGGACGTGGAGTACCTGGTTCAGGACAACCAGGTGCTGATCGTGGACGAGTTCACCGGCCGGGTGCTCGCCGGCCGGCGATGGGCGGACGGACTCCACCAGGCGGTGGAGGCGAAGGAAGGGGTGCAGATCAAAGGCGAGACCCAGACCCTCGCCACGATCACCATCCAGAACTACTTCCGCATGTTCGACAAACTGGCCGGCATGACCGGCACGGCCGAGACCGAGGAGGGGGAGTTCTACTCGATCTACGGCCTCGAAGTGTCGGTCATTCCCACCAACCGGCCGATCCGGCGCCGCGACCACGCCGACCGGATCTACAAGACCCGGCGGGAGAAGTACAACGCGGTGGTGGAGGAGGTCGAGCGGCTGCACAACCTCGGCCTGCCGATTCTGATCGGCACCACGTCCGTGGACGTGTCCGAGACCCTGTCCAAGATGTTCAAGCGGGGGGGGCTCACCCACGAAGTCCTGAACGCGAAGTACCACCAGCGCGAAGCCGAGATCGTGGCGGGCGCGGGTCAGCAGGGTGCGATCACCATCGCCACCAACATGGCCGGCCGCGGCACCGACATCAAACTCGGCAAGGACCTGGACCTGACCACCGACGAGGCCGGGCTCCATATCATCGGCACCGAGCGCCACGAGTCCCGGCGGATCGACCGGCAGCTCCGGGGCCGGGCCGGGCGTCAGGGCGACCCGGGAGCGTCGGTCTTCTTCATGTCGCTGGAAGACGACCTGATGCGGCTGTTCGGCTCGGACCGCATCGCCCGGTACATGGATCGCACCGGGGCCGAGGAAGGCGAGGTCATCACCGGCAAGCTGGTGTCCACCGCGATCGAGTCCGCCCAGAAGCGGGTCGAGCTGCAGAATTTCCAGTCCCGGAAGCGGCTCCTCGAGTACGACGACGTCATGAACCAGCAGCGCGAAGTCGCCTATTCGCTCCGGCTGTTCGCGCTGGAGCGCGGCGAGGAGCTTCGCGCCGAGGCCCGCCAGATGATCGGGTCGGCGCTCGACATGGTGGTGCGGAAGCAGCTCGAGGATATGGAACGGGTCGAGGAGTGGGACCGCAAGGGCCTCATCGACGCGCTCACGCTGCAGTTCCTGGTGACGCCCGAGGCCCTGGCCGACCCCGCCAGGGTGAACGACATCCCCTCGGCGGTGGCGGCGGCCCGGGCCGAGGGCGAGGCCGCGTTCCACCGGAAGGTGGAGTACCTGCGGGACCTCGGGACGAGTTACGGACTCCAGGATGCGGATCAACAGGTGCTGTCCCAGGTCATGCTGTCGGTGATCGACGAAAAGTGGAAGGACCACCTGTACGACCTGGACCTGCTGCGCAATGCGATCGTCTACCGGCAGTACGGCCAGAAGGATCCGCTGGTCGAGTACAAGAAGGAGGCGTTCGAGATCTTCGAGGATCTCATGCGCGACATGCAGACGACCTTCACCGAGCGTTACCTCAAGATTCAGGTGAGCATGGAGGCTCCCCGCCAGCCGCCGCTTCCGCCACCGCCGGCGCGTGACAGCAGCGGGGCGGACGAGCTGTTTACCGGACCGGTCGTTCGCGAGCCGGGACCCGCCAGGGTGTCAGCCGCGGGCCCTCCACCCGCCATGCGAACGTCGGTGGGCCGGATCGGCCCCGGCGGACAGGACGTGCCGGTGGTGGGGCGGAACGATCCGTGTCCGTGCGGATCGGGCAAGAAGTACAAGAAGTGCCACGGGGCGGGGGGGTGAGGCACCGGGCAGGAGGCTGCCTCTAGTCTGCGTCGCGCGCGGCATCGCGGTCCTTGGAGCGTCCAATTCGTTCGCGGTCCAGCGGGAGTGCCTGCAGTGTGTACGGATGTCTTTGCGGCTTGCCGAAACCCCCACCACCGACCGCCCTCGTGAGCGCCTCTGGACCCTGGGGGCCCAGGCGCTCACCAGCCAGGAGCTCCTCGCGGTCCTCCTCGGCACCGGCGCCAGAGGGCGTGATGCCCTCGACACCGCGGCGGAGTTGCTGCGGTTTGTGGAAGGGTCCCTGCGACAGCTGGCTGCCCGTCCAGGCGGGCAGTTGCTTCGCGAGTCGGGAATCGGGCCGGCAAAGGCAGCCCGCCTCCTGGCGGCGCTCGAGCTCGGGAGCCGGGTATCGCGCGAGGAGCGTCCGATCCGGGAGCGGATCCGGTCTCCCGAGGATGTGGTGCGGATCGCCGGTCCCAAGCTCCGCGACCTCCCGGTCGAGGAGTTCCATCTCCTCGCCCTGGACAGCCAGAGCCAGGTCCTGCGCGACGTGCTGGTCACCCGCGGCCTGTTGAACAGCTCCCTGGTCCATCCGCGGGAGGTGTTCCGCGCCGCCATCGCCGAGGCCGCCGCAGGAATCATCCTGGTCCATAACCATCCGAGCGGCGATCCCACCCCGTCGCCGGAAGACCGGTCGGTCACGAGGCAGCTCGCGGCCGCCGGCGAGCTCCTGGACATGCCGGTGTACGATCACATCATCGTGGCGGGCGACCGGTACCTGAGCTTCGCCGGGTCGGGAATGCTCTGATAGCAGGGGTCAGGGGTCAGGGGTCAGGGGTCCGGGCGGTGGGTCTGCGGTCTTGAGGGGCCATCCCGGACCCCTGAATCCTGATCCCTGAAGCCTGATGTTGACGTCCCCCCCTCCGGTTCGCGATCCTTGGGAGGTGAATGAGACCCTCCTCGACCTCTCCCCGGGCTTCCGGGCTGCCCTGGAGAAGCACGCCGAACGGCTCGACCTCGAGCTGATCGACCGGGCTCTCCGCTTCGGCGCGGGCGCGCACCGGGGTCAAAAACGGATGAGCGGCGAGGATTTCATCTCACACAGCATCGCCGTGGCCACGATCCTGATCGGCCAGTTCGTGGACTCGACGTCGATTGCCGCGGCGCTGCTGCACGATGTGGTCGAGGATTCGGACGTCCGGGGCGAGGACATCACGGCGGAGTTTGGGCCGGAGGTTGCCGGGCTGGTCGACGGGCTCACCAAGATCTCCCACTTGACGTTCCGGTCCACGGCGGAAGAGCAGGTCGAGAACTATCGGAAGCTCCTGCTCTCCATCGCGAAGGACGCGCGGGTCATCATCATCAAGCTGGCCGACCGTCTCCACAACATGCGGACCCTCGAGCCGTTGCCGCCGGAGAAGCGGGTCCGGATCGCCACCGAGACGCGGGAGATTTACGCTCCGCTGGCGCACCGCTTCGGCATGGCCGGCGTCAAGGCGGAGCTGGAGGATCTCGCGTTCAAGTTTCTGGAGCCCGAGGAGTACGCGGCCCTGGCCCGGCAGGTCGCGGCGAAGCGGGTCGAGCGGGAGGCGATGATCGCGTCGCTGCAGGAGCCGCTCGAGGCCGAGCTGGTCCGCGCAGGCCTGAGCGAGCTCGACGTGAGCGGCCGGCCCAAGCATCTCTGGTCGATCTGGCAGAAGATGCGCAAACGTAACACCCCGTTCGAGGGCATCTACGACATGATGGCCCTCCGGGTGATTGTCGGGTCGGTTCCGGACTGCTATCACGCGCTGGGTATCATCCACCATCGCTGGCCGCCGCTGCAGGAGCGCTTCAAGGATTACATCGCCTCGCCCAAGTCCAACGGCTACCAGTCGCTTCATACCACGATCTTCGGACCGAGCGGACATCTCTACGAGATCCAGATCCGCACGGGCGAAATGCACCGGACGGCGGAGTACGGCATCGCGGCGCACTGGCTCTACAAGACCGAGCGGCACCGCCCGGACGAGCTGGACGAGCACTTCGGCTGGTTCCGCCAGCTGCTCGAGCTCCAGCAGGACACCCATTCGCCCGAGGAGTTCCTCGAGTTCCTCAAGGTCGACCTCTACCAGGACGAGATCTTCGTCTTCACGCCGCAGGGCGACGTCAAGCAGCTGCCCAAAGGGGCGACGGCCATCGACTTCGCCTTTCACGTGCATACCGAGGTGGGTGTCCGGTGCCACGGCTGCAAGATCAACGGCCGGATCGCGCCGCTGCATCGCGAGCTCAAGAACGGCGACGCGATCGAGATCCTGACCTCGGCGTCGGCACGGCCCAGCCGGGACTGGCTGTCCCACGTGCGCACGGGCCGGGCCCGGCACAAGATCAAGCAGTGGATTCGCCATGAGGAAGAGACGGTCAGCGTCTCGCTCGGCCGGGACCTGCTGCAACGGGAGGTCAAGCGGCGCCGGCTGACCGCGCCGGACCACGGATCCCTGGAGCGGGCCGCGAAGTCGCTGGGACTCTCGGACGGCAAGGGACTCGAGGCGTCGGTTGGCCGCGGCGACGTGGCGATCGGGCAGGTGATGCGGGCGCTCTTTCCCGATCTCCCCTCCGAGGATCTTCAGGAGCCCAAGCCGACCGCGTTCGGGCGGATGCTCAACCGGATCCGGCTCGGGCGCGGGATCAAGATCCAGGGGGTCGACGGGCTGCTGGTACGGTACGCGCAATGCTGCCAGCCCGTGCCGGGCGACACGGTCGTCGGCTATGTGACCCAGGGGCGCGGCATCTCCATTCACCGGGCGGACTGCCCCAACCTGCTGACGCTGTCCGGCGACGACCGGCGGGTGGAGATCGACTGGCAGGAGCAGGAGGGCGAGTCCTACGCGGTGCGGCTGGTCGTGAACGCGGAGGATCGTCGCGGACTCTACGCGGACATTCTCCAGGCGATCAGCCAGACGGGCACCAACATTCGCGGCGCCGACTTGCACACCAAGGACGGCTCGGCGTTCGGGACCCTGTTCGTGGAAGTGGACAATCTTCCGCATCTCGCCAAGGTCCTGAAGGCGGTGCGCCGGGTGAAGGGCGTCACCGAAGTGGACCGCCGCGAGGTGTCGGCGGCACAGTAGCTCTGGCGACGCGATGAACCGCTGGCTCCTCAAGACCGAGCCCTCGACCTACTCCTACGCCGACCTGGTCCGTGAGCGGCGCACCACGTGGGACGGCGTGGCCAACCCTTCCGCGCTCAGCCACCTGCGCGCCATGCGCAAGGGCGACGAGGCCTTCGTCTATCACACCGGCGACGAGAAGGCCATCGTCGGGATTGCCCGGGTGGCGAGCGATGCCTATCCCGATCCGAAGCTCTCCGATCCCAAGCGGGTCGTGGTGGATTTGGAGCCGGTCCGGCCGCTCGAGGCTCCGGTCACGCTCGCGGCGGTCAAGGCCGACAAGCGCTTCGCCGACTTTGCCCTGGTACGCATCTCCCGCCTGTCCGTCATGCCGGTGACGGTCTCTCAATGGGAGTGGCTGCTGGCGCTCTAGGACCTACCGAAGAAAACCCGATAAGGCGATATTCCGCGGATGCCACAGTTCGAGGTCCAGGCCCCGTTCGAGCCGGCGGGCGACCAGCCCCGCGCGATCGCCGAGCTGGCCCGGGGGCTGGCCCGTGGCGACAAGTATCAGACCCTGCTCGGCGTCACCGGGTCGGGGAAGACGATGACGCTGGCGCACGTCCTCGCCAAGTTCGGGCGGCCCACCCTCGTGCTCTCGCACAACAAGACGCTGGCCGCCCAGCTCTACGGCGAGCTCAAGCAGTTTCTCCCTACCAACGCGGTCGAGTACTTCGTCTCCTACTACGACTACTACCAGCCGGAAGCGTACGTCCCGTCCACCGACGTCTACATCGAGAAGGACGCCTCGATCAACGAGGACATCGAGCAGCTGCGCCTGCGCGCGACCTCGAGCCTGATGGAGCGCGATGACGTCGTCATCGTGGCCACCGTGAGCGCGATCTACGGCCTCGGCGACCCGGTCAACTACCGGAGCCTCATGTTCTCCCTGCGGGCCGGCGAGGAGCGCCCCCGCGATTCGATCCTCCAGGGGCTGGTGGCCATTCAGTACGGGCGGAACGACGTGTCGTTCGAGCCGGGCACCTTCCGGGTCCGCGGCGACACGGTTGAGATCTATCCGGCGTACGAAGAGCAGGCCCTCCGCATCGAGCTCTGGGGCGATCAGGTCGAGCGGATCTCCAAGATCAATCCGCTCACCGGCGCCACCATCACGAAGCTGGACAAGTGCGCCATTTATCCCGCGAAGCATTTCGTCACCGATCGCGCGTCGATCGAGCGGGCCGTGCGGCTGATCCGGGCCGAGCTGTCCGAGTGTCTGGCGGAGCTGCGCGGGTTGGGCAAGCTCCTGGAGGCGCAGCGGCTCGAGTCGCGCACCCATTTCGACGTCGAAATGCTGCTCGAAATCGGCACCTGTCCCGGCATCGAGAATTACTCGCGCCACCTGACGGGACGTGCCAAGGACGAGCGCCCCGCCTGCCTGCTCGACTACTTCCCGCCGGACTTTCTGGTCGTGGTCGACGAGTCGCACGTGACGCTCCCGCAGGTCGGCGGGATGTTCAACGGCGACCGGGCCCGCAAGACCACGCTGGTGGAGTACGGCTTCCGCCTGCCCTCGGCGCTCGACAACCGGCCGCTGCACTTCGAGGAGTTCATGGCGCTGGCCCCCCGGATGATCAACGTCTCCGCGACCCCGGGCGACTACGAGCTGAGTCTGTCCGGCGGCGCCATCGTGGAGCAGATCATCCGGCCCACGTTCCTGGTGGATCCGGAGATCCTCATCCGGCCCGTGAAGGGCCAGGTCGACGATCTGCTCCACGAGATCCGGCTCCGAGCGGGCTTGAGCGAGCGGGTGCTGGTGACCACGCTCACCAAGCGGATGGCGGAAGACCTTACCGATTACCTGCAGCAGCACGGTGTCCGGGTGCGCTATCTCCATTCCGACATCGACGCGATCGAGCGGGTGGAGATTCTGCGCGGGCTGCGCCTCGGCGAGTTTGACGTGCTGGTCGGGATCAACCTGTTGCGCGAAGGCCTGGACCTGCCCGAAGTCTCCCTCGTGGCCATTCTGGATGCGGACCAGGAGGGCTTCCTCCGCTCCGACCGGTCGCTCATCCAGACCTGCGGCCGCGCCGCGCGCCATCTCAACGGTCTCGCGATCCTCTATGCGGACCGGATGACGGGCTCGATGCAGCGCGCGCTGGACGAAATGGAACGCCGCCGCCGTATCCAGCGGGAGTACAACGTGACGCACGGCACCACGCCGGTGTCCATCGTCAAGTCGCACGAGCAAGTCCGGCTGTCCACCCACGTCGCCGACGCGAGAACCGAACGCCCGGCCGCCGCCCGGAGGGGCGCGGCTCCCGTCGACCTGCACGATCCCAAGCAGCGTGCCGCGGCGATGGCGGCGCTGGAGCAGCAGATGCGGCAGGCTGCGGCCAATCTGGAATTCGAGCTCGCCGCCATGCTGCGTGACCAGCTCAACGAGCTCCGCGCCCTCGATGCGCCCGACGTGCGCCGGGGCAGCCCCTGGCGGCCGGCTCGCGCCGGCCGGCGGCGCGCGTGATCGCCACGCTCGACGAGCCCGGGCTCGAAGCGCTCGCCGAGGACCTGGGGCGGTGTCTCTCCCCGGGCGAGGTGGTGTGGCTCGAGGGCGAGCTCGGGGCGGGGAAGACGACCTTCGTGCAGGCGCTGGTGCGCGGCCTCGGCGTGGCCGAGCCGGCGACCAGCCCCTCATATGCCCTGGTCCACCAGTACCGGGGCCGCCGCGGACTGGTGTACCATGTCGACTGCTTCCGGCTCCGCACCCCCGAGGAAGCGCACGATCTCGACTGGGGAACGCTCCTCTCGGGCGACGCGCTCCTGCTCGAGTGGCCCGAGCGGGCGGGAGGCTGGGCCCCGCCGCCGAGCCGGCGGGTCCGCCTGGCGCACGGGGAGAGCCCTTCCGAACGGACGGTGGAGCTCGGATGATCGCCCTCGCGTTCGATACCACCAGCGACCATCTGACCGTGGCCGCGCGCGACGCGTCGGGCCGGGTCGTGAGCCGCTCGGTGGATGGTGCCCGCCGACATGCCGCCGCGCTCATCCCTCTCCTCGAGGAAATGGGTGCCGAGCTCGGGGCCGACCCTCGCACGATCGACACGCTCATCCTGGCCGACGGTCCCGGGAGCTTCACCGGGCTTCGGGTGGGCGCGTCCGTGATGAAAGCGCTCGCCCGCGGGCTCCCGACCCGCCCGGCCGTCTGGTCGGCTTCCTCGTTGCTGGCACGCGCGGCCGGAGCCTCACGCGCCCACGGCGCGAGGGTGCTCGTGGCGACGCCAGCGCTGCGGGACGAGGTGTACGCGGCGCGGTATCGCCTCGACCTTCCCCGTGCGGTGGAAACGCTCGACCCGCCGGCCGTCACTCTGCCGGATCTGATTCCCGCCGAGGGGGTCGATCTCCTGGTGGCCGACCTGCCCGCCAAGCTGGTCGACCGCCTGGTCGATCGCCTGCAGGTGCCGGCAATCCGGCCCCCGCTTAGTCTGCCGCGTGCGGAAGCGCTGTTCGACCTCGTCGGCGTCCCGGGAGGGGCGACACCGGTGCCCGATCCCGATGGCTGGGAGCCGGTGTACGGGAGGCCGGCCGAAGCGCAGCGGATATGGGAGGTGGCTCATGGAAAACCACTTCCGAATCCGGCCCGCTGAGACCGCTGACGCCGCCGCGATCTGGGCGGTGGAATGCCGGGCGTTCAGCGATCCGTGGAGTCTTTCCGGCATCGGCGAAATGATCCGTGCGGCCAGCACCCGGACCCTGGTCGCGGAGGCCGGCGGCACCGTGGCGGGCTTCCTCGTGGCCCGGGCGATTCGCGATGAGGGTGAGATTCTGAACCTCGCGGTCCTGCCCGAGCATCGGCGCCGGGGGCTCGGGCGCGAGCTGCTCACCGCCGGCCTCAACTGGCTGCGGGAAGGCGGGGCGCGCGAGGTCTACCTCGAGGTGCGGCACTCGAACGAGGCGGCGCTCGCCATGTACCGGGCCCGCGGCTTTCGCCCGGTCGGGGTTCGGACGGATTATTACCGGCATCCGCGGGAGGACGCGCTGGTGCTTCGCTGCCTCCTCGCGGAGCGGGAATAGGGTTGTTCGAGGCGTGGGATCGGTTGCCACACCTCGTTAGCTTTAATCCAGATTCGGCGCGTCCCGTTGTCCAACCGCGCCTTTACCGTGTGGCAGGAGGAAATCATGAGTCGCAGTCTCAATCGGGTCCAGCTCATTGGAAATCTCGGCGCGGACCCCGAGGTCCGGAGCATCGCAAACGGCGGCCGGGTGGCCAACGTCTCGCTGGCCACGAGCCGGCGCTGGAAGGGCACCAACGGCGAGAACCAGGAGAAGACCGAATGGCATCGCCTGGTGCTGTGGAACAACCGGGGAGCGAATCTCGCCGACACGGTCGAGCGCTATTGCAAGAAGGGCGACAAGATCTACGTGGAAGGGAGCGTTGAGTACCGGAGCTGGCAGGACAAGGAAGGCCAGACGCGGTACACCACTGAGATCAACGTGCGGGAGCTCATCCTTCTTTCCGGCCGGGGCGACGGAGCCGAATCCTTCTCGGCCCCCAAGGCCGCGGGCGCCGCTGCCGCCACCAAGGCCAAAGACGAGTCCTTCGCCGACTTCCCCGAGGCGCTGGACGCCGAGGATGACGATCTGCCCTTCTGAGTCAGGGGTCAGGGGGTCAGCGGTCAGGGTCGAAGTCTCACGGCCCTGACCCCTGAATCCTGCCTTGGCACGTTCTTTGTTGATAACAACTTATGCGATTCTGGCGGCCCCGTCCGGCCCCTCATCCGATTGCAGATGCCGGGGGGGACGGGCAGTTTGCACCACCGGCGGAACGCGCGTAGCTCCTTGCATCCCGGCGATACACAGAGGTCAGCGACTATGCCCGCACGATTCTCCGTCCCTGTCCGGACGCATCGGAAGAAGCCGCTCATGCTGGTCGCGGCCCTCACCATGCTGCTTCCGGTCGTTGCCCTCGCCCAGGCGAGGTCGACCACTCACACGGTCAAGAAGGGCGACACCTTGTGGGACATCGCCCGGGCCTATCTGGGTGACCCGTTCCAGTGGCCGCAGATCTATCGAATCAACACCGACGTCGTCGAGGATCCGCATTGGATCTACCCCGGCGAGGTGCTGCGCCTCGCCGGCGATTCCGGCGTCAGTGCGGTGCCTGAGGCAGAGACCCCGGGCCCCCAGACGCCCGGGACGCCAATGGCGGAGGTCTCGGATACGGGTGACGGCGCCGGCATGGAGCTCTTCCGGCGGCAGACCGCGGCGGACGCGCAGGCGGCGTTCAAGTCGTACCGGGATTACAAGCCGCCGCTTCTGCGCCGAACGGATTTCCACTCGTCCGGCTTCCTGACCGAAGGCGACACTCTGCCGTTCGGCCGGCTCCTTGGCCCGGTCACCCCCGAACAGATCGAGAGCATCCGGTCGCGGGCAGCGGTGCAGCTCCTGACCCAGGTGGCGGTCACCCCTCCGGCAGGCGCGTCGTACGCCCCGGGCGACACTCTCATCACGCTGGTGCGCCGCGAGGGCCCGGTGGGCTACGGCGAGATCGTTCATCCGACGGGCTTGATGCGGGTCACCGGTCAGAACGGCGATCAGGTGGTCGGCGAGATCATCGCCGTCTACGGTCCGATTCGCGATGGCCAGTGGGTGCTGCCCGCGGAACAGTTCGGAAGCCGGGTGGGCACGACGTACCAGCCGGTCACCGACGGGGTTCAGGGCCATATCCTCGCCGGTCGCGAGCGGCGCGAGCTCCGCCAGATCGAGAACGTGCTGTTCCTGGACATCGGACGCGGCGAGGGCGTTGCCCTCGGCGATCTCTTCGAGGCGCGCCGCGATGCGGGGCCGCAGCCGGGTGCGACTGCCGACGCGGTCGATGAGCTGATGGCCACGATGCAGGTGGTTCACGTGCGTGAGCGGACCGCCACGGTGCGGGTATCGGGGGTGATCTCTCCCGATGTCCCGCTGGGAACCCGGGTCAAGCAGGTGGCACGACTGCCCTGAGCCCGCTTCCGCTCCACCAGATGCTCGCGCGCCCCGCTCCGGTCTCAGGCCGGACGGGGCGCGCGGCTTTGCAGGGGAGGCAGCGCCCCTATCTTTACCGCCATGCTGCTCTTCCAGGCCACCGAGACCGCCCGCGCCACCTGGTTCCAGCTCGTGCTCACCTCGAGCATGGAGACCAAGTCGGTCCTCGCGGTCACCGCGCTGTTCTCGCTC
>Ga0256867_10000683_pt1 | contig 13589 bp, 11 predicted proteins | sample RVTome_15_FD_185939 | JGI IMG/M metagenome (GOLD analysis project Ga0256867, IMG submission 185939) | Soil microbial communities from uranium-contaminated site in the Upper Colorado River Basin, Wyoming, United States - RVT150D86 (HiSeq) ... | reverse complement strand
CGCCAGCGCGTAGCCCTGCACTGCCTCGACCGCCCGCCGCAGCTCGGTCGTGGGCGCCTTCAAGAACTTCCGCCGCGCCGGGACGTTGAAGAACAGCGACGCCACCTCGACCGTCGTCCCGCGCGGTCGCGGCGCCGGCTCGGCGGAGCGCACCCGGCCGCCCTCGATCCGTACGCGGTGGCCTTCGCCGGGCGTCTCGGCGGTCGACAGCTCGACCCGCGCCACCGCCGCGATCGACGACAGCGCCTCGCCGCGGAAGCCGAGGCTGGCGACCCGCTGGAGGTCGCCGAAGCTGGCGATCTTGCTGGTCGCGTGGCGGTCGAACGCGAGCAGCGCGTCGTCGCGCCCCATCCCCGAGCCGTCGTCGGCGACCACGATCCGCCGCTTCCCCCCCGCCTCCAGCTCCACCCGCACCTCCGCGGCCCCGGCGTCGAGCGCGTTCTCGACCAGCTCCTTGACCACCGAAGCCGGCCGCTCCACCACCTCGCCGGCGGCGATCTGGCTGACGAGCTGGTCGGGGAGGAGACGGATCTTCGACGGCACGGTGCGATCCTAGCGCCGCGGCGGGCTGACGGCTCTCGTACGCTCGACCGCCCTATTCGTCGGCGGCTTCGGCGCGCGAGCCTGGAAGCGGAGTCGGTCGGACCGGACAAAGACCGGATTGCAGGATCAGCGCCATGTCCCTGTCTTTGGCGAGAAGGTGGTATCCATGCTGCGCCGCCAGACAGGCGATGACGCAGTCGATCGTCGAACGCACGGTGATCCCCCTTCGTCGAAGCTGTCGGAACAGGTCGGCCGCGCGGAAGTAGGTCTCCGGTTCGGAAGCCTCGAGGCACGACATCTCGCGAAAGTAAGGCTCCAACCGGCCGATCGACCGTTCACTTCGCAGCCCCTGGAAGAACTCGGCGATCACGACTCCGCAGGTGGCGATCTCGTCCTCCTGATCGATGAAGCCCTCCAGCGCGACAGCCTCGGGGGAGCGGTGGCCGTTGAAGAAGTCGACCCACACCGACGTGTCGACGAGGACGTTCAAACCCGCCCCCTCAACTCATCGACGTTGCCCTCCCACTTGATCTTCCCGCGCCAACGGAGGAGGTCACGACGCCGCTTGCGGCGGGCGTACTCCCGCAGCGCCTCGTTGATGACGTCGGTCTTCGTCCGGCCCTTGGATACGCTCATCGCAGCACCGAGCGCCTCGTCGTCGAGATTGAGAGTCGTACGCACTTCGTGCCTCCTGATGCAGACGATCTCACACTGAGATCTGCATTACAAGGCAGACCGCCGGAATCGCCCTGTCCGACCTTGGCCGTTACGAGCGATGCGATCGGCCGCGTCGATCTCAACTCCGGCCCGCGCGCTGGAAGGTCAGCAGCTCGGAGTCGCGCACGAAGCCGAGGCGCTCGGCGAGGGCGAGGCTCGGGGGGTTGGTCTCGTGGGCTCCCCAGACCGGGCGCTTGCCGCGCTCGGCGGCCATCCAGCGGGCCAGCGCGGAGAAGCAGGCGGCGGCGAGGCCGCGGCGGCGGTGGCCGGGGACGGTCTCGATCGAGACGTCCCACAGGGTCTCGGTCTCGAGCGCCGCCGAGCAGACCGAGGCGATCCGCCCGGTGCCGCCGGGCGGCACGCGCGCCGCCACCAGCGGCTGCACCCGCGCGAGCAGGCTCCCGACCTCGGCGCGCAACGCCGGCGGCAGGCCGGCGAGATCGGGTGCGGCCGGCGGCGCCTCCGGGGCGAGCATCGCCACGTCGGCGCCCTCGGGCGGCTCGATCGCCGGCGGCTCGCCCGGCAGGACGTGGAAGAACACCCGCTGCGGCCGCCACCCCGGCAGCGCCTTCGCCACCCGCTCGGCGCCCGGTCCGGCCGCCACCAGCACGTCGGTCAGGCTGCCGCTCCGCTCCACGGCCGCCCGCAACGCGCCTTCCGCCGGCTCTCCCCACACCGCCGCGAACGGCTCGTCGAGCGCCCGCGCCACGAACCCGCGCGCGGGATCGTCCTCCGACCACACCCGGCAGCGGCCGGAGAGCAGCAGCCCCCGGCAGTCGACCCAGCGCGGCTCGTCCGGGACCAGCCCGAGCAGCTCGCGGATCGCCGCGGGACCCAGAGGCTCTCTCATCGCCCCCCTCCGTGGAGCCGGCGAGAGGGCGAGGTCGCCCGCCGGACCCTAGACGTCCTCCGGCCCCTTCACGCCCAATGCCGCCCGCGCCGCCGCCAGCCGCGCGATCGGCACCCGGTAGGGCGAGCACGACACGTAGTCGAGGCCGGCCTGGTGGAAGAACGCGATCGAGCGCGGATCGCCCCCGTGCTCCCCGCAGACGCCGAGGTGGAGGTGCTCGCTCGCCGCCCTCCCCTTCTCGCACGCCATCGCCACCAGGGCGCCGACCCCCTCCTGGTCGAGGCTCGCGAACGGATCGCCCGGCAGCACCCCCTGCTCGATATAGGCGGGCAGGAAGCTCCCGGCGTCGTCGCGCGAGAAGCCGTAGGTCATCTGGGTCAGGTCGTTGGTGCCGAAGGAGAAGAAGTCGGCGTGGGCGGCGATCTCGCCGGCGACCAGCGCCGCCCGCGGCACTTCGATCATGGTGCCGATCAGCGCCTCGATCTCGACCCCCTCCTCGGCCTGCACCCGCTCGAGCATCGCGGCGATCCGCTCGCGGATGACCCGCAGCTCCTCCGGCATGCCCACCAGCGGCACCATGATCTCGGGCACCGGGTCGCCGCCGGCCTTCTTGCGCGCGCAGGCGGCGCGGGCGATCGCCTCGGCCTGCATGTCGTAGATCTCGGGCGCGGTGACGCCGAGGCGGCAGCCGCGGTGGCCGAGCATCGGGTTGGCCTCGCGCAGCGCCTCGGCCTTGTCGGCGACCGCCGACGGCTCGATCCCCATCTCGCGCGCCAGCTCGGCGAGCGCCTTCTCGCCGTGGGGCAGGAACTCGTGCAGCGGCGGGTCGAGAAGCCGGATCGTGACCGGCAGCCCGTCCATCGCCTCGAAGATGCCTTCGAAGTCGGCCTGCTGCACCGGCAGCAGCTCGGCGAGCGGCTTCTTGCGCTCCTCGGCGCCGGCGGCGAGGATCATCCGGCGCACGCGCGAGATGCGGTCCTCCTCGAAGAACATGTGCTCGGTGCGGCACAGGCCGATGCCGGCGGCGCCGAACTCGCGCGCCCGGCGGGCGTCGCCGGGGGTGTCGGCGTTGGCGCGCACGCCGAGCCGGCGCTCCCGGTCGGCCCAGTCGAGGACGCGCCGGAAGGCGGTCGACATCGCCGACTCCCCGATCGCCCCGGAGAGCGCCTGGAGCACCTCGGAGTCGTGCGGGGCGAGCCGGCCCTCGATCACCTCGCCGGCGGTGCCGTCGATCGACATCCAGTCGCCCTCGCGCAGCGTCTTGCCGGCCACCCGCACCTCGCCGGCGGTCTCGTCGACGGCGACCGCGCCGGCGCCGACGATGCACGGCTTGCCCATGCCGCGCGCGACCACCGCGGCGTGCGAGGTCATGCCGCCGCGCGAGGTCAGGATGCCGACCGAGGCGTGCATGCCGACGATGTCCTCGGGAGAGGTCTCCTCGCGGACCAGCAGCACCGGGCCGGCCCCGGCCATCTCGGCGGCGCGGTCGGCCTCGAGCGCGATGCGCCCCGAGGCCGCCCCCGGGCCGGCGGGCAGCCCCTTGGCCAGCAGCCGCCCCTCCTCGACCGCCTTCTTCTTCTCGACGAGGTCGAAGTCGGGGGCGAGCATCTGCTCGAGGTGCAGGGGCTCGACCCGGGCGAGCGCGGTCTTGGGGTCGATCAGCCCCTCGTCGACCATCTCGACCGCGATCCGCACCGCCGCCGGCCCGGTGCGCTTGCCGGTGCGGGTCTGGAGCATGTACAGCTCGCCGTGCTCGATCGTGAACTCGACGTCCTGCATCTCGTGGTAATGGGCCTCGAGGGTGCGGCAGACCTCCTCGAGGCGGGCGGTGGCCTCGCCGAACTCCTCGCCCATGCCCGCGCGGCCGTCGTCGCCGCCGATCGGCTTGGGCGTGCGGGTGCCGGCGACCACGTCCTCGCCCTGGGCGTTGACCAGGTACTCGCCGTAGAGGCCCCTGGCGCCGGTCGCCGGGCTGCGGGTGAAGGCGACGCCGGTGGCGCAGTCGGCGCCGCGGTTGCCGAACACCATCGCCTGGACGTTGACGCCGGTGCCCATGTCGTCGGGCAGGCCGTGGAGGCGGCGGTACTCGCGCGCGCGGCGGTTGTCCCAGGAGTCGAAGACCGCGCCGATGCCGCCCCAGAGCTGCTCCTCGGGGTCCTGCGGGAACGGCTTGCCGGCGTGCTCGGCGATCAGCGCCTCGAAGCGCTCGATCACCCGGTCGAGGCTCTCGGCGGTCAGCTCGGCGTCGTTCTCGGCCCCCTGCTCGGAGCGCGCGGCGCCGAGCATGCGCTCGAACTCGCGGTGTTCGACCCCCATCACGACGTCGCCGTACATGGTCAGCAGCCGCCGGTAGGCATCGCGCACCCAGCGGGCGTCGGCGCCCGCCGCGGTCAGCGCCTCGACCGCCTGGCGCGACAGCCCGAGGTTGAGGACCGTGTCCATCATCCCCGGCATCGACACCGGCCCGCCAGAGCGGACCGAGACCAGGAGCGGATCGGCTGGATCGCCGAAGCGCCGCCCCTGCAGCTCCTCGAGCCGCGCCAGGTGCTCCGCGACCTCCTCGCGCAGGCCGTCCGGATGGCTCTTGCCGGCGCGCTGGTAGGCGATGCACGCCTCGGTGGTGATCGTGAACCCCGGCGGCACCGGGATGCCGAGCCGGCTCATCTCCGCCAGCCCCGCCCCCTTGCCCCCGAGCAGCGCCTTCTGCTTCCCCTCTCCCTCGGCGGTGCCGCCGCCGAACGCATAGACCCACTTGCTCCCCACGCTGGTGCCTCCCCTCGTGCCGTTCACGGCGGCCAAGGATATGCCACGACGGTCATCACCCCAGCGCATTCCAGAGCAGGATCACCGCGATGAACACCACGATCCAGGCGATCAGAAGCCAGACCTTGCCGCGCATCTCGACCCGCCGCTTCGACGGGAGCTTCGCCGCCACCAGCTCGCGGGCGGCGGTCCAGTCTTCGTCACCGGCGAAGAAGCTCCTGGCGAGGATGTGAAACATCGTGTTGGAGTGGTAGATGAGGAGCTCGGACGCGGTCGCTTCCCACTGGTAGAAGCGGTCCCAGCTCGTGCAGAAGCTGCCGCGGTCCGTGACCAGCTCGAAGCCCTCGTCCGAGAGGGTGCCGCGGAACGGTTCGGGTCCGAGCTTGTAGGTCCTCCAACTCTTGCGGAGCTGGACCTCCACGAACACCATCAGCCCGAGGGTCAGCGCGCCGAGACCGAGCAGAGTCCACCCGAGCCACGGAACGAAGGGCCGGAACAGGGCGCCGAAGACGAGAGCGCCGACGGTGGCGACGACGGTGCTCTTGGCCGCGATATGGGACCTGGCGGCGCGAAGGTAGAGGTCTCGATCGAGCTGCCCCTGGAAGTGAATCGCCACAGTAGGCCCTCCGTTGACCCGGCCCGGTCCGGCAACCGCGAGGTGGCACTCAACCCTGCCCGGCCTAGCCCTCCGCATGCCGAGCCCGGTGCTCGGCCTTGTCGACCACCATCTCGGTCAGCCGGGCGATGCGGGAGATCGCGCGTTCGATGCCCTGGAGCAGCGCGATGCGGTTGCGGCGGAGCGTGCGGTCTTCGTCCATGACCAGGACATCGACGAAGAACTTGTCGAGCACCGGGGCCAGCTCGGCGACGCGCTGGAGGCCGGCCTCGTACTCGCCCTCGGCGGCCGCTTCTTCGATGCCGGCGCGCAGCTCGCCGAAGGCTCGGTGGAGGTCTTTTTCGGCCGGCTCGACGAGCGCGTCCTCTTCGAACGGGTATTCGGGGTGGTCCTTGACGATGTTGACGATCCGCTTGGCCGCCAGCGCCACCGACAGGAAGGACTCCTGCTCGCGCACCGTGTGCAGCGCCTCGACCCGGGCGGCGAGGTCGGGGAGGCTGGTCCACTCGGCGGCCAGCGCGGCCTCGATCTCGTCGTAGGCGTAGCCGGCCTGGCCGAGCAGGTGGCGGATGCGGTCGAAGAGGAACGGCCGCAGCAGCTCGAGGATCTCGTCGCCGCTCTTCTCGAGGCGGTCGCCGTAGAGGAGCGCGGCGCGGGCGGCGACCAGGTCGAGGTCGAGCGGCAGGTCGCCCTCGAGGGCGATGCGCACCGCGCCCTGGGCCGCCCGGCGCAGGCCGAAGGGGTCGCGGCTGCCGGTCGGCACCAGGCCGAGGCCGAAGATGCCGACCAGGGTGTCGATGCGGTCGGCGAGCGCGGTCACCCGGCCGATCCGGCCGCGCGGGATCGGGTCGCCGGTGCCGGCGGGCAGGTACTGGTCGTAGATCGCCTGCCAGACCGCCTCGGGCATCCCCTGCTCGCGGGCGTAGAGGCCGCCGACGATCCCCTGGAGCGAGGTGAACTCCTTGACCATCTCGGTGGCGAGGTCGGCCTTGAGCAGGCGCGCGGCGGCGCGGGCGTCGTCGGCCTCGGCGTCCCGGCCGAGCTGCTCGCACAGGATCGCGGACAGCTCGGCGATCCGCCCGGCCTTCTCGGCGTAGCTGCCGAGCTTCTCGTGGAAGGCGAGCCGGGCAAGCTGGCCGGCGCGCTCGGCGAGCGGCGCCTTGCGATCCTCGTCGTAGAAGAACCGCGCGTCGGCGAGCCGCGCCGCGACCACCCACTCGTTGCCGGCGCGCACCCGGCCCTCGGGGTCGTCGGGGCGGTCCATGACGGTGAGGAACGCGGGCAGGAGGGGCCGGAGGGGGCCGTCCTTCTTGCCGCCGCCCTTGCCGGTGGCCTGCTCGACGGTCAGCGCGCTCTGGTGGTCGCGCAGGCTGGCGATCAGCACCTCGCGCGGCAGCGCCAGGAACTCCTCGTCGAACGATCCCTCGAGCACGCCGGGCACCTCGCAGATCGCGGTCAGCTTCTCGAGCAGCTCGGGGTCCTCGACCAGCTCGCCGCCGAGCGCGCGGGCGCGCTCGCGCATCCCCTCGGCCAGCGCGTTCAGGCGGTCGGCCGGGCGCAGCTCGATGCCGCGCTTGGCGAGCTTGCGCCGGTGGTCGGCGGCGCCCTTGACCGCGAACGGCTGGGGCGAGAGCACCGGGTGGCCGATCGTCGAGTCGCCCGCCGCGACTCCGAACAGCTCGAACGGCACGACCTCGCCCCCGAACACCGACACGATCCCGTGCACCGGCCTGACCCAGGGGCCGACCCCGGCGCCCCAGCGCATCGTCCGCGGCCAGGCGAGGCCGGCGAGCGCCGCCGGCACCACCTCGGCGAGCGCCTCGGCGGTCGGCCGGCCGGCGCTGCGTAGGACCGCGGCGAGGTACTCGCCCTTGTCGGTGGCGACCCGCTCGAGGGCGTCCGGCTCGACGCCGCAGCGGCGGGCGAAGCCAAGCGCGGCGGCGGTCGGCTCGCCGGCGGCGTCGAACGCGACCGAGGCCGGCGGGCCGACCGTGCGCTCCTCGCGGTCGGGCTCGCGCTCGGGCAGGCCGGTCGCCACCAGCACCAGCCGGCGCGGCGTGAACGCGGTCTCGACCGCCGCCGGCTCGAGGCCCCGGGCGGCGAGGTCGGCGGTCACCCGCGCCGCCAGCTCGGCGACCGCCGGCGCCAGCATGCGCGCCGGGATCTCCTCCGCCCGCACCTCGAGCAGGTACTCACCCGCCGGCACCGGCGCCCTCCCCTCCGGCGGCGGCGCGGTCCGCCGCCTCGCCGCGCGGAACCCGCGCGCCGCCGGCGAGCAGCGGGAAGCCGAGCCGCTCGCGGCTCGCGACGTAGGCCTCGGCGCAGGCGACCGCCAGCCTGCGGACGCGGCGGATCAGCGCCACCCGCTCGGTCACCGACACCGCGCCGCGGGCGTCGAGGACGTTGAACAGGTGCGAGCACTTGAGCGCCCCCTCGTAGGCCGGCAGCACCAGCCCGTGCTCGAGGCAGCGGCCGGACTCGCGCTCCCAGCCCTCGAACTGGGCGCGCAGGAACTCGACGTCGGCGACCTCGAAGTAGTACTTCGAGAACTCGACCTCGTCCTGGTGGCGCACCTGGCCGTAGTCGACCCCGCGGCCGCCATCGGCGCCGTCGCCCGGGGCGACCCAGCCGATGTCGTAGATCGAGCGCGACAGCCCGAGGAACATGGTGATCCGCTCGAGCCCGTAGGTGATCTCCGCGCTGATCGGATCGAGCTCGAGGCCGCCGGCCTGCTGGAAGTAGGTGAACTGGGTGATCTCCATGCCGTCGAGCATCACCTGCCAGCCGACCCCCCAGGCGCCGAGCGTCGGCGCCTCCCAGTTGTCCTCCTCGAAGCGCAGGTCGTGGACCGCGAGGTCGACCCCCATCGCCTCGAGGCTCCTGACGTAGAGCGCCTGGACGTCGGGCGGCGACGGCTTGAGGATGACCTGGAGCTGGTAGTGCTTGGCGAGCCGGAAGGGGTTGTCGCCGTAGCGGCCGTCGGCCGGCCGCCGCGACGGCTGGACGTAGGCCACCCGCCATGGCTCGGGGCCGAGCACGCGCAGGAAGGTGTCCGGGTGCATGGTCCCGGCGCCGACCTCGAGGTCGTACGGCTGCTGCAGCACGCACCCCTGCTCGGCCCAGAACTCCGACAGCGCGAGGATCAACTCCTGGAGGGTTCGCATCGCTGGCCTCGTTTGGCGCTCACCCGTCGAGCGAGCGCCAGATGGTAGCACCGGCTGGGCGAAACGCCGGCGGGCGGGCGGCTTTGACGTCCCGCCGCCGCTCTGCCAGAATCTACACGTGAAGCCGTCCGCGAGCCCTCCGCTCCGCCGTGCGGTCGCCGTGCTGGCCCTTGCGCTCTGGGTGGCGCCGGGGGCGGGCGCGCTCGCCGTGGCCCTCCACCTCGCGGTGGGCCATCACCACGGCGACCACCGCCACGCCGACGATCATCGGGCTTCGGCCCTGGAGCTGGCCCTGGCCGCGGTCCACGGACACCGTCACGACCTCGAGGCGGCGCCCGACCACGAGCACCCGGCGCCGGCCGCCGGCGTCGCGAGCGTCCACGCGGGCGCGCCCACGGCGGTCGATCTGTCGCCCGCGGACTGCTTCCGATGCATCCCCGGTTTCGCGGTCGAGTCGCTCTCGCCGGGTCGCCGCGGCCCACCCACTCCCCTGTACGACACGCACTGTTCCCTGCTGCTCTGATCCCGGGTCGTCCGCCGGGCTCGCCGTGAGCCCGCCGTCGAAACGACCTCGGGAAAGGAGCAGGCATGCATCGCGCTTTCGCCGCCTTCGTGGCGGTAGTTCTGGCCGTGCCCGCGGCGGGAGCCAGCCAGCCGGCCGTGGTCACCGAGGCCAAGTTCCTCGCGGCCGTGGGTGAGGGCCACCCGGCGCTCGCCGCCCTCCGCATGAACCTCGGGAGCGCCCGGGCCGAAGCGCTCGCGGCCGCCGCCCTCGCCGACCCGGAGGTGGGAGCGGTCCGGGAAGACCCCGACGGCGACGCCGAGCAGATCGACCTCACCGTCTCCTGGCAGCCGCCGCAGCCGGGCCGCCGGCTCGCGGTCGCCGCCGCCGGGCACGGGATCGCCGCCGCCGAGGCCCGTCTCGAGGCCGAGCGCCTCGCCCTGCATCTCGTCCTGCACGAGGCCTACGCGGCGTGGGCGATCGCATCCGAACGCACGGACCACCTCGCACGGAACGCCGATCGGCTCGCCGAGTTGGCGAGGCGAGAGGGAGAGCGCGCCGAGCGAGGCGAGGTCTCGGGACTGGAGGCGCGGCGCCTGGCGCTCGCGGCGGACGAGGCGGCCTCCCGCCTGGCGCTGGCCGAGGCCGAGGCCGCGGCGGCGCTGGCGACCGTGCGCGGCTGGGTGCCGGAGCTGGCGGACGGCGCGCTCTCGGAGCTGCCCGCGCTCGTGCCGCCGCGGGCGGCCCTGCCCGCGCAGCATCCGCGCCTAATCGCCCTCGAGCAGGACCTCGAGGCGGCGCGGCTGTCGAGCCGGGCGGCCGACCGGATCGTCCGCTGGCCCGAGCTGATCGCCGGCTGGCAGCGCCAGGAGCTCGACGCCGGCTCGGTCGAGGGGCCGATCCTCGGGATCTCCTGGCCGCTGCCGCTGCTCGACCGCAACCGGGCCGAGCGCAGCCTCGCCGCCAGCCGCGAGGAGACCGCCGGGGCGCGGCTCGAGGCCGCGCGCCGGCGGTTCGAGGCCGACCGCGCCGGGGCGCTGGCCGCCTACGGCCGGCTCGAAGCCGCCGCCCGCGAGGCCCACCGGGCGGCGTCCGGCAACCCGGGGATGGTCGCCGCGGCGGTCGCCGCGTTCGAGCAGGGCGAGGCGGGCGTGACCGACCTGCTCGAGACCCTCCGTTCGGCCGTCGACTCCGAGGCGACGGCCCTCGATCTCCACACCGCCGCCCTCGCCGCGTTCCGGCGCCTGGAGGAGCTCGCCGGGTGCCCGCTCGATCAAGACCACGACCCCACTCTCGACCCCAACGGAGAAACGCCATGAAGACCCCGTCCATCGCCCTCGCCACCCTGATCGTCCTGGTCCCCGCTCTCGTGGCCTGCGCCGGCGAGCGGTCCGCCTCCGAGGAGGCGGAGGCCACCCCCGCCGCCGAGACCGTTTCCGCCGCCGAGACCGCCCCCGCCTCGGAGAGCACCTCCGACGGCGCCGTGACCTACGAGCCCGCGTATCCCGAGGAGGTCAGCTCGGAAGGCCTGACCGAGCAGGACATTTCCCACCAGGACGCCGCTCACAGCCATGCCGAGGGCGCCGATCACGCGCACGGCGAGGACGGCCACTCCCACGGCGACGACGCCGACCACGACCATGGTCACGATCACTGAGCCGGTGCGACCCAGACCGTGGAGGGCGCTCGCCGCGGCGGCCGTGCTGGCGGTCGCGGCCGGCGGCTGCGGCGGCGGCCCTCCACCGGCCGAGAGCGGCGACGCCGAGAGCTGGTCGGTGACCGCGTGGGGCGAGCGGTTCGAGGTCTTCCCCGAGGTCGATCCCCTGATCGCCGGCGAGGCCTCGGCGGCGCACACGCACGTCACCGTCCTCGATGGCTTCGCGCCTCTGGTCGAGGGCCGGGTCGAGATCGTGCTGCGCGGCGAGGGGGGTGAGCATCCATTCGGCGCCACCGAGCCGGTGCGCCCGGGGATCTTCAACGTCGAGCTGCGGCCGCCGGCCGCAGGGGACTACGAGCTGACCTTCCGGATCGCGTCGCCGGCAGGCGAGGAGGAGATCCGCGGCGGCCGGGTGCGGGTGGGGATCGCCGAGTCGCCCGGAGGCCTCCTGGTCGGGCCGGCGCCCAAGGGCGCGACCGACGCCGGTGAGCCGGTGCCCTTCCTCAAGGAGGAGCAGTGGCGGAGCGGGTTCGCCACCGCCTGGGTGCGCGGCGGGAGCCTGCGGCGGAGCGTCGAGGGCCTTGCCCGCGTGCGTCCGCCCGCGGGCGGCGAGGCCGCGATCACCGCGCCGGTCGATGCGGTGCTCCAGGCCGAGCCGTGGCCCTTTCCCGGCCAGCCGGTCGCGGCCGGCGCGGCGCTTTTCCGGCTGGTGCCGCGGGTCGCCTCCGAACGGAGCCTGCCCGCGCTCGAGGCCGACGCCGCGGCGCTCGAGACCGAGCTGGCCGCCGCCCGCGCCCGGCTCGGCCGGCTCGAGGAGCTTCTGGACCTCGAGGCGACCAGCCGGCGCGAGGTCGAGGAGGCGCGGTCGCGGGTCGAGATCCTCGCGGCGCGGCGCGCGGCCGCCGGCCGCGATCTCGCCGCTGCCCGCGCCTCCCGCGAGGGTGGCAGCGCGGGGGCGGTGACCCTGCGCTCGCCGTTCGCGGGCGAGGTCGCCGCGGTGACCGCGGCACCGGGCGCGGCGGTGGCGGCCGGGGCGCCGCTGGCGCGGCTGGTGGCCACGGACCGCGCCTGGCTGGAGGTGGCGCTGGCACCGGACGACGCCCGCAGGCTCGGCGGGGCCGCCGTCGAGGGGGTGGTACTGACCCTCCCGGAGGGCCCGCCGGTGACCTTCGATTCGGGCGCGGCGCGCCTGGTGTCGGTGGCGCCGGAGGTCGACCCGGCCCACGGCAAGGTCGCCGCGCTGGTCGAGGTACCGGCGGCCGACGCGCTGGTGCTGGGGACGCTCGCCGAGGCGCGCATCCTGCTCGCCGGCGAGATCGACGGCATCGTCGTCCCGACCTCGGCGCTGGTCGACGACGGCGGCGTCACCGTCGTCTATCTCCAGCTCTCCGGCGAGAGCTTCGCCCGCCAGCCGGTGCGGGTGGTCGAGCGGCAGGGCGAGCGGGCGCTGGTCGAGGGCCTGGTCGCCGGCCAGCGCTTGGTGACCGGCGGCGGCGAGGCGATCCGCCGCTCCTCGCTGATGGCGGGCGGCGAGGCCCACGGCCATGTCCACTGAGGCGGCGGCGATGGGAGCGCTCGACCGCCTGATCCGCGGCTCTCTGCGGCACCGGCTGCTGGTGCTCGCCGGCGCCGCGCTCCTGCTCGTGCTCGGCGGGGTCTGGATCGCCGGGCTGCCGGTCGACATCTTCCCGGATCTCTCGGCGCCGACCGTGACGGTGATCACCGAGGCGCCCGGCATGGCCCCGGAGGAGGTCGAGCTGCTGGTCACCTTCCCGGTCGAGTCCGCGGTCAACGGCTCGCCCGGGGTGCGCCGCCTGCGCTCGGTGTCCGCGGACGGCATCTCGGTGCTGTGGGTCGAGTTCGACTGGGGGACCGACATCTACCTCGCGCGCCAGGTGGTCACCGAGCGGCTGCAGCGGGTCGAGCTGCCGGCGCCGGCCGCCCGGCCCGAGCTGGGTCCGGTCTCCTCGATCATGGGCGAGATCACCTTCATCGCGCTGACCTCGGAGACCGTTTCGCCGATGGAGCTGCGCCGCCTCGCCGAGACCGTCGTGCGGCGGAACCTGCTGGCGGTGCCGGGGATCTCGCAGGTGGTGCCGATCGGGGGCGAGGTGCGCCAGCTCCAGGTCACCGTCCGCCCGGCGGCGCTCGCCCGCCACCGGGTCGGGCTGGGCGAGGTGATCGACGCGGTGGCGCACGCCAGCCGCAGCCCGGCGGCCGGCTTCCACGTCGAGGGCGGCCAGGAGTACCTGGTGCGCGGCCTGGGGCGGGCGCGGAGTCCCGACGACGTGGCGGCGGCGGCGGTGACGGTCGCCGCGGGCGTGCCGGTGACGGTCGGCGATCTCGCCGAGGTCGGCTGGGGACCGGAACCGGCCCGCGGCACCGCCTCGTACCGTGCCCGGCCGGCGGTCGTGCTCTCGGTCCAGAAGCAGCCCGGAGCCAACACCCTGGAGCTGACCGAGGCGATCGACGCCGTGCTCGACCGCCTCCAGGCGGCGCTGCCCGAGGGCGTGGTGATCGAGGAGGAGAACTTCCGCCAGGCCGACTTCATCCGGGTCGCGATCGACAACGTGACCACCGCCCTGGTCGAGGGCGCCCTGCTCGTGGTGCTGATCCTCTTCCTCTTCCTGGGCAGCCTGCGCACGACCATGATCTCGGCGCTCGCGATCCCGCTGTCGCTGGTCGCGGCGGTGGTCGTGCTGTCGCTCTTCGGCCTCACCGTCAACACCATGACCCTCGGCGGGCTGACCATCGCGATCGGCCTGTTGGTCGACGAC
>Ga0256867_10000682_pt1 | contig 13592 bp, 10 predicted proteins | sample RVTome_15_FD_185939 | JGI IMG/M metagenome (GOLD analysis project Ga0256867, IMG submission 185939) | Soil microbial communities from uranium-contaminated site in the Upper Colorado River Basin, Wyoming, United States - RVT150D86 (HiSeq) ... | reverse complement strand
AGCGTGACACTCCACGGGACAAGCCCGTGGCATCTTTTCGACTTTTTGTGCAAAGTCGAGCAGTGACCTCGCTCTAGTTTTTCTCTGTGCAGTCAGAGAATCCACATTAGGGCACTGAACTCTCTCTGGACGACTTGCGCGAATCGCACGTTTAGTAGCATCTTTCCGCCATGTCAGACACCTTTACCGAGCTCGCTGCCAACCTTGCCTCGATCGCGAAGAGCTTTCACGCGCGTGGTTGGCTACTCGGCACAAGTGGGAACCTGAGTGCCGTAGTCCAGCGTCAACCGCTGCGACTGGCGATGAGTCCCAGTGGTGTTGACAAAGGCGAACTGACACCAGACCAACTGCTTTCGATCGATGACAATGCTCGAATAGTCAGCCGGCATAGCGGCAAACCATCTGATGAGAGTTTGCTCCATATACGAATCGTAAAGGATCGAGGCGCCGGCGCAGTGCTGCACACGCATTCGATCTGGAATACCATTCTTTCCGATCTTTACGCTTCCGAAGGCGGCGTTACTATCGAGGGCTACGAGATGTTGAAAGGATTGCAGGGCGTGCAGACACACGATCATTCCGAGTGGTTGCCCATAATCGAGAATTCTCAGGACATGGCGGCGCTCGCTGAAGTCGTCGGTAAAACTCTCAACGAACACAAAGAAGCCCACGGGTTCTTATTGCAACGTCACGGCCTCTATTCATGGGGCGACTCTCTGGCCCAGGCGAAGCGGCACATCGAGATTCTGGAATTCCTGCTCGAAACAATGGGACGAACATCTTTTATAAAACGAAAACATGCAATTTAGGAGGACTCAAGTATGGCTGTAGTAACGATCCTCAATGAAGACAAGACTCTCAGAACTCACGAGGAGATTGTGTCAGGCCTCGCGAGTCACGGCATCGACTATGAACGCTGGCTGCCCGCACATCCCGTCGCTAACGATGCTCCGACCGAAGAAATCCTGAAGGCGTACTCGCACGAGATTGATGAACTTAAGGTTCGAGGCGGCTACGTGACTGCCGATGTAATCGACGTCACTCCCACAACACCCGGTCTCGATGAGATGCTCGCAAAGTTTAATCGCGAGCACTGGCACGACGAGGATGAGGTGAGGTTCATAATCGCCGGCCACGGGCTATTCCACATTCACACCACTACGGGAGCGGTGTTGGCAATCGAGGTCGAAGCCGGTGATCTGATTCGCGTACCGCGCGGCACGCTGCACTGGTTCAATCTCTGTGCTGATCGTCGCATAAGAGCAATCCGATTGTTTCAGGACACGGCCGGTTGGACTCCGCACTACACCGACAGCAGGGTTGATGAAGGCTTTCTTCCGGTCTGCTTCGGCGCAACGCATCTTTCTGCAAGTGGTCGATGAAGATGAAGGTAAGACTCTTAGACGGTCAGGTTCGCGGCATCCTACTCGACATCGAAGGCACTACCACTCCGATCTCTTTCGTTCATGACGTGCTGTTCTCCTACGCTCTTGCTCACTCAAGAGACTTTCTGACAACTAATTTTGACTCCGAAGAGGTGCGTGCGGACATCACGCTGTTGCATGAAGAACATGCATTGGATCTAAGCAAAGACAAACATCCGCCCTCGCTTGTCAAAGACTCACCCGGCGCTGAGATCGAATCAATTGCAGCTTACATCGACTGGCTAATCGCTCAGGATCGCAAGTCCACTGGTTTGAAGTCATTGCAGGGAAAGATCTGGCGACAAGGTTATCTGGAAGGATCTTTGAAATCGCAGGCGTTTACGGATGTCGCTCCGGCGTTGGAACGTTGGCATGCGTCAGGTTTGCGAATCGGCATCTTTTCATCCGGCAGCGTCTTGGCCCAGCAACTTCTCTTCGCGCATACCGGCGCAGGCGATCTCACGAAGTTTATACACGATTACTTCGATACGAATGTCGGCAAAAAAGGCGAGGCAGATAGCTATCGACGGATAGCGACTGCGTTGAATTTGCAAACAAGCGAAATCGTCTTCATCTCGGATGTTATCGGAGAACTGGACGCAGCAAACGAAGCAGGCATGAAGACGCTTCTCTGTCTGAGACCCGGCAACCCACCACAAGAATCCGCGGAAAAGTATCAAGCGATTCACAGTTTCCATGAGGTTTGACAGGATTACAGAATTGAGTCTTTCGACCTTGATCTACTGTTTGATCGCGTCGTAAAGCTGCTGGGCCATTTCAGCGTTGATGCCCTTTAGAGTCTCGTATTGGGCCATGGCCGCGGTCTTATCGTTAATAGCGTAGTAGGTGAGTCCCAGATTGAAGTAAGCCTGGGCCAGATTTGGTCTCAGCTTAACGACTTCTTTATACGACTCGATTGCTTCCGAGTAGCGTCCCGCATTGTAAAGAGTAAGTCCAAGATTGAAATGCGCTGAGGCATTCTTGGGCTCGATCTCGGAGGACTTCTTGAGCGCGGTCGCGGCCTCATCGTAACGTTTCAAACCGTTATAAGCGTTGCCGAGATTTTTGTAAGCGTAGGACCGTATCTCATTTCTTTCCTGAAATCCGAGTTTGTAAGCTTCACCTGTCTCACCCAACAAATTGATCGCTTGCAGGCTCGCATCCACTGCGTCCTGGAAGCGTCCGCTGTGATTGTAGGCAAAGCTCAGATTGTTATGGACCTCGGGACTGGGGTCGCGCTTCAACGTTTCCTGATAGACCTCGATCGCCTCGGGATACCTGTTCATGCGCGCAAGGGAAAATGCCAGAGGTAAATATGCACCGTTGTAATCCGGTTTTACTTTGAGCGCCTTCTGATAAGCATCGACCGCTTCGGCAAAGCGACCCTGGTCCACATAGACGTTTCCCAGACCAGCAAATGCGCGTGCATCATCAGGAGCTATCTGGGCCGCTAATCGATACTGTTGCTCCGCTTCGTCATAACGTGGCTTGGACGCGCTTCGGGCTGCGTTGGCTCGCGCGATGATTGAATCCTGCTGGCGAACGGGAGGCTTCCGACTATCTCGCACGCGGCCTCCACCTGTGGCTCCACCGCTTAGCTGCACTACAGGGTTTTGCGGTGCGCGGAAGATTAGAGCCGCGCCTCCGGTGATGTCGCGAAGCAAACTGCCGCCGCCTGTTATGTCCTGGGCCGTTACGGCGACCGCCAACACTGCCAGGCTTATACCCAAACAGAACAGCCGGAAAAAACGATTTCTCATTCCCAAATCCTTCTCCTTAAGCCGATTACAACTCATTCCGGGAAGATACACAAGCCCGCAAAGGAGGCCACAGATTTTCACGGATTAACACGGATCAGAGGTGTGATCTGAGTTAATCCGTGAAAATCTGTGGCTTATCGTTACTTCAGATCGTCGATTATCCTCGAGCCAGCGGTGAACGGCTACCAGGGTTGAGGTGGTCCTTGTTGAGCGGCGACTGAAATCGAAACAACTAGCAGGGCCCCAAAGGCAATAGTGGTTTTGAACATTCGGTATGTTTCCAGGATTACATGATCACCAGGATTTTCATTAATGGATCTTGTTAATTATGTAATCATGTCTCAATGGATCTGTCACCTGAGAACAAACCTGATGCGGACCTGGTCCGTGGCATACGCCGCTGGGACCTGGTCGCAATTGCCATCAACGGTATCATCGGTGCCGGCATCTTTGGTCTTCCTTCCAAGGTCTATTCGCTAATCGGTACTTACAGCCTAATCGCATTCGTAGTCTGCGCCCTGGTTGTTGCGCTGATCATACTTTGCTTTGCTGAGGTCGGCAGTCGCTTCGACGAAACCGGTGGCCCATATCTCTACGCGCGCGAAGCGTTTCAGCCTGCCGTTGCATTCGAAATAGGCTGGTTGATCTGGCTTGCGCGGATCACTGCATTCGCCGCCAACTGTAATCTACTGATCAGCTATCTGAGTTACTTTTGGCTGCCGGCGACAAGTCCTGTCTGGCGGGCGTCAATCATCGTGTTTGTAGTTGCGGTGCTCACAATTATCAATCTGCTGGGCATCAGACAAGCAGCCATCGTCAGCAACGCGTTCACGATAGGCAAATTGGTGCCCATCATACTTTTCATCGCTGCCGGACTCTTTTTCCTCAATCCGCAGGCATACGAACTTGGTCCAAGCCCGACAACTGCCGCATTCTCGCAATCAGTTTTGCTGCTGGTTTATGCGTTTACAGGCTTCGAGATGGCAAGTATTCCCGCCGGCGAAGTGAAGAATCCGCGGAAGAGCCTGCCTCGCGCGCTCTTGATAACAATCCTTGTAGTTGCCGTTCTCTACATCTTGATACAGCTCGTCTCTGTCGGAACATTACCGGGGTTGGCCCAATCTCAAAGGCCGCTGGCTGACGCGGGCTCTCGTTTTCTGGGAACAGCGGGTGGGGCAATCATCTCAGCAGGCGCGATCATTTCGATCACGGGTAACTTGAACATCATCCTGTTGTCAGGCTCACGTCTTCCATTCGCGATGGCGGAGCAAAAACAATTGCCGGCCTTCATTGGCAGCATCCACACAAAATTCTTTACACCCTACGTGGCCATATTAATCACGGCCGGATTGATGCTGTTTCTAACTTTGCAGAGCTCCTGCCTGGCGGCTCTAACAATCAGCACGATTGCGCGTCTTATTACCTACGGAGCGACGTGTATCGCACTGCCGGTATTTCGCGCGAGAAGTGAGACACCAGCGCCGCAATTTCGACTGCCGGGAGGTACAGCCATCGCGATTCTTTCATTGTTGTTGATTGTTTGGTTGTTGCTTAACAGTACCTTGCAGGAGGCAAGAGCTGCGGCGTTAGCAGCCGCCGTTGGATTGCTCGTCTATTTTGCCTACCGTATTCAACAGAACCGAGCGCGGTAGCGCCGGGTCCACATTTCCCGACTGGACGTGATGGAGTGAGAGCTACCCGGCGCTGCCGCGCTCGGTTCTGTTATCTCCGGTGAGTTAAACTATCGCCAGTCTCGGCGTGAATAATTTAATCGACAATTTGAGCGCGATCGTAGGCCGCGAGAACGTTCTCTCTAAACCTGACGAACTACTGGTCTATGAGTGCGATGGTCTGCCGCAGCACAAGCATCGGCCGCGCGCCGTTGTGTTCCCTTCTTCAACAGAAGAAACAGCCGCCATCATGCGCGAACTCGCGCGAGCCAGGGTTCCCTTCACTCCGCGAGGCGCGGGCACAGGTCTCTCAGGGGGCGCACTCGCACTAAATTCCGGCGTCGTGATCGAACTTGCGAGGATGCGCAAGATACTTCGCATCGACGTCGAGAACCGTTTTGCAGTGGTCCAACCCGGCGTAGTTAACCTCGACGTCTCCAGGGCAGTTGCACCGTTTGGCTTGTATTATGTTCCAGACCCTTCGAGCCAGCCGAGCTGCACGATCGGTGGAAATATCGCAGAGAGTGCAGGCGGCATTCATTGTTTGAAATATGGGACCACCACGGACCACGTGCTTGGTTGTCGCGTTGTACTTGCGGGGGGTGAAATTGTCGATCTCGGAGGCGCTGGAGTTGAATCGCCTGGGTACGACTTGCTGGGAGCGTTTATCGGCTCGGAAGGAACTTTCGGCATTGCAACTGAAGCCACATTGAAGTTGGCCCAGGCGCCGCCCGCGGTTCGCACTCTGCTTGCCGAGTTTGGTGAAGTAAACGATGCCAGCCATGCTGTTTCTGCAATTATCGCAGCCGGTGTGATGCCGGCGGCGCTCGAGATGATGGACCGCGAGATCATTCGTGCCGTTGAAGCGAGTGTCTTCGCCGCAGGACTGCCACCCGACGCCGGCGCGGCTTTGCTCATCGAGTTAGACGGCATTGAAGCAGGCCTCGACGATGAAGCAGAAAAGGTCGTAGGCATTTGTACTGAGTATGGCGCTCGCACTTGCCGCTACGCTCGGGATGAAGCCGAGCGAAAGAAACTGTGGGCTGCGCGTAAAGGCGCGTTTGGAGCTATCGGCCGCATCTCGCCCGACTCGATGATCCAGGATGCGGTTGTTCCGCGTTCGCGTCTTCCGGAAGTGCTCGGCGCTGCTTACGACATCGCGGCGAAGTATCAACTGCGAATAGCAAATGTGTTTCACGCGGGCGATGGTAACTTGCACCCGCTAATCTGTTTTGACTCTCGCTTTCCGGAAGAGGTCTTGCGTGTGCGAGAGGCAGGGCGAGAGTTGATGGAGGTTTGCGTTAAAGCGGGGGGCACGATCACCGGTGAACATGGCGTGGGTTTGGACAAGCGCGAGTTGTTGCCACTGGTGTTTTCTGATGCGGACATGAATGCGATGTTGGGCGTTCGTGCGGCATTTGATCCGCTGGGCCTTTGTAATCCGGGAAAGATTGTTCCGCTGCTCCGCGGCTGCGGCGAGGCAAAAGCAGCAGGCGCCTCAGCGGAAGTTCAAAAGGGAACAGAGGGGCTCTCTTCACTTGGAGCGAAGGCGTATCGCCTTCCTCATACGACGCCAGGCCCCGCTGAGTTATCCGGACAGGCGCACTTCAATCCTGACCAAGCAAGGTCTTTGCTCACCCAAATCTTAAGTGATAACGACATCTCCGCAGACGCATCATCAATCACAGTATTTCCAACTACCACTGAACAGATATCCGAGATTCTAAAACTCGCCACAAGCGAACATTGGAAGGTTCTGCCAGCCGGCGGCATGACATGGCTCAATCCTCAGATCAAATCAGCGGCGAATCTCATCGTCAACACCAGTAGTCTCGATCAGATCATCGAACACGAACCAGCGGATTTGATCGCCGTGGCTCAGGCAGGTGTCAAACTCGCCGGCTTCAACTCGAAGCTCGAAGAGAACGGCCAATGGTTACCACTCGATCCTCCTGACGATGGTCGCGCTACGATCGGAGGCGTGGTCGCTACCGGTATTGGCGGCGCCCAACAGTTTGGCTACGGTCGCCCGCGCGGATCAGTGATCGGAATGAAAGTGGTCCTTGCCGATGGAAGCGTGATTAGAGCGGGTGGGCGAGTGGTAAAAAACGTAGCTGGTTACGATCTCTGCAAGTTGTTCACAGGCAGCTTTGGCAGCCTTGGAATAATCACCGAAGTAAACTTTAAGCTGAAACCCCGTCCGGCTCGCGAGGCAACTGTGGTCGCCACGGGCAGCACTTCTAATCTTCTTTCAAGAGCACGAGCGATCCTGGACGCGCGTCTCTTCCCTGTCGCCGGCGAGTTGTTATCTCCCGCCTTCGCCAAACGACTCGACATTACAACGGGCGATGGTTCTCCTGTATTGCTGGTTCGATTTGCAGGAAATGAAAAAGGCGTCGCTTATCAGGTCGAGCAAGCGCTGGAGCAACTCAAACCAGGCGGCGTCTGCCCCGCCGCGGTGGTGCTGGATGATGCGAGGCTTTGGCAGGGAGTTGCTGCCGCTGCGTTCTGGAGTGACTGTCCTTTTAGTTTGGAAACCAGGGTTCTCCCCAGCAAATTGCTGAGGTTTGGTGAAGATATTGATAAAGAGTCTGCCGAGTCGATCTGGCAAATCGGCGTGTTCGAAGGCCGCGTGAGGATGCTGGACAATGCCGAACGCAGTTCCAAACCTATCGAACAGTCAGTGGCATCAGGTGATACTCTAACCTCGCTGATGCGACGCGTTAAAGATCAACTCGACCCGCTCGTTATTCTTCCCGATGTTTGGGCCACAAATGAACACTAATTAACACGGATAAGAACCATGAAAAGATTTCGCCAGATTAGACCACTCGTCCTGCTTCTCACTTTCGCGCTGCTCTTCGTTAACACTCCACCGCGTGCCTTTGCGCGTGAGCCAGTTCGAGCGAAACACGGAATGGTGGCTTCTACCAACGAAGTTGCATCGCGAGTGGGCGTCGACATCTTGAGACGAGGTGGTAACGCAGTCGACGCTGGCATCGCCGTCGCGTTTGCGCTCGCGGTCACTCATCCGGCCGCGGGAAATCTTGGCGGCGGTGGCTTCATGATGATTCGTCTAAAGAACGGCAAGACCACAGCAATCGATTATCGCGAGATGGCGCCGGCAGCGGCCCACCGCGACGTCTATCTCGACAAAAATGGCAACCTGATCGAAGGCGAAGGTGGTTCACTAATCGGCTATCGCGCTGCCGGTGTTCCCGGTACCGTGCGCGGGATGGAGATGGCTTTGAAGAAATACGGTTCAGGCAAACTCACTTGGGGCCAGCTCGTAGAACCCGCGCGCTGGCTCGCTGCAAATGGTTTTAGTGTTACCTACTCATTGGCGCGTTCCCTCCATGGAAGTCGGGAATACCTTTCGAAGTACGCGGAAACCAGCCGAATCTATTTGAAAGGCGGCAACTTTTATAAAGAAGGCGAGATACTCCGGCAACCAGAACTGGCCGCCACGTTTGCACGCCTGCAACGATCTGGTCCAAATGAGTTTTACGAAGGCGAAACAGCTCGACTGATCGTTGCAGACATGAAACGCAATAACGGTCTCATGACAATGGATGACCTGCGTGGCTATATCGCGAAGGAACGCGATCCGGTGCGTGGGAATTATCGCGATCACGAAATCATTTCGATGCCGCCGCCCTCCTCCGGTGGTGCAGTTTTGATTCAGATGCTCAACATTCTCGAAGGCTTCGATCTGCAAAAAATGGAGGCGAGTTCGTCTGAACGGTATCACCTCATGACCGAAGCGATGCGACGAGCATTTGCCGACCGCGCCGAGTATATGGGCGACAGCGATTTCGTAAAGGTCCCTGTGTCGGGCTTGATCGACAAGTCGTACGCGGCCACGCTGCGGGCCACTATCAACACCGATCGCGCCTCCACGAGCGCCGAGGTGCGCGCCGGCCGTCCGGCTGGTCATGAATCAGAAGATACGACTCACTTCACAGTCGTCGATGCGGAGGGAAACGCGGTGGCAAATACTTACACACTCAACAACTCATACGGCTCTGCGGCAACGGCAAAGGGTACTGGAATTCTTCTCAACGATGAGATGGACGACTTCGCCGCTAAGCCCGGAACGCCAAACATGTATGGTTTGATCCAGGGTGAGCGTAATGCGGTCGCGCCGAAAAAACGTCCGTTATCCGCGATGACGCCAACTATCGTTCTTCGCAAGGATGGCAGTTTGTGGTTCACCGTCGGAAGTCCGGGCGGGCCAACGATAATCAACACCGTTCTCTGCATCATCACAAACGTGATCGACTACGAGATGAATATTCAACAGGCGGTCGACTTTCCCAGAATCCATCATCAATGGCTGCCTGACGAACTTGTTGGCGAGCCCTTTGGTTTGTCTGGAGACACACAACGCGCCTTGACGTCGCGCGGCCACAAGCTCGCTGAGAAGCCACGCTATCTGGGCGATGCTGAGGGGATCATGATCGAGGAGAAGACAGGAGCGCGCCTTGGAGCCACGGATCCAAGACGAAGCGACGGCCAGGCGATTGGCTATTAGAAAGGATTTGATAGTGGCTAATTTCAGTTTATCTCTGTGCAACCTCTGTATCCTCTGTGTCCCTGTGGTGATTTAGCTCAAAAACAGCTACCACAGAGACACAGAGATCGCACAGAGAATTCCAAATTAGACCACTAAACCAAAGTAATCTTGGCGACATCACTAACAACTGTTCTGGCGGGTGAAGAGGACAAGCTACTGGCCTGTATTCATTGCGGCCTGTGCCTGGAAGCGTGTCCAACTTACGTTATTACGGGTAATGAAAATGATGGACCGCGCGGACGGCTTTACCTCATGAGAGCCGTGGCCGAGGGTCGTCTCGCGACTGCGTCGAGCGCCTTTGGCAAGCATATTGATCGTTGTCTCGGTTGCCGGGCGTGTGAACAGGTTTGTCCGGCCGGTGTCGAATACGGTCAACTGCTGGAGGCAAGTCGCGAAGTACTGCTGCAAGCCCAGCCAAAGTCGGACTTCGACAACAAGCTTTTGCGTCTGGCGTTGCGTTACCTTTGGCTGTCGCCGGGACGCTTGCGGATCTTCTTCGGAGCGTCCCGGCTGTTTCGCGACCTTGGCCTGGCCCGCCTGCTGTTGAAATTACCTTTGGCCCGTCTGATATCGCCACGCGCCGAATTTGCGCTCGCATTGTTGGAAAGTTCGCGTCCGGTATTTTCGAATGAAAGCACGAGTAAGCCAACCCAAACCGATCAACGCCGAGAGAACGTGTTGTTGTTTTCGGGCTGCGTGGGTGAAGGACTGTTTGCAAGAGTTAATCGCGCTACTACGCGGGTGCTGGGCGCCAACAACTTTGACGTCAGCACACCCAGGGACCAGGTTTGCTGTGGCGCTCTGCACGCGCATGCCGGGGATCTTGAAGGCGCTCGGAAATTAGCACGGCAAAATATCGGCGCGTTCAACTCAGAGGCGCCAATCGTTACCAATGCCGGTGGTTGCGGCGCGATGCTAGCCACCTACGGACATCTTTTCGCGAATGATGAAAAGCTGGCCCAACCCGCCGCCAACTTCAGCGCCAGAGTGCGCGACGTCAGTCAACAACTCGAGACATCCGGAATGAGGACCGCGCCAAATGCCGTCGAAAGCTCAGTGACCTACGACACTTCGTGTCACCTGTTATACGGACAGGGCATCGGTGAGGCGTCGGAGAGGATGCTGCGCACGGTTGTGGATGATAATTTTGTCCAGCTCAATGGAAGCGAAAGGTGTTGCGGCGCTGCTGGTGTCTATAATCTGCTGCAACCTGATATGTCGCAGCGTGTATTAAACGAAAAGCTGGCCCACATCAGCGAAACTAACGCCGGTATACTGGCGACGGGTAATCCGGGCTGCCAAATGCACATCGGCGCGGGCGCCTGTCTCGCGGGAATAAAATTGCAAGTCTGCCACCCGATCGAGCTTGTGGACCAGGCATACGAGCGGGCTGGATTTTACAAACATCTCCCTAATGGAAAACAAGACTCTTAACCAAATGACACTGGCGGTTTTGGGACCGCTCTTAATGCTGACCGGTATCGCGGGATTCCTTATCCCCGAACAGTACAGCCTGATAAGTGGAGCTGCGCCCTACAACCTGTTTCACTTGATGTTTGGCGCGATTGGAATTTTGCTGGCGACCGCCAAAAACGATCTTTTGGCAAGCCTGTTCAATTTCGGATTCGGGTTGATAGATCTTTACCAGGTTTTAGCGAGTATCGTTGGTCTTACTCCAATACAGTATTTCCATTGGACTTTTGTTGACGACGTGGTCCACGTGCTGCTTGGATTCGCACTGGTTATTATCGGCGGTTACGGATTACGCAACTGGAGCCACGAAAAACGCGAAGAGCTTTCATGATGTGAAGGCGACACGGCCCCCGATGATTGTTAGTTTTACCTTCCCGTCCTCGTCCAGGGCCACGAGATCTGCGCGCTTTCCAACTTCGATCGAGCCACAGATGCGATCCAGCCCTAACAGTCGCGCGGGATTTGATGACGCCATCTGCGCAACGTCTACGTAAGAAACTCCGAGTGAATGCATGAACCGAACGGCGTCCAGCATGGTAATGACCGAACCGGCGATGCTGCCGGCCGCATTCGCGGTGCGGCCATTTCTCACCGTTATCGTCTCGCCCCAGATTTGGTAATCGCCATCTCCCTTTCCCGTAGCCGCAATCGCATCGCTGATCAAACTGATGCCTCGCACACCCTTTATCTTCAGCAACAGGCGCAGCATAAAGGGATCGAGATGAACGCCATCGGCAATGAGATCGAACGTGACATCGTCGCGTGACAGTCCCCACGCCACTGGTCCGGGAGTGCGATGATGCAACGGCGTCATGGCATTCATGAAATGCGTCATGTGGCGCACCCCAGCCCCAAAAGCCTCGTCCAGCACTGCCAAACTCGCTCGCGTATGTCCGATGGAGATCAGCCAACCTCGAGCGTTCAATTCACGAACCAGTTCGACACCTCCATCCACCTCGGGCGCTATGGTAATCATCCGCACCGCGTTCTCAGGCGCCGGCAAACATTCCAGATCTGCCGGGCTGGCATAAGTCTTGAAATGTTCAACGTGCAATGCGCCACATTGTGCTGAGTTAACAAAGGGTCCTTCGTAATGCACTCCCAAAATGCCGGTAGCAGAATCCTTCATTGCCTCTGACACTGCGGCCGCGACGCTCGCGTAACTCTCATCGCTTCCGGGCACAAGCGTTGGCAGCCAGCCTGTTACGCCTTGCGTTGCTAAGAACTCTGCAATTTCGCCAAGTTGTTGCGTGCTGGCGTCCATCGTATCGATTCCCGCGGCGCCATGAATATGAACATCGATAAATCCTGGGAGAAGAACCAGTCCTGACAGATCCAATGCTGGTACCTCAAGCGCTGACAGACTCTCGTTAACAGACACAATCAATCCAGAATCGATCATGACTGTCCCTCTTTCAATCAGGCGGTCTGTCATGACCACGGCTGCGTTCTTTAGGGCCATGTTCGACCTTGAGCTCATGAGTCGATTAAATCAATAAACAATTCCCGAGAAAAGGAAAATACCCGCGATTTACACACCGCGGGTATCCCCATCTTGTAATCAATCAAGTTGTCTTCGGCCCGAGAGTCAAAAAGAAACATACCCGCAACGCATAACGCCAGCGCTGCGGGCTCGACAAGAAAATCAGTTTGAAGATCTAAAAAATGAACTTCGCGCCAAGTTGGATCGTTCGCGGATCGCGCGTCGTACCGATCTGTCCAAACGTAGCCGCGGTCACATTTGTGCTGGCGAAAGTTCTAAAGTTGACGTGATTGAAGACGTTGAACGCCTCCGCTCGAAGTTGCAGTCGAGTAGTCTCTCCGAAGCGAAGATTCTTCAACATCGAAAAATCGACACGGAACGTGGGAGGACCCTCGATGATGCCGCGCCCGCCGTTCCCAATCACATTTCGGATGTTGGAGTTCACAGTCGGGTTTCTTTCGAAACACGCCGTGTTGAACCACTGTTGTTGCGTGTGTGGAGCATTCTCATTGGGATCGCAGAGCAGATTGGGCCTGCCACCTGCAATGAGTGCCGGTATGAAACCAAGGCCTGCAGGATCAAAGCTGGAGGTCACGGGCGTGAACCCCAGGCCCGTGTTGTAAACAATGATCCCGGAAGCCTCCCAACCGCCCAGCGCGTGGCCCACAAAGTCGCGTCGTTTCAAGAAGAAAGGCAACTCGTAGTTATAGTTTGCTGAGAAGACGTGCCTGCGATCGAGAGTCGCCCTGCCCTTTTCCAAACTGATATCGAATGAATTCTGAGGCGCGGTTGAGCGATCTGTTTGATTGTCAGTCAAGTTCTTGGACCAGGTGTAAGCAACGCTCGCCTGCGATTTACCCGCGAAGCGGCGGTTAGCAAAAACCTGGAGACTATGGTAGCTGGCGTTGAAGCGCGGCTGAATGATAGTCAGTGACCGGTAACCTCGGAACGGCCGAATCTGATCCAGGATGTTAGTCGAGAGACCAGCCACTCCAAAAGCCTGTCCCGCAACCTGGCACGGCGCAGTAGGTGTTGTCGAAGCTCCGACAGCACAGCCGGTTGGACCTTTGGCTATCGCGAATCCCGGCGGCAGCTCATTAAGTTCGAAAGCACCGATCAGGTGTGTGCCCTTCGAACCGAAATAGCCAACGGTGATGATTGTGTTGGGGTCAAGCTGGCGCTGGATGTCCAGAGACCAGTGTTGCA
>Ga0256867_10000680_pt1 | contig 13597 bp, 19 predicted proteins | sample RVTome_15_FD_185939 | JGI IMG/M metagenome (GOLD analysis project Ga0256867, IMG submission 185939) | Soil microbial communities from uranium-contaminated site in the Upper Colorado River Basin, Wyoming, United States - RVT150D86 (HiSeq) ... | reverse complement strand
GCTTCGATCTGGTCGAACGAAACCTCCCCCGCCGCCAAACGGTCTTCGAGGTCGGGACGGTCCCCCAGCCGGCGCATCGTCCGTACCAGGGTTCTCGCCGTCTCCGGGGACACATCGCACCGGGCCGCCACCCACTCCCCCAACGACCGGGAGCCGTCAGCGGTGGCCACCTGCGCCTCGTCCAACACCGCCAGATCAGACATCTGCCGGGCCCGGATCCGAGCAATCAGCCGCTCATCGGCGATCAGACGCTGCTCCCGGTCATCAACCGTCGAAATCCCATCCCCTCTCATGCCCTCGAACATACGTTCGGTTAGGGACAAAAGTCAAGAGGGTCATACTCGAATTCTCGAAAAAATCCGACCTGCAAGACTCATCGATCGGGTCCCGACGCCCTAGCGGTCGATGACGGTGAGACTCACCTCTTCGAACGACACCGAGTCGAGGGCGGCCGAGCCGGTCCCCAGGAGGAAGACGTCGAAAAACCCGACCAGGTAGTTGTCGATGATCGGGATCACCCGCCCTGCGGGGATGGGCCCCTTGAGCCCGAACCGGGCGGCGATCGGGCTGAGAAGTGGGGTCATGAGGAAGTCATTGTGTCCTGCCCCTTGAACGCCCAACCAGTAGGTGATCGAGTCGCCTCGGGCCGCCACCCCGCTGAGAAGGGCATCGTTCTTGGTGTCGACCCAGCCGTCGGATCTCATGTAGAGGGCGGGCCGGGTCATGGTGAGCTGCAGGTCACGCTCGGTGAGAGGCTCCACCCAAGGATCCAGCCCGAGGACCGCCCCGCACCGCTCGTCCTCGAGACAGGTCTTGACCGCGGCGCCTCCTCCTGCCGAATGCCCGTAAATGCCGATGCGGTTGAGATCGACGCCACCGGAGACGGCGCCGAATGGACCGGTCTCCCCCTCCTCGAGAGCGTCGAGGATGGTGATCTGGTCGGCTGAGAGCGTGGCGACCAACGCGGTCGCGGCCTCCTGGTAGGCACTCTCCCCGACCTCGGCGACGTTTGGCAGCGCCTGGTCGTCCATATAGGCGATTTCCCCGTCGTCGAACACCGTTGCCACCGCGGCGTAGGTGTGATCGGGGGCGATGACGATGTACCCGTTGGACACGAGGTGCTCGATCTGGTTCAAGGCGATGCTGCGGAACCCGCCCCAGCCATGGCTGTAGATGACCACGGGGAAAGTCCCCTCTGCCATCGGCAGCGACGTCTCCGAATTCGACAACGTGTAACGGGTGTGGTCGAGAAACCATGAGGGAAGGCCCATGCTCCGGGCCAGGGCGGGGACGACGACCTCCCAGTCCTCGTTCCAGAGGGAGCGGTCGAGGCGTTCCGGGGTCTCGGCCGGGTACCAGACCTGGGCGATGAGCTCGCGGGGCCCAGAACGCTCACCGTAGAGCTCGTCGCGTTCTTGGTCGACGAGTTGGACGCTGATGGTCCCTATCGACTCGGGCCCCGACGGGGTGGGCAGCTCGGGCACGGGGAGAACCACCGGGAGCACCCCGGCGAAGACGAGACCCGCAGTCCCGAAGAGCACACGGGTGAGACGTGTCGACCAGTTCAGGGTGCGATCGAGGAAGAAGACGTCGCCGACTGCCAGACCCACCACCAGCAGGTAGAACGGCAGCATCTGCCAGCGAAAACCTTCGAACTGGATCTGGACGACGAGAGCAGCCGACATGAGCCCGGCCACGATCCCCCTCCTCGGCCTCACACCGAAGACCACCGGCCATAGGACCGCGAAGGCGGCCGCGAAGGCAAGGATCAATTCGAACCGTCTCAACGGCGTGTGACATTAAGGGGAGCCACTTGGTCGTGGCGGATGGAGCCCTCCGGGCACGACAGCACAGCCTGGCTCAACCCGAAAGCGAGATCAGCAAGTCGAGTGCGGCCCTGATGTCCCCTTCTGGGCGGAGACCGTCCCAGGCCTCCACCACCGTCTGATCGCCGGCGATGAGCACGGTCACCGGCTGATACGGGACCCCGTAGAGCCTGAAGACCTCTTCGGTCTCGTCGAGTCCCCAGATGATCCGGCCCGACCGGAACAGCTCCTGGGCCCGAGCCTCGGTCAGTTCGAAAGTGGACTTCCACGCCGGGGCGACGAAATCGACTCGTTCCCCATACTCAGCCGCCAGGCTGTCGACGACGGGCAACTCCCGTCTGCAGGTGGGTCACCACTCGGCCCAGAAGTCCAGGTAGACGGGTTTGGAGCCCTCCGAGAGGGTGTACGTGCCTCCTTCACCGAGCTGGAGGGTGAAGTCCGGGGCCAGCGGGCGGTCGGAGCTGGTCGTGGCGATCGCTGCGCTCGTTGTCGTGGTGGTGTCTTCAGGGAGCGATGACGAGCCCGAAGGTGCCCGCGAGGTGTCGGTCACCCCATTCTCGACCGTCGACGAGGTCTCTGCAGTCTCCGGGGACGCACAGGCGCTCAGGGCGAGGGCGAGTGCCGTGATCGGTATGAGGAGACGACGCACCGCGAAAACGGTAGGCGTCAGCCGGTATATGCGAGGTAAATACGGCCTTGTCACGAGGTTGTCCGGATTGTTTGTACAATTGCCGTCCCGTGCCAAACACGACGCTGTACTTCGCATACGGATCGTTACTCGACCCCGACCGGATCAGGCAGGCTGCGCCCGGCTCCAAATTCCTGTTCACCGCCCACTTCCCGGAGACCAAGCTCGACTTCGCGGTGTCCGGAGACCAACGCGCGGTTCCCACCCTCACCAAGGAGAGCGGGCACACCGTCTGGGGCGGCGTATTCGAGATCCCTGCCGATCAGGTCGACTCCCTGGTCCGGGCGGAGGAAGCGGAGGGACGCAAGCCGGGGTTCGACCTGAAGGCCGTCGATCGTGAAGGCAACAAGCACGACTGTCTGACCTTTGTCGCCGTGGGTGAGGTGAATGGGGACGGTCGACCCGAGCCCGAGTATCTCGAGTCGATGATCAACGGCGCCCGTCACTGGAACCTTCCGGCGGGATGGGTCATGGGGCTCGAAGAGCTCGCCGAGGACCCCTTGTTGTCATGACGTGAAGGGGGGCCGCTCGGCCCCCCTTCACTCAGTCGTGGTGTTCGTCGAAGGTCTCGGCGACCGGGAACAGGTGGTAGAGACCCCACGCCAATACTGCGCCGATCAGCGGGGCGTAGATGTACACCCAGAGACTCGACCCGATGCCTCCTGACACCACAACCGGCCCGAATGATCGCGCCGGGTTGACCGATGCCCCCGAGAACGGGATGCCGGCGAGATGCACCCCAACGAGAGTGAGGGCGATCGCCGCCGGCGCGTGGTGGCCGCGACTGCGGGCGAAGCGGGTGGTGGTCATGATCACCCACACGAACACCGTGGTGAGGGCGATCTCGACGACGATGGCGGCGGTGAGGTCGTCATAAGTCGTCGCCGTGCCGGCAACCGCGTCAGTGCTCCCCGATGCCGCCAGCACGATCAGTGAGCCCACCGTGGCACCGGCGAACTGAGCGACCCAGTAACCGATTGCGTCAGCGAGGCTGATCCGACCGTCGAGCAGCATCCCCAGGGTCACCGCCGGGTTGAAATGGGCACCGGAGACATGTCCGACGACCCAGATACCCGCGAGGAGCGCGAGCCCAAAAGCGAAAGCGATCGCCACGATCTCGGCCGCCCCGGCGGCACCTCCCACGGCCAGGATGCCCAGAGAGCCCAGACCGACCAGGATCAGGGTTCCCATGAGCTCCGCCAGGTACTTGTTGATTACCAAAGTGGCCTCCTCATCGAGTCGTGTCCGGGTTTTGACCCGGTTGCAGCCGGAAAGGTTTCCCGGGTACAGGCTATTTCCCCCGGCACCCGATCCCCGGATATCGCCGACGACCGGTTGACACCCTCCCCTGCCAACATCCAGGAGACATGTTGGCCGCTCTCAACCTCGGTGCCCTGGCACTGGGCGTGGCCGCGGGCGGGCTCACCGCTTCGCTGCTGGCGCTGCTGCTGAGCGGTGGCCTGACCCTTCTCGGCGTGGACGGGGGCGCCGGCATCGGCCTGGTGGCGGGCATCGTCGCCGGTCTGGGAGCAGGTGGGTGGGTGGCCGGGACCAGGGCGGTCCACTCCCACCGTTTCCACGGGATGGTGACCGGGCTGATCCTCGCCTTCGTCGTGGTGCTGATCGCCCGTCTCGGTGGGAGCCCCGCCTCGACCACCGTCGTGATTTGGCTGGCATTCGTCTCGATTGCAATATCCGGGCTCGCCGGGTGGTTTGCAGGGAGGAGAGCTGCGCCAAGGGCGTAGAATTGAGATGGCGAGCCCGTCGGACGGCCGCAGTCGAAAGACTGAGGAAAGTCCGGACTCCACAGGGCAGGGTGCTGGATAACTTCCAGGCGGGGAGACCCGACGGAAAGTGCAACAGAGAGCAGACCGCCGATGGCCCCGAAACGGGCACAGGCAAGGGTGAAACGGTGGTGTAAGAGACCACCAGCGCCACCGGCGACGGTGACGGCTGGCAAACCCCACCCGGAGCAAGGCCAAGCAGGGACCCGGTTGCTCGCCGAATGGTCCCGGGTAGGCCGCAGGAGCGTGTCGGCGACGACACGCCAAGATGGATGGCCGTCCTCGACAGAATCCGGCTTACAGACGGGCTCGCGCCCTAAACCCCCTCTCACCAGGGGGTTTAGGGCTTTCTGAGCCCCCGAGATGGGTCTCGTGACACAAAAATGACACAAGAGAGTGGCTCTACAGTTGGTCTGACCGCGCTTCCGAAGACGGTGCGAGCTGCCAACCTCATCATCAGGCCGGCCTCCGTGCCGCTGCTGAGTCTGCTTCGTGACGGTGCAAGCTCCCCCGAGCGGTATCGATGCTCGAGCCGATCGGGAGCCGTCGAGGGTGTGGTCCAATGATTCCTAAACCTGCTCGGCAAGCAGATATGACCAAGCTCAGGTCACGCCTCCCCCGTGACCTCCCTAGGCGGAATCTGGGAAGACAACACCGTACCGAGGACCTCATCGACCGCTTCGATGGTTCGCTGGTCGTCATCGGGCCAGAGATGCGAATAGGTGTTCAAGGTCTCTTGAGCACTGGCGTGGCCCAGCCGCTTCTGCACCACGACCACCGAGCACCCGACGCGATAAGCAGGCTGGCGTAGTGGTGGCGAAGCCGGTGGGCGTCGCACGGCTCGTGACGATGGTGAAGAATGAACCCCTGACTCGAAGGAGCGAGAATGTTGCGAACGCCTCTCTGCGAATTGTTGGGAATCGACCATCCGATAATTCAGGCTGGTATGGGCCCGTTCGGAAGCGGCGCTAAACTTGCCGCTGCTGTATCCAACGCCGGTGCGATCGGAAGTCTGGGGGCCGCGGTTCGGCCGGTGGACGACCTTCGACAGCAGTTGGCGATGCTGGCGGATCTCACCGACCTTCCCTTTATCGTCAATTTCACCCAACCTTGGCTGCAACAGAACCCCGAAACCTTCGACGTTGCGCTGGAGTACAAGCCCCCTGTCGTTTCCTTGGCGCTAGGGGACCCGGCCGGGTTGCCGGAACGAGCACACGACGCCGGAGCCTTGTTCGTCCAACAGGTTCATACCAGGGTGCAGGCAGAGCTGGTGGCCGAACGCGGTGTGGACGTAATCATCGCTCAAGGGACAGAGGCGGGAGGGTTCACCGGGACTGTGGCCATGACCGTGTTGGTGCTTGAGGTCATCGACGCTGTCAGCCCGATCCCGGTAGTTGCCGCCGGAGGAATCGGTGATGGGCGTGGCGTTGCCGCCGCCCTTGTCCTCGGCGCCGACGGCGTCAACCTGGGTACTCGTTTTCTAGCGTCGGAGGAGGCCTCGGTGGGACAGGACTGGAAAAAGGCGATCCTCGCCGCCCAATCCCAAGACGCTGTCAAAGTGGACGTGTGGGACCGCATATTCCCCAAGCCCGGCGGTGGCGCCTTCGACGTCGTTCCGCGTGCCCTCGGCAGTCCGTTCATAGAGGAATGGGAAAGGCGAGGAGATGATGCCGCCAGAGAAGCCGACCGCCTCCAAGCAGAAATGATGACGGCGGCCCAGCAGGAAAGGTTCGAAGAAGTGGTGCCTTTCACCGGGCAGACCGCAGGGCTGATCAGTGAGGTCCTTCCCGCCGGCGAGATCGTGCACCAGTTGGTCCTAGAAGCGGAGGACACACTGCGCCGAGTCAGCCGTCTTCAGGACTGACCGCGACGGGGATCTGCCTTGGCCTCCATATCAGACGCTGAGTGAGCGCTGTGCCCGGTGATGATCTCCGAACGTCCCGCCGAAGCCGATGACCGGGCCGTTCCCGGTCATTGGGAGGGGGATCTGCTGATGGGTAAACGTCAGACCGCGATCGGGACTCTGGTGGAACGATGGTCACGATATGTGATGCTGTTTCGGCTGCCCGATGGCAACACCGCCGAGTCGGTGTGTGCTGGTCTCGCCGAGGTGATTCAACGACTTCCTGATCATCTCTGGCAGTCGTTGACCTGGGATCAGGGCAAAGAGATGGCCGAACACGCCCAGTTCAGCGTCACCACCGGAATCCAGATCTACTTCTGCGACCCGAAGTCGCCGTGGCAACGCGGGTCAACCGAGAACACCAACGGCCTGCTTCGTCAGTATTTCCCCAAGACCACCGACATGGCAGAACTCACCCAAGCCCAACTCGACCAAGCCGCCTACTCGCTCAACCAGAGGCCTAGACAGACCCTCGCATGGATGACACCATCACAAAAGCTCGCCGAAGCGTTGCACTGACCTATTGAGACCGCACCGCTTCTCGCGCGGGTTCTTCCGGCTAGTTCGAGCTTGGCGGCCGCGCGTTATGCGCTGGTTCCCGGAACCGCGTTTCCTTCGCCGACCGCCCCCGAGTTGATGAGGGTTATCAGCGATGGGGTGCGAGACGGCATGGACCCCCTTCCTTTCTGCTTCTACGCCGAACACCGGAAGCGTCGACTATGCACACCCGCTACCCCTCTACCCGCATTTAGCCACATTCACCGAAGCTCGCAGCAGCTAGTCGGAGCGAAGAAGGCGTCTCCATCCGAATCTGCAGGAAGTGTGCAAGCGGAAGTCGTTGATCTGTTGATGGATATCCGGACAGGCTTCGGACCCCCATCCGTTCAGGTTCATGTCTCCGGGTTTGGTAACTGCTGGGGACTCCCAGGCTTCCTGAAGTAGTGGACCGATCGTCTTCTTCACTCCCGTTGCAGGGCGGTGTACTTCTGCCCCATCTCCTTCGATTCGGCCGTAGTCCAGGCTTCTGCTCGCGCCAACCGCTCTTGGAGCTCGTGTCCATGATCTGCCAGCCGCTGCAATGTCGCTGGCTGATCGTTGACGCGGCGGCGAATCATGTAGGGGAACTCACACCATGACAGCAGGACAGCTACAGCCTCGGCGTAGTTGTCACGCCGGCGGTCAGCCGAGGCAAAGACCTGGCTCACCAGAGCGGCTCCGACCGAACCCGCGAGCAGTCCGACGACCACCGGGATGCATGAATACGACCCGAATGGGCAGATCTCGGTCTGGCAGGGCGGCCGGGAGTTGTTCCGCTGTACTCCGGAGCGGCATCGGCTGTTATCGGCGGCGATGGAGCTCGAGGATCAGGAGGACGTCCCGGGGGAGTCGTCGTGATTCGTTTTTTCAGCCAGGGGACAGGGCCGGCGAGTCCAAACGAGGAACTTTTGTGGAGCTACTTGGAATCGATCTCAGGACAGGCGTTCTCGCCCTTCTCCTTGGGGGTGGTGCCTTCTCTTCTAGCTACCGGGATCTATAACCTCTTCCCCCCCCATCAGACATTTGAGAAGGGCCCGGTGGTGTACCAGGCCCCTCACTAGATGGATTGACTCCGGACTTAGAAAGTGCCGGAGAGGCTTCGCGTCAGATTCACGCCTGTGGCTGTGACCGTCACCGTCACGTTGCTGAACTCCACCGTCATCGGCGGGGTGCAGTTAGGCGAGAAGCTCGCCGTCAGCTCTAGGCTGAAGTCGGCCTTGCCGTTCTGCACCGGAAAATCGCCTTCCGTGCTGAATGACTGCTTGTTCGCTGCCTTGGGCTTCTTGGTTCCAGGGTTGACGCACGCGGCGTCTGCCGTGATTTCGACGTGGATCTGGTCGATATTGCCGAGACCGGCAACCTTGCCGGACACGGTGAGGCTGTCGCCGCTACGCTCGACGCTGGTCGCGCCAACGAAATGGGCGTTGCCCGCCGACGCCGGAAGCGCCAGGGTCATCGCCACTACGGCAGCGAGCGCCAGGATCTTTGCTGTTCTTAACATTATTGATATTCCTTAAATAGTTCCCGGTTACTTCGGTCATTGATGGCGGCAGAATCGATCGTCCTACCGCATCCCAAGCCTTACTTTCTCTCCTCAATCGAACTATCAGTGCGGTCTTGCAGGAGAAGTCGACACAGCCTCCCAGGCGTTAATTGCCTGCGTCGTATCGCACATTTGAGTTCTGGCCAAAAACGTCGGCCGTACTCTAGGATGCCGAGGGGAGAAGCAACCGGGAGGCCGTACTCAAAAGACTTGCTTCAGAGTCGCCCTACCGCGCCGCAATTGGTGTGTTAGAACTGCTTCCCATTTCGCCCCGGACTTCCGGGCTAGTTCGGATGATAGCCCATGTGGACGACAGATACGAACTGGCGTCTGACGTGTCGTTGGACGACGTTTTTCACCGTTACGTCAACCACACGAGAACGGCACCGATGCGTGCGCTCAGAACTGCCGGATGCGCGCGGCTTCGTGCCCGACGGACAAGCGTCTGGGAATGCCGCTATGGGCGGTCGAGAACGCTCCCGACGGCCCGGCCGGTATTACGACCGGGCCGAACGGGGCTTTATTGTTCGTTTATGCGTTTCTCAAACGTATGCAGTTGGTGAAACCGTGACTGCTGTCGAGAACGAACGCCGATATGTATGTCCCGTCACCGACGAAGAACGTCTCTAGCGTCGGGTGTGGAGCAAGCTTCGATGCTGGATGATCGAAGTCGAAGGTAATCAGCACACCAGGGCCATTCACTCCGTCTCCTTCAAAGGTTGGATCAACGGACTCTACGAACCCAGTGGCGAACAACGGTTTGGCGAAATTGTCGGCATTGGATCCACCCGACAACCCCGGTGGGAATGGATTCCCCCCTTGCTGGGCGCAGAACATGCCGGTGATCTCATGAACTGTTGCAGCCGCTGGTATCGCAAACGCCACCATCGTCATCGCCGAGACGAGTGCTACCGAGATAGCTCTTCTCATTGTCCCTCACTACTCCTTGCTCCCAGACCCTGTTTGAGTCCTCCTGTCTTGAATGCTATCCGTAATCTCGTCACGGTGTCGTTGGGTGCTTCAGGTACGGGCGGCGCCACTACCAGAGGGAGGTGGCAGTGACCTCGCCGAGCCATCGCAGAGCCGTTGTCTGGCTCGGCTCTTGTTCACCGCCGTCGGCATTTTGAGCGTGCCAATCGCGCTGGAACCAAGGTTGTCACTGGACCGACAACAAGGACACCCGCTCAGAACACCAGATCTCGCGCGATAACACGCAAACTGACGAAACGAGCAGAACAGCATCACTTCCAGGGCGCTTGCTGTACATACCCACGATCACTCTTGGTGAATTCGTGATCCGTGCTTCGAGGACCCCAGTCTGGGTTTCCTATTTTCCTCGTAACATGCCTGGGCTGCGAGGTCGGCGACTCGGAAAGGTTGTGGCAGACTGGTGTCCATGAGTCGAGTCGAAAAGGTAGAAGAGGCGGTTCAGGCGTTGAGTCCAGAGGAGCTGGCCGAGTTTCGTGCCTGGTTCACCGAGTACGACTGGGCGCTGTGGGATCAGCAGCTAGAGAGAGACATCAAGGCCGGTAAGCTCGACCAGCTCGGTGACGAGGCGCTCCGTGAACACTCCGCGGGCAAAACCAAGCTTCTTTGAGGCATCTGACCTCGCCACGATTCTGGGAGTGCTACCGGTCTCTGCCCGAGGAGGTTCGCCGTCAGGCTGACGCGGCCTTCGAGCGCCTAAAGGCCAATCCTCGGCACCCTTCGCTTCATTTCAAGAAGGTGGGCCGCTTCTGGTCGGTCAGAGTGGGCCTCCGTTATCGAGCTCTGGCAGTGGAGGGAGATGACGGGCTGGTGTGGTTCTGGATCGGCACCCACGCCGAGTACGACAACATCGTGGAGTGAAACCGGTACTGGAGCTGGGAGGCTCAACTCGTGACACATCCGTGACACAAAACGACGAGAAACACTAATTACAAGAGCGTAATTACGAGGTAGTCTTTTCCCTGGTCAGCGGCACTTTCCGCACATTTCGCCAGGTCAACAACAGAGCGTCAACAGAATCCGGCTTACAGACGGGCTCGCCACTCTTCTCGTAACGCCGCGATACTTGCACCCGATGATGCCCTCCAAACCCACCGCGACCGCTCACCCGTGGGGTGACGCCACAACCCCGTACGAGGAGATCGGGGGCGAAGAGGGGGCCTGGGCCCTGGTAGAGACGTTCTACGACGTCATAGAAGAGGAGTCGCCCTTCCTCCGCGCCATGTTGCCCGTCAGCACCTCGAACACCCGCCGCAAGTTCTTCATGTATCTGAGTGGGTGGCTGGGTGGCCCGGCGCTCTACGAGGAGAAGTGGGGCCACCCCCGGCTGCGGATGCGTCATCTCCCCTTCTCGATCGGCGAGGCCGAGGCAGTGGAGTGGATGCGTTGCATGAGGTTGGCCATGGACAGGGCCGACATCGCCGAGCCACTGCGCAGCTTCCTCGACGAGCGGTTCGCTCAGCTCGCGCTGCACATGAGGAATCGGGCGGACTCCTAAGAGATGTGCGGCCGCTTCTCCATCACCGGTGACCTCGACTTCTACGCGGAGTACTTCGGTGTCGATGACGTGCTCACCGGGCCGCTCGAGAAGAGCTGGAACGTCGCCCCCACCGACCCGGTGTACGTTATCGCCGAGCGCGACGGCAAACGCCAGCTCGGGTCGATGCGATGGGGGATGATCCCCCACTGGGCCGACAACGGCAAGTCGATCCACATCAACGCCAGATCGGAGACGGTCGCCACCACCCCAGCCTTTCGCGACTCCTTCGCCCGCAAGCGTTGTCTGATCCCCGCCGACGGCTTCTACGAGTGGGAGTCACCCGACAAGGGCCGGACGCCTCACTGGGTATACCGCGCTGACGGGCACCCGATGGTGTTCGCCGGGATCTGGGCCTCCCGTCTCGACCCCGAGACCGACGAGTGGCACCGCACCTGTTCGATCATCACCCAGGGCTCCGAGGGGGCGATCTCGGCGATCCACGACCGAATGCCGGTGTCCCTGGTCCCCGAGGTGTGGGATGCCTGGCTAGATCGTGACCTGCGTGACCCCGAGGCCGCCCGCGCCCTCCTCCGGACCACCGACCCCGACACCATCATGGAGCACGAGGTGTCCCGCAGCGTCAACTCGGTGAAGAACAACACACCGGACCTCCACAACCTGGTCGAGCCTGAGACTCTCTTCTAGATGATCCACCAGCAGCTGAACCGGGAGCTCGGCCTGGGCGGCGCCATCGTCACCGGTCTCGGCTCGATCGTCGGAACCGGGGCCTTCGTGGCGATCGGGCTCGCCTCCGGCATGTGGGGCGATGCGGTTCTCTGGGCGATACCGGCGGCGGCAGTGGTGGCGGTGTTCAACGGGCTGTCCTCGGCCTATCTGGCCGGTCGTTACCCGGTGGCGGGGGGCACCTACGAATACGGGCACCAAGCCCTCAACCAGTGGTTCGGCTTCACCGCCGGCTGGCTGTTCCTCATGGCGAAGACGGCGTCGGCGGCCAGTGCCGCCCTGGGAGTGGCCCTCTACCTGGGCACCGACAACCTTCTGGTCCCCATCGGGGCCACCGTGCTCGTCACGGCCCTGGTCCTGGCCGGGATCAGACGAACCACTCTGGCCAACACAGTCCTCTTGACCCTCACCATCGCGGCCATCCTGTGGTTTGCCCGGGATGGGGTGCAGGGGGACGGTGTCGCAGCCGATCTCTCATTCGATTCGCCGGCTACTGCCGTGCTCGGGGCGACCGCCTTCCTCTTCGTGGCGTACACCGGATACGGACGCATCGCCACCCTCGGAGAGGAGGTGAAGGAACCGGCCCGCATCATCCCCCGCGCGGTGATCATCACCCTGGCGGCCTCGGCGTTGCTCTATATGGCGATCGAGATCGGGGGCCGGGCTCTGGGAGGGCCGAGATGGGGCACCCGACTCGAGCTCGGCCTGGGCGACATGCCACTGGTCACCGTGGGTGCGATAGCCGCGATGCTCGGCGTGCTCCTCAACCTGATCCTCGGACTGTCCCGAGTCTGGCTGGCGATGGGCCGGCGCGGGGAGATGCCGACGGTCCTGGCGAGATTGGGCCGCCGGAGCCAGCCAACCATTGCCATCGTGGTGTCGGCGGCTTTTGTGACGGCGCTGACCCTGATCGGCGACATCGGGCTGGCCTGGAGCTTCTCGGCGATGACCGTCCTCCTCTATTACGGAATCACCAACCTCTCTGTGCTGGGCTTGGAACGACGGAGAGCCACCGCCTGGCTCGGCGTGGCCAGCTGTGTCTTCCTCAGCCTCTTCGTGCCCATCGGAGTGTGGCTCGCCGGGGCGTCGCTCATCGTCGTCGGTCTGGTTTGGAAGACCGCCTACACAAGATTCTCATAGTTACCATCGACCGCTCTTGAGGCGGATAACAGCACCCCTTCTCTGTCTTGCCATGTTCGGCGGGGCGTGCTCGGCATTCCTCGGGGAGACTCCCGTCGATTCGAGCCCGGGGTCGACCGAATCGGCATCGACCTCCGCACCCGACACCTCGGTCCCCTCTTCGAGACCATGTGTTCGGTTCACCGGGGATGGTGGGGCCATCAACACCGGCGGGCTGGCCACCGACGCACTGTTCTTGTCCGGGGAGACTTTCATCTGTGCCGACGATGTCGTCGTGGTTGGTGAAGGAGATCTCAACGAGCTGGCCGCCGCCGCCCAGCTCGCCGCGGCGGTCGCGGGTCCCTTGCTGTTTCCCGAAGCGCGACTAGCCGCCGAGTTGGGGCGGCTCAAACCGAGACGGGTGCACCTGGTGGGGTCGGTGCGGGTCAACGTCCCATCCGAGGCGGAGGCTCTCAGCCACGACGTCATTGGTGCCGTCGACCTGGCCCGGGAGACCCTGGGGGTGACCGACGAGGTCAGGCTTCCGGCCGACCCCGACGCCACCACCGTCGTCGAGACGGTGGCGGCGATCACCGCCCGGGACCGGGTGGTCCTCCCCCAGAGCCTCCCGCCCGGTCAGACCATCACCCCGACGGAGCCGAACCTCGTCCCGGGCGAGATCGTCGTCGGGCTCGCGGTGCCGACGGAGTCGGACTCGATCTGGATGGTCGATGCCAATGACACCGAGACCATCCTCCTGGCTGCGGCGGTGGGACGTTCCGTAGGAGCGGCCGTGGTGGCCATCGACGGCAGCGACATCCTGGGACATCCCGAGGTCGGCGTTGCACTCCAGGGTCACACCGCAGATTCCATCCGACGCGTCGGTGCAATGCCGGAGTCGAGTGAATGGGAACTGGCCGTCCTAGCCAACGGCCAGCAAGTGCCTGGTGGTGGCTTCCACATCCTCCCCAGGGAAGGGAGCAGAC
>Ga0256867_10000679_pt1 | contig 13602 bp, 12 predicted proteins | sample RVTome_15_FD_185939 | JGI IMG/M metagenome (GOLD analysis project Ga0256867, IMG submission 185939) | Soil microbial communities from uranium-contaminated site in the Upper Colorado River Basin, Wyoming, United States - RVT150D86 (HiSeq) ... | reverse complement strand
GGCCATCATCGGACGCCCCAAGGACCGGGCCGAGGAGTTCCTGGCCGGCTGACAGACCGGGCCGAGGAGTGCCTGGCCGGCTGACGGACCGGGCCGAGGAGTGCCTGGCCGGCTGACGGACCGGGCGGAGGTAAGCTGGCGGCGCCGATGACGGCTGCGGGAGAGCCCGGCCCGACCGGGCGCCGAAGGAGCAACTGACCCCCGGAATCTCTCAGGCACCAGGACCGCAGCTCAGAGGCGCCGCTGGAGAGTGGGAGGCACCGACCTCCCCACCGAAGGATCAAGACGACCGGGCTGTGTCCCGACCGCCGAAACATCTCAGGTTCGCCGACAGCGGGGGGCACCGGATGGTGACGCGCGGCTGACAGGAGCGCCCCGATGGCGGACCCGGACCAGAGCACAGCCCCCAGCGAGACGCCTCACGGCTCGGCCGACGGCGCTGCGGTGGCCGACGGGCTCGCCCGCACGGCCCTGTTCGAGACCCATCTCCACCTGGGGGCCAGGATGGTCCCCTTCGCCGGCTACAGCATGCCCCTGCAGTATCCGCAGGGCCCCCTGGCCGAGCACCGTCACTGCCGGCGGCGCGCCGGGCTGTTCGACGTGTCTCACATGGGGATCGTGCACCTGAGGGGCCAGGGTGCGGCCCAGGCCCTCGAGGGCCTCATCCCCGCTGCGGTCACCACCCTGGAACCGGGGCGGCAGCGCTACTCCTTCCTGACCAACGACCACGGCGGAATCGTCGACGACCTGGTCGTGGCCCGGCTGGCCGACCGGCTGAGCGTGGTGGTCAACGCCGCCCGCCGCGACGTCGACCTGGCCCACCTGCGGGCCGGGCTGGGCCCTGCGGTGGTGGTGGAGCTCCGCTCGGACCTGGCGCTCTTGGCGCTGCAGGGCCCGGCCGCCCAGATGGTGCTGCAGCGCCACGACCGCAGCGTCGGGGACCTGGTCTTCATGGACGTGGCCTCCGTTCAGCTGGCCGGGGTTCCGTGCACCGTCAGCCGGTCCGGGTACACGGGCGAGGACGGCTTCGAGCTGGCCGTCCCCACCGCGGCTGCGGCCGACATCTTCGGCATGCTGCTGGCCGAGCCCGAGGTCGGACCGGCCGGGCTCGGGGCCAGGGACAGCCTCCGACTGGAGGCGGGGCTGTGCTTGTACGGCCACGACCTGGACGAGACGACCACGCCGGTCGAGGCCGGGCTGGTGTGGGCGGTGCCGCCTCGACGCCGCCGGGAGGGCGGCTTCCCGGGCGCGGCAACCATCGGCGCCCAGCTTCGCGACGGTCCAGGGCGCCTCAGGGTCGGCCTCATGGCCGACGGCCGGCGCCAGGTACGGGCCGGTGCCGACCTGCGCGACGAGGACGGCCGACCGGCGGGCACGGTCACCTCCGGCGGCTTCGGGCCCACCGTTGGTGCCCCGGTGGCCATGGGCTACGTCCCGCCCGAGCTGGCCGTGCCCGGCACAGCGCTGGTGGCCGAGGTCCGTGGTCACGAGGTGCGCTGCACAGTGACCGAGTTGCCGTTCGTCCCCCACCGCTACACCAGAGGAGTTGCCCGATGACCGAGTTCGCGGCCCGCCACATCGGACCCCGGCCGCCCGACGTGGCCGAGATGCTGGCCACGATCGGGTTCTCCTCCCTCGACGAGCTGATCGAGCGGGCCGTGCCTGCGTCGGTGGCCGACACCAGCCCCCTGGACCTGCCCCCGGCCCGCTCGGAGGCCGAGGCGCTGGCCGACCTGGCCGACATGGCCGGGCGCAATCGTGTCCTGCGATCACTGATCGGGCTGGGCTACCACGACACGTTCACGCCGCCGGTCATCCGGCGCAACGTGCTCGAGAACCCCGCCTGGTACACCGCCTACACGCCGTACCAGCCCGAGATCGCCCAGGGACGCCTGGAGGCGCTGCTCAACTTCCAGACGATGGTGGCCGACCTGACCTCCATGGAGCTGGCCAACGCCTCCCTGCTCGACGAGGCCACAGCTGCGGCCGAGGCCATGACCATGCTGGCAAGGGTCGGGTCGCACCCTTCAGGCAGCTTCTTCGTGGACGCCGACTGCCACCCCCAGACGATCGAGGTGATGAGGACGAGGGCCGAGCCGCTCGGCATCAAGGTGATCGTGGGCGACGCCTGGGCCGACCTCGAGGGCAGCGAGTGCTTCGGCGCCCTGGTGCAGTACCCGTGCAGCTCGGGCGACGTGCGCGATCCCGGTCCCGTCATCGAGCGGGTCCACGCCCACGGTGGGTTGGTGTGCGTGGCCACCGACCTGCTGGCCCTCACGTTGTTGGCCCCACCAGGGGAGCTCGGCGCCGACGCCGTCATCGGTACCTCCCAGCGCTTCGGGGTGCCGCTCGGCTTCGGTGGCCCTCACGCCGCCTTCCTGGCCACGCGGCACACCCACAGGCGGTCGCTGCCCGGCCGCCTGGTCGGCGTCTCCACCGACAGCGCCGGACGGCCCGCCCTGCGCCTGGCACTGCAGACACGCGAGCAGCACATCCGCAGGGAGAAGGCGACCTCGAACATCTGCACCGCCCAGGTGCTGCTCGCCGTGATGGCCGGCCTCTACGCCTGCTGGCACGGACCAGAGGGCCTCGCCGCCATCGCCGAGCGGGTGCACTGCCTGGCCACGCGCCTGGCCGGGATCCTGGGCGCAGCCGGCATCGAGGTCGTCAACCGGAGGTGGTTCGACACCCTGACCGTGGCCGTCCCCGGTCGTGCCGACGAGGTCCTGGCCGCAGCGGTGGAGCGGGGCATCAACCTGCGTCGCGTCGACGCCGACACGGTCGGCGTCAGCCTCGACGAGACCACCACTGCCGCCATCGTGGCCGAGGTGGCCCAGGCCTTCGGCGCCTCCGCCGAGGGGGTGGCGGCAGAGCCGTCACCCCTCGCAGGCTTCCGGCGCACCAGCGAGTACCTCACCCACCCCGTCTTCCACCTGCACCGGTCCGAGACGGAGATGATGCGCTACGTGCGGCGGTTGTCCGACCGCGACCTCGCGCTGGACCGGGCCATGATCCCGCTCGGGTCCTGCACGATGAAGCTCAACGCCGCGGCCGAGATGGAGCCGGTGAGCTGGCCCCACCTGGCCCGCATCCATCCCTTCGCGCCGGCGGACCAGACGGCAGGCTACGGCCAGCTCGTGACCGAGCTCGCCGAGATGCTCCTGGCCGCCACCGGCTACGACGCCGTGTCGCTGCAACCGAACTCCGGAGCCCAGGGCGAGTACGCAGGTCTGCTGGCCATCCGCAGCTGGCACCACAGCAGGGGTGACACGGACCGCGACGTCTGCCTCATCCCGTCCTCGGCCCACGGCACCAACCCGGCCTCTGCTGTGATGGCCGGCCTGCGGGTGGTGGTTGTGGCCTGCGACGACGACGGCAACATCGACGTAGACGACCTGGCTGCGGCCGTGGCCGACCACCGCGACCGCCTGGCGGCGCTGATGATCACCTATCCGTCCACCCACGGCGTCTTCGAGCCGACCGTGACCCAGGTCTGCGAGCTCGTCCACGAGGCCGGTGGGCAGGTGTACGTGGATGGCGCCAACCTGAACGCCCTGGTCGGCGTCGCCCCGCCGGGACGCTGGGGGGCGGACATCTCCCACCTCAACCTCCACAAGACGTTCTGCATCCCCCACGGCGGCGGCGGACCCGGCGTGGGGCCGGTGGCCTGCAAGGCCCACCTGGCGCCGTTCCTGCCCAACCACCCGCTGGCGCCCGATGCCGGCCCGCCCGGGGGACCCGGGCCCGTCGCCGCCGCCCCCTGGGGTTCGGCGGGCATCCTCGGGATCCCTTGGATGTACATCGCCATGATGGGAGCCGACGGGCTGGCCCAGGCGACCCGTGTGGCCATCCTCAACGCCAACTACGTGGCGGCCCGCCTGGCCGGCCGGTTCCCGGTCCTCTACACCGGTCCGGCCGGGTTGGTGGCACACGAGTGCATCGTTGACCTGCGCCCCTTCAAGTCTCACACCAGCGTCGACGACGTGGCCAAGCGCCTCGTCGACTACGGCTTCCATGCGCCCACGATGTCCTTCCCCGTGGCCGGGACGCTGATGATCGAGCCCACCGAGTCCGAGTCGCGGGCCGAGCTCGACCGCTTCTGCGACGCCATGCTGGCCATCCGGGACGAGATCGACCGGATCGCAGCCGGTGAGTGGCCGCCCGACGACAACCCGCTCAGCAACGCCCCGCACACCGTCGACGCCCTGACCGCCGACGGGTGGGAACGCCCCTACCCGCGCTCGCTGGCGGCCCTGAACCAGCGCCACCGGGACAGGGACCGCTATTGGCCCCCTGTGGGTCGCATCGACCAGGGCTACGGGGACCGCAACCTCGTCTGCGCCTGTCCCCCAGTGGAGGATTACGCAGGCTGACCACCACGGTGACCACCTCGTTACGGTGGCCTCCGTGGAAGCCAACGAGGTGCGTCTCACCCAGTACAGCCATGGTGCCGGCTGCGCGTGCAAGCTCGGCCCGTCGGAGCTGGCGCAGGTCCTGGGGCGCCTGCCCGTTCCAGAGCACCCCGATCTGATCGTCGGATCGGACACCGCCGACGACGCCGCCGTCTGGCGCCGGCCGGACGGGCCGGCCCTGGTGGCCACCGCCGACTTCTTCACCCCGATCGTCGACGATGCCCGCACCTGGGGGCGCATCGCCGCCGTGAACGCGTCCAGCGACGTGTACGCCATGGGCGGCACCCCCCTGTTCGCGCTCAACCTGGTGGCCTGGCCCCGCGACCTGCTCGACCTCGACCTGCTGGCCGAGGTGCTGGCCGGGGGCCACGACGCGGCCGGCGCCGGTGGCTGGCTGGTGGTCGGCGGCCACTCCGTCGACGGCCCTGAGCCCATGTACGGCCAGTCCGTGCTCGGTGAGCTGGTGGGCCCCGAGCCGCTCACCAACGCCGGGGCGCGGCCCGGTGATGCCCTGGTGTTGACAAAGCCGCTGGGCACGGGCCTGGTGGCCACCGCCGTGAAGCGGCTGCCGACCGAGGCGGTGGAGCCCGGCGGGGAGCTGCACGAGGCATACGTGGCCGGCGTGGCCGAGATGACCCGCTCCAACGGGTCGGCCTCGGCGGCAGCGCTGGAGGCGGGCGCCACGGCGGCCACGGACGTGACCGGCTTCGGACTGCTGGGCCACCTGCTCGGCATGGTGAGGGCGAGCGGGGTGGCCGCGGTGGTCGATGGTGGTGCCGTGCCCCTGCTCCCGGGTGCGGCAGGCCTGCTGGAAGCGGGGTTCGTGTCCGGGGGGACGCAGCGCAACGTGTCCCACGTCGCCCCCCACGTCGACGGCGGCGACGACGCCACACGCACGCTCCTGGCCGACGCACAGACCTCCGGTGGGCTGCTGGTGGCCGTGAGGGCCGGCGCCGCCACGGCCATGGTCGACCGGCTGGCCGCGACCGGCCACAGGGCCGCGGTGGTGGGCGAGATCACCGATGGGCCGGCCGGCCGGATCACGGTCACGGGCCACGCCGGGTGATGCTGTCGGGTGCAGCGCCGGCTCCCTAGGCTCGGTCAGGTGCAGCCGGCCACGCTCTACGAGCAGCTCGGTGTCGCCGTCGACGCCGATGCGGCCACGCTGCGCCGCGCCTACCGGCTCCTGGCCAAGAGGTTCCACCCGGATCGCTGTGGCGACGGTGGCGCTCGCATGGTCGCCCTCAACGAGGCCTGGGAGGTGCTGTCCGACCCCGGTCGGCGCCGCGCCTACGACCTCACCATCGACTCCCGCCCCGCGCACTCCCGGGCCGGTACCACCAGGCAGAACGGCCCGGGGCCCGCCGCCGCCCCGCCGCCCCGTCCCGACGTCGCCGACTCCTCCCTGCACCTGACGCGCAAGGAGGCGTGGCTGGGAGGGGTGCGGGTGCAGATGGCCCGGCTCACCGCCGAGGCGGGCCGCAGCACCGCTCTGGCCCTGGCCTTGCGCCGCCGGGGACGGCCCCGCGCTGTCTATGACGCCCAGATCGACACCATCGTGGCCTTCGTCGCCGACCGGGTGCAGGAGCGCACCCGGGTGGCGCGCCTGGCCGGCGCCGCTCCGCTCGACCTGGGCCTGGCCGCAGCCATGGTCGGCCTACGGGCCTTCGCCCTGCGGCTGGTCCGGCGTGCCGCCATCGGGCAGTTGAGCGAGTCCGAGGAGGTGCAGGCCGAGATGGTGGATCGCATGTGGGACACCCTGGCCCACGGTGTTCCCCATGAGCTGGCTCTGGCCCTGGGTGGCAGCCCGCACCTGGGCCGGCGGACCTGAGGACACCCCAGGGGGTCAGCCCAGCCGCTCGTCGATGGCGTGCACCCCGGCGGCCAAGGCCTCCGCCCCAGCGTCGTCCAGGGCGCCGTAGGCCGGTCGCAGGATCTCGTCGGTGCGGGTCTCGGCCTCGGCGTGCCGGGCGCGGTCGTCGTCGCTGAGCTCGGGCGCCGGCTCGGGCCATCCGAAGTTGGTGTACTCCCCGGGACGCTTGATCAGGTGCGCGATCTGCCCGGTGAGGCCGCAGGCGCGCACGGCGGCCAGGTGGGCGCTGCCGCGCAGCTCCCGAAGTAGCGCGGTCAGCTGCATGGCACGGGCTGCGGGCTCCTCGGCCAGGGGCATGGTCGACCAGGCCGCGAACATGGTGAGCCCTGCCGGATCGGCGGCCGCGGCCACGGCCTCGGCCGCGTCGCAGAACTCGGCCATGCCGTCGGCATCGGACAGGGCCGTGCGACCCAGGTTCGCTGCGCAGTCGTTGTAGAGGGTGGCGGTCTGGCGGGGAGGCTGGGACTGGCGGGCCGTCGTCCACATCTTGTCGACCAGGTCGGGGGCGAAGTAGCCGAAGGCGCTGGTCACCACCGCGGGCTCGACGTCACCGAGGGCTCCACCCCGGCCCAGGAAGTAGAAGCGGAACCCGTCCAGGCCCGCCTCCTTGCCGCAGGCCAGCGTCTCGGGCCGGAAGTAGAAGGACGACCCCAGGCGGGCGATCCTGGGACAGACATCGGCCATCAGCTCTTCGGTGTTCACGGGTGGTCCCTTCCTCGGGCGGTGCCGGCGCCGACCCCTGGGCGGTCGGCATGGCCCGAGTAGGTTCGCACGGGGGCCGACCACCGATCCAACGCAGGCTCCTGCCCGGCCCCATCCGGCGCCGTCCCATACAGCCCGAACACACGACCGGAGACCACGATGTTCCGTGCCTTGCTGCTCACCAAGCCCGATGACGGTCCGGTGAGCCACCAGCTCACCGAGCTGGACGACGGCGACCTTCCCGAGGGCGACGTGGTGGTGGACGTCGGGTTCTCCACCGTCAACTACAAGGACGGGCTGGCCGTGACCAACAGCTCGCCGGTGGTGCGGACCTACCCGATGGTGCCCGGCATCGATCTCGCCGGAAGGGTGACGCACAGCGCCCACGAGGGGGTATCTGCCGGTGACCGGGTCGTGCTCAACGGGTGGGGCATCGGTGAGACGCACTGGGGTGGCTACGCCGGGCGGGCCCGCGTGCGCGGCGAGTGGCTCGTCCCCCTGCCCGCCGGCCTGAGCGAGCGCCAGGCGATGGCCATCGGCACCGCCGGGTACACGGCCATGCTGTCGGTGCTCGCCCTCGAGGACCACGGCGTGACGCCGCAATCCGGTGCAGTGGTGGTGACGGGCGCCGCGGGCGGCGTGGGCAGCGTGGCCGTCGCCGTGCTCGGCCGGCTCGGCTACGAGGTGGTGGCGTCGTCGCGCCGGATGGCCACCGAGGGCGAATACCTGCGCTCTCTGGGAGCGGCACAGGTGGTCGACGCGGCCGAGCTGTCCGAGCCAGGGCGGCCGCTGGGCAAGGTGCGATGGGCCGGCGGGGTGGACGCGGTGGGCAGCCACACGCTCGTCAACGTCGTGGCCGCCACCCGGCCGTACGGGTGCGTGGCAGCCTGCGGGCTGGCCCAGGGCCCCGACCTACCAGGCACGGTGCTGCCCTTCGTCCTGCGCGGTGTCACCCTGGCCGGCATCGAGTCCGTGAACATGGCCCGTGAACGTCGTCTCGAGGCCTGGGACCGTCTGGCCCGTGATCTCGACCTCGACCTGCTGGAGTCGATGACGAGCGAGGTCGACCTGGCCGAGGTGCCCGACGTGGCGGTCAGGATCCTGGACGGGGCGGTCAGGGGCCGGGTCGTCGTGGCCGTGGGCGGCTGATCATCGGGTGCCGGCCCCGCTGGGCGCCCGCCGGGACAACGGCGACATGACCCGCCTGGGGGTGTACCCCGGCTCGTTCAACCCGCCCACACTGGCCCACGAGGCGATCATCGAGGCGGCCATGGCTACGCACCGCCTTGATCGCCTTGACCTGGCCGTCAGCAGGGTGGCGCTGGCCAAGGAGCACGTGATCAGGCCCCGCCTGGAGCATCGGGTGCAGGTGCTGGAGGCGTGGCTGGCCGATCGACCCTGCGTCGGTCTGGTCGTGACCGACGCGCAGCTGCTGGTGGACATCGCCGCCGGTTACGACGTGCTGGTGGTGGGAGCCGACAAGTACCAGCAGCTCCACGACCCGAGCTTCTACGGGTCGGAGCCGGCACGCGACGCCGCTCTGGCCCGCCTGCCCACCGTGGCCGTGGTGCCCCGCCCCCCGCACAGGGTGCCTGCCCACCTGAGACTGGCCGTCGATGGGCGCCACGCCGGGACCTCCTCCAGCGCAGCCAGGGCCGGCGCCCGCCAGCTCATGGTGGACGCGGCCGCGGCCTTCGACCGCCGGACCGGGGCGTGGACGGACCCCGACCGCTACGAGCGATGGCTGGGCGCGTAGCCCGACCCCTCAGAGTTCGGCTCTACCCGTCGGCTCCACCTGTCGGCTCTACCGGTCGGCTGTACCCGTCGCCTCTACCCGTCGGCTGTTCCCGTCGGGTCTACTCGTCCAGCCAGGCGTTGAAGTGGGGGTCGCGCTTGGCCGAGAAGGCGGCCATGCCTTCTCGGGCGTCGGCGTGGTAGTCCGTCCAGGCGGTGCGGGCGGCGATGTCGTCGAGGGCCTGGGGCCAGGTCAGCTCGGCCGCGTTGTGGATGGAGCGCTTCAACGAACGCATGGCCGCCTGCGGCCCGTTGGCCAGCTCGGTGGCCAGCGCCATCGTCACCTCCATCAGCCGTTCCGGCTCGACGACCTCGTGCACCAGGCCCAGCCCCAGGGCCTCCTCGGCGTCCACGATGCGCTTGCGCATCAGGAAGTCCATGGCCCCGGCCACCCCCAGGGCGCGCACCAGCAGCCACTGCCCGCCCTCGTCGGGCAGCAGCCCGAAGCGCAGGGTGGCGCTGCCCAGGCGGGCCTCGGTGGAGGCGATCCTGAAGTCGCAGCACAGAGCCAGGGAGAACCCGGTCTGGATGGCGTAGCCGTTGAGCGCGGCGATCGTCAGCTTGTCGAGGTCGCGCACCGCCGAGTTGAGAGCCTGGGAGATCAAGCGCAGCGCGTTGTAGGTGCCCAGCTCGTTGTGGTGACCGGGGTGGATCTCGGGCACCAGGGTCGCCTGCGCGCCACGGAAGGCGTCGCTGCCGGAGATGTCGTCGCCCGCCGAGAAGGCGCGACCGGACCCGGTGAAGACCACCACCCTGACACCGTCGTCCATCTGGGCTTGGCGCACGACCTCGACCAGGTCCCGTTTGAGACCGATGGTGAACCCGTTGAGGCGCTCTGGCTCGTCGAAGGTGACCACGGCGATGCCGGGGTCGGACACCTCGACCGCGAACCCGCAGAACTTGCCCTCGTCGAACGCCATCAGGAGTCGCCCCCTGCGGTGTCGATCTCGAAGATGCGGACCGCGTTCAGGCCCAGGATCCTGGCCCGCTGATCGTCGGTCAGGCCAGCCATCTCCCTCTCGATGGCGGCGGCCGAGTGCGGCCAGGAGCCCTCGTGGTGCGGGTAGTCGTTGGCCCACAGGAAGTTGTCCACCAAGTCGTGCTCCACGGCCAGGTCCAGGCCCGGCTTGTCCTCCTGGAAGGAGGCGAAGCCGTTGGTCCGGAAGTAGGTGCTGGGGAGCTCCCCCAGCTTCGGGAAGGCCCACATGTGGTGCTTGGCGTATGCCTCGTCCATGGCCACCATCATCCATGGCACCCAGCCGATGCCAGCCTCGACGGCCCCGAAGCGGATCCCCGGGTGACGTTCGATCACCCCCGAAGCGCACAGGTGGACGAGCGGCTCCATGGTCGGCGCCAGCGAATGGGTGACGTAGTTGATGATCGCCCCGCCGTCACCGCGAGCCGCCCTGGGGTCGCGCCCGGTCGAGACGTGGAAGGTGATGGGGAGGCCCACCTCCTCGATCAGGTCCCACATGGGCTCGAACTCGGGCTTGTTGTAGTGCAGGTGGTCTGCGTCGTGGGGGCCCCAGATCGGCTTGCACGGAAGGGTCAGGAGCTTGAAGCCGTGCTCGGCCGCCCAGGCGATCTCCGCCATGGACCCGTCCAGGTCGGCCGTGGCCAGGCAGGCGGCGGGAAGGATGCGGTCGAAGTGCTCCGAGAACGACTCGTGGGCGTAGCGGTTCCAGGCCCGGCACTGGGCCATGGCGAACAGCGCGTCGTTGGTGGCCCACATGCTCAGGCCCTTGTTGGGGAACATGATCTCCACGTCGACGCCGTCGGCGTCGTGGTCGGCCAGGCGGGTCTCCGCGGTCCGTCCCGAGTCGTTGCGGAGCTGGTCCTCCGGCCCGAAGTCGGTGCCGCCCCGCAGCTTCTGGGGCCGGTAGCCCTCGGTGATCATCCAGCGGTTCCCCTCCTCGTCCACCTCCACACGGGGCAGGCGGTCCCGGTACTCGGGCTCGATGCGGGAGCTGAGGAAGTCGTAGGGCTCGTTGGCGTGGCAGTCGGCCGAGACCATGAGGTACTTGTCCGGATCGTCCGGCCTGGCCGTGCGCGACCAGCCCTCGGGTCCCGGCGTCTCGGCCCGCCAGGCGTTGGCCGGATCGGCCGGCCGGCTGTCGTCGGTGAGGGTCACGCGAACCTCCAGTGCACGAGGGTGAAGGGCGGGTCGTCGTCCAGGTGGTCCTCGAAGTGGGGGACCACCTCGGCGCCGACGGAGACGGCCACCGTGGGGTCGCCGACCAGGTTGCCGACCATGCGTATGCCGTCGGCCTCCGGGAGCTCGACCAGGGCCACGATGTACGGACCGTGGGTGGCCAGCACCGGGTGGACCGGGTGCCACGGCCGTTCCCAGGAGTAGATGACGGCCGGCCCTGGTGGCGCCTCGAAGGCCACCTCGAAGCTGTGGCAGCGGTGGCACAGCCATTCGGGTCCCCACTGCCAGCGCCGGCAGGACCGGCACCGCTGGGCCACCAGGCGGTGCTGGCTGGCCGCCTCCCAGTAGGGAGCGTCGAGGCCGTCCCTGGCCGGTACCGGGGCCGGCAGGCCCGGCGGCAGGTAGCTGGAGGAGGTGCTCACAGCGTCGCCTCTGTCCCGTAGAGGATGGTCGAGGCGTTCTCCACCATCGGCCCGGCGTTGACCAGGCACACCTCCGCCCCCGGCACGGGGTTGGTCGACTCGCCCCGCAGTTGGCGCACCCCCTCCAGGTGGAGCCCCAGGCCGTGCATGTAGCACTCCGCCAGGTTGCCGCCGCTGGTGTTGAGCGGCAGCCGCCCGTCGGGGGCGACCAGGTTGTCGAAGGTCAGGACGTCGTTGGCGTCCTCGTATGTGCACAGCCCGTGCTCGATGAGGCTCATCACCACGCCGCCGGTGAAGTTCTCGTAGCTCTGCACCACGTCGACGTCCCTGGGCTTGAGCCCGGCCATGTCGTACATGCGGCGGGCCGAGTCCTTGAAGCTGGAGGTGGCGTAGTCGGGCTGGTTGTGCACCGTCGCCCCGGCCCGCCGCGGTGACCCCTCCGCCGCCCCGAGCACCACCACGGTCGGCTTGGCCAGCTCACGGGCCCGCTCGGGGCTGACGACGATCATGGCCGCGGCCCCGTCATTCTCCAGGCAGCAGTCGTACAGCCGGAAGGGCTCCACGATCCAGCGGGCCTCGTCGTAGGTCGCCTCGTCCAGGGGCCGCCCACACATGACGGCGCGCGGGTTGTTCTGGGCGTGGTGGTAGCAGGCCAGTGCCACCGCTCGCAGCGTCGACCGGTCGATGCCGTGCTCGTGCATGAGCCGGGTGGTGCGCATGGCGTACACCTGCGCTGGGGACATCACGCCGTAGGGGACGGTGTAGGCGTACTCGCCCGAGATCGTCGAGGAGCGGCCACCCTGGCCGAACCGACCGAACTGGCCCTGGGCCAGGCCCCGGTACGCCACCACGCAGTCGGCCAGGCCGCAGGCCACGGCCATGGCGGCGTTGGTCACGGCCCCTGCGGCACCACCACCCCCTCCGCCCCAGAACATGTTGCAGAACCGCAGCTCGGGAAGGTCGAGGGCGGCCGCCAGGCGCGCCCCGGTGTTGCGGTCGTTGCTGTAGCTGGCGAAGCCGTCCACCTCGTGGGGCTCGATCCCGGCGTCGGCGCAGGCGTCCAGGACGGCCTTGACCACCAGCACGAACTCAGGGTCGGGTGACTCACCGCGGTGGTAGTAGGTCGTCTCGCCGATGCCGGCGATGGACGCTCGCCCGCGGATGGTTCTCTCCACGGCGTCGCACTTCCCTTCGTGTCGCCCCGCCCGGGGAGCGTACCGTGAGGCCCCCACCGCAATGCCAGGCCGGCCCGCCGGCCGACGGACCACGGAGAGGATGTGCCATGGGAGCCTTGGACGGACGGGTCGTCCTGATCACCGGCGCAGGCCGCGGCATCGGCCGCGAGCACGCACTGCTCATGGCCTCCGAGGGGGCCCGGCTGGTGGTCAACGACCTGGGCGGCAACCCCGATGGCACCGGGGCAGACGCCGGACCGGCCCAGGAGGTCGTGGAAGAGGTGCAGGCCATGGGCGGCGAGGCCGTCGCCAACCGCGACAGCGTCACCGAGTGGGCCGGGGCCGAACGCATGGTCAAGGACGCCATCGAGGCCTTCGGCCGCCTGGACGTGCTGGTCAACAACGCCGGCATCCTGCGAGACCGGTCCCTGGCCAACATGACCGAGGACGAGTTCGACGCCGTGGTGACGGTGCACCAGAAGGGCCACTTCGCCCCCACCCGCTTCGCCGCCGAGTACTGGAAGGAGCAGTCCAAGGCCGGCCAGCCCGTGAAGGGCGCCATCGTCAACACCGCCTCCGGCGCCATGTTGGGCAACCTCGGGCAGACGAACTACGCGGGGGCGAAGGCCGCCATCGCCGCCATGACGTTCGTCTGGGCCGGGGAGCTGGGGCGTTACGGGGTGCGGGCCAACTGCCTGGCACCGCTGGCCCGCACACGCCTGACGTTGCAGACCCCGGGGCTGGGTGAGGTGGTGGCGCCGCCGGAGGACCCGGCCCAGTTCGACATCTGGGACCCGGCCAACATCAGCCCGCTGGTCGCCTACCTGGCCACAGCGGACTGCCCCTTCACCGGTGGGGTGTTCCACGTCGGCGCCAACGAGGTCGGCCTCTACCGTGGCTTCTCACTGGCGGACGAGGACATCGTGGCCACCGACGGCCGCTGGACGGTGGCCGATCTGCAGCGCGTGGCTCCACGCCTGGGGGAGGGCCGCCGCGACCTGGCCTCGGTGGTGACCGACGTTGCCGACACCAGCCGCAAGTTCGGCAAACGGCCTCCCACCACCTGAAGCCG
>Ga0256867_10000677_pt1 | contig 13612 bp, 14 predicted proteins | sample RVTome_15_FD_185939 | JGI IMG/M metagenome (GOLD analysis project Ga0256867, IMG submission 185939) | Soil microbial communities from uranium-contaminated site in the Upper Colorado River Basin, Wyoming, United States - RVT150D86 (HiSeq) ... | reverse complement strand
ATAATGGCGTTCCATTGTGTACCTTATGTAAAACGTCTGAATGTGCTCATGCTGGTTTTGCAATTTGTGCGGAACAAAATCTTTCCTCCTCTCTCTAATATTTATTATCACGGTCTCTAAAAAATTAAAGTTTTTGAAAGGTTATCTTATATCTTAACTGTTGTCATAATGGTCTTCATTATGTAGCCCATTAGATCTGATAAATCTTATTAATTCTGTAGAATCATCAATATTGTAATATTTTTTCATTTTTTCCAAGGTCTCATCATCATAAATCCTTGGTTTTTGGATTCTTTTCTCTTTCTCGTTTTCTCTCATATATTTTTTTTACATTTATAATACTTAAGTTTTTATAATTGACATATAACAAGAAAAGGCTCAAATTTTTTATAAAATATTCATAACAAACATTTACCAAATAAAGGAGAGTATTACAATATTTTCTAACTTTTGATTAGATAGTAAAATATAGTCTGATAGCAATCAATAATTTCATACCTTTGAGTTATTGAATGTAATCACTTTAGGTTGCCATTATTATTTTTATGATAGAATTTGATTTTATATCTACTTTGATATGTTTTGATATTTGAAATATATGATATTAAAAATGAAATATGAGAAATTGTATAGTGAAATTTAGTGCTGTTTTTCACTCATGCGATCATTTTTTATAATTAAATTTTCGTTTGTTGTTTGTTTATTTCTCTATTTCTTCTTTTTTTCCTTACGATCAGGAAAATACTGATAGAGATTAAAATTAAAATAGATAAGATGATGATAGTAATTAATATTGGTGTAGTCGTTAATTCAAACTCTAGTCTATATGATAATTGATCATTTTTTAAATTAAATTCTGTAGTATTTCTGTTATTATCAATAGTTATTAGATCTTTTATCTCTTTGTTCACTTTTACCAATACTTGACTTCCTGGGTTAAATCCTCCTACAATAAATTTTGTCTCAATTCCTAATTCGGGATATACTAAATCAATTCTTTTATACTCTTTATTTTTTTCTAACTCATAGTTTACTTTGGTGATATTTACATAGGATGATTCTGGGTTTACAGACAGATCGGTAGTTTTTAATTTTGTAAAGTTATTATTAGGATTAAGTATTATTGTGTTATTTTGTTTATAGACTGTATTAACAATATTATTTCCATCAATAATCTTATTCATTGTATCGGTTATTATCATGTTACTTTTTTTATCATTAAGCAAAACTTCAGTATAATTAAAATAAGAATTTAGTATTTTGTTATCCTTGGATTGTCTTATAAAGAAATCATCATTTTGGTTATTTTCTATTACATTATCTTCTAATATATTATTCGATGTTTTATCAAATTTTAAGCCATAGTTAGACCCGTCAACAATATTGTTATTTACCAATATATTGTTATTTGTTCCATAATCTGCAATATTTACTCCACTATTCAGAGACTTTTTTATATTATTAAATTGAATTATATTATTAGTAGAGTTATTGTATATATTTATACCATAGTTATTGCTGTTTGTTATGTTATTTGAATTAATTAGATTGTTCTTTGTATTCTTCAGGAAAATTCCATTACCATTTCCTACAAAGTTATTCATTATTATATTATTTTCTGGTGATTCGGAAACCATCATTCCCATTGTGTTGGATCTTATATTGTTTGATTCAACATAATTTATACTAGAATTTCTTTCAAATAGAATTCCAATACCAATATTTTTTTCTAAGATGTTATTCATTATTTTTATATTATTACAACCTTTTTTACATACTATGGCATGTAAATTATTTTCGTAAATTCTATTTTCTACTATGTCAATATTGTTTGTATTTGAGTCCAAGTTAATACCATCGAATTGACTTTTTAAAATATTGTTATTCTTTATAGTGACATTAGAAACTTCATTTCCAAAGTGTAATCCAAAATAGTTATTAATTATAGTGTTATTTTGAATTACACTACCATCACCGGAAAAAAATGTTATTCCTGTTGTGCCTGAATGACCTTTATAACCTAGATTTTCAAAAAATGAATTTGTAATATTAGTTTTTCCTGCCGAATTCCAGAATGTCCATATATAAGCTCGGGGAGTTTCAGGACTAATTAATTGAGGAACCTCATTACTTGTTGAATTCCATGAGGTTATATTTGTATTATCTATAATTAAATTCCCCCTTGAAATCAAAGAATACGCAATATTATTGGAAGAATCAGAATCTATTTTAAGTAAACGACTATTCATACCACTAATATTTAATGTTCCGTTTTCAAGTATCAAAATATTAGACTTCAATACCCATTCTTTTTCTCCTGTCATTTCTAAAATATCTGAATTATTATTAAAAAAATCATTAATAGTAAGAATATCTACTGTTCCATTACAAACTACGATAGTTTTTGTAATGTTTTCATATCTCAAACAAATATCATCATCCTTTAGAGGATTATCACTTTTTATAACTTTATTTTCAAATTCAGAATTATTAGTTAATGTACTTTGAATATCAACTGCAAATGAACTATCTATAATATTAGCTAAAATTAAAATTAATAAAGAGGGAAATACAACAATGCCTAAAATTATAATATTTCTAATACTAAACACTTGCGTTACTAAATTAATTAATATGCTATATAAATGACGACAAAATTATTAATGTAGTTATTACCTTCTTTTTTTAAATAACATACTTCTAGTAAGAATTAGAGAGACACACATTTATATAAAAATAATCAAGTTATATTGGTTTATGAAATTACAGGGTGTAGCTAAAGGTGATAGCGTTAAATATCTTGTCATATTTTTCTTTACTTTGCTGGTCTCCTATATTGTTTTTTATACTTTACCTTTACCACAGATATATGGTGTCAATAATGTAAATACCACTAATGGTCCACCGTATAATGGTGTTGATATGCATGGCTTTTATACTAGAACATCTCAAGCTAGAGATACAAATTATGATCTTCCAAATAATTATTTTGAAGAGAGTTTTAAGATTCTTTCATCTAATGGATTAAATCACGTTCGATTCTTGATTTTCTGGGAATCTTTTGTAAAAAATCCTACAGAGTTCATTGAAGAATTAAAGACTGTTGCAACTACTGCGGATAAATATAATATTAAAGTTCTATACGATAACCACCAATTTCATACATCGTCTTATCTAAACCCTCAACGAGGTACGGGCTTTCCCTTTTCCTTATTTGAAACCGATTTTGCATTTTTTTATGGAAGTGGTGGTGGTACAAAATATCCTACAGCTAAAGTATGGTGGACAAATTGGTGGGATAGAAATGTTCGTGACAACGCTGCAAATGATGGCTGGACCTTACAAACAGAATTCTTCAAAAAAGTTTTAGAAACTGTTGATAATCATACAAGTACTGTAGGCTATGAAATTTTAAGTGAACCACAAGTCCATGATAAGAATCAATGGGAAAAAATAGGAAAATATAATACATTTATGGCAGATTTTCTGAGAAAATATACTGATAAAACTATTGCATATAGTATGAATATTCCTGTATCATTACAAAGTCCTATTGAATTAAACCCAATTAATCTAGCAAAAATGGCACCCAAGAATGTGAGTAATCTAGTATTTAAAATAAGCGTATATGGAGTCCCACAAGAAAATGAGTATCAAGAATCAAGGTTGAGTAATTTTGTTCAAGCTGCGGAACTGGCAAACGTTCCACTCTACGTAGGAGAATGGAATAATGTTCAGAGAGATAAGATTATTGATGAAGAAGGAGAAATTACCACATTTATTAATGAAACATTTAGCAGTATTAATCAGAGTGAAGCCAATAAATTAGTATCTGTATTTAAGAATCTTGATATATGGGGATCTGCCTTTTGGCAATGGAGAGTAGATTCTCATCAAGTGCAAAATTTTAACTTGATTAATATAACCAACGGAAAGATAGAAACTACGCCCTATTTTGATATAGTAAAAACTGCATACCAGACAATTTATGGAGATACCCAAAATACCTCTTCTAATACTACAACGCTAACCTAAATCAGCAATAAGATCAAGTAAATATACTTGGAACAACATATGATGATAAAGTTCATAATTGAATAAACTTCATGCAGATTTGATAAGTTATAATTAAATTTGAAAAGATGTGGTATATTTATTAGACCATTATTTGTGGTCGTTTTGAAAGATACTTGGGTAAGTTTAATGGCATAAATGGTTTATCTCTTGTTTCATTTCTTACAGAGTCTATCAATCCTTCTATATTGGATTCAGTTTGTTTACCTGTTTTACGATCACGTATTACTAAAGTTGTAGATTCAGCTTCTTTATCTCCTATAACTAATATGTATGGAATCCATTCTGTTTCTGCTTCCCTTATTCTTTTACTAAGAGATTCTTGTCTGTCATCTATATCTGTCCTTATGTGACTTTGGGAAAGAATATTCTCTACATTTTCTGCAAATCGTAAATGTTCATTCCTGATAGGTATAATTCTAACTTGTGTATGGCATAACCAAATAGGAAATTGAGGCCTTTGACCCTGTTGTTTAATTTTAGCAGCTTTTTCTAATAGCGTATAAATAATTCTTTCTATAGCTCCACTAGGTGAATTATGTAATATTATTGGATTTTTTCTTTTTCCTTGCTCATCTATATATTCAATATTGTATCGTTTTCCATTTTCTACGTCGATTTGGTCAGTTGATAAAGCTGCTGCTTTTCCTAGACTATCAACATAATTAAATTCCCATTTTAAAATAAAATAAAAAAATCTATCCTTCCACATTTCAACTAATATTGGTTTTCCAAATTTTCGAGAAATCTGAGCAACAAATCCTTTATTTTCATTATAAAATGTTTCAGTAAACCTTATTGCCATCTCTATATCTTCAATTTTTATATCAAATCCGTTTAATACCTTTAGAGAGAGATCAAAACGTTTTAAACATTCGTCTTTTGCTTGTTCTATATCTTTACAAAATGCATGACAGTCAGGCATACTGAATGCTCTTAATCTTCTCAGTCCTACTAGTTCCCCACTTTTTTCTCTACGGAAACTGTATCTTGTTAACTCATAAAGTTTCAATGGGAGATTTTTATAGGTAATATGAAAATCCTTAGCCATTAAAAATTGACCAAAACATGCTGCAAACCGTAAAAATAATTGTTTGTTATCTGATATTATATTGTATTGTCTGGCAGGAAAACGATTAAAATAACTTTCCATAGATGGGTGTTTTGTATCATACATTATCGGGGTTTCAACTTCTATTCCACCATATTCAAGAACATTCCTGGTTACAAACTGTTCTATCAAAGATTTCATTAATCTTCCCTTTGGATAGTATCTCATATTACCTGCATCAGAAGCTGGTTCATAATCTGCAATAGCCATTTTCTTCATAAGACCTACATGAGGAGGTTGTTCATCGGCAGCTCTTCTTTTTGAGGTTTCGTATTCTAAAAACCTTTTCAAATTACTATTTTTTTCGATTTTAAATTCTTCTAATGGTGTTAATACTCCATTTGTATCTAGAATGAACCATAGAGATTCTTGTTTTTCTTCTGCTTTTAAAGCAGAAGAAACAGACTCAATATCAATCAGATGTTGTTTTAAATCCTCTTTCCGAAATATCTCGTCTTTACCTTTAATAGGAGATTGCATATCTGAAATTACTTTAAAATTTTCCGCTAATGGGTGACCTTTTACTTTTATATTGAAGCTCTTAGTCCAACCAAATGGAGCTCGATTTACCTCATTCAGTATCTTCCTTGATTTTGTTTCCAATTCTTTGATCATTTCAAAAGCATATTTTGGAGATGCCAAATTAGAACTTAAGTGAGAATAAGGATAAATCAATAATTTATTCACTTTTAAATTTTCTGAGTAGTTTTTAATTTCTTCTATTGCTTTTTCTATAGTTATTTTATTATCTCCTTTTTCTACTGATACAAAAACAACTATTAAGCTTTCTAATCTTATTTTCGATTTTAGTATATTTTTTTCTGCATCCTTAAGTTCCTCTTCAACAGGCTCATACTCCATAAACTCTGCATGCAATTGTAATAAACGCATTTTCCATCTTACCTTAATCTAATTTTTTATTTCCATCTTGCTCTTTCTGTTTCTCGATCTTCTTTTGTAGCTTTTTTCCATTCTTTATAATGATTTCTACATAAATAGATTCTTTTACTGGTTGAGGAAATATCCAAATCGTTAGCCATTCTCCCTTTGCTCTCACTCATAGATCTTTCTGCTTGTTCGGTACATCCTTTTATGCTACAGTTAATACCTTTGTTTACTCTACCCATCTATAGTAAAATTATATTTGAATATAAAAGCTATACCGATATAGAGGTTTAAAAAATTAACGTATTATGAAAATTACCATAAAAACTAGTGAACCTATTATTTCAGTTGTTAGTATTAAATTCTTTATCTTTTTAAATGTTGAAGTAACGGATTTCCTATTCTTGGATCTAATCCATTTCTGATCCCTGATTGTTACTAAGGCGTATAGTTTTATTATGGCAATCATAAAATTGATTACTACATATACTGGAAGAAGTATAATATCACCAGGATGTCTCTTTAGATGTGGTAAAATTTTAATTCCTCGGCCTACCATCCATAAAAGTAAAATGGATACCGCTAATACATAGTGATTCAAATAAAGTGATATACCAAAAAATATAGGACCAAAAAATAATGTAAAGATGGAAATAAATCTATCTATTATATGAAACGCTAAAAATGGATGCTTCCATGCCCATCCATTCCACAAACTTATTAAATCAGAATTATGACTATTTCTTGACCATCTTAATCGTTGACTCCAAAAAGTCTTAAAATCAGGAGCAGCATATGAATATATTACCGCATTGCTCTGATAGTATGTTTTCCAACCTTTACTTTGAACAATTCTTGTTAAACATTTATCTTCTCCAGATTCTTTCTTCTTTCCTAAGACTATTTCATTAAGAAAGTTATCCAAATCTTCAATTATTATGTCTTTTCTATATAGAGAAGTTCTACCTGACAGACACGAAAGAGCCTGACCCATTGCAGTCTGAGCAGGTAGATCATAATAATTTCTCATATCCCAAAAAATGTCTGTTATTTTCTGCCATATTGTCTTTCTTTCAATAGGATGTTGTCTTGTCGTAACGCCTCCTATTAGTTGATCGTCAAAAGGAGAAAGTATTGATTCCCTAATATTTTCTGCCCATATTGTGTCACTATCTACAAGAGCAACAATTTTATAGTTCGCCTCTTTTATTCCTTCAGCCAGTGCTGGTCTTTTACCAGGCTTTGTTGCTATGATAATCTTCATAAATGAATAATCTTTTGCAAAAGAATTGAAAATTTCAATACAACGGTTATCACTTTGGTCTATTACTCCGATTATCTCATTAGGTTCATTTTTAATCCACGATCTTATTGCCTGATCAAAAATTTTAGGATCTTCATTATAAACTGGAGTGATTATACTGTATTTGTAATAGCTCTGATCACTACAAGGGAGTTTGGGTTTGTATAAAAAAGATGTAGATTTTTTGAAAACCCATACACTCCATCTCCAAAGCCCTATTATTCCAAGTGGTATATATATCCATATGAGTTGATAGTAATTAATAGCCACATATCCCAAAAATTCAGAAAGCTTTAAGACTAAAGACTGAATTGGTTCTAATAAAGATATTTTATTAAAAAAATCAGGTGAAAAAATATACATTATAGAAAAAATGAGAAGTACAGATAATACTGAGATAATTATAGCAATCGTAACTTCCTCTGATGCTCTTGGATCCATTAATCTGTACATCTAAATTATTTTTATATTTGTGCCTTCTAATTTATATATGGATCGTAAAACTTCTTATTAAGAAACTCAAATAAAAGTAGTAACACTTGTGTATGAGATAAATTTTATATTTAAAATTCATATTAATGTTTTATAGAAGAATATTTAAAAGAATCAATTCTAACTATATAAGTGAAAAAGAGATAGTAGTACTTATATATTATTTTGCGTTTTTTTTTATAAAAAGAGGTTTGTGGAACAGTAATGGTAAAAATTTCTATAATTGGATCCGGAGTAGTTGGCTCTGCAACGGGAAAAGGATTTCATAAGCTAGGTCACGACGTTCTTTTCTATGATATTTCTAAGAATAGGATGGAAACGTTAAAGAAAGAAGGCTTTAAGATTGCTCATAACGTCAAGGATGCTTTACAGCACAGTGATATTACCTTTGTTTGTGTTAATACACCTACTGGAGATAATGATGAACAAGATTTGTCACAAGTTAAATCTGCTCTATGTTCAATTACAGATGCGTTAAATCAATCTAATAAATATAACTTGATAGTTTTCAGAAGTACCATGTTGCCAGGAACAATGAATGAAATAGTAATTGATTATCTGGATCAAGAGTGTAAAAAAACGAGAGGTAAAGATTATGATGTTTGTTACAATCCTGAATTTTTACGACAAGAAAGTGCATATGAAGATTTTTTTATTCCTGATAGAGTAATTATAGGAGAAGATGTTGAAGACAGTTCCAAATTATTACAAGAACTGTACAAACCCCTTACCGAAAAAATTATTGTTACTAGTCCTAAGGCTGCAGAGATGATAAAGTATACCTCTAATTGCTTCCTGTCATTAAAAATATCCTTCTTTAATGAAATCGGAATGTTATGCAAAGAAATAGGTATAGATGATAGAGCTGTAAGTTTAGGTGTATCAATGGATAAACGTATAGGTAAATATGGAACTATCGCAGGTAAGCCATTTGAAGGTGCATGTTTGCCAAAAGATACTAAAGCCTTGTCTACATTTATCAGAAAAAGAGGCTGGACACCCGACTTACTTAAAGTGACTTTAGATATAAACAAAAAAATTGAAGAATTGGTAACAAAAACGGCACTAACAAAATAATATACTTTATTTTATTTACTATTATTAAATATTGATCTACTAGATAAAATATAAATTAGTAATCTTTTCTCTGATGTATTTTTTATTAGACATCTTATTTATTATTCAATTTATAGTAATATTCAAAAAATTTCTCTAATGAAATTAATTGTCTATTCTCTATTGATATATATAATGAAGCAAAAGCATTAGAAAAAAATAACCTCTCTTGTGGAGGTAATTCAATAAGATGTCCTATAATATCAGCCGCATCCCAGGAATCCCCTGCACCAGTTAAATTTCGCACAACAATATTTTTTATATTATATGCAAAATAAACCTCATCCCCATTAGAACAAGCACAACCATATCTGGTGTGAAGGTCTATAAATACACCTAATTTTTTTGCTAACTCTTTAACAGCTAGTTGTATATTGTTGCTGCTATATTTGTTACATAAGGAAAAATTTTTGAGATCTAATTCAAAGAGTAAAGAATTACATTCATTCTCATTAATACTTAGGATATCTATCATACTATTTGGATCTCTTAATAATGAGCAAAATTCATTACTCCGTGTTTGAATATCTGCAGGATCAACAAAATGTAATGCTTTAGGTGAATTTTGAAATACATATTTTAAAAGTTCATTTCCTTTCCAATTACTAGCCCAATTTACAAGAATAACGGCACCAGAATCATGTAATATTTCTTTATCATCGTAAGAACTTAGTTTTTCTGGTCCAAAATCTGAATTTTCTCCTACATCACTAATCATTATATTAGAATCATTTAAGTCTATTGAGTTATGGATTTCTAATGACGTTGTATATCCTGGTTTTCCATAGGATAAGTGCAATTTTACTTTAGGTAAATCACTAAAAAAATATTTTAAGTTCATGTTACTTGAATCATCAGTTATAGTGAATAGATCTACATTAAATCCAAGTTTTCCAAGACAATAAGCAATATTTACTGCATTTCCTCCTTCAAATTGTGTAGTAGATATTCCTCTAATACTTCCACCTCCATACTTTGTTTTTTCTTTTATACGTACAAAAAACTCCTCTATATTTTTAATTTTGATTATTCGGTCAATAAAAAAATCATGCAATACTGTAATTGATTTATTATTGCATTGTTCATCTTTTATTTTTTCAAAAATTGTAATCGGATCCAAAATTCTATGGAAACACCTATTTGATTTCTTTATAATACATTGCTGTTATTGTTTTTTTTATGAAAGTTATCTCCAAAGTATTGAAATTATACCTAAACCCAAGATTGCTAATCCTCCATAAATCATATAAGTAATATTCATAGCCCCTGCACTTGCTGCTATTCCTATTCCTGAACCTATCATAATCATCTCTGCTGTTCTTCGTCTCATTCTTGCAATAATTATAAAAAAGTGGCCTAATAAGTATTGTAGTCCTTCATTAAAGGTTATATGCTATAAAAAATAAAAAATATAAAAGATTAAAGAAATTAAGAGTGGATTAAACCGCCGTGTTCACTAACATGTGGAGATTGTCCAACAAACTTTCTTCTAAAGTGACCAGAAGGTCTTTTTGACAAAAGCTCAATAAACCATGCCTCGTGTTCAACTTCTTCTTGCATTATTTTTTGTGCTATATCATATGTTCGTGGATCTTTACCTGCGGTCATATCGCATACCTCTCCCCATGATCTTATTGCACATTGTTCTGCCTCTAACAATACCTTTAATATTGAATTGATATCTTGCCAGTTATCCGGTAAATATGCATCTGGGCATCCAGCCTGGTCGGCAAATTCTCTAATATCTCGTGGGAGGCTTCCACCTAATTCATATAATCTAGGAGTCATTGCTTCAAAGTGATTCCTATCTTCAATTCTTGCATCCTCGACTATTTCCTTAATTCCTTCACCCTCTAAACCTGTACAATGCATTCTTAAGATTGTATAATAATAATATGTTGTAAACTCAGCGCCTACACCTTTTCTAATTAATTCAATTAATCTTTGTACATTTACGCCATTCTTTTCCAAAACTTCCAATGCCACAATTTTTGGAACAGGTATGTTTTGATCATTTGACATATTATTCGATTTGAATAGTAATATTTAAAGGTTTTAAAATCCTGATTGAAGAGAGTAATCTAATTAACCAAAATATTGCCATCTTAATAGTATATATATAATGGTTTTTTGGATATTGTATATGGCAACTGAACAAATTGTGGATCCTTTTCTGGTCATGATCGCTATTTCAGGATTTTTCTCTGCAACTATCTTATTATCATCACTTTTAACAATTAGAAAGAAAAAAATCCAAACTGATAAAATTGAAAATAATATTTAATCTTTAATTATAGCTAAAATGACTATTACAATATGTATTTCTCATAAAGAAGATGTTGATGGTCTATCATCAGCTATACTGATAAATTCTGTTTTCAAAAAAAAAGTGTCTGTAGTGTTAGTAGATTATGCAAATCTTATAAATAAGCTTGAAAAACTACTAAAAAATCTCTTACCTGTAACAAAAGGGTATAATAGAATATTTATTTGTGATCTTGGATTAAACAAAAAAAATCAGTACAAGTTTATTTCAATATTATGTAAAATGATTGCTTTAGGATATAAAGTAACTTATATTGATCATCATGACATTGAAGAAGAAGCAAAGAAAGAAATAAAAAAAATAGGAGTGAATCTCATACACTCTACTCAAGAATGTACCAGTGTCCATGTTTATAATAAATATAAAAAAAAACTTTCTTCTAATGCATCATTTTTTGCTGCTGCAGGTGCCCTAACTGATTATCTTGATAATAAGCCTGTAGCTTCATCACTAATACCTCGATATGACAGACAATTTTTAATGTTAGAATCAACAGTACTGTCTTACATGATTTCCTCCAACCAAAACAATGAGGAATATCTGTACAATATTGTTAATGTATTATCTGCTATGAAATTCCCTCATGAAATTGAAGGTGGGTTTATAGAAGCAGAAAAATATGCAAAAAAAATATCTAATGCTATTAGTTCCATTTCCAATGAGATTAAAACTAAAGATAATCTTGCTTTAGTACAAAATAATCTTGATCTGGCATCAAGTACAGTAGTAAATTTTGTTTTAGGAATGTCAGAAAAAAAAATTGCGATGGTTTATAAATATAAAGAAGAAAAAGAAGTTTTTATTATTTCCATTAGAGGATCTAAAGATTGCGGTGTTCATTTAGGAAGAATTGTAAATGAGATTGCATCAACTTTGGGAGGAAGTGGAGGAGGTCATGATAAAGCATGTGGGGCTGTAATTCCTAAAGATTCATTCAATAACTTTGTTGAATTGGTAGATACAAAAATCTCAAGTTAATTACTGTTTTTAATTATTCTAAAAACAAAATACTTCTCGAACAATTTATTTATTTATTTGATAATAAAACTATAGACAGAAATTAGAAGTTGATATTTATATTAGTATTATTATGATTATTATTATTGTGATATTGAACTATCAAGTACCTAAAGTAAAATTTGTTACTAGTTGCCCTGAGGGTTTCTTTATATACTTATATAATCAAATTAGTATTATAACAAAATAAAAATGATTATGAAATGTTACACTATTAGATATTTATAATTTCATCTACTTTTGAAATTGCTAATATTCCTCCAGCTCCACCTGTTTTATCAATTTTTGCAGAATCTTTTATTACAGACACTACTTCGTCTACTTTATCCTCAGTAACTATTGTTTCTACTGTTCTTCTATTGGAATAGGGCATTGTAGAGATATCTCCACGTCTACCGTATCTGATTTGATATTTTTCTCCTTTTCCTATTCCTTTTGATTCATAAAATGTTGCAGGTACTCCAATTTTATTTAATGCCGCTAAAACATCATCTTCTTTTTCTTCCCTTATAAAAGCCTCAATTCGTATCAATTGAGAATTAGTTTTTTTTCCATTTTTCTCTGACAATCTAGTATCAAATAATATTGAAAGGACCTTTTTTTTAAAGTTATGTTTTATTAAACAAATAAATTTTTAGTTTGATAATATAAAAAAAGAAAATTTATGAAAATTATAAGTTTTAATATAAAAAGTAAAAAAATTTCCTAAAGAACTTGATTTTTTATATTACATCCAAATAGAAATGAATGAACTTGATTATAAATTAAAATAATATATCATCTTAATATCCTTAACTGATGAGCCTTTTTTATGATGATATTTCTAAATCTCTCTCCTCTGAAATCCCTCTAAGTAAAAATTCTTACCTCAAAGCAATGCTGGATTTAGAAAAATTTGAAATAGGACAAAGTTACGTTACTTCTAAGGTAAAAAATAAAAAAAATGATACGTTCGTAGTAAATATTCAGGGTGGTAGTCCAGGAATAGATATATCTGATTCACTTTTTAACTTGACTGAGATCCCTAAGATTGCATATGTACGTACAATGATTGATAATACGATTCTAGTAAGAAAACTACCAGTACTGGGAGTTAAAGAATGGTTACTGATTTATGAAAACACTCTTTTTTTGTTGGCTGTAAAGGAAAAGTACGGTGAATTAGAAATTCTTTGTGTTTTTTAATTTCCTAATAGATATTTTTTGTATTCTAAAATGATTTTGTAACATCTATATTCTAATTTCATAGATAAGATTTTAAGTCGTATCGTTATTCAAATTCTTGAAA
>Ga0256867_10000673_pt1 | contig 13667 bp, 14 predicted proteins | sample RVTome_15_FD_185939 | JGI IMG/M metagenome (GOLD analysis project Ga0256867, IMG submission 185939) | Soil microbial communities from uranium-contaminated site in the Upper Colorado River Basin, Wyoming, United States - RVT150D86 (HiSeq) ... | reverse complement strand
GTGAGCGAGCTCGAAGGTGCTGCCGACCGCCTTCAGGCGGAACTGGCGGAGCGGCTGGCTCCCTGGCTGGTCGACCGCTCCGTCGGCCTGTGGGAGGCTTGGGCCCACCGGTCGGCCGCCCCTGCGATGCGGGTCGATCTCACCGCGGCGGCTGCCGTGGCCTCGGAGCGCGTGCTGCGCGACCTCGAGGCTCTGATGGAGCGCGACATCGACGAGCAGTGGACGAGCCCCCTCGATCTGGTGCGCCGTGGCGTGGCCCCCATGACCGACGTGCTGCGCGCTGCCGGCGTGCCGCCCGTGGTCCGCGACGAGTTCGACGAACGGCACTTCCCCGACGACTGCTACGGGTTCGCCCCCGCCGCCTGGGCCGACATCGACGACGCGCTCACCGAGCCTGGCCTCGTGTGGGGCGCGGCCAAGGCGAGAGCCCATCTGCTGGCGCGGGCCGGCCGCGATGCTCGAGCTGGTGGCGCCCCGCCCAATGCGGGACCTTCCGACGTCGTCGCCTTCGCTCCCGACCTCATCGACCAGTCACGTCTGCGTGCCGCGGGCGTGGTCAGGTTCGTCCGCACGCCCGACCAGCTCACCGACGAGGACGCCGGGCTCGTCCTCGTCGACCTGTCACGTTCGGGGGTGCTCGATGTGGTCGGTCGGCTGGGTGCCCGCGTCGTCGGCTTCGTACCCCACGTCGACGAGGAGCTGGCCCGCTCCGCCGTCGCCGCCGGCTGCGACGAGGTGCTACCCCGCTCGGTCTTCTTCCGGCGGATCGGTCGCCTGCTGGCCGGACCGGGGCGACCAGAGGACAAGATGTCGCCGTGAGGCTCCTCGACGTGGACGATCCTTCGGTGAGCTACCGGGTGGCCAAGCAGGACCTGCTCGACGACGACTCCCGCCGCGGGCTGGTCCTCGGCCAGGCTCTGTCGGATCTCACGGAGCGCTGGCTGGCCGCGCACTTCGACTCCGTCGTGGACGACCCGTCGGGCCTGGCTCTCGCCGGCTTCGGGGGTGTCGGCCGTCGCCTCCTCGCCCCGGGGGGCGATGTCGACCTGATGCTGGTGCACTCCGGGCGATCTGACGTGTCCGAGCTGGCGGAACGGCTCTGGTACCCGATCTGGGACGAGGGCGTCCAGCTCGGCCACGCCGTGTACACCCTGGACGAGGCCCTGCAGCTCGGAGGCAGCGACCTCAACGTGGCCACGAGCATCCTCGACGTCCGCCGTCTGGCCGGGGACGAGGAGCTGTGCGCGACTCTGGCCGAGCGGGCGGAGGCCAACTGGAGGCGTAGGGCGCACCGCTGGCTGGCGGAGCTGGCCGACGACGTGGAGGCGCGTGGTCGCCAGGCCGGGGAGGTCGCATTCCTGCTGGAGCCCGACCTGAAGGACGGCAGGGGTGGCATCCGCGACATCCACGCCATGAGCTGGGCCGACCGGGCCCAGGTGGACATGGGCGACGCCGACCGGTCGAGCTTCACGGCCGCCTACGAGCTCCTGGCCGCGGCGCGGATCGAGCTGCAGCGCCGCACCGGTCAACGCACATCGATCCTGCTCCTCGAGGAACAGGACTCGGTGGCCGCCACCATGGGCCTGGGCGACGGCGACGGGCTCATGGCGGCGGTGGCCCAGGCTGCCCGGCTGGTGACGGTCCTCTCCGACGACCTGTGGCCCCGCTTCCGTCGCAAGCCGCGCCGCTTCCGCCTGCGCGCCACCACGCCCACCGTGCTCTCGGCTGGTGTGATCCTCGACGAGGACAGCATCCACCTCGACGCCGACCCTGCCGACGCCCCGCTGCTGGTGCTCCACGCCGCCAACGCCGCCGCAGAGCGGCAAGTTCGCATCGACCGGGTCGGACTGCGGACGCTGCAGGAGCGGCAGCCCACCTTCGGCGATCCGTGGCCAGAGGGCGGCCGCCAGCTGTTCGTCGACCTGCTGGGGAGGGGCCACGCCGCCATCGGCGTGATCGAGTCGCTCGACGTGCACGGCGTCTGGTCGCGCGTGCTGCCCGAGTGGGAACCGACCCGCAGCCGTCCGCAGCGCAACGCCTACCACACCTACACCGTGGACCGGCACCTGCTGGAGGCGGCGGCAGAGGCGGCACGGCTGACGCACCGGGTGAAGCGTCCCGACCTGCTACTGGTCGGCGCCCTGCTCCACGACATCGGCAAGGGCTACCCAGGGGACCACACCGAGGCTGGGATGCCATTGGTGGCAGGCATCGCTCAGCGGATGGGGTTCGGCCCAGACGACGTGGCCACGCTCGTCCGCCTCGTCGAGTGCCACCTGCTGTTGCCCGACGTCGCCACCCGTCGCGACCTGGACGACGAGGCCACCGTCAGGGCCGTCGCCTACCAGCTGCCCTCGGCGGAGTTCGCGGAGCTCCTGTGGGCTCTCACCGAGGCGGACTCGATCGCCACGGGGCCGGCGGCCTGGGGACCGTGGAAGGCCGAGCTGGTGGCCACCCTGGCCGAACGGGTCGTGCACCTGCTGCGCGGTGGAGAGTTCACCGAGTTCCGGCGCCGCACCTTTCCCACGGCAGAGCAGTTCGACCTGATGGCTGTCCGGGAGCTGTACATCCACGGCGAGCGCGACGTGCTCACGGTCGTGGCCAAGGACGTCCCCCGCCAGTTCAGCCGGGTGTCGGGGGTGCTGGCCATGAGCGGTCTGGGGGTGCTGCAGGCCGACGCCTACTCCAGCGCCGCCGGGATGGCCCTGTCGGTGTTCCGGGTGGAGCGCACCGACGGGGACCCGCCCGATTGGCGCCGCTGCGAGGACCTGGTGAGGCGTGCCCTGGCCGGCCGGCTGGCCATCGACGCCCGCGTCGACCAGCGGGCCCACACGTACCGACCCGTCCGGCCCAGGGCGGCGGCGCCCGCGGTCACGGCCGTGAGCTTCGACACCTCCACCAGCGACGAGGTGACGATCGTAGAGGTGCGGGCCGCGGAACGCCCCGGCGTCCTCTACCGGACGACGAAGGTCCTCGCCGACTTGGACTGCGACCTCCGGTTCGTCAAGGCCCAGACCCTCAACCACGAGGTGGTCGACACGTTCTACGTCACGACCACCGAGGGTGATCCCCTCGACGCCGACCACAGGGCCGAGGTGGCTCTGGCCGTGCGGCACGCCCTGGACGCCCCTGCCTGGATAGCGTGACGCGGATGGACCGCCGGCCGACCGCGCAGGACCTGCTCGGGTGGGCGGAGGCGCTGTCGGGCATCGCCCGCACCGGACTCGGGTTCACCCAGAGCCAGTACGAACGGGAGCGCTTCGAGGAAGTGCTCAAGGTGGCGGCCGAGATCCGCGCCGCCGCACACAGCGATCCCGACGTGGACACACTGGTGGGGGAGTGGATGAAGACCGTCGGCCAGGGCGTAGCCGGGTACGTCACCCCCAAGGTCGCCATCGGCGCCGTGGTGGGCAACGCCGAGGGGGAGATCCTCCTGGTCCAGCGGGCCGACAGCGGGCTGTGGCTCTACCCGACAGGATGGGCCGACGTGGGCTACTCGGCTGCCGAGGTGGCGGTCAAGGAGGTCCACGAGGAGACGGGCGTGCGCTGTGAACCCGTGCGGCTCATCGCCGTGTTGGACGGCATGCGCCTCGGCCTCACCAGGATCCCCCTGTACAGCCTCGTCTTCCACTGCAGGGCCACCGGCGGCGAGCTGTGCCCTCACCCGCTGGAGACCCGCGACGTGGGTTGGTTCGGGCGCGATCGGCTACCAGCGCCGCTGGCCAATGTCGAACGCTGGGTGGACATGGCCTTCTCCGCCATCGACGAGCAGGAGCACCTCGCGGTCGACTTCGACGCGCCACGCACGGTGCCCTGGGTGACGTGAAACCCGTGGTCTCCGGCATCGGCCGCTGATCCGCTGGGTCAGTCGCCCTGCTCGCGCAGGAACTGCTCCACCTGCTCGATGAGCTCGTCGCCGCTGCTCTCGTCCACGTCGAGGTCGTCGTCGAACGCCGCCGTCTCCTCGATGCGCGACGCGTACTCGGCGGCGGCGCCGTCCTGCTCGAGCAGCTTGGTGACCTGCCGCTCGTAGGCGGCGGCCGCGATCTGCAGGTCGGTTGCCGCGAACGAGATGTCGAGCAGGTCCAGCGTGCGTTGCAGTAGGGCCAGAGCCGCCTTGGGCGAGGTCGCGTTGGGCACGTAGGTGGGAACCGCCGCCCACAACGAGATGGCGTCGAAGCCGGCGTGGCGGGCCGAGTGCTGGAGCACGCCCACGATCCCGGTCGGCCCCTCGTAGGTCGAGCGCTGCAGGTCGAGGCGGTCGACGAGCTCGGGATCGGTCGACGTGCCGACGATGGACACGGGGTGCTCATGGTGGACCTCGGCCAGCAGGGCGCCGAGGGTGATCACCATCCGGCAGTCGAGCTCACGGGCGACCTCGATCACGGCCTCGGTGAAGGTGCGCCAGCGCAGGTGCGGCTCGACGCCGTTGAGCACGACCAGCTCGGGGCCGGTGTCGGGGGTGGCGAAGACGAACTGGTTCGAGGGCCAGACCAGCTCCCGCTCGCTGCCGTCCACGAGGCGCACCATGGGCCTGAGGGTGGTGAAGTCGTAGAAGGGGTCGGCGTCGAGGTGCGCCACCGAGCGCTCGCCCCAGCGGCGGATGAGGTAGTCCGCCGCAGTGGTGGCCGCGTCGCCGGCGTCGTTCCAGCCCGAGAAGGCGGCGACGAGCACGGGGCGGTCCGTCTCGGGTCGCTGCTCCCAGCGGAGGTGACTCACCGTCGCCACGCTACCGGGTCGGAGCGGGCTGGGCCCGAAGAGGAAGCGACCCCCTGTCAGCCCTCCTCGGAGGCTTGTCTGGACAAGATCCCCCGTGCCCCCGACGGGTAGCCGTGGCCTTCCACGATGCGGCCCGACCACGTCGCCAGCTGGTCGACCAGCTCGGTGGCGTCGTCGCCCAACGCGTCGACGAGCGGCTGGGTGAGGCGGTCGGTGGTGGCCTCCACGTCCTCGCGGAAGTCCCGCCCTGCCTCGGTGAAAGCCCCGTCCGCGATCAGGCCGCGCGAGGACAGGCGCTCGATGCCGGCGTCGAGCTGGTCGTCGCTCCATGCCCTGGTGCGGACGTAGGTCTTGAGGGCCATCCCCCAGTAGAGCTCGGTGAGGAGGCCGATCTCGACGGGGTCCAGCCCGGCCGCCGTCCAGGCCAGGATGTGGTTGTCGCCGCGGTGCTCCCGCACGATGTCGGCGGCCCGCCAGAGCGCCCCCACCGGGTCGTCGGGCGCCTCGAGGGACCGCAGGCCGCTCGACAGCGCCCTACCCGCGTACTCGGCCACCGCCGCAGCGCGCCCCAGCAGCTCCGTGGCCCTGGTCAGCTCCCCCTCCGATGCGGCCATCAGGCGCTGCAGCGAGGCAGTGGCCCCCTCGGCCCGCGCCTGCAGGACGTCGGCCCGGTCCACCATCCCCTTGCCGGCCGCCACCGCGGCAACGACCACCTCTGGGTTGAAGACGCCGAAGGCGGAGGCGACCACCTCTCCGTCGACGTCGCCCAGGCACGCCCCGCGGCTGGTGAAGTAGGCCACTCCGTCAGGCATCTCGACGCCGTCGATGGTCGTCGAGCTGCCCCCGAAGCCCAGAGCGGCGTAGGCGCGGTGCACCTCGGGGGCGAAGTAGACGTTGGCGGCGACAGGTTCGACGGCGTCACGCAGGCGGCGGACGATCGGGCGTGGATCGGCGGTCATGGGGGTCCCCCCGGGTCGGGTGTGTCCTCTGCTCTCTACCATGCGGGCCATGGTGCGCATCGAGGTCTGTGAGACGGTGACCGACGAGCTGGCGGATATCTTCGCCCGCCTCATCCCCCAGCTGTCCAGCTCGTCCCCCCCGCCCACCAGGGCCGAGCTGGCCCGGATCGTGGACTCACCGGCCACGACGCTGCTGCTCGCCTTCGACGACGACGCACTGGTCGGCTCCCTCACCCTGGCCATCTTCCACGTCCCCACTGGCACCAGGGCATGGATCGAGGACGTGGTCGTCGACGACGCGGCGCGTGGCAAGGGGGTGGGTGAGGCCATCAACCGCCGCGCCCTCGAGCTGGCCGGGGCCGCCGGCGCCCGCACCGTCGACCTGACCTCCCGACCGTCGCGGGAGGCGGCCAACCGGCTCTACCAGCGCATCGGGTTCCTGCCGCGGAAGACCAACGTCTACCGGTACGACCTCGACGCGTAGCCGACCGGTGCGCCTTCTAGCATCGCCGGTGAGACGCATGACCACCGGTACCACCAGGGCCGCGGGAGGGGGCTGTTCGTGACCCTGTACGAGCTCGTCGGCGGCGACGCCTGGTTCGTGGCGCTGGTCGACCGCTTCTACGACAGGGTCGAGGCCGACCCGGTGCTGCGGCCGCTCTACCCCGAGGACATGGATCCCAGTCGGGCCCACCTGGCCGGCTTCCTCGTGCAGTACTGGGGCGGCCCGGCCACCTACAGCGCCGAGCGCGGCCACCCCCGGCTGCGAATGAGGCACTTCCCCTTCCGCATCGGGCAGGCCGAGCGCGACGCCTGGTTCGGTCACATGCGCGCCGCCGTGGCCGAGGGCCGTCTGGCCCCCGAGGTCGAGGCCGAGGTGGTGGCCTACTTCGAGGGAGCCTCCACCCACCTGATCAACGCCGAGGTCTGAGGCCAGGGGTGACAGGCTGCGGCCGGGGCGTATCGCAGCGACATGGCCGTGACCGGTTCTCCCTAGCCTGTGACCGATCTCGTTGAGGAGGGGCTGAAGTGAGCTTCGACGGATACGACCTGGACGGGCTGAACCTGGGCCTGCTGGTACTGAGGTTGCTGTTGGGCCTCACCCTGGCGGCCCATGGGCTGGCCAAGGTGAAGGGTGGGCTCATAGGGGTGGGGCGCTGGTTCCAGAGCGAGGGGCTGCGACCGGGCATCCTCCACGCCGGCATGGCCGCCAGCGTCGAGACGGTGGGCGGTCTGGCCCTGGCCGCGGGGCTGTTCACTCCCCTCGCGGCGCTCGCCATCGTGGCCAACATGACCACGGCCGGGTTCGTGGGACATCGCCACAACGGCTTCTTCATCATCCGCGAGGGCTGGGAGTACACCATGGTCATCGGCGTGGGCGCCGCCACCGTGGCCGCCACCGGCCCCGGCCAGTGGTCCGTGGACAACGCCCTCGACCTGCACCCGTCCGGCGTCGGCTGGTTCCTCTTCGCCCTGGTCGGCGGTGTGATCGTGGCCGCCGGCTTCCTAGCCGTCTTCTTCCGACCGGCCCGAGAGCAGGTGCAGACCGGTTGAGGGTCGGGCCGGTAGAGGGTCAGGCCGGGACGAGGGCCAGCACCCGCCCGTCCAGGGAGGTGAGCACCACCTCGCCGTCAGCCGTCTGGCCGAATGCGCTGATGGGACCGACGTCGGCCAGCAGCCGGAAGTGCTCGACCGCAGGGTCCGCAGCGGCGGCGTCGACCGGTTCGACCACGAGGGCGTCGATCCAGCCTCCGAAAGCGTCGCTGAACAGGTAGGCCCCTACCAGCGTCGGCAGCGCCGACCCCCGGTACATGACCCCGCCGATCACCGAGACCCCCTCATCGCGCCCGTAGGTGAACACCGGAGGCACGTGCCCCTCCGGTGGCTCACCGGCGAAGGGCTCGTTGCCTTCGACGAGGTTCCATCCCAGGTTGGCCCCAGCCGCGGTGCCGGCTGGGAGGTGATCGACCTCCTCCACGGTGGACTGGCCCACGTCGCCGATCCAGAGATCTCCCGTTGCGCTGTCGAAGGAGATCCGCCACGGGTTGCGCAGCCCGTACACCCACACCTCCGGGGCACCCTGGCGGCCGTCGGCGAAGGGGTTGTCGGGGGGCACGGCGTAAGGCTGGGGACCGTCGGGGGTGGGTTCGATGCGCAGGATGCTGCCCAGCAGGGTCGCAGGGTTCTGGCCGTGGCCCTGGGGATCGCCGCCCGAACCGCCGTCGCCCAGCGACCAGTAGAGGTAGCCGTCCGGCCCGAAGGCGAGGTCGCCGCCGTTGTGGTTGGCGAACGGCTGTTCGACCCTCAGCACCACCTGCTCGCTCGCCAGGTCGGGCCGACCTGCCCCGTCAAAGGCCCAGGACACGAGCATGGAGGTCCCGTCGGTGTCGGTGTAGCTGGCGTAGAAGCGGTCGGCTGTGAACTCGAGGCCCAGCAGACCCTGCTCGTTCCCGGTCGAAACCCGATCGGACAGGTCCAGGTAGACCTCGGGCGTGCCGGCCGCCGCCTCCAGTCGCAGGGCCCGACCCCCCTGCTCGGCCACGTAGAGCGCATCGTCGGGCCCGCTGACCACGTCGACGGGGCGGTCGACGGTGGCCAGTTCGAGGACCGTGAGGGAAGCGGCCGCCGGGTCGGGTCTGGGGGTGGAGGTGGTGGTGGTTGGCGCGGAGGTGGCCGTCGTGCCGGGGTCCGATCTGGGAGTGCTGGTGCCGGGCGCGGCGCTGGTCCCCGATCCGGAGGTCGGAGACGCCGTCGTCGGCGCGGGGGCCGCAGTGGTGGCCCTGGCCGCCGGCGGGTCTGCGCCTGCGGACTGCTCGCCGTCGGAATCGGTACAGCCCGCCGCCACCAGGGCGAGACCGAGGGCGAGCCAGATCAGACGCGGGCGGGGGCGCGGCACGCCACCAGCCTGGCCTGCCGTCGCCTCGCCGCGGCGTCGCCCCGCTCCGGCGGTCCCTCAGATGGCGGCGGCGACGTCGCGCCGCAGGGCAGCCGGAAGGCCGCTCGATCGTGGTGGTCTTGCCCGAGCCATTTCGGGCCGAGGAAGCCGTACACCCCACCCTCGCGCACCGACAGGTCCAGGTCGTCCACGGCGACCGTGTACCCACGGCGGCGCCGGTAATGCCTGGTCAGTCCCTCGATCTCGACAGCGAGCTCCATGCCCTACGGACGCTCAACTCCCCGCGCCCGGGTGACACCTCCTCTGGCTCGGGCTCGGTGGCGGCGACCATGGCGTCGAGGTCGGCGTACTGGGCGCCGTCGAGGTCCGGTGTGGCCGCCTCGCCCGGTGGCGACCAGTCGGTGGCCGCCACGAGCCACACCGCCACCGCCAGCAGGCCGATGGCGATGCCGATGCCGGCGGCCAGGCGGCCCGAGTCGTAGCCCGCTCCGGCTGGCGGAGCGAACGTGATGCGGGCTACGGAGATGCGAGCGGCGACGCCGTCGGCGACGACGGATACCGCACAGGGATCCTGTGGACCGCAGGGAGCCCGGTCGACGCCCACTGGGCCGGAGCGGACGGTCAGGTTGGTCGATCCGTGACCGTCGGGACCGATGAGCATGGGGCTGGCAGGCCCTGGCGGGCCGCAGCGGCGCTCACCGTCCACGTCGGGAGGGGCACACAGCATCGCGACGGCGTCCCCGGCCGCCGGGAGCCCCGACACCTCGACGCGTACGACCTGGCCGTCGGTCAGGCCCCGGCTCGGTGTCACGGCGAGCTGAGCCGGTGGAGGGGCGACGGCACCGAACACGGTGTCGAGGCGAACCTCGGTGCCCGACACCGGGTCGTGGATCACCACGAGGCAGCGGGGCCCGGTGGCGCCGCAGCCGCCCGCCGGCCCCGAGTCGGCCAGGAAGGATCCGGACACGAGGTAGCTGAAGTCGGCATAGCCGTCGGCGTCGAACTGCACCGGTATCGAGTTCGCGCAGCGCTGCCCTCCGGCCAGGACGCACTGGCGGGCGTTCCCCGCCGCGAAGGGCTCGAAGCCGAAGACGCGAACGCGCAGCACCGCCTGTGGCGGTAGCTCGTCCACGGTGGGGAACCGGGGCGGGAACTGCTCGGTATCGCTCGCCTGCAGGAACACCGGCTCGACGCTGAGCGCGGCGTCGCTGGGCTCGGTTGCCACAGCGGCGGCTGCACCGAGGGTCATGGTCGCGGTCAGGGCGCCCAGGACGAGCCATGTCACGGCGAGCACCGGCGAGAGGCGCGACGGCACGACTCAGGTGGCAGGCTCGGCCGGTGGGAAGGCCGTGTCCTCGTCGAGGCGCCGATTGAGAGTCAGGAGGCGACCGATGATGGGCAGAGTGAGGACGTTGAGGCCGTGCAGGAGGCCGACGACGAGCAGGATGCCCCCGACCCTGACCGCGGTGGCCCTGAGCTGGTCGGCGTCGACGGTGTCCGCCCAGCCGCCGGCCGGTTCGAACTGCACGGTGAAGAGGATGTAGGCGAAGAAGATCAGGTAGTAGGCCACGTCCATCAACACGATGAAGCTCTTGCCCGTGCGCGGGTTGGCGCGGAACACGTCCGCTGCGTAGCTCTTGCCGAAGCGGCGTATGAAGGGACCCAGCCACAGCGCCAAGGCGACCATGGCCACGAACCACATCACCTCCAGAACCCACCAGTCCATGAGCCACTCTCCTTGTCGTCGATCGGTCGTGGCCGCCGCCAAGGCGACGGCGGCTCCGACGAGGCACGCGATGACGGCCATGCCGTGCCTGTGCCTGGCCCGCGTGCGGCGGTCGTCCTCGATGCTGAGGCGTACGCGGGCGAACAGGTCCTGGCTCTCTGTGAGCGCGGCCGCACCGCCCGCCAGCGCCTCCCGCACGCGCTCCTCGAGCGCGCTCAAGGACTGACCCCCTGTTCGAGGTGGCGTTGCAGGGCGCGCATGCCACGGGTCAGGTGCGTCTTCACCGAGTTGCGCGAGAGACCCATCGTGGCTGCGATGTCGTCGATGCCGAGCTCGTCGTAGTAGCGCAGGACCAGGCAGTCCCGCTGGCGCGCCGGCAGAGCACGCAGGGCATCGACCACGGCGCGGTGATCGTCGCGCAGCAGGATCTCGTCTTCGACGGAGGCCTGGCGGTCGTCCAGCGGCAGGTGGTGACGGAGCGACACCATGCCTCTGCGGTTGTGGTCACGGGCCAGGTTGAGCACGATCGAGCGCAGGTACGCGGCCGCCTTGGCCGGTTCCGCGATGCGGTGGGCGGAGCGGGCCAACCGGATGAAGGCCTCTTGGACGAGGTCCTCGGCGGCGTTGCGGTCGTCCACGAAGAGGCGGACCATCCGCACCAGGCCCTGGCCGTGCTCGGCGAACATGGCCTCCACGAACTCGTCGGTGGTCACGGTGCCCGCCGCGGCGGAGGTGTGTGCGGGCGCGGGGACACGCACCACGTCGGCCATGGCGAAGGCACCCGAGAGCGCCAGCGCCATCGTGTCGGACGCATGGTGATCGCGCCGGCCGGGCCGCGCGCCGAGCAGCATCCCCGCGAGCAGCGCCCCCACGGAAGGGGCCGAGGCCATCACACCAGCGTCGCGCATGCGGCTCCGGCGATGCCCGATGTCATCTCCTGACCTCCGATCTCACCCTTGCCATCACCAGGACAGACGTGGTGGATGCTGCTGCGGGTGACAGCGGCGCCGGGGTGCGTGGGACCGCCGGGCCGAGCGGTCAGGTCCGCACAGGCCTGATGAGGCCTTCCTGGACCACCGACACGGCCAGGACACCGCCTGCGGTGAACATCTCCCCCCGGGCCAGGCCCCTGGCGCCGCCGGTGGCGGTGACGCGCTGGTCGAAGAGCATCCACTCGTCGGCCCGGAAGGGCTGGTGGAACCACATGGCGTGGTCGAGGCTGGCCGACATCACCTTGCCCTCGAACCAGCTGATGCCATGCGGTAGCAGGACCGTGTCGAGCAGCGAGATGTCCGAGGCATATGTAGCCACGCAGGCGTGTAGGTACGGGTCGTCGGGAAGCGTGCCGTCGGCTCGCCACCAGGTGCGCTGGCGATCCGACCGGGCCACTTCAGCCCGGCCCAGCGGCGGCAACCAGTCGACCTGGCGGGTGTCTATGGGACGGGGTCGCTGCAGCCACGGGCCGAGCTGGCGGGCCCATGGGGCCATCCGCTCGCCGAAGGTCGGCAGCGAGGTCGGCTCGGGCAGATCGTCGGGCATGCCTACCTGGTAGTCGAACCCCTGCTCGGCCGCATGGAAGGACGCCTGCAGGTTGAAGATGGCGCGCCCGTGCTGGATGGCCACGACGCGGCGCGTGGTGAACGACTTGCCGTCACGTATGCGGTCGACGTCGTAGAGGATCGGGGTCATGGGGTCGCCGGGGCGGAGGAAGTAGGCGTGCAGCGAATGCACGAGGTGGTCGACGTCCACCGTCCTGGCAGCGGCCATGAGGGCCTGCCCTGCCACCTGGCCTCCGAACACGCGCTGGCGGTCCTCGTCGGGGCTGAGGCCCCGGAAGATGTTGACCTCGATGGGTTCGAGGGCCAGGACCTCCACCAGGTCGGCCAGCGCATCGCTCACGGGCCGGCAGGCTAGGGCCCGGCACCGGCGGTGAGGAGGTCGTCGAGCGGGGCGGACGAGGCAGGCCCGCTGTGGATCAACCCGGTCGTCTATGCCCAGGTGTCGATCCGCTTCTCTCTGATCGAGGATCGGCAAGGACGCTCCTCCATCCGAGGACTACCGGCGGGCACAGCTGCCGTGGGAGGCGGCGTTCCTCGCCGGCCAGGCGTTCGCGGACTACCGCCGCAGCGGTGGCACCCGCACCTCCACCCTGCATGACTTCTTCATCGGTGCCCACGCGGCCGTCGAGGGGATCGGTCTGCTCACTCGCGACGGAACCCGCTATCGGACGTACTTCCCTACGGTGCGGCTCATCGCGCCCGACGTCTGACCGTGGCCTCGATCGTCGGTGTGGTGGCGGCGGGCCGGGCGCCAGGGCTGGCTGGGCCACGGTCCGTACACTTCCCGCTGTGACCATGGCCGTGCCCACCCGCCAGCGGCCTCCGCTGCTGATCCGGCTGGTGCGCTTCGCCAGCGTGTCGGCCGTGGCCGTCGTCCTGACCCAGAGCGTGCTGTGGCTGCTCAACGGCCCCCTGGGCTGGGTGGGCTGGGTGGCCAACGTGGTGGCTGTCGGTGTCGCCGCCGTCCCCGCCTACCTGCTCAACCGGGCCTGGGTGTGGGCCAAGGAGGGTCCCCACTCCGTGTCGCGCGAGATCGTCCCCTTCTGGACCTACACGTTCTGCGGGCTGGCCCTCTCCACACTGCTGGTGGCCATCGCCGACGAGGTTTGGGGGACCACGGTGGCCGTCCAGTTGGCCAACCTGGCCGGGTTCGGCGTGCTCTGGGTCGGCAAGTTCATCCTCTTGGACCGGGTGCTGTTCCGAACCGAGCCCGCCCCGATGTGAACACCCGACGGTCAGGGCAGGTCCCAGCCGGGCAGGTCCCAGCCGAGCTCGTCGACCTGGCCCAGCGGACCCGCGGCTTCATGCCCACCGACGAGGGATGGGCGCTGTTCGAGGCGGTCTGTGCCATCGGCGCCGTCGAGGGGCCGGTCGTGGAGATCGGCTCCTACTGCGGCAAGTCCACGGTCTGGTTGGCAGCCGCAGCCCGCCTCGGGGGACGGACCGTGGTGACCGTCGACCACCACCGCGGCTCCGAGGAGATGCAGGCCGGGTGGGAGCACCACGACGCCAGCCTCGTCGCCGACGACGGGCGCATGGACAGCCTGCCGGCGCTGCGCCGGACCCTGGGCGAGGGTGGGCTGGAGGACGTGGTGGTGGCCGTGGTGGGGAACTCGGCCACGATCGCCCGCTGGTGGACGACGCCGGCGGCGATGGTCTTCGTGGACGGCGGACACGGGCCCGAGCCCGCCCACGCCGACTACGACGGCTGGGCGCCACACGTCGCACCAGGGGGCCTGCTGGCCATCCACGACGTGTTCCCCGATCCGGCTGACGGTGGTCGCCCTCCCTACGAGGTCTACCTGCGC
>Ga0256867_10000672_pt1 | contig 13678 bp, 15 predicted proteins | sample RVTome_15_FD_185939 | JGI IMG/M metagenome (GOLD analysis project Ga0256867, IMG submission 185939) | Soil microbial communities from uranium-contaminated site in the Upper Colorado River Basin, Wyoming, United States - RVT150D86 (HiSeq) ... | reverse complement strand
ATGCGGGTCGGCGAGGTAGATGCTCACCGCGCCGCACCCCGAGGCCAGCACCGCCCGCCGCCCCTCCGAGGTGACCGCGGCTACGCGCTCGGGCGGGAGCTCGGCCCAGAAGCCGAGATCCGTGGCACAGGGGCGGAGGCGGACGTCGTCGATCGATGCGATGTAGCCCTCGCCGGCCAGCCAGCCGATGGCGAGCTCCTCGAGGAGATGAGGAGTGCACATCCAGGTCACGGCGGGGGTGCCGTTGACCTCGAGCCAGACCGGGACCTCTTCGACGGCCGCGTCCTCCGACATCCGCCCGCCGCGCTTGGCGGGCAGGTGCAGATCAGGCGACTCCGGTGCAGTCGGCATGGAGCGTGGCATCTTCGGCGATCCGCACCCGCTCGAGCATCACGCCCTGAGGCAGCCGTGCGGTGACCCGGAGAAAGATCTGGGCCGCGATCGCTTCGCAGGTGGGCAGAATCCTGCCCTGCGCGAACTCGGGCAGGTCGCGCTCGAGCTGCTTCCCGCCGTACCGCGCGAGGACCTCCTCCTGGATGATCCCGTCGAGCAGGGTCAGGTCCATGACCATTTCGGTGTCGGCGTCGAGCGGGCCGGTCACCGTGATCGCGCAGTGGTAGTCGTGGGCGTGTCCTTCGCTCGCCGCGCCGAAGCGCTGCCGATTGGCCTCGAGGCTCCACTCGGAACGGTGATAGCGGTGCGTCGCATTGAAGCCGACGGTCCGGGTCAGGGAGATTTTCATCTAGAAGGGCCGGAAGAAGGCGTAGCTCAGGCCGGCGGTGAAAGTTGGCGTCGCCACCCATTCCTTGCGGGCCCGGCCCCGGAGGACCGGCGGCTCCTGCGGGGCGTTCAGGGGCGGGTCGGTGAACGATTCCGGATAGGTCACCTGCCAGAAGCTGGCGCGCGCCTCGAACCGCAGGAAGAGGCGCTGGCTCAGGAACACCCGGGTGCCGATGCCGGGCGTCAGCACGGCGCGGGTCCGGAGCGAGAACCCGCTGGAGTCTTCCGGGACCGCGCTCGCCAGCAGGAGCCCGAACCCGCCGCTCACGAAGGGGGCCAGCCGGTGCCAGGTCTTTCCGCCGGTCAGCGAGAACTGGAGGATGCCCTCGAACGTGAGGGCGGACTGCTTCACCGGACCGGTCACCTGGCTCTCCCCCGGCTCGTCGGGGTCGATGACAACCCGCTCGAGATCGGCGTAGCTGCCCGCCAGGCTCAGCGAGATCGTATTGGCCCCGAGCAGCTCGTAGCGAATGCCGTAGACCGGGCCGCCGTGAGGGGACAGGCCCAGGCTGCCGCCGGCGCCGCCGACCCAGCCCGCCGAGGCGCCGACGAACTGGCCGAATCGCAGCTCGCGGTACGGGGAGCGCGCGGGGTCGTAGCCGACCTGCGCGAGGGCGGTGGCCGGAAGCGAGATCGCCAGCAGGGTCGGAAGGATTCGTCGCATGAAAGAGAGGATGCTCAAGGGCACTGCAGCGGCCGCCCGGTCATCTCCGGCGGCTGCTCCAGGCCCAGCAATTGAAGGATCGTGGGGGCGACGTCGCAGAGCGCGCCGCCGCCGCGGAGCGCGCGGAGGTCCGCGTTGACCGCGACGAAGGGCACCGGGTTGGTGGTATGCGCCGTGTGCGGCCCGCCGGTGTCGGGGTCGATCATGACCTCGCAGTTCCCGTGATCGGCGGTGACCAGCAGACGGGTGCCGCTCGATTCGCACGCCCGAACCACGCGGTCCAGGCAGCGGTCCACCGTCTCGACCGCCGCGATCACGGCCGACGGCACGCCGGTGTGGCCCACCATGTCGGCGTTGGCATAGTTGCAAAGAAAGAAATCGTGGTCTCCGCGCGCCAGCGCGTCGCAGAGCGCATCGGTGACGCCCTCCGCACTCATTTCCGGCTGCAGGTCGTAGGTCGCGACCCTGGGCGACGGGACCAGCAGCCGCTCCTCTCCCGGAAACGGCGGCTCGCGTCCGCCGTTGAAAAAGTAGGTGACGTGGGGATACTTCTCCGTCTCGGCGGTGCGGAACTGGGTGCGGCGCTGGCCCGCCAGCACCTCGGCGAGAATGCGGGCCAGGCTGAACGGCGGAAACGCCTGGGGAAACGGAAAGGTCTGGTCGTACTGCGTCATGGTGACGATCGCGAGCGCCGGGCGGTCGGGCACCTCGAATCCGTCGAAGCCGTCGACCGCGAGCGCGCGCACGATCTGGCGCATCCGGTCGCTGCGGTAATTGAAGCAGAGGACCGCGTCGCCGTCCCGCATCGGGGCGGCGGGGACGCCGTCCTCGACGAGCACGATCGGCTTGACGAACTCGTCCGTCTCGCCGCGCTCGTACGCCGCCGCAATGGCGGCCTCGGCCTCGTGCGCGGGCGTCCCCCGGCCGTGGACGAGCAGGTCGTACGCGAGCCGGGTGCGGTCCCAGCGGCGGTCGCGATCCATCGCGAAGTAGCGCCCGATCAACGAGGCGACCACCGCGCGATCGCCGGCGATCCGGCGCAGCTCGCGAACGAGCGTCGCCATGAAGCCCTTGGCCGACTTCGGCGGCGAGTCGCGGCCGTCGAGGAACGCGTGCACCGCGATGCGCGGCGCGTCGAGACGCACCCCGAGCTCGAGGCAGGCGAGCAGGTGGGTATCGATGGCGTGGACGCCGCCGTTTCCCACGAGTCCAATCAGGTGCAGCGTCCCGCTCGTCGTTTTCAGATGGGCTCCGAGCTCGACGAATGCCGGCAGCTGATAGAAGTCGCCGCTCGCGATGGTCTGGGAGATGCGCACGAGGTCCTGCGGCACGACCCGTCCGGCGCCAAGGTTGAGATGCCCGACTTCGCTGTTGCCCATCTGCCCCTCGGGGAGGCCGACGGCGAGCCCGCTCGCGTCGAGCAGGGTTCGCGGCTGCGAGCTCCACAGCCCATGCCAGACCGGCGTCGCGCCCAGCTCGATGGCGTTTCCTTCGCGAGCTTCGCGGTACCCCCAGCCATCGAGAACCACCAATGCCACCGGGGCTCCGCCGTTTGACATGCTCCTCCGCGCTGTCTACTATGCCAGATCGTGACGGTTTCGCCGCAATCTAGTCCTCCTCTCCGCGGCCTACCAGCCTCGTTTCTCGCGGTGTGCTTTCTCGTCTCCACGCTTCCCGCGCAGCAACCGGTGCGCCTTGCGCAGGCCTCGGCGTTCGTCCGCGAGCCGGGCGGCACGCACCTCGCCCAGCTGCTGACCGGCACGTCCATCACGCCCGGACGGACCCGCGGCGAGTGGGTAGAGGTCCGGCTGGAGGGCTGGATCTGGACCGCGTCCACGGCGCCCACCACGCGCGATGGATTCGACCTGGTGGTCTCCGCCATCGGCGGCGAGAACCTGCGTGCCGCGCCGGACGGGCAGCTCATCGCGCGAGCCCAGGAGGGCATGCTCTTCGATCGCATGGGGACCCGGGGTGCGTGGACCCGGGTGCGGCGGGGCGGGTGGATCGCGCGCGCGTCCCTGCCGCGCCCCCCGGCGGCCGCGGGCCTGGGAGCGGGCACCGGGGGCGGGACCACTAATCGCGGCGCGGCGCCGACCTCCGTACCGCCACGCGACACCGTCGTCGTCGATTCACAGGCCACGCGCGATACGGTTCCGCAGACCTCTCCCGTGCCGGCTCCCGCCGGGCCGGAGCGCGCCGAGCGGCGCGCCACGCTGCGGCCGGGTACGATGCTGCACCGCAACGCGGACGGCGAAGGCATCGCCGAGATCCGCGGGGCCGCGGAGGTGGTGGTCGGGGCGAGTGACCGGGACTGGGTGCCGGTGCGCCTCGAGGGCTGGGTGCGCTCCTCCGACCTCGCGGGCAGCCCGCCCCCCCCGCCGGCCATCACCGCCGCGCAGGTGCGGGACCAGCCGGAGCGGTTTCTCGGAGAGACGGTGGCGTGGCGGCTCCAGTTCCTCGCGCATCAGCGCGCCGATGAGCTCCGCCCCGAGATGCCTCCGGGCCAGCCTTATCTCCTGACCCGCGGGCCGCTGCCGGAGACGGGATTCGTCTACGTGATGGTTTCGCGGGAGCAGGCCGGCGGCCTTGCCGGGCTCGAGCCGCTCGACGTGCTGGAGGCCAGTGTCGTGATCCGGGCGGGGCGGACCCGCTATCTCGCCACGCCCGTCGTCGAGCTGGTGCGGGTCACCGGGAAGTGAGGCCGTCGTGAACGAGCAGCTCAAGCAGCGGATCCTGCGCCGGATCGAGGCGCTGTCCGATCAGCGCGGGTATCAGATTCTCGACTATGTCGAATTCCTGGAGAGCAAATACGCGGAGCGTGTGGCGCCCTCGAACATTCTGGCCAAGATCACCGAGGGCATCGAGGACACGATGCGGGCCGCGAAGATCCCCATCAAGGGCATCTCCACGACGATGGACCTGATGGGCAGCGCAGGGAAAGTGATGAAAGGCGTCGCGGCCGCGGCGCAGAGCGTGGTGGACGAGGCGCTGCAAGCGGCCGCGCCGGACCCGGCACACGCCCCGGCCGCACCCGGGCCGCCCCAGGGCGCGCCCGTGGAGAAACCGCCGAAGGATGAGGGAATCGCGAATCCTTGATTTCGTCCGGGGCGGAACCTAGACTTCCGGATGGCCCCCTCACGCAGTCCGCTCCCCATCTCAATCGCCTCGTTCGCACCCGCATGAGCACGCTCCGGCCGGGGGTCGGCCTTACCTTCGACGACGTCCTCCTCGTTCCCCGCAAGAGCATTCTCCACCCGCGCGACGTCTCCACCTCGTCGCTGTTCACCCGCGGCCTTCCGCTGGGCATTCCGTTGGTCGCCGCGGCGATGGATACGGTCACCGAAGCCGACATGGCCATCGCCATGGCGCGCGCGGGCGGGCTCGGCATCATCCACAAGAACATGACGATCGAGCGCCAGGCCGCCGAGATCGACCGGGTCAAGCGGAGCGAGAGCGGGATGATCCTGAACCCGATCACCCTCGGTCCCGACCGCCCGGTGCGCGAAGCCGCGGCGCTCATGCGGCGCTTCAAGATCAGCGGGGTCCCCATCGTGGACGGGGGCGGCCGGCTCATCGGCATCATCACGAATCGCGACCTGCAGTTCGAGCGAGATCTCGAGCAGCCGATCGCCCGGGCGATGACGAAGGAGAACCTGGTGACCGCGCCGGTCGGGACCAACCTCGACGAGGCGGAGCGCATCCTGGCCCGGCACCGGATCGAGAAGCTCCCGGTGGTGGACGAGGGCGGGGTGCTGCGCGGGCTCATCACCGTCAAGGACATCTTCAAGCGGCGCGCCCACCCCAACGCCAACAAGGACCGCCACGGCCGGCTCTGCGTCGGGGCCGCGCTCGGTGCCACCGCCGACGTGGTGGCCCGCGGCAAGACCCTCGTGGGCGCCGGGGCGGACGTCCTGGTGGTGGACTCGGCGCACGGGCACAGCGAGGGGGTGCTCCGCACCATCGATCAGCTTCGCCAGGCGTTTCCGGAGGTGCAGCTGGTCGGCGGGAACGTGGCCACGGAGGAGGGGGCCCGCGAGCTGGCCCTCCGCGGCGTGGACGGGGTGAAGGTGGGCATCGGTCCCGGCAGCATCTGCACCACGCGGGTGGTGACCGGCGTCGGTGTGCCGCAGATCACCGCCATTCAGGACGCGATGCGCGGGGCGGGGGGCATCCCGGTCATCGCCGACGGGGGCATCAAGTACTCCGGCGACGTGGTCAAGGCGCTGGCGGCCGGCGCGTCGTCGGTCATGATGGGCTCGATGCTGGCCGGGACCGAGGAGAGCCCCGGGGAGAGCATCCTGGCCGAGGGCCGCCGGTTCAAGATGATCCGCGGCATGGGGAGCCTCTCGGCGATGCAGGACGGCTCCGCGGACCGCTACTTCCAGGACGGCGAGCTCTCGCCGCAAAAGATGGTGCCCGAAGGCATCGAAGGGCGGGTCCCTTACAGAGGTCCCGTCTCGGACGTAGTCTTCCAGATGGTCGGCGGCCTCAGGAGCGGCATGGGGTACTGCGGCGTCGGCGACATTCCCTCGCTCCAGCGCGACGTGGAGTTCCTGCAAGTCACCACGGCCGGCCTGCGCGAGTCGCATCCGCACGACGTGACGATTACCCGAGAAGCCCCAAACTACAGCGCGTAGGGACACCCGGCAGTCCACCCTGGAGGCTCCTTGAGCGAAGCACCTCGTGCGCAGTGGGGTTCCCGCATCGGCCTCATCCTCGCTATGGCGGGCAACGCCGTCGGGCTCGGCAACTTCCTCCGGTTCCCGCGGCAGGCGGTCGAGAACGGCGGCGGAACGTTCATGATTCCGTACTTCGTGGCGTTCCTGCTGGTGGGCATCCCGCTCATGTGGATCGAGTGGGGCGTCGGCCGGCACGGCGGGATGCGGGGGCACGGCTCGGTCCCGGGGATGTTCGACTCGCTGTGGAAGAATCCCCTGGCCAAGTACCTGGGCGTATTGGGCCTCTTCATGCCCCTCGTGGTGCTCATCTATTACGCGTACATCGAGTCGTGGACGCTGGCGTGGACCGTGTTCTCCGTGTCGGGCGCCACGCAGGGGCTCGACCAGGAAGGCATGCGCGGGTTCCTGGCCTCCTACCAGAACCTGAGCGATCCGAGCATCCACCAGCCCTGGGTGCCATTCCTCTTCTTCTTCATCACGTTGTCGGTCAATATCTGGGTGGTGACGCGGGGCCTCTCGGCGGGGATCGAGCGCCTCGCCAAGATCGGCATGCCGATCCTGTTCATCTTCGCCGCGTTTCTGGTGATCCGGGTGCTCACCCTCGGGCCCCACGCGGTGGCCGACTCGGCGGGGTGCGCGACACCGGGCAGCTGCTCGCCCGCCGACGGGCTCAATTTCATGTACACCCCGGACTGGTCGAAGATCGCGGACGCCAAAGTGTGGCTCGCGGCGGCCGGCCAGATCTTCTTCACGCTGTCGGTGGGCATGGGGACGCTGCACGCGTACGCCTCGTACCTCCGGAAGAAGGACGACCTCACCCTGTCCGGCCTGGCCACCGCCGCCACCAATGAAACCGCGGAGGTGGTGCTGGGCGGCTCGCTCGCGATTCCCGCGGTGGTGACGTTCTTCGGCGTGACGGGCGCCGTGGCGATCTCCCAGGCCGGAGGGTACGACCTCGGGTTCGTCGCGATGCCGCTCGTCTTTAACCAGCTCCCCGGCGGCCCGTGGGTCGGCGCCGCCGCGGGCTTCATGTGGTTCGGGCTGCTCTTCTTCGCGGGCATCACCTCGTCGGTCTCCATGGCGACGCCGGCGATGAGCTTTCTCGAGGAGAATTTCGGCATCGGCCGCAAGCGCGCCGGCCTCCTGATCGGCGCGATAGGCCTGCTGCTCGGGTCGATGCACATCCTGAACTACACCAACGGATTCCTGGATGAGTGGGATTACTGGGCCGGCACCTTCGGCCTGGTGATCCTGGCGCTGGTGGAGACGATCCTCTTCGTCTGGGTGTTCGGACCCAACCGAATGTGGGAGGAGCTCCACCACGGCTCGGCGATCCGGTTACCGATCTTCTTCAAATACGTCATGACCTACGTCACGCCCGTCTTCCTCCTGGTGATGATGGGCTGGTGGACGGTGACCGACGCCATTCCGACGCTGCTCATGGAAGGGCGCCCGGAAAGCGAGCACGCGACCCGATGGGCCTCGAGAGGCGTGATGCTCACGATCCTCGTCGTGCAGCTGCTGCTGATCCGGTCAGCTTGGGCGCGCCGCGCGGCGCGAAAGGGGGCAGTATGAATTCCGGCGCGCTCGCGTTCATGCTCGGGGCCTGGGTCGTGGTACTTGGCCTGACCTCGTGGAGCTTCTGGAAGCTGATGCGGACACCGCCCCAGGACGAGAAGCTGCCGCCGCCGGGGTCGATACCGTAGGGAGGGAGGAGGGAAGAGGGAGGAGGGAGGAGTATCCGATTCCCTCTTCCCTCCTCCCTCCTCGCTATTTTCCTCTCCCATGCCCATCACTCTCTCCGCCGAAAAACTCACCGCCGCCCAGGACCTCGCCGAGCTGCTGACGCCGGGGAAGCGCGTCGCGCTCACCACCCACGTGAATCCCGACGGTGACGGCCTCGGCAGCGAAGTCGGCCTCACCCATCTGCTCCGGCAGCGCGGGCTCGACGTCATGATCGCGAATCCGAGTCCCACGCCCGAGCGGTTCCAGTTTCTCTTCCACGATCTGCCCGGCGTGGACCGGACCGCGGACGCGGTGCGCGCGCTGCGCTCCGCGGAAGTGATCGTGGTGCTCGACATCTCCGATCTCGGACGCCTCGGCATGCTGGCCGGCCCCGTGGCGGAGCGGGGCGTGTCGGTGGCCTGCATCGATCACCACGTAAGCCCCGGCACGCTGCCGCCCGGCCCCCGCTATGTCGATCCCACCGCCGCGGCCACCGGCGAGCTGGTGTGTGAGATCGGCCTCGCGAACCGGTGGAAGATCACGCCGGCCGCCGCGCGGGCGCTCTACGTGGCGGTACTCACCGACACCGGCGGCTTCCGGTTCAGCAATACGCATCCCCGAACCCTGCGGATCGCGGCGGAGCTGCTCGAGAGGGGTGAGCTCGACCCGGAAGACATCTACCTCGACGTCTACGCCAACGCGCCGCCCGGCCGGCCGCGCCTCCTCGCAGAGGCGCTCCAGACCCTCGTCGTGGAGCCGGAGGTAGGGCTCTCCTGGGTCACCGTCCCCCCCGGTGCGCTGGAGCGCCACGACGTCACGGTCGACGATCTCGAGGGCATCGTGGAGTTTCCCCGCTCGGTGTCGGGCACCCGGATGGCGCTCATGTTTCGTGAGATTTCCCGGGGGCGCATCAAGGTCTCCCTCCGCTCCGTTGGCGACGTGGACGTCGCGTCGTTTGCGAAGCCGTTCGGCGGCGGGGGTCACAAGCACGCCTCGGGCCTCTCGGTCGAGGGGTCGATTCCCGACGTCCAGGAGCAGGTGCTCACCGCGGCGCGGGAGTATCTGGCGTCCGTGCCGAGATGAGGGCCGGGTTCCTGGTGCAGGGTGTCGGCTCCTTTGGGGGATACCCCATCGGGGATATCTTACACTGAGGACTGAGGACTGAGGACTGAGGACTGAGGACTGATGACGGATTCGCCCCTGGGCACCCTCGACCGCATCGAGCAGACGCTCGACACGCTGCGTCCCTACATCGCCTCGCACCGCGGCAACGTGGAAGTCGTGGATTTCGACGAAGGGGACGGCACGCTCACGCTCCGTCTCGGCGGCACGTGCTCCGGCTGCTCCGCGTCGTCGATCACGCTCCGGCAGGGCATCGAGGCGCGGCTCCGGCAGATGGTGCCGGAAGTCAGAGCCGTAGAAGCGATCTGAACAGCTGTTGACGGTTGACGGTCAACGGTCAACGCCTTAATTGAGCTCCTATCTTGTCTGAGTCTCTCGAGTCCCGCGTTCTCGCCGCCCTCGCCCGCATCAGAAATCCCCGACTCGAGAACGACCTGCTCTCCGCCGGGATGATCCGCGATCTGTCCGTCGGCGAGGACGGGCGGGTGAGCTTCACCTTCCTCCTCTCCAAAGCGGATCCGGCCACGCTGGTGCGTGAAGCGCGGACGGCCATCAAAGCGCTCGAAGGGGTCCTGACCGACGCAGTCAAGATCACGGTGACCGACCCGGCCGGCGCACCGAAGACCACCCACGCGCCGCCCGGCGCCCAGCCGCAATCCACCGGCGCCGTTCCCCCTCCCACGCCCGCCGCGATGAGCCAGCTCGGCCGGGTGCTCGCGGTGAGCTCGGGCAAGGGCGGGGTGGGCAAGTCCACGGTGGCGGCGAACCTCGCGATCGCGCTCGCCCGGCAGGGCCATCGCGTGGCCCTCATGGATTCCGATATTTACGGGCCCAACATCCCCCGGATGTTCGGCGTGATGGACCGGCCCATGGTCGTCGGCGGGCGGATCCAGCCGCTCCAGGCGCACGGCGTCAAGCTGATGTCCATCGGGTTTCTGGTGGAGCGCGATGCGCCAGCCATCTGGCGCGGCCCCATCATCATGAAGGTCATCCAGCAGTTCCTGCGCGACGTCGACTGGGGCGAGCTCGACTATTTCCTGGTGGACATGCCGCCCGGTACCGGCGACGCGCAGCTGTCGCTGGTACAGTCGGTGCTGGTCAATGGGGCGGTGATCGTGACCACGCCGCAGGAGATGGCGGTGGGCGACGCGCTCAAGGGCGCCCGGATGTTCGAGCGGGTGAACGTCCCCGTATTAGGCATCGTGGAGAACATGAGCGGGTTCACCGACCCGGAAACGGGCAAGCGTTTCACCTTCTTCGCGGAAGGGGGAGGGAAGCGGCTCGCCGAGGAGCTCGGCCTGCCGTTGCTGGGGGAGGTGCCGCTGCAGCCCGGCCTCGCCGAGGCCGCGGATCAGGGGCAGCCGGTCGTGGTGAGCGCACCGGACAGCGCGGCGGCGAAGGCACTGACCCATATCGCGGAGCGCCTGCACCAGGAAGCCTCGAAGAAGACCTTCTCGCTGCCCGTGATCAGCTAGGCTCCGGCGGCGCGCCGCTCTACGGCCGTCGGGCCCGCCGTTGCATCTGCTCTCCTGGCCGGCAGATCGGGCATACTGCCATCGTGGGGTCCCTCCCGTAGATCAGCGACACCGGCCCGAACGACGCGGTGGTGTCGGAGAGCACAATGGTAAGCGTGAGTCGGGATCCCTCGACCTGGCCGATGAAGCGAGCGGGGTGCAGGATGCCGAGGTCGACCGGATGGGCGTTGACGTTGTACTCGCCGGTCACGTCGAACCGGCCTTGCGCGTCCAGGGCGATCGACTGGTGCACGTCTCCGTAGGTGCAGCCGATGTGCGCGTGGGCCGAGGTGTCCGACACGATGAATCCGGCGTCCCGCGTGCCCCAGATTCCCTCCACTGATCCCGAAGGAGGGAGCAAGCCACTGCCCTCACATGCCGTGAGCAGGAGGAGTGTCGCCAGCCCCCCACCGATCATTCTCAGCGACTGTAGTTCGGTACGCAATCACGATCCTGGAGGGAGCCTACTTCCGATACCCTTTAACCGACGCCGCCGTCACCGCCACTCCACCTTCACCCCACCCAACGCACCCGTCACCTGGGCGTCTATTTTCCGCTCGGCGCGGTCGTAGCCGGGGCTGAACCACGCGCCGCCCCGCTTCTGGAAGCCCGACCCCTCGAACCCGGCGAGAAATCCGCTCAGGCTGATCTTCACCCCGAGCTTGCTTGCCTTCGGGATGATCAGCGTGGTGCCGCCGAGCGCCATCTGCATTACCAGTCGCGCATCGCGCTCCCATTCGCCGCTCAGGTCCAGCGAGACCGCGCCGACACCGCCGTCGAATCGCCAGTGCCGGCACCCGCTGTTGCCCATGTGGCGGATCTCGACCTCGCCGGCGCCCGAGGCCACGAACGCGCTCCGGCATTCGCCGCGGGCCGGCGTGGAGAACCGCACTTCGGTCCGGCTGGCGCCGGTCTTGAGGGAGAGATCGCTGAGCCTCAGGCGGCCGAGCTCGAGACGGCTGTCCGACGCGCCGAACGACACGTCGAGTGAAAGCGGAACGTCGGGGCTCAGCTCGACCAGCGCGGACTGGGGGAGGGCATCCTTCCGGCTCACCCGGACGCCGCCCCGGCGCAGGCTGCTCACGCCGATACGCACCTCGGCTCCCCGCGGATCGTAGCTGCCGACCGGCTCGAACCGATCCGCGTCGTAGTAGAGCTGGAAGCTGTAGAGCCGGCCCCGAGGCCCGCTCCGCAGCTCCAGCGTGCCCGCGGCGAACTCGATGACCGCCCGAAGCGACTTCTCGCCCTGGAGGCCGCGCTCGTAGCTGAATTCGCGCATGGTCTGCGCGGTTGCCGGGGCCACCGCGAACAGGACCAGAGGAAGTAGGCAGGCGGCTGGAGAACGCTTCACCGGTCCCGGAGCTCCTTCGGGTTCGGCCGCTTGACCGCCGTGACGCCGAACTGCGGTGTCGCCCACAGATACTCGTCCGTGAGGGCCTCGGGCGGGATGTAGCGCCCGGCAAACCCGGGCTGCACGCCGGCCCGCGACAACAGGCAGGCGCCGAACCCGACGGTCGCGAGCAGCCAGGTGGCGATCGCCGCGGCGGCGAAGATGAGGCTACCGGCCACGGGCACCCAGCCGAACAGCATCCAGACGAGCCAGACCGCTCCCAGTCCGGTGAGACCGGTGAGCAGGTAACGATAGCTGTTGGGCGAGCCGACGAGGACTCCCGCCGCCATCCGCCGCCGTACGTGGGTCTCTCCCATCGCATGGGCGACGGCAATGAAACCGCCCACCAGCGCGGCCAGCACCAGCAGGGGCATCACCACGACCACGAACGGCACCAGCAGAATGCCCACGACGCTCAGCACGAGTCCGGTGACGAGCATGCCGAACGTCGGGACGACGAGCACCTGGGCGAGGAGGCCGGCGAGGAACGACCGGAGGAAGCTGTGGGTAACGGTGTCGGAGACGATCTCGAGGTTGGATCTGGCAAAGAGCACGGTTCCGGTGCCGAGCACCAGCAGGGTCAGCAGTACCCCCGCGAGCCCCGCCGTGCCGAGGAGTGCCCGCTCCAGCGGTCCGCGGGCCACCGCCGGGCGCGTGGTCGTGACGCCGAGGGCGCGCTGCTCTCCCCGGACGGCGCCACCTCGATCCTGAATCCGGCCCCCGAGTGCCAGGGCATCGCCCTCGATGGTCGCGCCGCGGTGGGTGACGATGTCGCCGTCGAGCGCCACGACATTGCCGGTGACCTTCCCGAAAAGGTCGACCTGTCCCTGAAGCACCAGGAGATGGCCGTCGATGGTTTCGCTCGAGCCAACCGAAAAATCGCCCTGGCGGGCCCGGCCACCGGGAACATTCAGCTTGAAGGCGCCGTCCGATTCTCTGAGGAGGGCCCTGAGGCGGCGTTCCAGGGTGACGGCGTCCCCGAGGGCGGAGAGATCGATTTCAGGCCCACCGGGGCCGGCCTCAGGTACGGCCTGCGGAGCCGGCGCCGCCTCACGAGACGGGGAGACCTGCTGGAGGATTCTGTGGAGCAGCGATCGGGGGGATGATCCGGGACCTCCGGCGCCGTGCAGGGCCGGGACGACCATCAGTGAGGCCGCGAAGACGACCGCGCCGCTAGCCGTTCGCATGGGAAACCGGCCCGGAAGGCAGGGTGAGCACTCTGCGCAGGGCGAAGAGCGCGGCGACGTACGTGACGAACGAGCCGCCTGCCAGGAACGCGAGCCGCCCGGGGGACGAGGCGAATTCACGGATGGGCAGGTACCACGGCTGCGAGGTCAGGTTCGTCGCCACGACTCGGACACCCAGCCAGACGGCTCGGCCGGTTTCCACGGCGGCAAGTTGGACCCACGAGAGCAGCAGCTCCCGGTTGAACAGGGACCAGATAATGCTGGTTCCCATGGCCACCACCACCGTGGCCGCCAGCGCGAGTCGCCGGCCGGCAAGCGCCGGACGAAGGAGGCGGACCAGCGCCGGCTCCGGGCGGCGGATGCGGGTTAGTACCCGATCTGCGAAGTCCGGTCGTGGGGCGTAGGACGGAAGCGTGGCGAGGGCGTTTACTACCACCCGGTCGATGCTCACCATCGCCTGACAATCGGCGCACTCGGTGAGATGGGTTCGGGCTTCGGGAGGCAACGACGCAGAGTGAAACGCGTCGAGGTCGTCCGCGGTCAGGTGATTGATCGGCCAGCGCTTCATAAGCGTCCCCCAGTACGGCGGCGTTCATTGACAGGTTTCAGTTCTCAGT